>VFQQ010000267.1_pt1 | contig 121816 bp, 102 predicted proteins | sample 3512341 | NCBI WGS metagenome assembly VFQQ01 (sample SAMN10412373, study PRJNA504923) | tailings metagenome | isolation source: Relicate 2 Philex TSF1 revegetated site | place: Philippines: Tuba, Benguet | collected 2017-08-29 | reverse complement strand
GGGGGGGGGGGGGGGGGGGGGGGGGGGGGGGGGGGGGGGGGGGGGGGGGGGCCCGCCGCCTCACTCCTCGGGCATTGCAGGTGGCGGGAGCCGGTGTCGCCAAAGTGTTTGAAGGGCGACATGGACGGAGCACGCCGGGAGCAGCCGCGGAACCCCGGATGACGGCCACGAACCCCAGTCAGTCACACACCAGGTCACCACGCACCATCAGGAGTCTTGCACATGGCATTCGACGCATTCATCAAGATCGGCGACATCGCGGGCGAGAGCACCGACGACAAACACAAGGGCTGGATTGAGCTGTCGTCCTACTCGCTGGGAGAGAGCAACGCGACCGCCGGCGCGACCAGCGGCACGGGCGGGTTCTCGGGCGGGCGAGTGGACTTCAGTTCGTTCAACTTCACGTTCGACCTGTCCAAGGCTTCACCCAAGCTCGCTCTGGCCTGCGCCAACGGGCAGGTGATCCCCGAGATCAAGGTTGAGCTGTGCCGCGCGACCGGGAAGAAGGAGAAGTTCCTGGAGTACAAGTTCACGAACTGCTTCTTCCAGAGCTATACGACTGGCGGCTCGAGCGGCGGGGAGCGTCCGCAGGATTCGGCCGCGTTCGCCTTCGCCCGCGTCGACCTGGTCTACACCGAGTTCGACGACAAGGGCGGCAAGGAGGGCGACGTCAAGTTCCACTGGGACCTCACCGCCAACAAGGGCGGCTGAGCACGACAGTCGCCGGCCACTTCCGAGTCTCTTCACGGCGGCGAGCCCCATCGGGCTCGCTGCCGCTTTTGGTCGGCTGATGGCGTCGTTGAACTCGTATTGCTTGAGGTTCACAAACTGGGAGCGCACCGTGCCCGACACCACCGCAGGCGCCGATCCCCGAGCACTCATCAAGGCCGGGCGACTGGACGAGGCCCTCGTGGCCTCGCAGGCGCTTGTGCGCAGCAAGCCGAGCGACGCGCCGGCGCGGGTTCAACTGTTCCAGATGTATGCGCTGATCGGTCAGTGGTCCAAGGCGCTGGACCAGCTCGGGGTGGCGTGCGAACTGAACGCCAAGGACTACATGGTGATCGCGCAGGTCGGCGGGCGTGCGCTGAACGCGATGGCGTTCCGGGATGAGGTCTTCGCCGGCAAGCGAGACCCCAAGGTGCTTGGCGAGCCCGAGGAGTGGGTGGGGCAGATGCTCCAGGCGGTCAAGTTGAACGCGGCGGGCAACGCCCGTGCGGCGGCTGACCTTCGCGCCAGGGCCTTGGAGGAGGCGCCGGCGATCCCAGGCAGCATCAACGGTGAGGCTTTCGACTGGCTGGCCGACGCCGACCAGCGCTTCGGCCCCTTGATTGAGCTCATCCTGGAGAACGGGTACTACTGGGTGCCGATGGGGCGCATCGCGGAACTGAAGATCGACCCACCTGAGCACCTGCACGACCTGGTCTTCACGCCGGTGAACGTGCGCTGGAGCAACGGCGGTGAGGCGATCGGCATGATCCCGGTGCGCTACCCGGGTTCTGAGGCGTGCCCGGACGCGGCCGTCCGCCTTGCCCGCGAGACGCGCTGGTCCGACCACGAGGATTCTCCCTTCGGGCTGGGGCAGCGGCTGCTGGCCAGCGACCGCGGCGAGTACCCGCTGCTGGAGGTGCGGAACGTGCAGTTGGCGCCCGAGGCACCGGGCGGAGGGGCTCATGCCTGAATCGAGTCTGACCGACCGCCTCCAGCCCGCGCTGCTGGACCGGCTGATCGACGACGAGCCGGACAAGCAGGTGGAGAGCCGTGACCGGCGCGTGGTGTCGGTGCGTCAGTTGCGCGAAGCGCTGCAGCGGGACCTGGCGTGGCTGTTCAATGCCAAGTGTCTGCCGCCGCACGACCCGGTCTGGGACTATCCGCAGGCGGCATCGTCGGTCGTGAACTTCGGGATGCCTGACGTCACGGGGCTGCACGGGTCGGACACGCGCGGGCGCTCGATCCAGATCGCGATGCGTTCGGCGATCGAGCGGTTTGAGCCGCGGATCATGAAGTCGACGCTGGACGTTATGACGTCGATGGACGCCTCGCCGGCGAACCTCGGGCACATGTACGTGACGGAGATCACGGCGGAGGCCTGCCCGGTGCCGATCCCCGAGCCGTTGTTCATCCGGACCGACGTGGACCTGGAGAGCGGCGAGTGCCGCGTGCGGGGGCGCATCAATGGATGAACGGCTGTACCAGTACTACGAGCGGGAACTGCTTCACCTGCGTTCGACGGCGCGGCAGTTTGCGGAGGCGTTTCCGAAGGTGGCGGCCCGGCTGGCGCTGACCGACGACCCGCCGTGCCCGGACCCGTACGTGGAGCGTCTGCTGGAGGGCGTGGCGTTCCTGTCTGCGCGGACGCAGCTCAAACTCGACAGCGAGTTCCCGCGGTTCACGCAGAACCTGATCGGGACGGTCTACCCGCAGTACCTGGCGCCGATGCCGTCGGTGACGATCGTGCAGTTCGTGCACGACCCGAAGGAGGCGGGCCTGGCGGGCGGGTACGGTGTGCCGCGCGGGACGGTGCTTCGGAGCGAGCCGGACCGGACGGAGCGCGGGGAGACCGGGACGCAACTGGAGTTCCGCACGTGCCACGACCTGATGCTGTGGCCGCTGGTGGTCTCGCAGGCCCAGTACTACATCCGCGAGTTGCCGCTGCTCAACCTCTCCACGGGTGATCGACCGAGGGCGGCCCTTCGTCTGAGGCTGAAGACGACGGCGAACGTCCCCCTGGCGAAACTGGCGGCTGGTGAGCTGGCACTGTTCCTGCGCGGACCGGACACGATCACGCGTCGGCTGTACGAGCAGATCATCGGACGCACGACGAAGGTGCTGGTCCGCCCGGTGCCGCCGCCGGAGCGCAACCGGAACCTGCCGCCGGAGTGGGAAACGGCGCTGCCCGCGGGCTCGGTGGGGCGTGTGGGTTTCGCGGGTGATGAGGCGCTGCTGCCCTATGACGAGCGCGGGGGCCATGCGTACCGGCTGATCAACGAGTACTTCGCGCTGCCGCAGCGGTTCCTGTTCTTCCGACTGTCGAACCTCCGCCCGGTGTGGGGCCGATTCGGACCGGCGGCGCAGGAGGTGGATGTGGTCTTCCTGCTGAGCCAGGAGGACCTGGAGCTGGAGGGCAACATCGTCGCGCCTGAGCAGTTCCTGCTGGGGTGCACGCCGGCGATCAATCTGTTCCCGCGTCGAGCGGCGCCGATCTTCGTGGAGGACCGCGCGACCGAACACCGCGTGGTGATCGACCCCAAGGCACCGCTGGATCACGAGATCTGGTCGGTGACGCGCGTGGTGGGGTACGGCGAGCGCCCCGAGGATGAGCGGGAGTTCAGGCCGTTCTACGCCGCAAGCGATTTTGACGATGTGCTGTCGGGGGCGTACTTCGCGACGAACCGGACGCCGCGGACACTGACGGAGGCGGAGCGTCGGGGGCGCGGACGATCGCGGCTGTACCAGGGCAGCGACGTGTACCTGTCGCTGGTGGACGCCAACGCGGCTCCGTACCCGGAGACGATCAAGCAACTGTCGGTGGAGGTGCTGTGTTCCAACCGGGACCTGCCGATCCACCTGAACGTGGACGAGAAGCGGGCGAGCCACCTGTCGATGCTGGGCGGCGGGCCGATCGCGGGCGTTCGGTGCGTGGTGAGGCCGACGGTGCCGCGTGCGGCGTGGGGCGAAGGGGAAGCGGCCTGGCGCGGGATCAGCCACCTCTCGCTGAACTACCTGTCGCTGACGGACAGCGATGAATCCTCCGGGGCGGCGGGGCTTCGCGAGCTGCTGCGCCTGTACGCGGACCCGAACGATCCGTCGCAGTCCAACCAGGTGAAGGGTGTGCGATCGATCCTCTGCGCGCCGGTGCACCGGCAACTGCCGACCCCCGGGCCGGTGACGTATGCCCGGGGCCTGGAGGTTCGGATCACGCTGGACCCGTCGTTGTTCGAGGACGCGGGGGTGTTTCTGCTGGGGGCGGTGCTCGAGGAGTTTTTCGCGAGGTACGTGTCGATCAACTCGTTCACCGAGACGGTGATCCTGACGACGCAGGGCAAGGAGGTGATGCGATGGCCGACGCGCCTCGGGCATCGTCCGGTGATCTGAGCAGGATCCTGGAGCGGTTAGCGCTGCCGTCGGCGTCGGGCGTGGGAGGGGCCGAGGCCCCCCCGGGGCGTCCGTACGAGTTCGATTTCTTTCAGGCGGTGCGGAGACTGGAGTGCGCGGCGCGGACGATGCCGCGGGTGGGCACGGCCCGTTTGTGCCGCAGGGACGAGGAGCCCGTGCTGTTCGGGCAGCAGCCTTCGCTGCGGTTTGCGCCGCGGACCATCGACGGGGTGGAGTGGTGCGCGCGGACGGGCTGGCCGCGGATGTACGTGAACTTCCTCGGGCTGCTGGGGCCGAACGGCCCGTTGCCGCTGCACCTGACCGAGCACGCGCGCGAGCGGCTGCGTCACTCGAAAGACCCGACGTTTGCGCGGTTTCTGGACATCCTGAATCACCGGATGATCGGTTTGTTCTACCGGGCGTGGGCGCTGAACCAGCTCACGGTCTCGTTTGATCGTGTGCGCTCGGGGCCCGAGGAAGGGATGGCTCCGCAGCAGTGGGAGGACTACTACGCGCGGTTCATCTGCAGTTTTTTCGGGCTGAACGCGCCCGGGCTTCGGGGTCGAGACGCAGTGCCCGATTCGGCCAAGGTGTACTTTTCGGGCCGTCTTGCGGCCTCGACCCGGACACCCGAGGGGCTCGCGGCGATTCTCCGGAACTACTTCCGCGTACCGACGAGGATTGTCGAGTTTGTCGGGCGGTGGGTGCTGCTGCCGGAGGCGGATCACTGCCGTCTGGGGGGGCGGCCTGAGAGCGCGATGCTTGGAGGCGGGGGCGTGGCGATCGCCGGGTCTCGGGTCTGGGACTGCCAGAGCACGATCCGGATCCGGCTGGGTCCGATGAGGCTGAGCGAGTACGAGCGGATGCTGCCGGCGCACCGTGCCGCTGCGCCGGGGTCTACCGAGGCGCGCGGCGGGGGGATGAGTTTCCGCAGGCTCGAGGCGTGGGTGCGGTTGTATCTGGGCGATGCGGTTGGATGGGAGACGCAGCTGGTTCTGCGGGCCGATGAAGTGCCGCGTGCCCGGCTCGGCGGCGGGACTCGGCTTGGTTGGACGAGCTGGATGACCTCGCAGCCCGTGGACCGGGACGCCGACAACCTGGTGCTCCAGCCCGGGTAGCACACTGAGCCGGATCACGCCATTACCACTCACCCTCCACCAGACGCCTTGGGCCACGGAACGACGGAGAGAACTCCATGAGCGATTACAACCGGACACTGCTCTACGGCAAGCTCAACCAGCTCTGCTACAAGTCGCTGGAGAGCGCCGCGGTGTTCTGCAAACTGCGGGGCAACCCTGACATCGAGATCGTGCACTGGATTTCCCAGATCCTGCAGCTGCAGGACTCGGACCTGCACCGGGCGTTCACGGCGTTCGGGGTGAATCAGGCGAAAGTCGCCGCGGACGTCACGGCCGCGCTGGACCGTCTGCGGCGCGGGGCGACAAGCATCAACGACTTCTCGCCGGACGTGGACGAACTGGCCAAGGAGGCCTGGACGTTCGCGGCGCTGACGTTCGGTGATCACCAGGTTCGCAGCGGCTACCTGCTCTTCACGCTGCTGAAAGTGCGCAGCCTGCGCAACGTGGCGCTGGGGATCTCCAAGGAGATCGAGAAGATCAAGGTGGAGACGCTGCAGTCGGACTTCAAGAAGGTGGTCGGAGGCTCTCCGGAAGGGGAGATGACCGCGCAGGACGCGACCACCGCCGGTGCGCACGCGGCCCCCGGCGAGGCCTCTGGCGCGATGGCGCCTCCGGCCATGGGCAAGGAGGAGGCCCTCAAGCGGTACTGCAAGGACCTGACCGAGACGGCCAAGGGCGGCACGATGGACCCGATCGTGGGGCGCGACAACGAGATCCGTCAGTGCATCGACATCCTCATGCGCCGGCGCCAGAACAACCCCATCCTGACCGGCGAGGCGGGCGTGGGCAAGACGGCGGTGGTCGAGGGGTTCGCCCAGCGCATCGTGGCCGGCGATGTACCGCCGCAGTTGAAAGATGTGCGCGTGCTCGAGCTGGACATCGGGCTGCTGCAGGCTGGGGCGAGCATGAAGGGCGAGTTTGAGAACCGGCTGCGCGGGGTGATCGACGAGGTGCAGGCTTCGCCTCGACCGACGATCCTCTTCATCGACGAGGCGCACACGCTCATGGGTGCCGGCGGTGCGGCGGGCACGGGGGATGCGGCCCAGCTGCTCAAGCCGGCGCTGGCGCGCGGCACGCTGCGCACCATCGCCGCGACGACGCAGGCCGAGTACAAGAAGCACTTCGAGAAGGACCCGGCGATGACCCGGCGGTTCCAGGTCGTCAAGGTCGACGAGCCGGACGAAGTCAAGTGCCTGCTGATGATCCGCGGGCTGGCGACGGTGATGGAGAAGCACTTCAAAGTGCAGGTGCTCGACGAGGCGCTGGAGTCGGCGGTCAAGCTGTCCAAGCGCTACATCCAGGGGCGGCAGTTGCCCGACAAGGCGGTGAGCCTGCTCGACACGGCCTGCGCGCGGGTGGCGGTGAGCCTGCACGCGGTGCCGCCGGAGATCGACGACACCCGCAAGCGGATCGAGGGCCTGAAGCGCGAGATGGACATCGTGGCCCGTGAGCAGGCCACCGGCCTCGATCACACCAAGCGGCACGGGAGCATCCGCAAGGCCATCGACGAGGAATCCGAGTCGCTCAAGCGCCTGGAGGATCGCTTCGGCAAGGAGAAGATCCTTGTCGAGAAGATTCTGGAACTCCGCGGCAAACTCCGTGGCGGCGGTGTGTCGCCCGAGACCGGGCAGCCGGCGCCCGCGACGGCTCCCGGCGGGAACGGCAAGGCTCCCGCCGAGGCGACCCCGGCTCTCAGCGATGCCGACCGCGCCAAAGCCATCGACGAACTGCGCGGCCTTCAGCAGGAACTGGCGACGATGCAGGGGGAGCACCCGCTGATCCTGCCGAGCGTGGATGCGCAGGCGGTCAGCGCGGTGGTGGCGGACTGGACGGGCGTGCCGGTGGGGCGGATGGTGCGCAACGAGATCGAGGGTGTGCTGAAACTGGCGGACACCCTGGAAAGGCGGGTGATCGGGCAGCGGCACGCGCTGGACGAGATCGCCAAGCGCATCCAGCTTTCGCGGGCCAAACTCGACAATCCCAGCCGTCCGATCGGTGTGTTCATGCTCGTCGGCCCGTCGGGTGTGGGCAAGACCGAGACGGCCATCGCGCTGGCGGAGACGCTGTACGGCGGCACGCACGCGCTGATCACGATCAACATGTCGGAGTACCAGGAAGCGCACAAGGTGAGCACGCTCATGGGCTCGCCCCCCGGCTACGTGGGGTACGGGCAGGGCGGCGTGCTGACCGAAGCGGTGCGGCGGCGCCCGTACAGCGTCGTGCTGCTGGACGAGGTGGAGAAGGCGCACCCGGACGTGCACGAGATTTTCTTCCAGGTGTTCGACAAGGGGCTGATGAAGGACAGCGAAGGGGTGGACATCGACTTCAAGAACACGGTGATTCTGCTGACGAGCAACGCGGGCACCGACCTGATGATGAAGATGTGCAAGGACCCTGAAACGATGCCCGACCTGGAGGGGATCGCCAAGGCCCTTCGCGAGCCGCTGCTGAAGGTCTTCCCTCCCGCGCTGCTGGGGCGGCTCAACGTGATTCCGTATTACCCGATCAGCGACTCGATGATGCGGTCGATCATCCGGCTGCAGCTCTCCCGTGTGGCCCGCCGTGTCCAGGAGGGGCACGGCGTGCCGTTCGAGTACGACGACCAGGTGGTCGAGACCATCGCCGGGCGTGTCACCGAGCTGGACAGCGGGGCCCGGGCGATCGACGCGATCATCACCCGGCACATGCTGCCCAGGATCGGGCGCGAACTTCTCGAGCGGCTGATGGAGGGCAAGCCTATCAAGCGTGTGGGCGTCGCCGCGGCGAACAGCGACTTTGTCTACAGCTTTGAGTGATCGTTGTCGCCAAGTTTGTCGGGGATCCACCCGGAGTCTGACGATGTCGCGCGTGCCTGGAGTGATCGGTCAGCCCGACTGGGCCGCATCCGGCGACTCGGCGGAGTTCTTTGGGGTTGTGGGCCGGGGGGCCCTGGCCAGGTCCCTGGCGACGCGGTTCTGTCCGGTCGGTGGGCCTGGTCTGCCGCCGGGCATGCTGGTGGGGCGTGCGCCGACGTACGCCGCGCTGGCAGACCTCACGCCTGAAGCGATTGTGCCGCTCCTCTCGAACCTGGCGTTGACACCCTCGGTGCCGGTGAACTTCTCAAGCGAGCGGATGCAGAAGGCCTACGGGCGGTTGGTCGCGGCGATCGGGTTGTCGCAGTTGTCGGTTCGGGAGTCCGGCGGGGACAACCGCGGGGCAGAAGTCGAGGACTTCCAGCGAACGGCTGGCGGCGCAGCAGGGAACCCCTGGTGCGCGGCGTTTGTCTACTGGTGCCACAACCGGGCGGCGAACATGCTCGGCGCACAGACGACATGCCCGCGGACCATGGCAGCGGTGAACATGTGGTACCTCGGGCGCACGGGGTGCCAAAGGTTCACCAAGGCGCAGGTCGTGGCCGGTGAGGCCACACCCCAGCCGGGCGACGTTTTCGTGATGGCGGGCACGAGCGCGTCTCAGGCCGCGGCGCGATCGGCGATTCTCGGGCGGGATCGGGGAGAGTTTTTCCCCTCGCACACCGGTCTGGTCGTGTCGTACACCGGGGGAAGGACGCCGGTGTTGGTGACGGTGGAGGGCAATACGAACACCAGCGGCGGCCGGGAGGGGATCGGGGTGTTCCGGCGCACATCCCGCTGGGGGACGACGCTATACGGCTTCACAAGGGCCAGTTACGCCCCGGTCTGATCGGTGTGAGATGAACTCGCCGAGCACGTGCGCGGTGGTCGCGGGGATGGCTTCAGTGGGGGCAGTGGGGCGGCTTCTGTGACGTGCGGTGTCTCAGTGTGGTGAGACGGCGAGGGACTCCAGGGTCACCCGCAGCGCGGTCATGCGACGAGAGAGGACCGAGGCTGTCGGCTCGTCCAGCTGGGCCGCGATGACTCCGGAGATCCGGGCTGGGCCGAGCAGGTCGGCGAAGTCCGGTGTGCGAAGAGCCAGCCGGACCGTGCCTTGGCGCAGGCGCCCGCGGAGCTGAGCGTTGCCGGGTTCGCCGGTCATGGCGAATCCGGCGCCCGAGTAGAGTCCCGCCGCTCCGCGCGAAATGATCGCGTGGCGGATGGCCACGTTCACGGCCGTGTCGTCGATAGGGGTCTTGCCCGCGTGGGGAGTCAGGAAGAGCTGTACGTGCACGATCGACCCTGCCAGGTCGTCGAGGTCATCGCTCAGGTCGGCCAGTCGGTCGAGTGGTAGATCAGTCATGTAGATGTCCGCGGTATTCTCATCCAGCCAGGCGTAGACCGCGGTGGGCAGCGTGGTGGCCAGTGTGCGCCCGTCGGCGATGGACCCGGCATCGATACGGCTTGAGCCGGGGCTGACGACCGCATCGGCCCAGCCGGTCCAGCACCCGGCCAGGAGCGGCAGGAAGGCCAACAGGAGCAGGGCGTGCGCAGGCGTGCCCCTGATTCGGTGGTGCTCGGCGAGCGAAAACTCGTGGTTTCTGTGCATCATGACGCCGGAGCGTATCGTAAAATGAACGATGACGGCTGGCGGTGCGGTGTGCTTTGCACACTTCGGCTGCCCGTTCACCCCGTGCGTCAAGGAGCCCCCATGATGTCCCGGAACTCCCAGAACCGTTGCCGGACTTGGACGTGCCCGATGGTGGTTGTGCTGGCTGCGGGCGCGATGGTCGTGTCGCCGGGGCTCGTGCTGGCGCAGGCGGGGCATGCGGGTCAGGGGCCGATCCAGCCGTCGAGCGGGGCTGGCCACGTGGGATCGAATCCAACCACGATCACCACGTCGCCCATGCCGCCGAGCCAGCCGGCGGTACCACCGAGCAAGCCGCCGACGGTTCCACCACCGATCAATCGACCGATCATCATTTTCCACAACGGGCACTACTGGTGGTACCCGCAGCGGCACGATCGCGTGATCACGGGGACTCAGCAGATTGTGGACCCGTTTGTGATGCCCACGGCCCCGGCCGCCGCCGAGCCGCCGCAGCCGCCTCCGGAGAAGCCCGAACCGGTCAAGCCGCTGACGCCGATGGAGCAGGCGGTGTATGAACTTGCCCAGGGGCAGTGGGACCGGGCGATACAGGTTCTTGAGAGTGTGCTGGTCGAATCGCCGCGCGATGCGCGGGCGATGCGTCTGGTGGCCCGCGCACTGATGGGCAAGTCGCAGATGCGCGAGGCGGCCGCGATGATGATGGCCGCGTATGACCTTGCCCCGACGCTGGCCCGCGAGCCGCTCCCCGCGGCGGTCGTTGAGGGCTTCACCGATCTTCGGAGCCGGTTTGTGCGCTACGCGGACACCGATCGCTCCGCGTCGGCCTGGTTGACCTGCTTTGTGCTGGTGCAGGCCGAGAGCGGACCGCCTGAGGCGAAGGCCAGGGCTCTGCTGAACTATCTGGAGCGGGCGGAACGGAGTGGGTTGGACGCGAGGATCGGCGATGCGTTGCGCAAGGCGCTGGGCCCGGTGCCCGTATCGCGCGTCGCGAACCCCACCCCTGTGCGTGCGCCGATGAGGTCGATCGCTCCTGGCGCCAGCAGCCCGGAGACCGCGCCGTCGCCTCAGGGGCGCGGGCCCGCGGCTGGCGGCGCCTGAAATGCGAGGATCACCTCGCGTTCGTTCGGGGTGTGTTTGAGAGGGGCCCGGAACTGTGCTGATGTAGCCGCGGAGCGGGCGTGCTTGCCTCAGGCACGCGGGGCGCTATCATGGGCTCTTCCAAACAAGCCCTGCCGGCGGGGACGTCACCGGCGCCGTACGCACTACCGTGTCTCCAGCCCTTTCGCCGGGGCTGGACCAGCGGGCCTGAGGGCCGACGCCTTCAGAAGCCCGGACCGGTGGGAGGTTGAGAATGGCCAAGAAAGAAATCAAGTCGCAGTTCAAGATCATGGCTCCCGGAGGTGCCGCAACGCCCGCTCCGCCCCTTGGGCCGGTGCTCGGGGCCAACGGCGTGAACCCGGGCCAGTTCATCCAGCAGTTCAACGCCAAGACGGCGCCGATGAAGGGCAAGACAGTGCAGTGCGTGGTGACTGTCTACACGGATAAGACCTTCGTCTTCGAGCTCAAGAGCTCTCCCGCCGCGTCGCTGATCCTGGAGAAGGCCAAGCTCGAGAAGGGCTCCGGCGTCCCGAACAAGCAGAAGGTCGGCAAGATCATGCGTGCCGACGTGGAGGCGATTGCCAAGGAGAAGATGGCGGACCTCAACACCAACTCGCTGGAAGCAGCGATGCGGATGATCGAGGGACAATGCCGGAACATGGGCGTGCTGGTGGAGGGCTGAATCACATGGCACACGTATCCAAGCGGATGAAAGCGAACACAGAGCTTGCCCCCGGCGAGCCGCTCGACCCTCTGAACGCCGTGGTCGCCTTGAAGAAGTTCAAGGCCCCGAAGTTCGACCAGACGGTGAACGTCGCGGTGCACCTGAACATCGACCCCGCGCAGGCGGACCAGGGGATCCGCGGCTCGGTGTCGCTGCCCAAGGGCATCGGCGTGAGCAAGCGGGTGGTTGCGTTCTGCACCTCCGACAAGGTCGCCGAGTGCAAGGCCGCGGGTGCGATCGAGGCCGGCGCTGAGGACCTGGTCGCCAAGATCGAGGGCGGCTGGATGGACTTTGATGTGGCCGTGGCCACCCCGGACATGATGCGGATCGTGTCGAAACTGGGCAAAGTGCTCGGTCCCAAGGGCCTGATGCCCTCACCCAAGACCGGGGCGGTGACGCCCAAGGTTGTCGAGGCCGTGAAGGAGTTCTCCGCGGGCAAGGTGGAGTTCCGCAACGACAAGGGCGGGAACATCCACGCGGTGCTCGGGAAGATGAGCTTCAAGGAAGGCGATCTCGCTGCGAATCTCGAGGCCTTCGTGTCGCACATCCAGAAGATGCGTCCCTCCAGTACCAAGGGCGTGTTCATCCGCAAGGTCGTGATTTCCGGGGCGATGACGCCCTCGGTCCAGATCAAGTACGTCGAGGCCGTCGCGGCCGAGTGACCCCGGCAACGCGCGCGATCCTGCCCGGGCCTGGGCGGGTCGCACGTCGTGAATGAGAACGAGTGAACGGCGCACAGCAACGGCGCACAGCAGAGGTTCAGCCATGTCCAAGACCGTCAAAGCCATGCTGACCAAGGACTACGAGGACCGCATCGGCGAGACCTCGGAGTGCCTCGTGATCAGCGTCCGGGCCCTGAAGGGCATCGAGGCCACCAAGTTCCGCAAGGGCCTTCAGCAGAAGAAGGTCCGCGTGATGGTGGTCCGCAACTCGCTGGCGCGTCGGCGCTTCCAGGGCACCGCCTTGGAGGGGCTTATCCCGCTGCTGTCAGGTCCCAGCGCGCTGGCGTGGGGCGGGTCGGTGGTCGAGGTCTCCCGCGAGATCGTCGGCCTGCTCAAGGAGTTTCCCGGCATCGAACTGAAGGGGGCGATCCTCGACGGCCAGGTCTTCGCTGGTGATCAGGGCGTCAAAGAACTTTCGAAGTACCCGACACGCTCGGAGGCCATCGGACAGGCCGTGACGCTGATCCTGAGCCCCGGCCGCAAACTGGCCGCCCAGATCGTCGGCCCCGGGTCAACGGTCGCCGGCCTGGTCAAGGCCATTGAAAGCAAACTCGAGAAGGGAGAAACGATCGCCAGGATCGCGTAACGACGCGAGGGCGATCTGCAGTGTTTGATCGACAACCCCACTCGTCACTGGCCCATCGCACTCCGGCACATCCGGGGGGCAGCGGGTTAAAGCGCCGGAAGGTCCGGCCCCACTGGCGGGAGTTGAACCGGGACGGCCAGACCGCCCGGAGCAGTGTGCGAGGATAGAACCATGACGATCCAGGAACTCGGTGACAAGCTCGCTGGCCTTTCGCTCAAGGACGCGGTCGAGCTGGGCAAGTATCTGAAGGACACCTACGGCATCGAGGCCGCTTCGGGCGGCGTGATGATGGCCGCGGCCCCGGCCGCCGCCGCGGCGGCTCCGGTCGAGGAGAAGACCACGTTCGACGTGGTCCTCAAGACCTCCGGTGAGAAGAAGATCGACGTGATCAAGGTTGTCCGCGAGGCGACGGGCCTGGGCCTGAAGGAGGCCAAGGACCTGGTCGATGCCGGCAACAAGAAGGTCAAGGAAGGTATCTCCAAGGCCGACGCCGAGGCGCTCAAGAAGAAGCTTGAGACCGCCGGCGCAACCGTCGAAATGGTCTGAGTCTGACCCCCGCTCCCACCGGTCACCACTGGGTTCCCGTCCGGTACAGCGACTGGGGATCGCGTCAGGAACTGGAAACATGGGGTTCCGGTCGGGACGAACGGCCGGAACCCTCGTTTGTTCGGCAGGCCCGTGGATTGGCATCCGTTCGGGTCGACCTTGAGGGCCGTGGCCCTCTCAGGTCGGGAGCGGAACTTGAAGTTTTGGTGGGATTCGGTGGCTTCGGGCTCGTAAGCGGTTGCCAACCGGCAGGATTTGCCTTGAACCGGCAAAGGGTCTATCATCGTGTTCGGCACGTGGCACGGGGCATGAGCATTCTGTGGTAATTCCTGGGATTGCACTGTACGCCAACGCATCCAGCGTCGGGCGCGGTGTCATCGACCATCGCGAGGACATTATCGATGGCTGAACTCAAGGTGCGCGATTACTCCAAGCGCGGCGACGGTCTGACTGTACCTGATCTGACAAAGATCCAGCTCGACGGCTACGAGCGGTTCCTGCAGGCCCGGAAGGGCCCCGAGGAGCGGGATCCGTCGCTCGGGCTCGAGTCGCTGATGCGCGAGGTGTTCCCGATCGAGTCGTACGACGGGACCATGGCGCTGGAATATGTGCGGTACCTGCTGGAGGAGCCGCGGTACACGCCCGACGAGTGCCGTGAACTGCGCCTGACCTACGGCGCGCCGTTCAAGGTGACGGTGCGGATGCGCCGGGAGGGCGTGCAGGACGTGACCGAGGAGGAGATCTACCTCGGCGAGTTCCCGATCATGATGGGTGGCGGCGAGTTCATTGTGAACGGTGCCGAGCGTGTGATCGTGAGCCAGTTGCACCGTTCGCCGGGCGTGGATTTCTCGATCGTGTCGGCCGAGGGCGATCGACCGCTGCACTCGACGAGGATCATCCCCGAGCGAGGCTCGTGGATCGAACTGGAAGTGACCAAGAAGGACGTTCTGGCGATGCGGATCGACCAGAGCACCAAGCTTGCGGCGACGACGTTCCTGCGCTGCCTGGACGAGTCGGTCTCCTCGACCGAGGCGCTGCTGAGCCTCTTCTACGAGGTCAGCGACCTGGACGCGGAGAAGGTGAAGCCCGATCACTACGCGGCCGCCAGCATCATCGACACCGAGACCGGCGAGGAACTGGTGCACGTGGGCCGTCGGATCGGCGAAGAGGCCGCGGCGAAGATCGCGGGCAGCAAACTCAAGAAGGTCCGCGTCATCCAGAACCCCTCCGACCCGCTGATCCTCAACACGGTAGCGGAGGAGAAGCTCGAGCAGTTCGAGGCGGAGAACGACTACGAGCGGGCGCTGCTGAAGATCTACAGCCGTCTGCGTCCGGGCAACCCGCCGCAGGTCGAGAAGGCCAAGGCGCTGTTCGTTGAGAAGTTCTTCGAAGACACACGGTACCGGCTGGGGAAGGTGGGCCGGTTCCGGATCAACCGCAAGTTCGATCTGAACACGCCCGAGGACATGATGTTCATCCGTGCGGAGGACTTCCTGCGCGTGATCCAGTACGTGCTGGACCTCCGGAGCAAGCGGATCGATCCCAAGACGGGCTTCCCCGCGGCGCAGGTGGACGACATCGACCACCTCGGCAACCGGCGCTTGCGGACGCTGGACGAACTTGCGGTCGACGAACTGCGCAAGGGCTTCTTGAAGCTGCGCCGGACCGTGCAGGAGCGCATGAGCGTCAAGGACCCCGGTGAGATCGCCAAGATCGCCGACCTGGTCAACTCCAAGAGCATCAGTTCGGCGATCGAGTTCTTCTTCGGGCGATCGGAACTGTCGCAGGTCGTGGACCAGACCAACCCGCTGTCGAGCCTCGTGCACGAGCGACGCCTGTCCGCACTCGGGCCGGGCGGGCTCAACCGCAAGCGGGCCGGGTTTGAAGTCCGCGACGTGCACATCTCGCACTACGGGCGCATCTGCCCGATCGAGACGCCCGAGGGTACCAACATCGGCCTGATCGCCTCGCTGGGGCTGTACGCGTCGATCGACGAGTACGGCTTCCTCCGCACGCCCTACCGCGTAGTGAAGGACGGGAAGGTCAGCGAAAAGGTTGTGCATCTCCGCGCCGACGAGGAAATGAAGGCCATCCTCGCGCCCACCGACGCGGTGCTCCCGAGTGGGAAGCTCAAGGAGGGGATGATCCTGGCCCGGGTGAACGGCGAACTGGCGCAGGTGCACAGCGAGCAGGTGAACTACCTGGACATCGCGCCCAAGCAGATCGTCGGCATCTCGGCGGCGCTGATCCCGTTCCTCGAGCACGACGACGCGAACCGCGCCCTCATGGGCTCGAACATGCAGCGCCAGGCGGTGCCGCTCATCAAGACCGCACCCCCGGTCGTCGCGACCGGCCTGGAGAAGGAGATCGGCAAGAACTCGGGCATGACGATCAAGGCCCGGAACGCCGGGACCGTGACCTTCGTGGACGCTGAGCGCATCATCATCGATAACTCCGACGAGTACGTGCTCCGGAAGTTCGTGGGCCTGAACGAGCGCACCTGCCAGAACCAGCACCCGGTGGTGAAGCAGGGTCAGAAAGTCAAGAAGGGCGAGATCATCGCCGACGGTGCCTCCACGGTCCGCGGCGAACTCGCGATCGGCAAGAACGCGCTGGTCGCCTTCAACACCTTCGATGGGTACAACTTCGAAGACGCGATCGTCATCAACGAGCGGATCGTGAAGGACGACGTGTTCACGTCCATCCACATCGACGCCTTCGAGGTGGAAGTCCGCGAGACGAAGCTCGGGCGCGAGGAGTTCACCCGCGATATCCCGAACGTTAGCGAGAAGATGCTCCGGAACCTTGACGAGCACGGCGTCATCCGCATCGGCGCGTACGTGAGGCCGGGCGACATCCTCGTGGGCAAGGTGAGCCCCAAGGCCAAGACCGAGCTCACCCCCGAGGAGAAGCTTCTGCACGCGATCTTCGGACGCGCCGGCGAGGACGTGAAGAACGACTCGCTAGAGGTTCCCGCGGGCGTTGAGGGCATCGTCATCGGCGCCAAGCGATTCAGCCGTCGCCTGCACATGAGCGAGGAGCAGAAGAAGCAGCTCAAGGCGCAGATGGACGGGTTTTCCAAGGAGATGGACGAGAAGGCCATCGTGATCTTCAAGCAGATGGTCGCGGCGATCAACGAAGTGCTCGGCACGCCGATGGTCGACCCGATCACCCGGCAGAAGGTCGGCGTCTCGGACATCGCCGAGGTCGTGATCGAGCAGATCGACACCTTCACCGACAAGTGGATGAAGGGGTCGAAGGAAGCCAAGGAGAAGGCGGAGGTCATCTTCCGGCAGTTCTGGCCGCGCATCGTCGCGATCAAGGCCGAGAAGAAGCGCAAGCTCGACCACATGAAGCGCGGCGACGAGCTGCCGAGCGGCGTGTTGGAGATGGTGAAGGTCTACCTGGCCACCAAGCGCCAGCTCTCCGTGGGTGACAAGATGGCCGGTCGCCACGGGAACAAGGGTGTGATCGCCCGGATCGTTCCCGAGGAGGACATGCCCTTCATGGCCGACGGGTCCACGGTCGACGTGCTGCTCAACCCGCTGGGCGTGCCCAGCCGCATGAACGTCGGGCAGATCCTCGAGACGCACCTGGGCTGGGCGATGAACATCCTCGGGTTCCAGGCGGTGACCCCGGTCTTCGACGGCGCTTTGGAGGACGAGATTCACGCGGCCGTCGAGGAGGCCAATGCCTCCGTCCGCGAGCGTGCCGAGCGCTACGAGAAGGAGGGGCGGTGGCCCCACCCCCGCGAACTCATGGTCGAAATGCCCCGCGGCGGCAAGATCCAGCTGTTTGACGGGCGGACCGGTGAGGCGTTCGCGCAGAAGACCACCGTCGGCATCATGTACCTTCTGAAGCTCCACCACCTGGTGGACGACAAGATCCACGCCCGCGCGACCGGGCCCTACTCCCTCATCACGCAGCAGCCGCTGGGCGGCAAGGCCCGTACGGGCGGCCAGCGCTTCGGCGAGATGGAGGTGTGGGCGCTGGAGGCGTACGGCGCGGCCTACATCCTGCAGGAACTGCTCACGGTCAAGTCCGACGATGTCGAGGGCCGTACCAAGATCTACGAGTCCATGGTCAAGGGTCAGAACACCCTGGAAGCCGGCATGCCCGTGGCCTTCGACGTGCTCTGCTCCGAACTCAAAGGTCTGGGCCTGAACATCAACCTGGAGAAGAGCAAGAACGAGGCGGCCAGCCTCCTCTGAGTCCGAGTCCATCCACCAACGGCCCCGGGCGGTCCACGCCGTTCCAAGGCCTGATCCTGTTCCACGCACCCGCACCGCCCGGCCCCAAGGCCGAGCGCACCCAACCCCGAGGAGCGCGTTACATGGCTGCCGAAACCGTGTACGACCGCGTCAACGATTACTCCGCCGTCAAGATTACCCTGGCGTCGCCCAACGACATCCGCTCGTGGTCGTACGGCGAGGTGAAGAAGCCGGAGACGATCAACTACCGCACGTACCGTCCGGAGAAGGACGGCCTGTTCTGCGAGCGGATTTTCGGTCCCGAGCGCGACTACGAGTGCGCCTGCGGGAAGTACCGCGGGACGAAGTACAAGGGCATCATCTGCGAGCGCTGCGGCGTGAAAGTGACGCACAGCCGCGTGCGGCGCAAGCGGTTCGGGCACATCAACCTGGCCGCGCCGACCGTGCACATCTGGTTCTTCAAGGCCGTGCCGAGCCGACTGGGCAACCTGCTGGCGATGAAGACCAGCGACATCGAGAAGGTGATCTATTACCAGGACTATGTGGTCGTCGACCCGGGCGAGACCGAGCTGAAGCCCAAGCAGATGCTGACGGAGGACGAGTACCGGTCCGCGGCAGAGAAGTACGGCAACGCGTTCCGCGCCATGATGGGGGCCGATGCGATCAAGGAATTGATCGAGAAGGAAGACCTCGACAAGCTGGCCGAGGAGATCCGCGCCGAACTGCGCGAGACCAAGAGCAAGCAGAAGATCAAGGACCTGGCCAAGCGGCTGAAGATCGTCGAGCAGATCCGCGGCAGCGAGAACGACCCGACCTGGCTGGTGCAGGACGTGATCCCAGTGATCCCGCCGGACCTGCGCCCGCTGGTGCTGCTGGAAAGCGGCAACTTCGCGACCAGCGATCTTAACGACCTGTACCGCCGGATCATCAACCGGAATAACCGGCTGAAGAAACTCATGGACCTCAACGCGCCGGAGGTCATCATCCGCAACGAGAAGCGGATGCTGCAGCAGGCGGTGGACGCGCTGTACGACAACGGCCGGTGCCGTCGCCCGGTGCTGGGCTCGAGCAACCGTCCGCTGAAGTCGATCACGGACATGATCAAGGGCAAGCAGGGTCGCTTCCGCGAGAACCTGCTGGGCAAGCGCGTGGACTACTCGGCCCGCTCGGTGATCGTCGTGGGCCCGGAGCTGAAGCTCTACCAGTGCGGCCTGCCCAAGAAGATCGCGCTGGAGCTCTACCAGCCCTTCATCATCCGCAAGCTCAAGGAGCACGGGCTGGCCGACACCATCAAGAGCGCCAAGCGCATGCTCGAGCGCCGCGACGCGGAGGTGTGGGACATCCTCGAAGAGGTCATCTATCAGCACCCGGTGCTGCTCAACCGCGCCCCCACGCTGCACCGCATGGGGATCCAGGCCTTCGAGCCGGTGCTTGTCGAGGGCAACGCCATCCGCCTGCACCCGCTGGTGTGCGGCGGGTTTAACGCCGACTTCGACGGCGACCAGATGGCTGTGCACCTCCCGCTGTCGGTCGAGGCGCAGGCCGAGGCGCACGTGCTGATGATGAGCACGCACAACATCTTCTCGCCGGCGTCGGGCAAGCCGATCATCTCGCCTTCGCAGGACATCGTCATGGGCGTGTACTACATCACGTACATGCCGCAGGACCAGAAGGACCGCGAGGAGTCCGCGTGCCGGTCGTTCAAGGACCGCAAGGACGCGATCCTCGCCTACGAGCACCGGACGATCGGGATGCACGAGAAGATTCGGGTGCGTCTGGACGGGTTCGACCGGGTCGTGGAGGAACAGACCGCGGCACCGAGGAACCTTCCTGAGAACTGCCGCATCACCACCACCGTCGGTCGTGTGCTCTTTTCCGAGATCGTGGAGAAGGGCATGGCGTTCTACAACTGCGCCCTGGGCAAGAAGGGCGCGGCGCGGGTGATCGACGACTGCTACGCGGTGTGCGGGCGGGCCTCGACCATCACGCTGCTGGACCGTCTGAAGGAGATCGGCTTCAAGCAGTCGACTCTGGCCGGGCTGTCCTTCGGCATCACCGACCTGCGCATCCCGCGGGAGAAGCAGGCGCTGCTCGACGAGGCACAGAAGAAGGTCGACCGCGTCGAGAAGATGTACGAGCGCGGCATCATCACCGCCCGCGAGCGGTACAACCAGCTGCTGGACATCTGGGCTCACTGCCGCGAACAGGTCACCAAGGCCCTGCAGGCCACGCTGAAATCCGACCGGCGCGACGCGACCGGTCACGAGGTGCCGATCGATGACAAGAAGCACCCGATCTACATGAACCCCGTCTTCCTGATGACCGACTCGGGCGCCCGCGGCAACGTGTCGAACATCATGCAGGCTGCGGGCATGCGCGGGCTCATGGCCAAGCCGAGCGGCGAGATCATCGAGACCCCGATCCGCTCGAACTTCCGCGAGGGCCTCAACGTGCTGGAGTACTTCAGCTCCACGCACGGCGCCCGCAAGGGTCTGGCCGATACCGCCCTGAAGACCGCCGACGCCGGCTACCTTACCCGCAAGCTTTGCGACGTGGCGCAGTCGGTGATCATCCAGCAGTTCGACTGCGGCTCGAAGCGCGGCATCCGCAAGCGAGCGATCTACAAGGGCGAGCAGATCGATGTTCCGTTGCGTGATCAGATCGTCGGCCGCGTGTCGCGCGACACGATCGTTGACCCCCGCACAGAGGAGGTCATCATCCGCGAGAACGAGCTCGTCACGCTCGACAAGGCCCGCCGCGTCGAGGACTTGGGCATCCAGGAGGTCTTTGTCCGCTCGCCGCTGACCAGCGAGGCCCGCACCGGCTGCTCGACGCTGGACTACGGCATGGACATGTCCACCGGCAAGTTCGTCGAGGTGGGGATGGCGGTGGGCATCATCGCCGCCCAGTCCATCGGCGAGCCCGGTACCCAGCTGACAATGCGGACGTTCCACACCGGCGGCGCCGCGCTGCTCTCGAACCTTGAGGCCGAGATCAAGGCCACCCAGTCAGGCCGGCTCGAAATCCGCGATTGCCGCGAAGTGCCCGTCAAGGACGAGGAAGGTCACGACGTGTACGTTGTGCTGAAGCGCAACGGCGAACTGGCCATCCTCGACGAGGCCGGGCGCGAACTGGAGAAGCACAAGCTGCCCTACGGCGCCTACCTGCTCAAGAAGAACGGCGACCGTGTGGCCAAGGGCGAGCGCCTCGTCCGATGGGACCAGCACCGTACGCCGATCCTGGCCGAGAAGGCCGGCGTTGTCGAGTACGTGAACATCGAGCTGGGCGAGACGGTCCGCGAGGAGGACGTCAAGGGCTCGAAGGTCAAGGCGCTGGTGGTCATCGAGCACAAGGGCGAGAAGAGCCCGCAGATCCAGATCAAGGACGAGTCCGGGCACATCCTCGACTTCCACTTCCTGCCGGCCAAGGCCCGCATCGAGGTGCAGGACGGCCAGAAGATCGAGGCCGGCACTCTGCTGGCCCGTCAGCCGCGGCAGGCGGCCGGCACGCAGGACATTGTCGGTGGTCTGCCGAGGGTGACCGAGATCTTTGAGGCCCGCAAGCCCAAGGACCCGGCCGTCATGGCCGAGATCTCCGGGCGTGTCGAGATCCACTCCGACAAGCGCAAGGGCAAGATGACGATCCGGGTGATCTCCGACTCGGGTATCGAGAAGGACCACCACGTTCCGCAGGACCGTCACCTGCTCGTGCACACCGGCGACTACGTGGCGGCCGGTGACCCGCTGATCGAAGGCCCGCTGGTCCCTCACGACATCCTCCGCATCAAGGGCGAGGAAGCGCTTTGGGAGTACATGCTCGACGAAGTGCAGAACGTCTACCGTGCCCAGGGCGTGATCATCAACGACAAGCACATCGAGACGATCCTGTCCCAGATGCTGCGCAAGGTGCGCGTGGAGAACCCCGGCGATACGACACTGCTGCCCCACGACGTCGTGGACAAGTGGGAGTTCAAGCGTCGCAACGCCGAGGTCGCGGAGATGCTGCGCGTGACCGACCCGGGCGGGACCGACCTTCCCCTGGACGGGCTCGTCCACCGCAGCGAAGTTCGTGAGGCCAACGCCCGTGCCGAGGCCGCCGGCCGCGAAATCGCCAAAACCAAGCGTGCCCGCCCCGCCACCGGGCGCACCCTGCTGCTGGGCATCACCAAGGCCGCGCTCTCCAGCGAGTCGTTCCTCTCGGGTGCCTCGTTCCAGGAGTCGACCAAGGTTCTGACCGAGGCGGCCCTCAAGGGCGCGACCGATGACCTGTTCGGCCTGAAGGAGAACGTCCTGCTTGGGCACCTCATCCCGGCCGGCACGGGCTTCCGCCCTTACCAGGCGATGACCGTGCAGACCATCGGCGCTCCCGCCCTTGTCGAGGACGACGAAGAGGCCATGCTGGCCGATGCGGCCGATGCCGCCGAGCGCCTCGGCGCATCCGCGGACGATCAGTTGGGCATGCCCGAGGTGCAGTTCCCCGGCGCTGGGCAGGATGCTTCCCTGACGACCAACTGAGCCTCACCGGTTCGCTGTGATTTCACCCTTGAGCCCCGGGCACTGCGTCCGGGGCTCTTGTGTTTCCGTGGCTCACCGCGCGGTGCGTCCTGATTCCGCACGTTCGGGGCTTTACGGCGTGGAGTTTGGTCGAGCGGGCGCCGCGCCGGCTCCGCGGTCAGCCTGCAGGCGGGCGATCTGCGCCGGGCTGAGCACCGGCAGGACCGTGTTCCCCGTCTGCAGCACCAGGCGTACGTACGGCTCGCACAGCCCGCAACCCGTGCAGCACCCCGTCCGCTCGACGGTTTGCTCAAAGCCGTACCCCTCTGCGCGGAGCTCGGCGATGCGGGCGAAACTCACGTCCTTGCAGATGCACCGTTCAACCACAGCTTCGCTCGCACGGCATGGACAGTGGCGCATCGGCCGGAGGTTGTGCGTGATTCATCGCCGCGGCCCATAGGCAAACAGGTCCTGTCCAATCGGCATGTCCGGCCATCCCAATGCGGGGGCCAGCGCCGATGGAGCATACAGCAAGCTGGTCGCGGTGCTACCACGGGATGAGCGAGCGACATGCCCATCGAGGTGCACGATGTTGACCACACCGGGGGTCGCACGGTCCGGTCTTGCCCCGGCGTGTCGGAAGTGCAGGGACGGGTCCGGGCGTGAACCAGGTGCGTCGGGGGCCTCGGCCTCAGGGCGCACGGGCGGCTCCGCGAAGGAATACTCCACGAGCCCCTGCGGGCCCGAGGAGGGATCAGCGCTGAGGGCGGTGTCCGCAAAGGCCAGTGTGGTGGAGGGCGAGGTGAACATTGAGGATGGCGCGCCGAGACGATCGGTGATGAGCAGCCAGACGCCGGGGGCGCGCGGTGCGCGTGTGCGGGTTGTTCCCGCGTACGCACTGTTGTAGCCGTACCCCCCGGCCTGGCGTTCGAAGCCGCGCCCGGACAGTGCCAACTGCCGTGTCACCGGGAGGAACGTCGGGCAGTCGCGCACGCTCCGGTCGCCGAGGTAGGGACTCAACGGCCCGCCATGCTCGGTGAAGGGGGCCGAAGCCGAAGGGCGCGATCCAAACCAACGGACCAGGTTGTGAGTGGTGAAGTTCGGTGCGCCGGGCGCGTAACGCCCGCGGTGGTTGGCTTCGTAGGCCGACAGGGCTGTGCCGATCTGGCGCAGGTTCGAGGCGCACAGCGTGGTGCGGGTCGCCTCGCGGGCGGTGCCGAGCGCGGGCATCAGGAGCGAGGAAATGATGCCCACGACCGCGACGACCACGAGCAGCTCGATCAATGTGAAGGCGCTCCGCGGAACGGTGGGGTGCACTCGAACGGGCGAGGGTCGCGTGGGTTGCGTGAAATGCGTGGGCCTCGACGGATGGCGAAGCGAGAGGTTCATGCACCGCCCTCCGTCCCCGCGTTGAAGAAGTCGCTGATGAAGAGAGAGAAATCGCCGTTGTCGAGGCGACCGTCCGGGCCGGAGGTTGCATCGGTGCCGGCGATGTCGGCCGGGCCGCAGGGATCCGGAGAGGGCTGATCGCACGGAGGGCTGAAGAACGACGCGATGAAGAGAGAGAAGTCGCCGTTGTCGACTCGCCCATCGGCTCCGGGTGTGCCATCGGTTCCGGCGATGTCGCTGGGGCGTGCCGGCACCGGCAGGACGACCGCGGCCACACCACCGATCTCGGTGGAGACCTCTCCGAGCAGCGGGTGCACCGCGTCAACCGCGGTCGTGATGCGGATGTAGTCGAACCCCGGCAGCGGGATAGATGGCGGAAGCCCGGTCGCGGGATCGACGGCCCAGTCCAGATTGAAGGCATCTCCCCCGGCGCCGGTCGTGCCATCGAGCCCTGGGCCGGTCAGCGCGCTGAGGGGTTCGACGAGGAACGGGTTCGATGGCCTCGTGTAGAACTGCGCCGGGGTGAGCGACGGATCATCGGGCACACCGTCCCCGTCGAGGTCGCCCAGTACCATCACGGCAGTGAGGTCAGCGTAGCCGTAGACGTGCTGCTGCTCGACGGGGAGCATGAACGGCGGTGTGAAGCTCGCGGAAGGGAGGGCATAGGCGCTGGTCTGCCAGGTGGTGCCGGTGCGCCCCGGCGGGACCCACGCGGGAGGCAGGGCCGTGGCGTCCCACGTGCGGGTGGTCGGGGAGTACGGGGGAGAATGGTGAGATCCTCGGATCAGGTACCACGTTCCGGGAGTTCCACCCGGGCCATCGGCCAGCGCCACCTCGATCGTGGCACACTCAGCGAACCGCCGATCAGGAAGTCCTGCAACGAACGCCGCGTTGCCGAAGACGATAGCGTCAAGCCCCAGCGGATTCACCGCAGAAGGGGGAAGGTTGGGCACCCGTCGATCGAAGTGCAGGGTGATGCTGCCGCCGAAGCCGCCGAGCGTCACGATCTTGGAGTTGTCCGGTGCATACACGCCGCCACCCACGGGAGGACCGAGGGCCCTGGTCGGATCGTTGAACAGGCTGCTGTTGACGAACTGGCCCGGAGCGGGAGCGAACTCATGCACCGCCGAGGCAAACGGCCACGCTCCTCCGGTCAGCGCACGGGCGGGTGAGAAGCTCGCCGCGCAGGCGAGCCCTGTACCGAGCCACGTGCAGCCGGTTGAGTTCAGCCATCGGCTGGGGCGATTACACACGTCGACGCCTCCAAGCCAGAAGCGTGCCCACGGTCAGCACGACCGCGATGCCCGGCGAGGGGATCGCGTAGCGGAAGATCGTGCCGTCGCGGTCGATCCAGAGTTCCTGCGTGGCCGTGTTGAACCGCACGCCCAAGGCCAGGCCCGCGCTGCCCGGCGGCGACAGCAGTAGGGGGCTGGAGGGGTTCAACGGATCGACGACGGCAACGTACCCCGAGTCGCTGGTTCCGCTGAACACGTCACCGCCGCCGATCAGCAGGTTGCCGAACGGATCGACCGCCATGGGTGAAGCGGAGAGAAAGTCACCCAGGTAGGTTCCGGACGAGAACGCCACGGAGGAAGCGGCGGAATCCAGCGCGGCCAGCGTGAACGCGCGGGTCGTGCCGGTTCGGGCTCCGGGTGAGCCGGGCGGGAAGGCAAACCCGATCCCCGTGTACAGCGTTCCACCGACGACGGCCACCCCCCCGGAGCCGTCGCCGATGCCGGTGATGACCGCGGTCGAAGCAGTGGGTGTGGCACCGCTGAGGTCGATGCGTGACAACAGAGAAGAAGAACCGAAACCGGACACATACAGCGTCGAAGTACCCGACCACGTTGCGTCGAAATTCGGCGCGAGGATCGACTGCGTCGGCGCCGGGCCGCTCAGCGACAGGTCGCTGAGTCGCACAATGTGCACCCTGGCCGAAGGGCCAAAGGTATTGTCACCGATCGCCAGCATCGATCCGTCGGGGCTCACGCGAATGAACGACGCCCCGAACGCGGAAACGGTGCCCGCGGGTACCGTGCCCGCGAGACTCTGGGTGGACCCGTGCAGGGCATCCTGGATGTAGATCGACGAATCTTGGATGCGAATCAGCCGCCCGTCGGGCAACAGGTCATACGCCCCCCCGGTCCAGACGTTGCCGCCCGGCATTGTGAAACTGCCGACGGGCGTATAGGGTGGGATGTTCGCCCGCAGAGCGGGGGCCATCCCCATGCTCAGTATCACGCCCAGAGACAGAAGACACCAAGACCGAACCGGCGGGAGTCCGGGGGTTCGTGCGGGCCGGAGATCGCGTTCGGGCATTTCGGGAGTGGTGGAGCGGACGGATGCAGCACGGATCTTCACGGGAGAGGTCCTCTCGTGCACGTCCCGTGTTCGCGAGGGACGATCCCCGGTCGGGTCACGCTCACCCCTCACGCGAGAGGTGTCGGATCCTGCCGATGAGGGCCGCCGGGCGCATGGCATGCGACAGGCCACCTCGTGGAGGCTCATCGCGGGTCAGGGCATTGGACATCGGAGCACATCGCCCCGGGGGATGCGGGGGAGGCACGCCGATGACCCTGATCGCGAGGGCATCCTCGGCACACAGTTCATGGCAGGTCTTCCGGCTCTGGGCGACGAACCCGGCCTTCCCACCCGGATCGCGGATCGATCCACGGGCAGTGGCACTCGGGGGGTTCGCGATTCGCCCATCACGGCGGCGCGTCCGCGGTGGATTCGGCCTTTGCCCACGGGCATTGGCCTCACCACGCTTCCCTTTTCACCTGGGCGGCCGGATGTCTTCCCGGTCTCCCGCAGGCACCAAGAACAAACGCAGTCTACTCGGCTCCGGCGTAAGGTCAAGACCACTCAATCCTGACCGGCGACCACCCACGATACAGTGACAAACACCTCGTCCATTTGCCGAGGTGCCCCGGAAGGACGACCATTGATCCCCAAAACCATGCTTGCCGCGGTGTGTGACCGGTACGGTCCCCCCGAGGTCGTCAGACTGATCGAGACGCCTGTCCCGAGGCCTTCGGCTGGAGAGGTACTGATCCGATGCCACGCCGTCACTGTGTCGACGGCCGACGCCCGCGTCCGGGCGATGCGGATGCCCTCGCCGGTGATGGCGGTGGTCGGGCGAGCCGTGTTCGGGTTCCGCGGTCCAAGGTGCCGCGTGCTCGGGACCGACCTAGCCGGTGTGGTACAGGAAGTTGGCGCGGGCGTGTCGCGGTTTGGTGTCGGCGACCGCGTGGTCGCGGCGGTCGGAGCACGGTTCAGAACGCACGCGGAGTTTGCCATCGTGCGCTCGTCGTGGGTTGTGTCGAAGATCCCGGACCGTCTCACGTTCGAGGACGCGGTCGCTGTGCCATTCGGCGGGTTTACCGCGACGTACTATCTCCGAGACCTAGGGCGTGTCAGTGCCGGCCAGCGGGTGCTGATCGTGGGTGCCGCCGGGGCCGTCGGCACGGCGGCGGTGCAGGTCGCACGCCAGATGGGCGCGAACGTTACGGGCGTGTGCCGCGCGGACAATGCCGAGCTGGTCCGGTCGCTCGGTGCTGACCACGTGATCGATCGGACTCGCGAGGACTTTCGCTTGCGGTCCGAGCGATTCGACATCATCTTCGACACGGTCGGCGTGACCAGGTTCCGCGAGTGCCGTCAGCTGCTGACGGACCGGGGGCTGTTTCTGCCCGCGGTGATGCGCATGGCCGAACTCGGGCAAGGGCTGGCGTCGGTGCTCTCGCGCGGGCGTCGCGTGCGAGGGGGCATGGCGAAGGAGTCACAGCAAGACCTCGATGAGCTGCTGCGGAGGGTCGAGTCCGGGGCGTATCGACCCGTGGTGAGCCGGGTCCTCGGGCTGGAGCAGGTCGTAGAGGCCCACCGTATCGTGGACTCCGGGACGAAGGTCGGCAACGTGGTCCTGCGGTGTGCAGGGGCAGGCAACTGAACCGAGTCTCAGCAGGGCATTGACCGTAATCACGAGCTGGGTGCGATGATCTGATTGGTCCAACCGCTCCGGAATCGGGCGGACTTTACCGGCGTGGACATCGCGGAGAGGTGTCACGGTTCAAACCTTTGGGCGGTAGATTTCATGTACGATAGCGCAATCCCGTGTACCAAGGAGGCCACGCTATGCAGCTGGGACACTTTTCCGTAAGCCTGTCCGTGAAAGACCTCGCCGCCTCCAGGCGTTTCTACGAGCACCTCGGCTTTCGGATGGTGGCCGGCGTTCCGGAGCAGAACTGGGTGATCCTGCAGAACTCAGGCACGACCATCGGGCTCTTTCAGGGGATGTTTGAGAGGAACATCCTCACGTTCAACCCCGGTTGGGACGCCTCCGGCCAAACGCTGCCGGACTTCGTCGATGTCCGTGATCTGCAGCAGCAACTCCGTGAGCGTGGTGTGGTGATCCACACCCCCGCCGAAGATGTCGGTGATGGGCCGGCCAGTTTCGTGGTCGTCGATCCCGACGGCAACCCGATCCTCGTCGATCAGCACGTCCCCCGACCGGTGAAGCAATAACCGTTGTGGACGAGCGTTGAGCCAGCAACTCACCGTGCTCTGTTCTGCGCGCCCGCCGGTTCACTGCGGTTAAACCGGTACTCCACGCTCACATGGAGGCAACGATGATCGGCATGGGCTTGATCGGATGGGTGCGGCAGCTGGCGTTCCTGCTCTGTGGCTTGTGGGCGCTTTGCGGGCCGACTGCTCTTGCCTCACCCGGTGCGGGGCAGGTCGAGATCGTGCGCGACCGCTGGGGCATCCCGCACATCTATGCCAAGGACGAATCAGCCGGGTTCTTCGGCCTTGGCTACGCCGCCGCGGAGGACCGCCGTCTCCAGATGGAACTCATCCGCCGACGGGCGGCGGGTCGTCTGGCGGAGGTCTTCGGTCCGGACTGGATCACCTCCGACCGAGAGGCCCGGATCGCCGGGCACACTCACTCCGCGCCGGAGGCCTACGAGGCCTTGCCCGAGCGGTGGAAGCGGGCTCTGTCGGCCTACGCCGATGGTGTGAACGCCTGGACCGAGGCCAACGGGGACGCTGTGGCGCGCCGGTTTCGTCCTCTCGGGGTCGGCCCGGAACCTTGGTCAGCCAGCGATTGCCTGTTGGCACTCCGTGGGATTCTCGTGCTCGGCTCACCGTTCAGTTACGGGCCTATCGACATGTACCACCGCTTTCAGGCTCTTGTGGCGGAAGTGGGGGAGAAGGAGGCCGCGCAGCGGTCGACCGTCGCGGTGGACGATCACTCGGCCATTGTGCCTGAGTCCGAGATGGCCCGGTTTGAGACGGTCTATGCCCGGCTGAAGGGCATGCCGCGGATGCCGTGGCACGGGGTGCGACTGCAGGCTGATACCGAAGAGCCGAAAATGAGCCACGCGTGGGCCGTGAGCGGGACACGCTCGACCACGGGCAAGCCGATCCTGCAGAACGATCCCCAGCTCCCCCTGTCGACGCCGCCGTTTTTTTACGAGTTCGCGATGATCGTGGGCGAAATCGAGGCGCGGGGGTTGGGGTTCGCGGGGTGCCCTGGGTTGTTCGTGGGGTGGAACCGGGCGATCGCCTGGGGCGGCAGTGCACTGGGCGTGGATGCACATGTAACGTACATCGATCGACTGACGCCCGACCGCACCGGCTACGTGCACGAGGGGGCATCCCGCACCTACCAGCGACGCCTGGAGGTCATCCGTGTGCGCGGCGGAGAGACGGTGGTGCAGGAAGTTCTCCGGGGTACGAACGGCGTGGTGTTCAACGCGATGGTGACCGGTGTCCGCGCCGGCGAGGCCTGCGTGCTCTACGACCCCGCGGTGGCCGGGGCGGGCACGAACGCGCGGATGATGCTCGAAGTCATGACCGCCACGAACTGGGATCAGTTTCGGGGCGCATTAAAATATTATTATTCGCCCGGCCTGCATGTTGTCTACGCCGATACCGACGGGAACATCGGCTACCAGACGCTGCTGCACCGCCCCTTGACGCGCCGATCACCGCGCATGGCCCTCGAAGGCTGGACGGGCCAGGACCGCGTGCTCGGCCGGATCCCGCTGGAGGACCTGCCCCACATGCTCAACCCCGCGCCGGGGTTCATCAGTCATGCCAACAACATGCCCGTCGGGTCGTGGTACCCGTACGACCTGGGCCTGGGCACCGGCGGGGCCGGTCATACCAACCGCTCTCTCAGGCTGCTCGACCTGCTTTCCGGGGACCGTCGGTTCAGCCCCGAGGACTTCGAGCGTGTCATCCACCGCGACGATGTCAACGCCTTCACCGCCAGGATGCTGCCGGTGGCGCGGGGCGTGGTCGAGGAGGACGGCGTCGATGATCCGGGTGTGCTTCGCGTGCTCGATGCCACCCGCGGGTGGGACTTCCGCGAATCCTCCGCGGCGGCCATCCCCGAGGTCCGCGGCCTCTCCAATGCCGTGACGCCGTACCGCGGCGCAGGGCTGAACGCCGAGTTCGGCGGCGGGTCCGGCGGTATCGCGAACATGGCTCAGCGCATCCACACCGACTTTGTACGCGACGGCACGACGCCCCGGGACCATCGGATCCGCAGGTACCTGGTGGATTGGCTCAGAGCGGCGGCGGGTTCGACTCAGGCGGGGCGAGGCGCGCCCCGTGATGGTGCGGTCGAGCGTCCCGCGGCCAGAGTCGCTGCACAGGCGGTGGTCAGGACAATCACGATCCCGTACCAGCGCACGATCCCCCACAACCTTCCGGTGGTTGATCCGCGCATGGACCTGCAATCCCCGCCCTTGTCATGCCTGGACGTGGGCACGATCTGGTCGCAGCCGGGCAACGTCTACTCGCAGATCGTGGACCTGGCCGACATCGACAACTCGCGGGCCATGATCGCCCCGGGCAACGCTGAGGACGGGCGATTCCGTGACAACCACATCGACCTCTGGGTGCGCGGCTCGGTTCGACCGGCGCCCCTCTCACGGCGCAAGGTCGAAGCGCAGGGCGACACCACCGCCGAGACACTCTCACCACTTCTGACCGGGATCCACCCCGCTCGATTCCCGGATGCTGTCCAGCAGGTGCCGGAGGGTGTGCGGGTCCTGCCCGCGATTCCCCGCGTCGCCGAGCGTCCGCAGGGCGAACCCGCCCGCGCGATGCCCGGGCGTGCCCCCAGCGACCAGCGCCTGGAAGCGGCGTTCCGCGTGATCATGCGCCAGGACACCGCGCCGGCCGAGATTGACGCGCGGATCGCCGAGTGCCTGCGGTACGTCCGGGGGAATGCCGGGCTGACATCCGAACTCAGGAACGCGGCGATCCTGGGGGAGTACCTCATCGTGGAGTCCGCCGCCGGGCGCCTGCGCATTCAGTACGGCTCACCTCACGCGCTGCAGGCCCTCAGGGGTGTGCTCGATGAGATCGGGCGTGAGGGCCCGCGCCGGCCGTAGCGACGCTGCACGCGCCATGCTTGCCAAACCTCAGCCCGGCACCTGATGCCGCAGGACCGGTACTGGATCTGCGCCGGCCGAGTAGACTCCGCCCCGTGAGTCCGCAGGTGCCACCCAATCCGGTCGTGCGTCTTCTGGCTGGTCGTGCGCGATGGGGCTGGCTGTTGCTGGCTGTGGCGGTGGCGGCTGTGCTGGTCGTGCTCAGCGGTCGGGCCGACGTACCACTGTCCACGAACGGGACTGTGACGCTGGGTGTGTTTGCCATAGTCGCGACCCTCTGGCTCAGCAACGCCTTTCCTCCGTTCGCGGTCGGGTTGCTGGGGCTGGGGGGGCTGATCTTCGCGCTCAGCCTGCCGTGGGGCGGTGCGGTGAGCGTGCCCTGGGAGAGGTTCGCCGGAGAGTTCGTGTCGACGCCGCTGGTCATGATGCTCGCGGGGATGTCGCTCGCGGCGGGTGCCGAGGCCACCGGTGTGGACCGTGCGGTCGCGGCACGGCTGCTCGGCCCGCTCACGTCGCGCCCGGCGGTGCTGATGCTTGTGCTCATGCTGCTGGGGGCGGGGATGAGCATGTTCGTGAGCAACACCGCCACGACGGTCCTGCTGCTGGGCCTGGTCGTGCCGCTGGTTCGGCATCTTGGCGAAGGTTCTGCTTCGGCGCGGGTGATGGTCCTCGCGACGGCACTCGGCGCGGCGATCGGCGGCCTGGCGACACCCATCGGTACTCCGCCGAACCTCATCGCCTTCGGCCTCTTGCGCGAGCACGGCTACGCGGTGTCATTTGTGGAGTGGGTCGCTCGTGGGCTTCCGCTGACCCTGGTGGTCCTGCTGCTGGCGTGGGTTCTGCTGAAGCGGATGGTCCGGACCCGTGGCGAGTCACCCTTCGCGGACTGGCGCAGCGCCGATGCTCCCGGGTCGCCGGCGAGCGGTCAGCCTACGCCGGGGATCACGCTCCAGGGATGGGTGTGGGTGGTGGTGTTTTTCACCACGATATCCCTGTGGATCTCGCAGCCATGGACCGGCATCCCCATCGGGGTGTCGTCGGTGCTGCCGCTGGCGGTGCTGCCGATCTGCGGCGTGCTGACGGGCGAGGCGCTGCGCCGTGTCGACTGGCCCACCCTCATGCTCATGGGCAGCGGGCTCTGCCTGGGCCTGGCCATGGCCGAGTCCGGCCTGGCGAAGTGGATCGTTGAACTGGCGGTGCCCGTGCAGGCCCCGGCGTGGGTGCTGGTCGGGGTCTTCGCTGCACTATCCACCGGGCTCTCGACCTTCATGTCAAACACCGCGACGGCCAACCTGCTGCTGCCGCTCTGCCTGGCCCTCCCGCGACCGGACCTGATCGGCCCCTGCGGGCTGGCTATCGCCTTCGCCTGTTCGCTGGCCGTCGCGTTACCGATCTCAACGCCGCCGATGCTTCTGGCCACCGCCACGGGGATGGTCCGCCCACCGGAACTGCTCCGCATCGGGCTCATGATCGGTGTGGCCGGCGTGCTGCTCACCACCATTGCGGTGCTGGTGTAACCGATTACGGCCTCACCCGGCGGAGTGGACGCACAGCCCCCGGTCGTGACTATGCCGGACCTCCTTGGGAGAACTTCCCAGTCGGGCGAGGTACTACAACCGGTACGACCGGAACGCCCTTGATGTCCCTATCGGTGCTGCCCGCGATCCGCTGCCCGCGACGGCCGATACGCCAATTACCTATCGCACGGGCCGATCACGCGGATGCCCGCGGGACACCCGTGCGCAGCGACATGGAGGTCGCCATGCCGACTTCGCAAAAGACGTTCGAACAGGTCAAAAACATCCTGGGCAAACTCGACGCCCGGATCGATACCCTGCGGCAGCGCCGGGCCGAGCCCTTCTCGGCCGCGGGAGGAATGACGGGGGGAGCATCGCTCTCTTCCCCGAACCAGACGGTCGTACCCGCTGCGGGTGATGCTGCGACAACCTCGGGATTCAAGCCTGCAGGTGCCGCGAACAGCGGCGTGCAGCCCGGCGCGCACGCCCACACGGGCGTGGCCGCGACCATCGGCCCCGACACGCTTATCGGTGCCGAGCGTCCGCGCGGGAATCTGCCGACGCACAGCCACAGCGGGAACCCTGTGAACCAGTTCGTGGGCCGCGGAGGGGCATCACAGCCCAGGCCGTCCGGCACTGGAGCGAGCCCGGCAAGCCCAGCGACTGAGACTCGTCAGGGCCCTGTGCCCCCCGGCACACCGGGCCGTTCGCCCTTCGGGCGAGCCACGCCCATCCGCCCGCTGTCGGCGTGAACCGGCGGCGTGAACCGGTGGGTTGAGACGGACGGCAGGAAACGGGCGGCCTGAACCGCTTTGCTGGTCACTTCAGCCTACAACGCATTGACCTCAAGGGCTGCGGCAGCACCCGTGCGTGCGGGTGCCAGTCGTGCCTGACCGAGGACCGAATGGAATCCGAAAACGAGACCCCCGTGGAAGTTTCCCGCGGGGGAATGACTGCATGAATCGGGCTGGGCGGATTCGAACCGCCGACCTTTTGACCCCCAGTCAAACGCGCTAACCAAGCTGCGCTACAGCCCGTACGTCGACGGGAAGGGTAGGCCGTTCGGAAGTGATCTCCAACTCCGCATGAACGCTTCTCCACCCCTTGCCGGCGTTCCGGAGGTCAGGGGCCTAGCGGCCCTGTCCGCCACGGGAGTCCCAGACGGCCCAGGGGGCCTCAGCGCGTGTCCAGGCCTCTTCCAGGTGCATCCAGTCGCGGTGGGTGTCCATGCACTGCCAGTAGCCGGTGTGTTCGTAGACGAAGAGCTGGCCATCGGCGGCGCAGGCTTCCAGGCCGTCGGCCTCCAGTGAGCACTTCTCGTCGGTGGAGATGTACTTGAGGAACTCGCGGCGGACGACGAGGTAGCCGCCGTTGATCAGGCCGCTGGAGACCTGCGGTTTCTCTTCAAAGCGCATGGCCCGTCCGCCGCTGTCGGCCCGCAGCTCACCGAATCGGCTGGGCGGACGGACGGCGGTGACGGTGGCGATGCCCTTGTGGCGCCGGTGGAAGTCGATGATGCCGGTCAGGTCCGCGTCGATGACCCCGTCGCCGTAGGTGATGCAGAACTCGGTGTCGTCGGGGGCGAGGTGTCTGGCGGCGGCACGGGCGATGCGTCCGCCGGTGAGTGTGTTGGGGCCGGTGTCGGCGAGGGTGATGCGCCAGCCGTCCTCGTCGTGGCGGTCGTCGTGAACCTGGATGGACCCCTGTCGCCCGAGCGTGACGGTGACGTCGCAGGAGCGGGCCTCGTAGTTGAGGAAGTAGTCGCGGATGACCTCGCCCTTGTAGCCGAGGCAGAGGACGAAGTCCCTGATGCCGTGGTGGGCGTAGGTCTTCATGATGTGCCAGAGGATCGGGCGTCCGCCGACCTCGACCATGGGCTTGGGTTTGGTTTCGGTGTGTTCACGGAGGCGCGTGCCTTGGCCGCCGCAGAGAATGAAGGCCTTCATGTCATGATCTCGCTGGGTTGTCCGGCGGCGTGTGGGGCCGTTGAGGGACGGGGTGCTCCGGGTCGTGAAGAGGCCGGGATCGCCAGAACTCGACGGCGTCCGCGACGCTCTGCGCCAGAGAATACCGTGGCGTGAAGCCCGCTTCGTGGCTGAGGCGGGCGGTGTTGGCGATCAGGACGCCGGGCTGGCCCGCCGGTGACTCCGAACCGAGGACCAGCCGATTGTTGCAGCCGCAGTGTTCGCCCACAAGGCGGGCGACCTCCCCCAGGGGTGTGCCGACGCCGGTGCCGATGTTCACGGGCCCCGCCACATTCGACAGGGCTAGTTCGGCCAGGGCGCGCCCCGCATCGCGGGCGTCCATGTAGTCGCGGACGAGATGCGGAGAGCGGCAGTGCGGGGTGCCCCCGCCCAGCGCGGCGAGAATGAGTTGCGGCACGAACCGGCGCGGGTCCTCGCGCGGCCCCAGCAGGAAGAACAGGCGCCCCCACGCCAGCGTCGCACCCATGCTGCGGCACGTCTCCGCAGCGTCCAGGTACAGGGCGTGCTTGCAGCGTGCGTACCGGCTGGCGGGTCGGATCGGTGTCCTGGCCTCGTCGGCCACGCCGTCGGTTTGGGCGAGATGATCCCAGTCGTACTCCGCGCAGGTTCCGGCGATCACCACGCGGCGTCCGCCGTGCTCAAGAAAGACTCGAACCAGCGTCCTGCCGGCGTTCAGCCACAGGTCGTTCTCGGGCGATTCCCAGTACGCACCGGGGGTCGTGATCCACGCCAGGTGGACGAGCGTCTCGGCACGCGCTGCACGGCACAGTTCGATGCACGACTCCGGATTGGTCAGGTCGGCCTGATGCCAGGAGTGCAGTTGGCCGCGGGGCACGCAGTCGGGCGGCGCAGCCGACCTCCCGCACCCGATAACTCTGTGGCTCCGCTCGTGCAGAGCCCGGACCGTCCACGGGCCGAGAAAGCCGCCGGCACCAGTGACAAGAACGTGCGTCATAGCGCCGCTCGGACACGGGTCGAGGTCATGACCGGCGCAGCCACGCGCTGGGCCAGTAGGTGATGTTCGACTTCAGGTCGCTGGCGTTGAACGGCCACGGGGGCTGTTCGAGCACGAACGCGGGGTTCTCGCGGGCGAAGTCCTCGGCCGCGTTGGCGGGGTTGTCCGTGGCCCACTCCCGGTGGCCCCTTGGCACGCCGGTCAGTTCGCGCATGATCCCGTCGGTCGCGACGATGTACGAGCCGGGCGTCACGAGCGGCGCGTAGGCCTTGAGTTCCGCCCGTACGTGGGCGTAGGAGTGGTTCGAATCCAGCACCACCAGCACGCGGTCGGTAGGACGGATCATCGAGCGGACGCGGTCGATGATCGGCGGCGAGGCCGAGTCTCCCTCCACCAGCGAGATCAAGCCAGCCAGCGGGTGAGCCTCGATGGCGGCCCGGTTGTCCTTGCGGATCTCGATATCGACGCCGACCACGCGCCCACCCCCCATGGCCTTGAGCAGCGAGGCGTAGAAGATCAGCGAGCCGCCGTGCGCCACGCCGGTCTCGACCACCACGTCAGGGCGCACGCTCCAGATTACCTCCTGCATCCGTACGACATCTTCCGGCAATTGAACGATGGGCCGCCCCATCCAAGTGAAGGTGTACGAGTACTTCAGTTCCCAGCCGACCTGCACCCAGAGCGACGAGAGCGCCTCGAACGCCTCGCGGGCGTAGAGGGGGAGCGTGCGTGGTTCGCCGGAGTCGGGCTGGAGGGTGAGCGTGCGGGCGTTCGTGTCGATCTGCATCTTCATGGCGTGCTCCAGTCGTTCATGAGGTCGACGACCTGCGCGCGGGCGCCGAGGCTCGCGACGGATTCGCGGATCTCCGAGACATAGTTGGGGTTCAGCACCAGCACCGTCGCCCCGGTCATCCGGCCCAGGGATTCCGGCGGCACGATCTGGTGCCCCGTGCCGGGAACGTGGCGCCCCTGCTTGGCCGGGCTGACGTCGACCAGGCCCTCGATCGCGCGGGCATCGGGGTCGATCAGGTTGGCCAGCGTTGCGCCCTTGGCCCCGGCGCCCCAGATCACGACCGGGCCTGCGCTGCGCCAGTGATCCAGCGCGTTGCGCCAGCGCTCCAGCAGGGCGCCGACACGTACGCCGTAAGCACGGGCCAGTTCGGTCATGGGTGCGGCGTGTTCGGGCTCGGGCTGGCGGTGTTCCTCGTGTCTCCCCCGCTCCCCCAGTCCCCCGCGCCCCTCGATCCACATGTACTGGCCCCCGAACACCAGATCCACGCGCTCGACGTTCAGGCCCGAGACGCTGAAGGCCCGACGGATCGAGCCCGGCGCGTAGAGCGAGCAGTGCTCGTAGAAAAAGTCCCACACGACCATGTGCTTCAGGATCCAGGTGACGTCGGGGGTCTCGAAGAACAGCCGCACGGGCCGGGTGGGCGAGAGCGCCGCACGCACCGCTCCAAGCAGGACCGCGGGGATCGCGACGTGCTCGATGACGTGACGGCAGATGACCACGTCCGCGTCGCGCTCGGGCGACTCGGGCCCGAAGAACTCCCGCCGGAACCGGGCCCGGCCGTCGAGCTGCGACAGATCACCTTCGTAGGTGGTGTCGTAGCCGACCCCGCGCCACGCCGGCGCACGCTGCAGCACCTTGATCAGGAATCCGCCCTTGCCGCACCCGACCTCGACCACCGTGCTCGGGATGTTCGCCGCAGCGTGGCCAGGCGTCTGCACCAGGCGGTCCGCCAGCTCATCGGTATAGGCGTCAAACGCAGGTGAGGCGGTCTGGGTGTTGTCGTACTCCCTCCCGTAGGACAGCAGGCTTTCATCGAACGCCGCGTTGAAGACGAACCCGCACTCACCGCAGCAGCACATGCGCAGCCGCCCCCGCCGCACGCCGCGCGCGGCTTCGCGGGTCGCGTGCAGCAGGTTCTGGTGCACCGGGACCTCGGCACGGTCAAGAAAGACCTCTGTACGCCCCTCTCGGCAGACCGGGCAGGTGGTCGCGTCACGGCTCATCCTCGCGCCTCCGCGTGGCGGGGCTCGGTCGAAGCCGGTTTGTTGCGAACGAGTCCCATGCCGGAGTGCAAGGTCCTGGTATTGAGCCCTGTGGAGCCTGATGTACGCGTTAATCGTGCAGAGGCCACAAACGCCCATCGTAGCCGAACGACCAGTTTCATACCCTGCCCTGCCCCGAGGTCTCCCGGGACATGGTGAGCGGGTATCCTGCGCGGTTCATGGCGGTGAGCACGGTGCCGTACGGCCCGGCGCACACGCGGAGGCAGGCATGCGCTTCACGATCGTCATCCCGACCAAGGACCGCGCCAAGTACCTGCCCTTTGCCCTGAGGGCCGCGCTGGCTCAGCGCGATGCCGACTTCGAAGTGCTCGTCAGCGATAACGCCTCCGTGGACGCCACCCCGTCGATCATCGATTCGTTCTCGTCCGACACGAGGCTCAAGCGTGTCCGACCGGACAAGCCCCTCTCGATGGTCGATCATTGGAACTTCGCACTCTCCAACGCCCTGGCTTTGACCCGGGGTGACTACTTTGTCGTCGCGTGCGACGATGATGCTCTCACGAGCGATGCGATGGCCATCCTCGCCCGGTATGCCGCACGGTTCCCCGATACCGGGCTCTTCCAGTACTCGCTCGAGACGTACTACTACGACGACAACACCAACGCCGATGAGCACCGCAACAGCCTGAAGTTCCGCACACCGCGACCTCGCGGCGGACACCGCGTGGACGGCCGCCGGTACCTCGGCCACGTCTTCGCCACGCTGACCTCCAACATGCCCCGCCTGTTGAACACGGCCGTCCGCCGGGGTGTTCTCGAGCAGATCACCACCCGCTGGGGGCGGATCGTGCACCCCTGGGCGCCGGACTTCTCGGCCGGCGTGCTGCTCATGCATGTGGCCGGTCACTTCGTTGACATCCGCGAGCCGCTGATGATCTGGGGGAAGGGGTCGGCCTCGTACGGTGCCGGCTCGCAGGCCAACCTCGATCACCTCATGGAGTTCATGCGGCAGTTCCCGGAGTTCAAGGGCCGCCTCGAACTGGTCGGCTACCCCGAACTGATCACCGTGGGCAACATCATCGCCGATACGCTGCTCCTGACGCGGCGGCTGATCGGACCCGAGGCCGACTGGTTGTCGATCAATCCCTGGGCCCACGCGCGCATGATCGAGAAGGACATCCTGAAGTACCAGTCCTGCGGGGTGCACCAGTACGACAACCTGCTCCCGAGGGTCCGGGAGGACAAGCAGCGGGCCGCGGTCAGGGCGAGGCTGGCTTTGCAGTTGGCCAAGATGCCCCGGCGGATCGACCGTCTCCTCCGGCTGTTCTCCCCGCGCCACGTCCGGGATCTTCTGCACGGTGTTCGCGCCAAAACTGTCCGGGTGGATGGGACCTCGGCGGGATTCTCCGATATCGCCGCGGCGGCCGAGTACTACACGCGCACCGTCCGCCCGTGAGGAGCGTGCGGGTCGGGTGCGTGCGGCGCTGTCGCGACCGGGCCCGAGACGTCGGCGTTGATCTGTCTCAACGCCCACGCCACCAGACGGTTGTGTCCGAGCATCTGCCGCCGAGCCTCGGCCATGGCCGGGAGTCGCTCTCGCCGAAGTGATGGTGCATCGCGGAGTGCGCTGCGCACCGTCTCGACGCCCGCATCACCCAGGTCGGGCAGACGCACGAACGAGTCCGTGGGGATCATCGCGTCCGCCGCTCGCGAACCGAAGTACAGCGGCAGACTCCAGCACAGCAGCGGGTCCCAGAGTTTCTCGCTCACGTAAAGGTCGTCGGCCCACCAGTTCTCGATGGCCAGTGTCAGGTGCGCACGCCGGAGCACCTCGGCCTTGTCCGCGACAGGGCCGATGGGCTTCAGGTCGTCGGGAACGCCACGCCCGTAGATGGCGATCGGAACGCCTGCTCTCGTCAGACGCCTCAGGAACTCCAGCCGTTCCACATGACCCGGCAGCGTGCTCTTGCCGCCGGTGACAATGACCAGTGGGGTGTCTCGCCGGGCTTCGTCGGCCTCACTGGGGACCGGCTCATCGCGCAGCGAGGCCGTGGTCCCGGCGATGGTCCACCAGACGGGCAGGCGGACGGGATCGCGCCAGGTCGGATCGGGGGCCCAGAGTCGGCGCAGGTGGCGCGGCACGGCGTGGCGGTAGCGTGAGAAAATCGGGGGCGGCTCGTACATGAGCATGTACGTTCGGTCCACGGGCGTGCCCAGCCAGCGCATCGTGTGTGCGACCTTCGCCTCGTGATAGCGCCCCGCGGCCTTGGCCAGCGTCCGCTTCCACCAGGGCATCAGTCCGATGGCCTTCGGCCAAACCGGCAGGTTGATGCAGAGAATCGCGTCGGCATCGCGCCGGGCATGCACGACCCGCCATTCGCCATCGACGGCTTCGTCCGGCGAGGCCGCGGGGTCGTACCGCTCGCACTGGTTCAGGATCCAGCGCGGTCCGGTGCTCATGTCACTGAAGATCGAAAGGGTGGGCATGGAGCCGGCGGTGGTGAGACCTGAGACCGGGGGCGCTGGAGTGGACAGCGAGCACCGTCAGTGGCAGCGGACCGCCCAGTCGTAGGGGATGTGGTTCTTGAATGGGTCGAGCCGGTCCGACTTCCGGGCCGGGTCGTGCGGGTGTGAGCAGCAGTTGGCCACAATGGCGCACGGGTCGGTCATGCCTTTGAAGCCGTTCCAGACTCCCGGCGGGATGATGACCAGTGCGTAGTCATCAGGCCCGAGGAAAACTTCCTGGAGTGTGCCGTGCGTCGGCGAGCCGGGGCGCTCGTCGTAGAGAGCCAGTTTCACCCGCCCGGAGATGCAGGCGTAGTGGAGCGTCATGTCCGGGTGGCGGTGCCAGCCCTTGACCACGCCGCGGTAGATCGATGAGAAGTAGATCTCCCCGAACCGGGTGAAGTGGGGGTCCGTGGTGCGGAGCATGTGGTAGATAGTGCCGCGCTCGTCGGGGATGCGCCGCAGCGGGATGACGGAGACGCCCTCGATGGTTCGTGCCGTGTTCGTCATGACCGGCTCCCCACGGCGCTGGGACCCGCGATCACGCCGAGAGCGGAAACATCCCCTGATCGCAGGCTCCGCACGCTCGGGATCGGCACGATGAACTCGCCCCCGGTGTTCAGGTACGCCGACTGCTGCTCCGCGATCTCACGGGCCCAGTTCCAGCTCAGCAGCAGGACGGCGTCAGGGCGAACGGCCGGGTCGTTGAGCCGGTCGGGGCTCACGATCGGCAGGTGGTTGCCCGGCGTGTAGCGCCCCTGCTTTGCGGTGCTGAGGTCGCACACGAAATCGAGGTGCTGACGGTCGATGCCGGCGTAGTTCATCAATGTCGAGCCCTTGGCGCTGGCGCCGTAGGCGGCCAGGCGCTGCCCCCGGGCACGCCGACCCTCCAGTTCTGTCACCAGATCGCGAACGACACCCCGCACCCGTTCGGCGAACCGTGCGTAGTACCCCGGCCCGGTCATGCCCGAGGAACGCTCGTGCGCCAGGAGGGCGGACAAGCGCTCGGAGCGGGGTGTTCCGGAGGGCGTGGGCTCGCCGTAGACCCGGAGCGAGCCGCCGTGAACGCTGAGCCGCTCGACATCGACCAGCCGCAGGTCGTGTCGTGCGAACAGCGCGTCGATCGCGTGGAGGGAGAAGTAGCAGAGGTGCTCGTGGTAGATCGTGTCAAACTCCAGGTGTTCGATCATGTCACCCAGGTAAGGGAACTCGAAGACGCATACGCCGTCGGGCTTCAGCAGCGTGGCCGCGCCGCGAACAAAGCCGTTCAGGTCGGCCACGTGCGCCAGCACGTTGTTGCCCAGCACGCAGTCGGCGGCGAGACCTTCGCGACGGAGGTCCTCGGCGCACCGCTGTCCGAAGAACTCGCAGCGCGTGGGGACGCCGTTGTTGATCGCTACCTGCGCGATATTGCGGGCTGGCTCGACGCCCAGGACCCCGATACCCCGATCGACAAAGTTTCTCAAGAGGTACCCGTCGTTGCTGGCCACTTCGACAACCAGGCTGCGGTGATTCAGTCCGCGGCGCTTGATGAGCATTTCCGCTTCGGACTTGGCGTGAGCCAGCATCGCCTTCGAAAAAGATGAGAAATAGAGGTAGTGCCCGAAGAGCACCTCCGGGTCCACCGTTTCGAGAATCTGCACCAGCGAACATCCCGGGCAGAAGGCCAGCGTCAGCGGGTACCGCTGTTCATCGCCATCGGGACGCTCCACCAACGCGTTGGCCAGCGGGACACGCCCAAGGTCCAGCACGCGGTGCAGGTCCTCGCGTCCGCAGGAGCGGCACGACCGCACCGTGGTGCACGCCGTCGCTCGGGTTCCGGGTTCGTGCGGTTGATCCATCGCTCGACCGACTCCTGTTTCGCCCGCTCTCTCAAGCCGCTTCATACCCCCCTTGGCCTCGACATCGAGGCCACTTTAACGACCCCTGCCCTGGCCTGCCCACGCCAGTCGCCGGGACGCGGCCATGGCCTGATACTCCCGCAGTTGAGCCAGCGACTCCGTCAACGGCTCGCGGCCCTCGACCAGAACCCCTCGATACCAGGCCATGGTGGCCTCGATCGCCTCCCGGGTGCTCCAGGTCGGGCGCCAGTTCAGACGGCTTTGGGCCTTCGCAATCGACAACCCGAGGTGCGGGGCCTCAGGGGGAGCCCCGGGTTCAGAGCGGTCCTCCCACATCCCCAGACGTCCGTTCATCGGGCCCCAGGCGTGGATGGCGACCTCGGCGACCTGTCTCACGGTCATACGTCCGGATGGGTCGCCCTCGTCGGGACCGAAGTTCCATCCCTCGCTCAGTGATGCCCCCTCGCCTCCCACGATCCGAGTCGCCAGCCAGAGATAGCCCGAGAGGGCATCGAGCACGTGCTGCCACGGCCGGACCGAGGCGGGGTTCCGGAGGGGCACCGGAGCCCCGGCCGCCAACGCACGGGCAATGTCGGGCACGAGGCGGTCCGCAGCCCAGTCTCCACCCCCAATGACGTTACCGGCACGTACCGAGGCGAGGTTCACCGCGTGAACACCCGCTCCTGCACCGAAAAACGAGCGTCGATACGCGTGGGCCACAAGTTCCGCGCAGGCCTTGCTGGCGCTGTAGGGGTCATGACCTCCGAGTGGATCAGTCTCAGCGTGCTGGGTGGGGCGAGCCGAAGGCCAGTAACACTTGTCGCTCGTCACGATCAGGACGGAGCAGGACCGGCCGGCGCGCCGGATCGCGTCCAGCAGGTTGGCGGTTCCCTGGGCGTTGACCTCGAAAGTCTCCAGCGGAGTCTCGTAGGACACCCGGACGAGCGATTGCGCAGCCATGTGGACCACCAGGTCCGGCCTGGCCTCATCCAGAGTTGCCGCCAAGGCCTTACGGTCTCGGATGTCCCCCCGCCGGTCGTCCATCCGCTCCGAGAGTCGGAGCATCTCGAACAGGGACGGTTTGGTGGGGACATCCACGGAAAACCCGACAGGGATCGCCCCAAGTTCGTGAAGCCAAAGGCAGAGCCACGCCCCCTTGAACCCCGTGTGACCGGTCACCAGCACCCGCTTGCCCTTGAGCAATAGGTGAAGCGGGGTATCAAGAGGGCTATTGCCGGCGGCGGTCGTCATTCCAGGCTCACTCTGTGCTGCTGGTGGGGGTGTCAGGCTGAAGGTGCGAGTGGTGGCAGGGGGAGGTGCACGGGGTACAGGCTTACCGGGCTTCTTCGAGTTCGCGGATGGCCGAGCGGTTGCGAAGGCGCGCCATTTGCGTCATTCGGGAGAGGATGAGGACCCCGTCGAGATGGTCCAGTTCATGCTGCCAACAGCGTGCCAGGAGGCCCCCGGCGGTGACCGAGAAAGGACGGGAGTGCTCGTCGATCGCGGAGATCGTGGCAAACTCCGGGCGGAGCACTTCACCGCGGATTCCGGGGAGACTCAGGCAGCCCTCCTCGAGCGGGACCCGCTCACCGGCTGTGGACACCAGGGTGGGGTTGATGAAGATCTGCGGCTTCGGGGTCGCGCTTGGTGGATCGGCTTCGACCACATGACCGGACTCCGGGTGTTCCGGGACGTGGACAACGAACATGCGCCACGGAAGCCCGACCTGAGGTGCGGCCAAGCCGATTCCCCGCTCCTCCCGCATGACCTCGATCATCCGTGCGGCGACGGCACGGACTTCGTCGGTGACCTCCGGGACGGGTCTGGCCTTGCGGGTGAGCACGTCCGCGGGGTAGGTGACAAGTTTCAGGGTGGATGGATCCAAGGGCATCTGCGCTCAGGATAGGTGGGTGGCCATGGCGGCTTCGCGCCGCCGTCGCAGCCGACGTACTGTGTAGGTTCCCGCCGGGGTTTGGGTGTACCCCGGAGCGGTCCGGTTGGCACGAGTGGGTGGGGTGTCACGACCAGGTGTCACGACCAGAGGAGCGCGACGTTGGGTATCTTCGGCTGGAAGAAAAAGACAGAGGAGACCGACGAAGCCAAGGGCGATGAGGCCAAGGATGCCACGCTCGCGCCCAAGCCCGGAACGCTGGAGTTCTCTCCGGAGAAAGCCCGGAGGTTCTTCGATTACGCCCGGCAGGCGATGGATACCTCGCGGTTCGAGTACGCCATGCTCATGTGGCTCAACGGTCTCCGCCAGGACCCGGGCAACATGGACGGGGTGCAGGGGTTCTTCAACGCCGCGGACCGGTTCAGGGCGTCGGGAGGCTCGGGTCTGAGCCGTGAAATCCGCAACGCTCTCGGCTCCACGCCCGTGGACCGGTACCTGAACGCCCTGGCCGAATGGTCCATGAAGCCCACTGAGGTCTCGCTGGGCATCCGTGCCGCGCAGGCACCTGCGGAACTGGGGTTGGCCGAGGTGGCCAAGTGGGTTGCGCCGCGGGCGCTGGATGTGCTGACGCGAGAGAGCCGCCCCCGCAAGGACCACGCGATCCGGCTGATGGAGGTCTTCCAGAAGATCGAACAGTTCGACTACGCGCTCAAGGCGTGCGAGATCGCGGTGAAGGCGGATCCATCCGACACCAAACTGTCGGCCGACTTCAAGAACTTCTCGGCGTTGGCCACGATGAACAAGGGCGGGTACGAGAAGTCCGGCGAGGCCGGAGGGTTCCGCGCGAACATCCGGGACGCCGACCGTCAGCGCATGCTGGAAGAGTCCGAATCGATCACGCGCGGCGACGACGTCGCCCAGCGTGTCATCGCCGCGGCCAAGGCCGCGTACCTGGCGAGCCCTGCCGACAAGCCCACGATCCGCAAGTACGTCGATGCGTTGAGCAAGCGCGGCACGCCCCCCGACATCCGGGAAGCGATCAGCGTGCTTGACCGGGCGTACACCGATACCCAGGAGTTTCAGTTCCGGCGCCTGGCGGGCGAACTGCGGATGCGCGTGGGTCGCAAGGAGCTCAAGGCCCTCCGCGACCAGGTGGAGAAGAATCCCGGGGACGAGGCTTTGACTCAGCGGTTGAGGGCCGCGGAGTCGTCGCACGCCGAACTGGAAATCTCGGAGTACGAGGCGCAGGCCCTGAACTACCCGACAGATCTGGGGATCAAGTTCGAACTGGGCAAGCGCTACGCCCAGGCCGGGCGACACGAGGAAGCCATCGGACAGTTCCAGCAGGCCAAGGCCGATCCGCGCAACCGATCGGCGGTGTTGCTGGCGCTCGGCGAGGCCTTCTTCAACATGGACTGGCAGGACGAGGCCGTCGAGACCTATCGCCAGGCTCTGGAAGGCCACGCCGACCCCAACGACGGGGTGGGGCTCGATCTGCGCTACGGCCTGCTTCGCAGCCTTCAGAAACGGGCCGAGTCGGCGGGGGATCTTTCCGGCGCCGAGGAGGCGTACAAACTGGCGTCCTCCATCGCCATTCAGAACATCGGTTTCAAGGACATTCGAGCCCGGCGCGACCAGCTCAAGGCCCTGATCGCCCAGTTGAAGGGCGGGTCATGACTTCTGGTGGTCCGCTGCAGTTGGCGGCGGCCATGGCCGTCACCGCCGCGGGCTTGGGTGCGTTGTACTCGCGGTTAGCGGGCGCGGCGACGGTGATCGTTCCGGCGCGACTGGCCAGCACACGGTTCCCCGAAAAGGTGCTCGCGGCCCGCACGGGCAAGCCGCTGGTTCAGCACGTGGTTGAGACCGTGGCGTCGGCCCGGTGCGCGCGTCAGGTCGTCGTAGCGACCGACAGCACGCGTGTCGCCGAGGCGTTGGAGCCGTACGGGACGCGCGTGGTGATGACGGCCGAGTCACACCCCAACGGGACCTCGCGTCTGGCCGAGGCGGCCGAGCATCTGGGCCTCGGCGACGGGGAGATCGTGGTGAACGCCCAGGGTGATGAGCCGGAGATGCCCGGCGAGGTGCTCGACTCGGCGGTGGGGGCGCTGCTGATGCACGCCGGGGCTGACGTGGGAACGGTCGCCGCACCGATCGGCACTCCGGATGAGGTGAACGACCCAAATGTAGTGAAGGTGGTTCGGCGGGCCGACGGGGTCGCTCTGTACTTCTCCCGGGCGCCGATTCCGGTGGACCGCGACGGCCTGGGTTCGGTGCAGCGGCTGCGCCACGTGGGCGTCTACGCGTACCGCGTGGGGTACCTCAGGCGGTACGTTCAGTTGCCCCCGACACCGCTGGAGCAGGCCGAGCGGCTCGAGCAGCTGCGCGTACTGGAGACCGGGGGCACGATCGTGGTCGGCCTCTGTGGGGCGGCACACCCGGGGATCGACACGCCGGAGCAGTACGAGGCGTTCGTGCGCCGGATGAACTCCCGGGCCTGACCGCTCCTGTGGTGTTCCATACCCTCGTGGCATGAAGTACGCGATCGTCATCGCCGATGGCGCCGGGGACCTGCCGATCCCCGAGCTGGACGGGCGCACACCGCTCGAGGCGGCACACACGCCCAACATGGATGCGGTCGCGCGCCTGGGTCGTCTGGGCACCGCCCGGACCACTCCTCCGGACTGGGCCGCGGGGAGCGACGTGTGCACGATGGACCTGTTGGGGTACGACCCGAGGAAGTACCACACCGGGCGAGCGCCGCTGGAGGCCGCGGCGCTGGGCGTGCCGATGGCGCCGACCGACTGGATTTTTCGCGTCAATCTTGTGACGGTCGGGCCACCGGCTGAAGATGAAGCCTCCGAAGAAGAGGTCATGATCGACCACTCCGCCGGGGCGATCGGCGATGCAGACGCCCGGACGCTCTTCGCCGGGCTGGTGGATCACTGGCGCCGCGAGGCGCCCGACCTGACCGCCTGCCTGGCTCTGACCCACGGCGTCTCGTACCGCAGCGTGATGGTGGATTCGAGCGGAGCGGACTATGCGGGTGTGCGCTGCACGCCGCCGCACGACATCCCCGGGAAGCCTTGGCGCAGCGCGCTGCCGGTGGCCATGCGTCCGGCTTCTGGCGCTGCGGCGCAGCGGCTGGTGCGACTCATCGAATCTTCTGCGACGTATCTGGGCTCGCACCACATCAACCGAGACCGTGTGGCCAAAGGCCTGCGGCCGGCCGTGCTGGCCTGGCCGTGGGGGCAGGGTACACGCCCGGCCATGCCCTCATTCCACGAACGGTTCGGGGTTCGCGGCGCGATGATCACGGCGGTAGACCTGCTGGCGGGCATCGCGCGCCTGATCGGCTGGGAGCGGCTGGACGTGCCCGGTGTGACCAGTTACCACGACACCGACTACCGCGCCCAGGGGGAGCATTCCTGCCGGGCACTGGACCACTTCGATCTGGTCTGCTGCCATGTTGAATCTCCGGATGAGGCCAGCCACCAGGGCGACTGGAAGACCAAGGTTGCGGCAATCGAGGCGATCGATGAGTGTGTGGTCGGGCCGATCCTTCGGAAACTGGAGTCCTATGGGGACGCGGAGACAGACGTCGCCGCTGAGGGGTGGCGGCTGATGGTTCTGCCGGATCATTTCACGCTGGTCAGCACCCGCAAGCACGACCCGACCCCCGTGCCGATCGCGATGGCCGGCGCGTGGGTGCGTGCCCACAGAACCGGTGCGTACACCGAGGCCAACGCCTTGGATTCCGACCTGCACATTGAGGAAGGGCACGAATTGATGGAGTTTTTCCTTCAGGGTGGCCGGCCTCGCGTGCGCCCGGGGGTCCGGGCCTGAGAGTGTGGGCAGCGACTTGGGGGCGATCTCCGGGTACGCTCGTGTCGTAGGCTCGGATGTCGGAAGATCCTGAAGTCGCTCGGTGAATGCACGTGCGTGGGATGTGTCCTCGGTCGGGTCTCTGTGCAGGGTGTACCCTCCGCCACGTGGCGCGGCCGGGCCAAGTGGGAGTTTGCCAATGCCCGAAGGCTACGAAGTCGAGCGTGACGAGAAGAAAGCGAGCGAACCCGGCACAGGCTCTCCGCCGCCGGCATCCGAGCAACCGAAGACCGAACCAGCGCCAGTGCCTGCATCCGGAGCCGCGCCGTCCAGCGGGGGGGTCAAGAGCGCAGTCACGTCACTCAGGACGGCCGCAGCGCAGACCGTGGCGGCCGCCGGGGTGGACAAAACACCCCTCTCCAAGGAGGGGTTCCCGGGGCTTCGCGCGCTGTTGATCATCGGCCTGGTCGTGCTGGTGGCGGCGATGGTGTTCGCGGCCAACCTGGGTATCTCCGAGAGTCGCGGGAACGTGCTGGTCGCGTTCGGCAAGGTCTTCCTTGCGGGGTACCACGCACTGCTGCACACCGGGACCGGGGTGGCCGCGGTCGCGGCCGCGGCGCTGCTGCTGAGCCGGCCAGCAGGACGGCTGGATTTCGCTGCGGCCAGGATGCTGTGCGCGGTCAGCTTGGTGATCTTGACCATGCAGATGGACCTGCCTGGCGCGTTCCTGGGTCTGGTGGTGAAAGGAGTGCTGTCGCTGCTGCTGTACTGGGCGACGGTGCTGCTGCTGTTCCGCCGGACCATCGAAGAAACCAACGTGATCGCGGTGATGCACCTGGGGCTGTACCTGTTCCTGGAACTGGGCAGTTGGGTGGCCAGGGCCGTGGACCTCGGCATTGCCAATGCCACCGCTGTCCGAGGGTGAACCCGCTACCCTGACCTTGCAGGCGCCCGAATCGGGCGCCGACTGACCACGATCCGGAGCATCGATGATCCCATCATTCACGCGAGCGTCCGACTACGTCCCCGAAGGTCTCGACGGATCCCGCTGGGATCTGCTTGAGCCGCTCTACCAGGGGCTCATCCGCCGCGATCTGCACTGCCGCAACTGCCTGGAACAGTTGATCCTCGACCGGAGCGAACTGGACGCGTGCGCCGGGGAGGCCGCCAGCAACCTCTATATCAACATGACCTGCCACACCGACGACGAGAAGGCCCGCCAGGCTTATCTGGCGTTCGTCGAGCAGGTTCAGCCGAAACTGAAAGAGGCCGCATTCGAACTGGACCGCAAGATCGTCTCCAGCCCGTTCGCCGCGGACCTCGATCCGCAGCGGTTCGGCGTGCTGCTGCGCGACACGAAGGCGTCGGTGGAATTGTTCCGGCCGGAGAACATCCCGCTGGAGACGGAACTGGCCAAACTCGACCAGGAATACTCGCAGATCAGCGGCGCGATGACGGTGATGTTCCGCGGCGAGGAGCGGACGCTGCCGCAGATGGCCCGGTTCCAGGAGGAGCAGGACCGAGCGACCCGCGAGGAGGCCTGGCGGGCGGTCGCCGACCGGCGCCTCCGCGACAGGGACCGCATCGAGGACATCTACGACAAGATGCTGGCGCTGCGGCAGAAGGTCGCGGTCAACGCGGGGTTCCCCGACTTCCGCGCCTACGCGTTCAAGGCCCGGCGGCGCTTCGACTACGGGGTGAAGGAGTGCAACGACTTCGCGGCCGGTGTCGAGGCGCACATTGTCCCGGCGCTGCGACGTCTCAACGCCCAGCGACAGGAGTCGCTGAAGGTGGCCACGCTCCGCCCGTGGGATCTGGCGGTTGATCCGAAGGGCCGCCCACCTTTGCAGCCGTTCTCGAACGCCGAGGAACTGGTGGTCAGGACCAGTCGCCTGTTTCATCGGATGGACCCGGGTCTGGGCGAGCTGTTCGATTCGATGCGGGGCGGCGGGTGTCTGGACCTGGAGAGCCGTAAGGGCAAGGCGCCGGGCGGTTACCAGAGCACGCGAGACCGGGAGCGCATGCCGTTCATCTTCATGAACGCGGCGGGCGTGCAGCGCGACGTCGAGACGATGGTGCACGAGGCGGGGCACGCGTTCCACGCGTTGCTCTCACGCCCGGAGAACATCCTGGCCTATCGCGAGCCGCCGATCGAGTTCTGCGAGGTCGCTTCGATGAGCATGGAGCTCACCAGTTACCCCTACCTGGACGAGTTCTACAGCCCCGCCGATGCGGACCGGGCACGGCGGTGGCACATGGAGCAACTCGCGACGATGCTGCCGTGGATCGCGACCATCGATCAGTTCCAGCACTGGGTGTACACCAACCCCGGGCACTCGCGGCAGGCTCGCCGTGACGCCTGGCGCGGGCTGATCGACCGGTTCTGGTCCGCGGTGGATTGGACCGGGCTCGAGGACGCACGCGACTTCATGTGGCAGCGCCAGCTGCACCTGTTCGGCATTCCGTTCTACTACATCGAGTACGGCATCGCTCAGCTCGGCGCGCTGCAGCTGTACGCCCGGTACCGGCGCGACGCCGCCGAGGCCATCGCGAAGTACAAGTCCGCGCTGGCCCTGGGGGGCGCGCGACCGTTGCCCGAGCTGTTCCGCGCCGCGGGGCTCGAGTTCGACTTCTCCCCCGAGCGCGTCAAGCGCGCCTGGGCCGAGGTCGAGTCGCAGCTGGCCACGCTTCCTGTCTGAGAGCCCGCCGCGCCTGGACGCCAGGGACACCATGCTCCAGCTGAACCATGTCCGCAAGGCATTCGGTCAGATCACGGCGGTGGATGGGCTCACCCTGCACGTCCGCCCGGGCGAGGTTTTGGGGCTGCTGGGGCCGAACGGCGCGGGGAAGACGACGACCATCAGTATGGCCGTCGGTCTGCTACGCCCCGATGCTGGTGAGGTGGCGCTGGTGACGCCCGACGGGCGCCGGCACGCGCCGTCGGACCCGCACGTGCGCGCGATGATCGGCCTGGCTCCCCAGAGCCTGGCGCTGTACGACGAACTGACCGCACGGGAAAACCTGGCGTTCCTCGGGCGGCTGCAGGGGCTCTCGGGCCAGCGGCTGAAGGAGCGTGTGGAGGCGGTGCTCGGGCTGACGGGCCTGAGTGATCGCGGGGATGGTCGCGCTCGCACCTACTCAGGGGGCATGAAGCGGCGGCTGAACCTCGCCGCCGCGATCATCCACGAGCCCGGCCTGGTGCTCATGGACGAACCGACGGCCGGTGTCGATCCGCAGTCGCGCATTGCGCTGTTCGATATCGTCCGCGCGCTGCGGGATCAGGGTCGCACCGTCGTCTACAGCACCCACTACATGGAGGAGGCCGAGAAGCTCTGCGACCGCGTGGCCATCATGGACCACGGCCGTCTGATGGCGCTCGATACGGTGCCGGCGCTCATCCGCGACCACGGCGGGCATTCGGTGCTGCGCCTGGTCCGCAACGGGCGTGAAGAGGTCATCCAGGCCGCCGATCCGATCGCGGTACTGAGCGAAGCCCTCCGTGCAAGCTCCAACGGGAACACCACACCGGGGCCCGTGGAGAGTGCAACGATCGACCGCCCGACGCTCGAGAGCGTGTTCCTGAGGCTGACCGGGCGCACACTGCGCGACTGACCCGGATTCTCCTCGTCCGACGACGATCACAAGGAAGCCGAAATGTCCGCCATCTGGGCGCTGGCCACCAAGGACCTCCGATTGCTCCTGAGGGACAAGACAGGGTTCTTCTTCGTTTTCGTCTTTCCACTGATCTTCGCGGTGTTCTTCGGTGCTATTTTTTCTCGTGCCGGCGGCGGTGGGGGGGAGATCCCGCGGCTGGACGTAGTGGTCGTGAACCTGGACGCATCGCCCGAGGCGGCATCGTTCATGGACGATCTCAGGCAGGCCCCCGAACTGCGCGTGCGTGAAGCGGTTTCGCGCCAGGAGGCGGTGGAGCACGTGCTCAAGGGGCGCTTCGCCGCGTACCTGCTGATTCCCGAGGGGTACGGTCGCGATCAGCAGTTCCTCTTCATGGGGACGCCGGCCACACTCGAGGTCGGCATCGACCCGTCGCGCTCGATGGAAACGGGGATGCTCCAGGGCATTCTCCACAGGATCGCGTTCTCACGGCTGGGGCGGACCATGACCGATCCTGCGGTGGTTCGGCCCCGCATCGCCGCCACGCGAGCGATGCTCGCAGCACCGGGCGTGCTGGGGGGGGGGCAGGGGGTGCCGTCGCAACTCAGGGAGTTCTTCGACAGTCTCGACGGGCTGATGATCGAGGTCGAGCGCCAGCAGGGCGAGTCACCCGCGGACGCCGCGGGCGTGCGCGAGAGCACGGAAGCTGCTTTCATGCCGGTGGCCATCAAGGTGACGGAGGTTCGGCGCGAACAGGCCCGACGGGACTTTCCCGTGAACTACTTTGCCGTTTCGTTCCCCCAGGGCATGATCTGGGGGGTGATGGGGTGTTCGATGGGCTTCGCGGCCTCGCTGCTGACCGAACGCCAGCGGGGGACACTCTCGCGGTTGCTGGTCAGCCCGATGCCCCGTCACGCCGTACTACTGGGTAAGGCGCTGGCCTGCTTCCTGACGACCGTGGCGATGTTCGCGTTCCTGCTGGCGGTAGCGGTGGTGGTGTTCCGGGTTGAGATTCTGAATCCCGGCCTGCTGGTGCTGGCGGTCGTGAGCGTGAGCGCCGGGTTTGTCGGTATCATGATGCTCATCTCGACTATCGCCCGGACCGAGGCAGCGGCCAGCGGGCTGGGCTGGGGCGTGCTGATGGTGCTGGCCATGCTGGGCGGGGCGGCGGTGCCCCTGTTCGTCATGCCCGCGTGGGTGCAGACCGCCTCGCACATCTCACCGATGCGGTGGGCGATCCGAGCGCTGGAGGGCGGGATCTTCCGTCCATTTGAGTTGTCGGACATGCTGCTGCCTTGCGGCGTGATGCTCGGCCTGGGCGTCGCCGGGATGGTTGCCGGGTCGATGCTCTTCCGTTACGACGAGGATCGGGCCTGACGGCTCAACGCCCGGAGCCGACCGGCTGGTCGCTAGAGAACGGCACCATCGGCGACCCGGGGAACTGCTTGATGCCGTCCACGGGGAGTTTGCGCCCGGTACCCTTGGCGATGGGCGACTTCTCCGGGATGGCGAACAGGGCGTTGGGCTCCGAATCGGAGTGCCGAATGGCCGCGGCCGCGGAGGAGAGCATGGAGTCGTCCGCGTTCACGGTGAGTTCCGCGAAGTTCTGACGGATCTCGACTTCGGCCAGGTCGAAGAAGTGTTCCGCCGCGGCTCGGTCACGCTGGAACTCGGTGTCGCTGCCGTTGCCGGCGTGAGTGCGCAGGTCGGCATCGAGCCGTGCCAAGGTGGCGGCCCAGGCGTGGAGCAAGATCGCGACGTTGGCCATGCGGGCCTGCACCGCCTGGCGGTCCAGCATCTTGACATCGTACCGGCGGCTCTGGACCTTGAACTGGTACGACAGTTCGCGCGTGCAGGCACTGAGACGGTCGGCGGCCGACCGCAGGGCCGGCGAGACGGCCCGTATACGGGGGAAAGGCGGCCTGAATCCGAGGAACACCTGCAGGCCCAGCGGGATCGCCCGCGACATGATCGCGGGGCGGAAGGTGTTGCGGAGGGCCTTGCCCAGGTAGGGCAGCACACCCTCGTCGGGCTCCTTGAGCAGCGCCTGCTTGACGCCCAGCATCATCTCGGCCAGTTGCTTTCCGCCGTACCCGAAGATGTAGGACTGCATGACTTCGTTGGCGCCTTCGACGATGAGATCGATGCGCGTGTCGCGGAAAATGCGCTCGAGCTCGTTTTCGGTCATGTACGACTCGCCGCCCATGATCTGCATGGCGTCGTTGACGACGCGCCAGCCGTACTCGGAGCTGAAGACCTTGCAGACCGCGGTCTCCACCTGGATGTCCTCGTCCTTGCGGTCGAGCATGCCGGTGGTCATGTAGAGCAGCGCGTCCATGGCGTACGTGTACGCGGCCATGCGGGCGATGCGCAGTCGCACCAGTTCCTTGTCGTTGAGGGGCTTGCCGAACTGGTACCGCGTCGCGGCCCACTTGGTGGCCTGGTCCCGGGCGCGCCGGGCGCCGCCGACCATGCCCGCCGACAGCGTGCACCGCCCGTAGTTCAGGCAGGAGAGCGCCATCTGAAGCCCGCGCCCTTCCTGGCCCAGGAGTTGGGACTTGTGCACGCGTACGCCGTGGAACCGGATCCGCGCCTGCCAGGTGCCCCGGATGCCGCACTTGCTGCGGTTCTTCTGGAAGATCTCGACCCCGGGCATGTCCGGGTGCAGCACCAGCGCGGAGATCTTGCCCTTGCCGTCGGGGCGCTTCTCACGGCACATGACGGTGAACAGCCCCGAGATCGCGCCAGACGTGGCCCACTTTTTCTCGCCGGTCACGATGTAGAAGTCGCCGTCGCGCTCGAAGTACGTCTCCTGACCGCCGGCGTCGCAGCCGACGTTGGGCTCCGAGAGGCAGAACGCCGACACCCAGTCCTTCGCCAGGTGGGGGAGCCAGCGCCGCTTCTGCTCTTCGTTGCCGAAGAGCATGACCGCCTTGCAGCCGATCGACTGGTGCGCCGAGACGAGCACCGCCGTCGAGCCGCAGTACCTCCCGATCATCTCCAGGACCCGGTTGTAACTGGTGATTCCCAGCCCGAGGCCTCCGTGCTCCGCAGGGATCGTCATGCCCATGACCCCAAGCGTGAAGAGCCGGTCGATTACCCAGCGGGGGATCTCCTGCTCCTGGTCGATCTGGACGGCGGGATGCTCGTTGCGGAGATACTCCTCGAGCCGGGCCAGCAACTGGTCGCACACCGCCGCTTCCTTGGCGTCACAGGCGGGGTAGGGAAAGTAGTAGTCTTCCTTGATGCGACCCCAGAAGAAGTTCTTCACCGGCCCCATTTTCGTTGGCTCGGCCCCGAGCCACTCTTCGGCCTGTTCGAGCAGCTTGCGGTCCTCGGCGGAGATGCCCTTGAGGTTTTTCAGGTCAGCCATGTGAAGCTCCAAGGGGGCCCTGAGGCCCCGAAGACGGGAAGAACTCCCGGCCGAATCGGTGGGACTCCGGCCATTTCTGCGGTGATCAGGGAAGTGTACGCCAATTCCCCGCTCAAGCCGGGATTCTCACGATTGAAGCAGGTCTTCAAACCACATCGGAGTCGTTCGGTGGTCGACGGACAACGCCTTCAAGCGGATACGGGCCGCATCGTTCGCTCAGCGCTTTGTGCTCTTGTCCAGGAACGCCGCGATCGCCTCACGCCCGGCTGGCTCGTTGCGGAGACGGTTCAGTTCACGGCGTTCCAGATCCAGGGCCGCTCTCCAGCCGCCTTCAAGACCGCTGTGCACCGCGCGAAGGCAGCAATTGGCCGGGCTGGAGGGGGGCTCGTTGGCGAAGGCCTTAGCCGCTTCGGCGTGACCGTCGGCCACGGCCCGGCGAGAGTGGTCGCGCCCGATCCACCGCAATGGCAGGCCGTCGGCCCGTCCCTCGTACATTCGTGGGTTCATGCGCAACCACGCGGCCGCGGTGGCCGGGAGGTCTCCGGCAGTTGGAGCGACCGCATCGAACAGCCCACCCGCCTGCGCCTCAGGCAGGAGCCAGGTACGCCCCGTGCAGGTCCGCGTGATGGCCTCGGCGGGGTTCGTCCGGGCGGGCAGCAGGTTCGTACCGCCCCAGCCGGGGCAGATTGACAGGCCCGCCTCCGGCAGTCCAACGGGGTACGCCTTCCCGGGTTGGCCGTCACGCTCCGGCGGGGGAGCGGCCACGAGCCCGTCGCAGTGCATGGCGAGCTCGAGTCCCCCGCCCAGGGCGGCCCCGTTGATGGCCGCCACGGTGGTGAACCGCATGCGGCAGAGCATCCCGAAGACTTCCTGTCCGAGCGCCAAGTAGGCGTCAAGTTCGTCCACGCTCATTGCCGAGATCGAGCGCAGGTCCGCGCCGGCGATGAACACGCGGGGTGAGCCCGAGGCCAGGATGAGCCCGGACAAGTCTTTGGGGACTTGGTTGAAGGTTGTGCGCAGGCACTCGATGAGCGGCCGATCGAGCACGACCATCGGACCCTGGTTTGGCTCGATCGTGATCGTGCCGATACGGTCAGGGTCCACGTGCAGCGGAAGGGGGGTGGACATGCTCCCAGTGTACACACCGGCTTCCGGAATCGAGCCGGGGTCGGGTCGGCTCAGGACTCAAGGCGTGCCCGGAGCATCGCCTGTGTTTCCGGGGTCGCGAGCACCCGGGCCGACAGGCGGGCCGCCTCGCGAAGCACTTCGAGGTCTTCCGATCCATCGAGGCGGTTGAGCAGGTCCTTGGTTGCTCGAAGGGCCTTGGGTGCGCCTTTGGCCAGACGCTCGATGAGAGTGACACTGGCCGTGCCGAGGTCGTCGCGTGTGGGGACCAATTCCGTGATGATGCCCAGCGCATGCGCCTCGGCACCGCTGATCAGCCCGCCCGAAAGCAGCACCCGGCGCGCCCGCCCTGCGCCGATCCGACGCACGAGCCACGGCGCTACCACCGCCGGGCAGACGCCCAAGTCCACCTCCGGGAAGCCCAGACGGTTGTCCGCGTAGGTCAACGCCAGGTCGCAGACCGTGACCAGCCCGCACCCTCCACCGATCGCCGGCCCGTTGACCACGCCCACGACGATCGCGGGCAGCCGACGGATTTTCCAGGTCAGTTCCGCCAGCGACATCAGCAGGGCCGCGGAGAGGTCGTGGTCTCCGAGCACCTGCTTGAGGTCCATCCCGGCGCAGAACGCCTTGCCCGAGCCGGTGATCGCGACCACAGTCGGGGTCTCGTCTTCCGGCAGCACCGCCAGAGCGTCGATGTGCTCATGCAGAACGCGGAGCAGGTCGGGCGAGAGGGCGTTGCGCTGCTCGGGACGGTTGAGTGTGAGTGTGGCTGTGCGGGCGTCGCGCGACAGGGTGGCCAGTGGTTCGGGGGTCATGGCGTGAGGGTACCTCCGCCGGGTTCGGGCCCGCGCCCGGCGACAGCCCTGAACATGGCACCACGGCACTCCTCCCCGTTGGCCAGTTCACTGGAAACACCAAGAGCCGTAAGAAACTCGGAGTCATCCTCGGCCCCGTCGATCCGGTTGAGCAGCGACCGGGTTGCCGCGAGCGCGTGCGGCGGCTTGGCCGAGAGGCCTGCGGCTATGGCCAACGCTCGCTCTTGCACCTGATCAGGTGTGTTGACCAGCACGTGGACCAGCCCGATCGACTCGGCGCGCCCGGCATAGATCAGCCCGGTGTCGAGTGTCAGTTCACGAGCGGCGCCGTCGCCGGTACTTCGGCGCAGCCCGGGGACCGTGACCGCCGGCGAGATCCCCAGCCGAAGCACCGGGTAGCCGAACCTGGCCCCCTTGTCGGCGACGACCACATCCCCGCCCGAGAGCAGGGCACAGCCTCCCGCCACCGCCCCGCCGTGCGCGGCGATGACCACCGGGCAGGACAGGCGGCGCATCAGCCGCACGCACAAGGACAGGTCCTCAAGCAGCCGAGCAAGCGCCCCGCCACCCGAGGCCATCTCGTCAAGATCGAACCCTGCGCAGAAGACCCGTCCACGGCCGCACAGCATCAATGCACGTGGCGGGTGCTCCGTCAGGGTCTCGAGGCGACGACGGAGCGCCGCGAGCATCGCCACGGTCAGGGCGTTGCGCTTCTCGGGGCGTTCGAAGCACACCAGCTCGACACCGGCGTCGGTTCGCTGGAAGTCCAGAGCCTCGCCCGCGCCGCTCATGACTCGCTCCGCCGCGAGGAACCTCGCAGGCTCGTCGCGTAAGCCTCGGCCTCGGCCAGGCGTTGGCGTTCGACGCCCGTGCGGAATCCGGCGTCCGCCACCGTGCTCACCAGCAGCGACGTGGAGAGATTCCCCGGCGCGCGTCGCTCCGGCGTGGACGCGAACGGGCATCCCCCCAGACCGCCCACGGCCCCGTCGAACGACCGTACGCCCAGATCCAGTGCCGCACGCACGCACCGGGCCGCGTGCCCGAACGTGTCGTGCAGGTGCAGTGTTGTGCGGTAGTTCTTCCGCCAGACCTCGTCCACCTGACCGAAGACCGCCTCGAGCATCCGGGAGACGCTGGCTGCGGTGCCCGCGCCGATCGTGTCGCCAAGGTCCAGTTCCTCGATGCCCAGGTCGATCAGGCGGCCGGCGACGGTGGCCACCGCTCCGGGGTGCATATCCCCTTCGTAGGGGCAACCGATCACGCACGAGAGATACCCGCGCACCAGCAGCCCGGCTTTCTGCGAGCGACGCACCACCGGCGCCAGCCTCGCCAGGGATTCGTCGACACTGCAGTTGATGTTGCGCTGACAGAATGTCTCCGAGACGGCCGTGAAGATCGAGACCTTGTCGAGCAACGACCCGCCGCCGCGTCGATTCGCCTCCAGAGCCGCATCGAGCCCTTTCTCGTTGGGCACCAGCGTCGAATACACCACGCCGTCGGGCTTGTCCGAGGCCAGATCGGCCAGGAGTTCGGCCGCGTCGCCCATCTGGGGCACCCACTTGGGTGAAACGAATGAGGTCACCTCGACTTCGTCGACACCCGTGGCGGCCACAAGCCGGACCAGCCGGGCTTTCTCAGGAGTCGGGACGATCTCCGGCTCGTTCTGCAGGCCGTCGCGGGGGGAAACATCCGTAATGCGGACACGGTCGGGCATGCGCACAGCCTACCGCGCCGCGGGCGATCGGGCACGGGCACCGAGTGTGCGGAAACCGGCGTCGGAACGCGTTCAGGTGGTGTAATCCGCGTTGATGCGGACATAGTCCTCGGACAGATCGCAGCCGATCATCCACGCCGTCCCGGGCCCGCTGCCCACGCGCAGCACGCACTCCACGCATTCGCCCGACATCGCCTCCTTGAGCCGAGGGTCGCTCAGAGCGGCGACGACCGGCACACCGCGCGAGTAGACCTCGACAGGCCCGATACTCAGCGACGAGTCCGACGGCCTGAAGGGCACGCCCGCGTTCCCAGCCGCCGTCACGATGCGGCCCCAGTTCGGATCGGCCCCGTGCATGGCGCACTTCACGAGCGGTGAGTTGACGATCTCCCGGGCGATGACCGTGGCCGCGGCGTCATCGGGTGTGCCGGTGACGGTGGCCTTGAAGATCCGGGTGGCACCCTCGCCGTCACGGACGATCTGCAGGGCCAGTTCGCGGCAGATCTCCCGCATCGCCTCGCAGAACGCCTCGAACTCCAGCGAGTCGGGGCGGATCGGGATCATCGGCGCCGCCGGGTGTGATGTGTTGGCCACGGGAGCGGCCTCGACCGCCGTGAGATCGGCCAGTCCGCTGGCCATCGCGATCACCGTGTCCGAACAGGAGGCGTGGTTGTCCACGCTGACGCGGTTGAAACTCTCGGCTGCCGCCAGTTCCAGGGCCTTCTGCAGCGTCGGTGAGGCGATGGCTGCATCGGTGGTGATGAACGCCAGCATCGTGGCCGACAGCGGCACGCCCGGTCGGGCCGCGCCGTCCAGGCGTGGCGCGATCATGCCGGCACCCTTGGCCATCGCGCCGAGTCGTACGGATCGTCCCTGGATCCGCACTTCGCGGCGGGCGACTTTCGGAACCCGGTCCGTCGTCATGATCGCGCGTGCGGCCTCGGCGTCGGCGCGCTCACCACGCCCAAGGGTGTCCTTTAGTGCGGGGATCGCGCCGATGATCCGGTCGACCGGGAGCGGTCGTCCGATGACGCCGGTGGACGACATCAGCACGCTCTGCCCGGGGTACTCCAGCGCGCGGGCCGCCGCGGTGGAACACGTCTCGGCGTCACGCACACCCTGCTCGCCGGTGGCGGCGTTCGAGTTGCCGGCGTTGATGAGCAGCGCGCGGAGAAAGCCCCCCCGGCCCGGGGCCAGCAGGCGCTGTCGAACGCTCAGCCCGAGCGTTACGGGTGCGCCCACCACGCGGTTGGTCGTGAAGAGCATCCCGCCGCCGGTCGCGCCGGAGTCTGGCCCATCCCGGACCAGGAGCACCAAATCAGGATTGCCCGAGGGCTTGATGCCGGCCCGGGTGGCGGCGGCGCGGAATCCAAGCGGGAACGTGATGCTCATCGGCCCGAACGTCCTTGTGGAGCGCACACCCCGGCTCGGGGGCCGGCGTCTCGCGACGCGACGGTAGCCGCGTCAGAGCCCTCCCGGGAGCACCGCCGGCGAGGCCGGCTCGGCCAGGCCCGCGTCCAGCTGGGTCGGGTTCAGTCGCTGGAGTTGCTGGGCGCGGCGGTCGAACTCCAACGGGCGCAGCGCCAGGCCCACGGAGAACTGGTCAGAGATGCGGTTGTAGCCCAGGTTCACGATCGCGTAGAGAGAGGGGAACTCCCGGCGGACCTGCACCCCCAGCGTCTGCAGTTCGCCGCGGTTGGTGTCGACCGTGGCAAAGGCGCTGGACGTGTAGAGCGAGGTCAGGCGCAGGCTGATGGCGCCGGTGTAGTAGGTCACGTTGCGCGGGTTCAGGAACCGCACCTCCGAGTACGTCGAGAAGTCCGCCGAGTGCTGGATGGCCAGCCCGACCACCGTTCGCGCGTTCTGGCTGGCGTCGAAGTCGTAGATGTTCGACACGTTGACCGCCGTCGCGTCGGTCACCTGCCAGACCACTTCGGACACCTGGTAGTTGCCCAGCTGCGAGCGCTCGGGCTGGAAATCAAAGAACCGCCCGAAAGGCGACCGGGAGTCCGCATCGCGTGTCGAGGCCACCACGTCCGTGGTCAGCGTCAGCACGTCCACGCTCCGCGATGCTCCAAGCCCGCCCCGGTAGGTCTGCAGCGTCTGCCGCACCCCGGCGCGGACCGTCGTCCCTTCGGTCAGGCCTTCGACGTCCTCGTCGTAGATCGGCAGGCGCGACGAGGAGGAGGTCGCGCCCGAGGAAAAGACCGTGATCGACGGCTCGATGACGTGGCGGAGGCGGTCGATGTCCAGCAGGTCGCTGCGGGCCTCGTCGTAGATCCGGGCGATCGATGTCGATGCGCTCAGCCCCGCGCCGTACCACCCGCGCAGGCGCGAGTTGGCCGGCGTGCTGAACGCGTCGAAGCGGTGGTCGTAGAACGTGGCCCTCGCCGCGCCGAACGGGTTGAGGATCACCGGCCCCAGAGTCAACTGCGAGTCGAACTGGTGGCGCGTGTCCAGGCGCGTGACCGGGTTGTCGATGAACCCTGCCGCGGGCAGCACGTCCGCGGGCGACTGGTCCGGGGCCAGGCCCAGCGCCGCCCCGGCCAGGGAGGGCGTGGGGAAGCCCAGTTTGCGGGCCGTCGCCCGTGAGAACTCCAGGTTCATCCGCGACAGGCGGTACTCGCTGCTCCAGCTCAGCAGCCCCGGCACCCCACCGGCGTTCAGGTCGTCGGCCACGCGGAAGTAGCGCAATTCCGGCAGGCGGTTGACGCTGTAGCCCTGGCTCTGCAGCAGCGCGTGCGGCGTGATGAAGTTGTTGGCCGATCCGGCGATCAGCGCATCAAACAGCGTGTTCCCGTCGATCGCTCGCAGGTACGCGTACGACTGGGTGTCCCGCAGGGTCTCGGCCGCGGCCCGGTCATAGGCGTTGAGGAAGTTGGGGTCCGACTCGTACGAGGCCTGGAACATCGCCGTCCATGTCTCGTTGAGGTTCAGCACGTGCGACACCAGGGCCACGCCGCGCACGTCGCCCCGCCGGTCAACCTCCACGCCCGAGGGCAGCACGTCACGCCCGCGGTCGTGCGGGACGAGGTAGGCATAGGCGCTGCCCCGTGCGTCGGGCGTGGACCACGACGAGTCCACCCCCAGCCCCGCGCCACGACGGACATAGGCGTCCAGCAGCAGGTCCACGCGGTACGCGTTGGGCGCATCGACCTGCACCAGTCCGAACGTATCCCACCGCGTGCGGATCCCCGCGCCCGATTCCGAGGACCCTTCGAAACTGACCGACCGGAGCGGGAAACGCGCCCCGTCACCGGTGAACGACGGCAGCCAGAAGAACGGCAACCCCTCGAAGCGTGCGCTGATCCCGCGAGCCTGCAGCACATCACGATCGGGGGCGCCGGCGGTGCCCGGCTCGCGCGTCAGGGTCAGCTCCGACGCGGCCAGCGACAGCTGTGGCTCAAAGAACGCCGACGCCGCCACACGCACCCGGCGCCCCTCGAACTGGTTCTGCGCCACCTGGCGGAGCTGGTCGGCGCGGAGGTACAACGGTAGGTCCCGGGCCGCGTCGTAGGTCCAGAACACCGCGTCCAGCAGCAGCGCCTGGTTGTTCTTCACGTCGTAGTACACCCGCGTCCCGCGAACGGTGTACACCCCCGTCGTGGCGACGACGCTCCCTTCGAGATAGAACCCGCGCACGCGTTCGATCGGCGCGCGGGTCAGCGTCGTTACCTCGCCCGGCTCCAGAAAGATCACCGCGCGCTCCGCCGTCAGCAGCATGGATCGATCGCGCGTCGCGTCTGTGTACTGGAGGCTGACGCCCCCCGTCGCCAAGACCACCGGACCCTCCGAGGCCTGGGCATCTCCCGGCGCCGACTCCGGCTCGGTACCGCGGCTGAGAACGTCCACCTGCCCGGCCGAGAGCGACAGCAGGCCGCGCCCGGTGAACAGCGCCCCGGTGCCCAGGCGCCGGGGGGTCTCCAGTTCGACCGGAAGCCCAAGCAGGGCGCGACGCCGGGCCCGGTCCAGCGCGGCCAGTTCCACGGCCGACTCTCCCCGTGCCCGCAGCGTCTCAGCGCCGGCCCGGTTCAGGCGTGACAGCGGCTCGAAGGGGCGCGCCGATCCGGCCCTCCATGGCACAGTGTTCAGCGTGATGCCCGTGACGGCGCGCGGGGTCACGTTCTGATCGACCGGGGCTGAGCCGGGTGGACGCGCCAGATCCGCCAGGAATCGCGCCAGGCGCTCTTCACCCTCCTGCACCAGTGCACGCTCGGCCGCTGTGGCGGCGGTGATGCTTGCGGCCAGGTCGGGTCCGAGTGTCTCGCCGAGCGATGCGCCCGATCCCCCGTCGGGGCGGGCCGGCACGATCAGGTCCGCGCGAAGCGACAGCGCGCCGTCGATTACGCCGGTGATCAGCACGCGGTCGCCGGCGACGCTCACGCCGGGCTGGGCCTCGGGCAGGCCGGCGCGGTCGAGGTAGACCGCGACCTGGTGCACCACCTGGCCGGGGCGGACCGGCGAGGGCTCGAGACGCTCGATCCAGATGACCGCCCGCGCTGCGCCGAACTGGCGCACGCCCAGGTGCAGCCGGACATCACCCTCCAGCAGCAGCCGCTGGACCGATCCGCCCAGCGTGGTGCCCGGGACTGTGCCGGGCATCGGATCCTGCACCCACACCCGGGCCCGGTGGGCGGAGAGGGCGATCGGGCCTTCCTGGGCCGCCATGCCCAGGCGCAGCCCGCCGAAGTCCTCGCCGCTGAAGCCGGTCTCGATCAGCAGTTCCGTCCCGCGGGGCTGGGGCTGGAGGATCGTGGTCGCCAGGCCGGCGGCACACGCGGGAGCAGAGACGCCAACCACCCCGGCCACCCCCAGAACACCGCCGCAGGCCGCGGCCAGCAGGCCGCACCTGTTCAGGTGAACACCGCCGCGCCGCGCCCGCCCGCCTGTGAAGGCGGAGCGCCGCGGAGACCTGGGCCGTGCTGAACCTGTGGTGTGCATCCCGGGGGCGGATGCTACGGGATGCCGCGGCGGCGCTCAAGGCCGCACCGGGTTCACGCGAACGGCCCCGACCGAACCGGACGCCCGCGGGCAGACCGTGGCGTGTGCCAAGGCCGGCCACGGCCGCACTACGCGTGCGTGCCCGGACCGCCCGCCAGCGGCGGCCCGTGAATGGTGAGGTTGAACGCGGCAAAGATGGCCGTAAGCGATTCGGGGTTGAGCGGCTCGCCCGAGGCCGTACGCCGGTGGGTCTCGCGGAAGGGTTCTTCAAGGCCCGACGGGCTCGTGATCACCAGCATCCGCCCCGGCGCATCGCCCGCGTTCGCGTAGGTGTGCACGCTGCCCCGCGCCGCACAGATGAACGCGCCCGGCCCCGCCTCGCGCCGCGTGCCGTCGACGACGAACGTGTAGCGCCCCTCGATGATGTAGAAGTACTCATCGTCCACGCCGTGGCGGTGCAGCGGCGGCCCGGAGCCGGGCTGGGTGATGATCTCGAAGATCGAGCATCGCCCGCCGGAGACCGACGCGTCGGCCAGCACGCGCACGCCGTCGCCGACCACGCTGAGCCGCTCGCCCTCGCCCGGCGCCACGGTGCGGAGTGCCGCACCACCCTGGGTTGACATGGACCATCTCCTTCGCGTGCGTGGGAGTACCGACCCCGGGCCGATGCCGGCCCTGCGCGACGCTCACGGCGCCCAGACGTTGGCCGAGACGGTCCCCGGCGGCGCGGCGTGCTGGCCGTTCTGCGCGGTGCTCACCGGCGCGGGGAGTACCTGCGACGCCGGCTCGGCGCGGATGACCTCGACGGGCCCGACCTCGCGCGGGAACGCCGCGGCCGACGACGGGGGGACCGTGACGCCGTTGAGGTGCATCTTCCCCGACGAGAGCCCGGGGAAGTGCTCGCCCTGCCAGCTGGCGGGGTACTTCTGGTCGTCCATCTCGAGGGCGGCCCGGGTGGCGAAGAGCGGGCGGAAGGTGTCGCACATCACCGCCAGTTCCTGCGTGTGCGTGGCGGCGAGGCTGGCCTCGATGGTGCCGGGGTGCGGGCCGTGGGGGATGCCCTGCGGGTGGAGCGTGAGGCTGCCGACCTCGATGCCCTTGCGCGAGCCGAAGTTCCCGTCGACGTAGTAGAGCACCTCGTCGGAGTCGAGGTTGCTGTGGTTGTACGGCACCTTGATGGACTGGGGGTGGTAGTCGAGCATGCGGGGCGCGAACGTGCAGACCACGAAGTTGTGCGCCTCGAAGGTCTGGTGGATCGGCGGGGGCATGTGGAGCTTGCCGGTGATCGGGGCGAAGTCGTCGGCGTTGAAGACAAACGGGTAGTAGCACCCGTCCCACCCGACGATGTCCAGCGGGTGGTAGTGGTAGATGTACTCGTGGATCAGGTCGCGCGCCTTGATCCGCACGGGGAAGTCCCCCTTCTGGTCCCAGGTCATGGGCAGTTCGGGCGTGCGCAGGTCGCGCTCGCAGTAGGGGGCGTGCTCGAGGTACTGCCCGTGGGCCTTGCTGGTGTAGCGCGGCGGCGGGCCGATGTGGCTCCCGTTGCAGGTCTCGATGAGCAGCACCTTGCCGTAGGGCATGGCCTCGGCGGGCGGGCCGCCGTCGGCGGGTGTTCCGCCGGGCCCGTTGCGGCGGGGGTCCCAGACAATGGTGTAGATCACGCCCTTGGGGATCACCAGGTAGTCGCGAGGGCCGAACCGCAGCGTCCCGAGCATCGTGTGGCAGACGCCCGAGCCGTAGTGGATGAACAGGCACTCGTCCCCCTGCCCGTTCTTGAAGTGGTAGCCCATCTGCTCGGCGGGGTTGCAGACGGCCATCTCCACGTCGGCGTTGCCGAAGAGCACCACGCGCCCGCTGACGAAGTCCCCCGCGGGCTTCATCGGCGCGCTCTTGACGTGCCGCATCCGCATGAGGTCCCGCTCCACGTACTCGACCTTCGTGGAGTACAGCGGCTTCCACCCGTACACCTGCGTGGGGGGGTGGATGTGGTACATCGTGGTCGTCGGCCCGACGAAGCCCTCGGTGCCGAAGACCTCCTCGGAATACAGGCACCCGTCGGGGCGGCGGAACTGCACGTGCCGCTTGCGGGGGATCAGGCCGAGCTGCATGTAGAAGGGCATGGTGGTGCTCCGGGGCCGCTCCGCCCGGCCCTCCGGTCCGACCGGCCGGGGGCGGAAAGGGCGGCCGCGGAATCGTACTCGCCCTCGGCGGCCCGGCCCCGGCGGCGGCGGGCGGGCTATGCTCGCATCCCCCCGGGAGGTCGGCGCCGGCCGTCCCCCCGGCTCGAACGGCTTCACCCCCGAATCCCCATCGCCGCCGCGCGCGGCCCAGGAGCAGACGCCATGGCCGACCAGCAGAACCCGCAGCAGCAGCAGGTCCAGCTCCGCATCGACGAGACGCGGATGCGGACGACCTACGCCAACACGATCCGCACCTCGGTGACGCCCGAGGAGGTGGTGCTGGACTTCGGCCTCAACCTGCCGACGCCCACGCCGGACAACCGTCCGATGCTGGTCTTCGATGTCGGCTCGCGCGTCGTGCTCAACTGGCGCGGGGCCAAGCGGCTGGCGGCCAGCCTGATCCAGGTGGTCAACCAGCACGAGGCCCAGTTCGGCCAGATCGACATGAACAACCCCACGCCCAACGCGCCCGGCGGCGGTGGTCAGGGTGGGGGGGGCGGTGGGGCCAGGTCCTGAGCGGGACCTGAAGCCCGAGCCCGAGCCCGATACCGTCCCGGAGCCGAACGAAGTATGAAGACGTCGGGCCGGGATCTCGCGAGAAACCGAACGTAATATAAACATCCGCGATCGTGCGGCGATGCACCGCGATCGGAGGCCGATCCTCCGCGATAGATTGCCCATATCCGGGTCCGTCCCGTGGTGGTTCGGTCTCTGTGAAGTGCGTACGCGGAGCGTTGCGGCCTTGCAAAGGTCCTGCGCTGCCCTGCAAAGGTCCTGCGCTGCCCTGCAAAGGTCCTGCGCGGCCCTGCAAAGGTCCTGCGCGGCCCTGCAAAGGTCCTGCGCGGCCCTGCAACGGTCCTGCGCGGCCCTGCAACGGTCCTGCGCGGCCTTGCAACGGTCCTGCGCTGCCCCGCAACGGCCCTCGTGCGCCACCCAACAGACCCCTGAACACCGTCCAGACCCCTCCTAGACCGTCTCGATCTCCTTGCTCTTGGTCGAGACGAGGGTGTCCACCTCGGTCTCGTACTTCTTGAGCAGGTCCTGGATCTCGGTCTTGAGTTGCTCGAGTTCATCCTCGGGGACGTGGGCGGCGCCGCCCTTGAGCGCCTCGGCGTGCCTGTTGGCGTCGCGGCGGGCGTTGCGGAGCGTGACCTTCGCCTCCTCGCCGAGTTTCCGGCAGTGGGCCACCAGCTGCTTGCGCCGTTCGCCGGAGAGCGGCGGGATGCTGATCCGCAGCATCTTGCCCTCGCTGATCGGGTTGAGCCCCAGCGAGGAGGCCTCGATCGCCCGCTTGATGTCCCCCACCGCGCCCGCGTCGAACGGCTTGATCAGCAGCTGCGCCGGCTCGGGCACGCTGATCGAGGCGAGGGCCTTGAGGTCCGTCGAGGCGCCGTAGTAGTCCACCTTGATGAACTCCAGCAGCGACGGCGACGCCCGCCCGGTGCGGATCCCCTTGAACTCCTTCTTCAGGTAGTCCACGGCCTTGGTCATCGCTTCCTCGGTCTCCAGCAGGATGGTGTCGGGGTCGGGCATGGCGGTCTCTCGCGGGGGTGTGTCGGGACGGACGGGCGGGGGGGGCGGACGCTCCCGCGGCGCTCAGGGCCGGGCGGGGGCGGGGGGGGCGGGGGGGGCGGGGTCGCTGATGAGCGTGCCGAGGCGCTGGCCCTCGATCACGCGGCGGATGTTGCCGGGCGTGCGGAAGTCGAAGACGATGATCGGGATCTTCCGCTCCTGGCACATGGCGAAGGCGGTCATGTCCATGACGCGGAGGTTCTTCGTCAGCGCCTCCATGTAGGTGAGCGTGTCGAAGCGCGTGGCGGAGGGGTCCTTGGCGGGGTCGGCGCTGTAGACGCCGTCGACCTTGGTGGCCTTGAGGATCACCTGGCAGTCCAGCTCGGCCGCGCGGAGGGCGGCGCAGGTGTCGGTGGTGCAGAAGGGGTTGCCGGTGCCGGCCACGAGGATGAGCACCCGCCCCTTCTCCATGTGCCGCAGGGCCCGCCCGCGGATGAAGGGCTCGGCCACCGCCTTGACCTCGATGGCCGACATCACCCGGCTGTCCACCCCCTCGGCCAGCAGCGTCTCCTTGAGCGCCAGGCCGTTGATGATCGTGGCGAGCATGCCCATGTAGTCGGCGGTGGCCTGGTGGATCTTGCCGATGCGGGCCATCGTCGCGCCGCGGATGAAGTTGCCCCCGCCGACCACCACCGCCACCTGCGCGCCGGCGCGGCAGGCGTCGCGCACCTCCCGCGAGAGCGTCCGCAGTTCGTCGGGGTCCAGCCCCGCGCCCCCTCCGCCGCTCCCCCCGGCCCCTCCACCGCCCAGCGCCTCGCCCGAGAGCTTGAGCAGCACGCGCCGGTACACCCGCGGCCGTCCCGGAGCCGGGCCCTCCCCGGCGCCGACCGCGGCGGCCCCGGGTGCGGGTGCGGGGGCGGCGGGGACCGTGGGGGGCGCGGCGGGGGTGGCTGGGGGGGTGGAGGGCTTCGGCGGGGGCATCCGGGCATGATACCCGAACCGCACCCGCTCCGACGGCGAACAATCCCGCACGAGCGTCGCGCTATGCCCCGCCGCGCCGTACGGTACGCTCAGCGCTGACACGCCGGCATCCCGCCCACCGATGCGCACGACCAGCACGACCGACCGATTCTCGTCGACCCCCGCGCCGCACGGGGCGTGGTATGCCCGGTTCCTCCCGCGCGAGCGGACGCCGTGGGCGCGGTGGCTGGCCAACGCCGCCGCCGCGGGGATCGCGCTCTCGCTGCTGGCCCACCTGGTCTTCCTGGTGGCCAGCGGGATCATCCGCTTCGGCGGCCCGGGGGCGGTCGGCTCCCCGCGCGGCACCGGCGTGGTCTCGCTGGCGGTGGTCACCGAGACCGAACTGGCCGCCCTCGAGGGGAGCCCGCTCGACAGCGCCATGCCCGCCGTCAGCGAGGCGCCGACGCCGCTGGCCATCGACACCGCGCCCGACCTGGCCGCGCTCACCGGCGGGAGCGGCACGCCGATGACCACCGACCTGGGTGGCCTGGGCGACGGGCTGTCCGGGGCCGGCGCCGGCGAGGGCGTGGGGATCGGCGAGGGGGCCGGCGCGGGCGGCGGCGGGGCCTCGTTCTTCGGCGTCGAGGCCCGCGGGTCGAGGTTCGTGTTCATCGTGGACACCTCCGGCTCGATGCACGGCGAGCGGCTGGCGCTGCTGCAGGAGCAGCTGGTGACGTCGGTCCAGCGGCTCCGCGAGAGCGCGCGGTTCTTCATCGTGGAGTTCAACAGCACCTCCCGGTCGCTGTTCGAGGACACCGCCTGGATCGAGGCCACGCCGGAGGCCAAGCGCCGCACGGTCGCGCGGATCATGAACCTCAAGGCCGACGGCACCACCCGCCCGACCGGTGCCTTCACCATGGCCTTCAATCTCCGCCCGCGCCCCGACGCGATCTACTTCATGACCGACGGCGAGTTCACCGAGGACGGCGTCGTGGAGGCCGTCGCCCGCATGAACCGCTTCGCCATCAAGGTGCCGATCCACGGCATCGCGCTGGGGCACGAGGCCTCGGAGACGGACCTGCGCACCATGGCCGAGCAATCCGGCGGGACCTTCACGCTCATCGTGGGGGGGCGGCGGTGATGCGTTCGCGCACGGCTCGCCGCGGTTGGTCACGGCGGAAAGCGCCCGGAGCGCGGGCGCGGACGGTGTTGGCCCTGGCGAAGGCCGTGGTCATGGGCGTCGTGCTGGCCTTCGGTGCGTGCGTCGTGCAAGCACAGGACCGCGTGCGACTGCACGGCGAGCCCGAGCCGCTCCACGGGCTGGTCAGCGAGGTCACGCCCGCGGGTGTGCTGGTCCGCGTGCCGCCCCTGGGCAGCGACGACCCGGCCCAGCCCGGAGCACGCCTGGTGCTCATCGCCCTGGACCGCGTGCAGGCGGTATCCGGTCCGGGTGAACCGCTATTCAGGCCGTACGCGCAGACCGCGACCGGACTCTGGCGTGCCCGCACGCGCATGGAGCGAGGTGATCTGGCCCTCGCCGAGGAGGCGCTGGCGGGGGTGCTCGATCCCGCCGCTGCGCCCCAGGGGCCCACGGGGATGGTGACGGCGGAACTGGTGCTCCGCGCCCGCCTGACACGCGGCTGGACCGGCGGGGCGCTCTGGCCCTGGCTGCGCTGGGTGTACGCCCGGCGCCAGCGGCTGGATGTGCCTGGCCAGCCGCAGTGGGTAGGCCAAGCCACGCCGGCGACGCCCGTGATCGATGCGGAGTCGGGCCTCTGCCCGTCGTTGCCACCGGTCTTCTCCGCGCTGGTGAACCGCGGCGTGCTGGAGGCCCTGGTCGAGAGCCCCGAGGCTTCGGGCGTGCCCGAGTCGGACCCGGTCGTGCGCGAACTCAAGGAGCTCTACCTGTACGCGGCCCGGTGGGAACTGGCCCACGACGATCCGTCCAGGCCCGGGGCACCGCCCGCATCGCGCAGCGCGGACACCGGCGTGACCTTCGTGCGCGAGATCGTGCTGGCCAGGACCGGCGAGCCCGACCAGCGAACACAGGCACGGGCGAGGCTCAGCGAACGACTGGCCAACGAACTGGCCGATCGGTCGCTCGCGGACCGCGATCCCCGTACGGCACCGGACCCGGCGCGATGGGTGGAACTGTGGTGCAGGCTGGGCATCGGGCGTTCGCTCCTGCGTGAGGAGGACGCGGCACTGCGCCGCCGCGGTGTTATGGAACTGGTCGCCGTGGTGGCCCGCGCCGGGGACTCAGCCCCGGCGTTCAGTCTCACGGCCCTGGTAGAGGCGTCCGAAGAACTGCGGGCGCAGGGCGAGGGCGCGGCCGCCGAGGTGCTTGCCGCCGAGGCCCGCCGGCTCCGGCCCTGGTCGAACGCCGGAACGCCTCCGGGGACGGGCACTGGCCCGCGCTGAGCGGGTGATCGGGTACATTCGAGCGGGTGGCGGTGAAGAGGCAGGAGTTCGGAACGGCTGACGCGAAGGAGCGTGTGTGCTTCAGACACGGGCGATGGACTTGGCGCAGGATTGGACCTCGGTATTGGCGGGCCTGCTGGCCCAGGCGGACGGGGCCGCCCCGAGCAAGTCGCTCTGGTCGTACATCCAGAGCGGTCGCGAGATCGGGTGGGTGATCATGCTGCTGTCGGTGGTGGCACTGGGGATGATCATCGCGAACGCGATCGTGCTGCGGAAGACGTATCTGGCGCCGCAGCGCGTGATCGACGACCTGCAGCGGCTGCTCTCGGCGCGCCAGGTGGAGCAGGCAATCACGTACTGCCGCGCGCCGGAGAACGACTGCTTCCTGGCACGACTGCTGGGCAACGGGCTGTCGAGGGCGGCCCGCTCGACATTCGGCGTGCTGGAACTCAAGCCCGCGCTCGAGGCCGCCGGCCAGCGCGAGATGGACCGCATCGACCGTCTCACGCACGGGCTGCGGCTCATCGCGGAGATCGCGCCGATGCTCGGCCTGTTGGGCACGGTGTTCGGCATGGTCGGCGCTTTCGCGGAGATCGGCAGTGCGCCGGGCGCTGCCCGATCCACTGGCCTGGCCGGGTACATGTCGCTGGCGCTGGTCACGACCGCGATGGGCCTGATCCTCGCGGTGCCGGCGACCGTGGCCTATGCCCTCTACAAGCGTCGGTCGGAGCGGGTCGCCGGCGAGGTCGCCGACATCGCCGAGGCCTTGGTCGCGGTGCTTCAGACCAACCCCGGCGCACGCCCGCCGGCGGGTGCTGCGCCCCCCGCCAACGGCGCAACGGCGGCTGCGGGTGTCGCACGCCCGGCCGCTGCGCCGGGCCCCGGCCCCGTGCCGGTGCCTGCAGCAGCGCCCACGCGTCCGCAGGGATGAGCGAGGGCCGCCGACCGGATGGTGAGGCCGTCGCGTGCGGATCAGGGTGCGGATCAGGGCGAGGATCAAGGGGGTGGTGGTCACGGACGTATGAAACTCTGGCGATCCAAGGCTGATGCCGAGATCCCCGCCTTCAACCTGGCGGCGATGATCGACATGGTGCTGCTGCTGGTGGTGTTTTTCACGATGTCGTCGCAGTTCCAGCAGTCGCAGCAGAAGCCGCTCGACCTCCCCCGGCTGGCCGGTGAGGGGCGCGTGTACGAGCCGGAGCGGTCGATGGTGGTCAACCTGGAGGCCAGCGGCCTGGTCTCGATCGGCGCGGGTGCGCCCGTGTCCGTGCAGGAGGTGGCGCGCGAGGCGCGTGCCGCATTGGCGGCACTGAACAACGACCCGGTACGCCTGGACCTGGTTGTCCGGGCCGAGTCGGGCACGCGAGCTGAGCACCTCAACGCGCTCGCCCGCGCGCTGGCGGACGCGGGTGTCAAGCGACTGAAGATCGTCACCGCTGGCGAGGAGAGCGTCTCCTCAGGAGGGTTCACGCCATGAACCTCCGCCGCCGCCCGCGCACCGAACCGATCGTTCGCCTGCCCCTGGCCGCGATGATTGATGTCGCGCTCTTCGTGCTCATGTACTTCATCATGGTCGGCTCGCTGGTGCCCGCCGAATCGCACCTGACGGCGTCGGTTGTCGCCGAGCGACGCCAGGGGGGTGGGGGATCCGACCTGGCGACGCAGGTGGTCCGGATCGAGTTGGTGGGTCAGGCCGTACGAGTCAGGCTGGGTGAGCGTGTGCTCCCTGATCGTCTCGCCCTGCAGCGCGTGCTGGAAGACCTGCCTCAAGAGCAGGGGATCGTCGTCCGCTCCGACGACGATGCGCCGGTCTACGCCGCGGCGGCCGTCCTGCAGGCCATCACCGATGCGGGTTTCACGCGTGTCAGTTACATCGCGGGCGTGCGCGCACCTGTTGAGCGGGAGCCTCGCCCATGAGTCGCCGGGGACTGAGGGCGTGCTCCTGGCCAGCGGCGTGGATATTGCCGCTGTCGTGCGTCGGGCTGGCCGCGTGGACGTCCGCGGAGTCGGGCTTGCAGCCCCATGTACCGGTGCCGCTCCGATCGCAGGCCGATGCCGACATCGAGGCCTATCTGCAGGAACGCGGGCTGACCTCCCTGCTGGTCGACCACCTGTGGGCGAGGTTTCAGACCGCCCCTTCGTCGGAGCACGAGCGGCTGGCCGAACGGCTCGGGGCGCTGTACGTCCAACTGCTCTCGGCGGCGGGCGACGATGCGGAGCGGAGCCGGTGGCAGACGCGCGCCGAGGAACTGATCGCCGCTGCGCCCGGGGCGCGAAACCTGCACCTCCGGTTTCTGCTGGCGAGGGCGCTCTACCCGACGCTCGAAGAAGCGGGCGAGCGCGTGCGGCTCAGGCTCGACCCGCCCGGCGAGCGCGAGCAGGTCGTGGCTCGCCTGGGTGAACTGTCCCGGCGGCTTGACGATATCGCCAACGCCGTGGCGCGACGCGTCGAGATGCTGGACCGATCGACCGTCAATCCCGACGACCCGGCCCGCCTGCGTGAGCAGCTCGATCAGGCCCGGAGCCTCCGGTCGGAAGCCATGTACTTTGCCGGCTGGGCGAATGTCTACGTGGCACGGCTGACCGGCTCGCGCGAGGCCGCTCAGGCCGCGCTGCGCCAGCTCGGATGGATCACCGGCACCGGCGAGAACCGCCCCGCGCGGATGGGGGACCTCGACGCGGAGTTCCTGAAGTACGACCATGTGGCGCGCGCCGCCGTCGGCGTGGCCATGGCGTTCTCCGCGCTGGGCGATCATCAGGAGGCGGTCTCGTGGATCGACCGTGTTTCGGCCTCACGTGAGATTCCCGAGGCCGTGCGCCAACTCCTGCTCCGCAGGCGGATCGAGGTCCTTGCCGCGGCCGTGCGGTGGAGCGATCTTTACACACTCGTGGACCAGGTGCGCGGACGTGACGGCACCGGCCGCCTCGACACGGTCGCCGCCCGAACGCTGGCCATCCTGGCGTTGGAGTCGGCGCACGGGGCGGACCGTCAGGTTACCGAGCACCTGGCCCGCGAAGCCATGCGCGATCTCGTCGTTGCGCAGCAGTTCGCGCAGGTCATGGACTTGGCCCGAAGGTACGGGCCCGGCATCCTGGGTGATCGGGGCTATCTGGCCGGCATCGTCCGGGCGCTGCTGCTGTCCGAGGAGGCCGAGGCGATGCATGCCGCGCAGGGCGGGCAGCGGGATGCCCCCGGCTCGACGCCCGAGGTTCGCACGGCGTTCGAGTCCGCGGCCGCGGCGATCGATGTGGCCCTGCAGGAGCACGATGCCCCGCGAGCCGGTCAGCCGCTGGCGCAGGTGCTGGTGCAGTCGGGCCGGGCTTGGCTCGGTGCGGCGCAGTTTCCCCGCGCCGCGGACCGGTTCGTCCGGGCCGCGCAGTTGACCGGCGTGGACGCCCACATCACCGAGGAGGCGCACTGGCTGGTGCTCGTCGCGCTCGATCACGGCGTGCGCTACCGACTCTCCGACGGCTCATCTCTGGCCGAGCACGCCCAGATGTCCTCGCGTCTGACCGAGGCCAGCGTGCATTTCCTGCGGACCTACCCGCGGTCGACCCGTTCCGCGGCGCTGCTCGTGCACCGGGGCGACGTCGCCGGGATCCCGGATGAGGAAGTCGCGCGGGTGCTGCTGGGTGTGCCTCGCGGGGACGAGTTGTATCTCAGCGCGCGACGCCTGGCTTCGAGGGCGCTGTACCGGATGTTCCGCTCGGTGCAGCCGGAGCAGCGTGCGTTTGCAGCGACGCGGTTTGTCCCTGTGGGGGAGGAGGTGTTCGAGGCCGAGCGGCGCGAGGCGATCGCCACCTCGGGCGAGCCCTCTCAGCAGGCGGCCCAGCGCATGATCACCACGGGGCGTCAGCTGCTCGATGCCCTGCTGAGCGTCGATCCGTCCGACTCCGTGCGTGCCCAGGCCGTGCTCGACGCGCTGACCGCCGGCGCGGCGTACGCCGGCATCGACCTGGCGGAAGCGCAGTGGGAACTGCGCTTCCGCCGCTTCCAGATCGTGCTGGCCCGCGATGGCCTCGAGGCCGCGGCCCAGATCGCCGACGAGTTCGATTCCGGCGAGCCGGTGCTGGTCACCGGCGGCGGAGTGCTGGATGCCCGTGCCCGGTACGCCGTGAGCGCCCGCCGCCAGTTGTACCAGCGCGCGGCCGAGGCGTACGAGCGGACCCCGAGCGACCGTGGCCCCGAGCGTCTCCGGCGCGCCGCCGAGGTGACGGTGCACGGGCGTCACGTGATCGCCCAGTTCGGCCCGTTGGTCGAGGCCCTGCCCAGCCAGCCGGCGGCCTTCGGCGTGGTCACACGCGTCGCCGGTGCCGCGGCCGAGCTTGGTCTCTCGGGCGATGCCGAGGCACGGGCACTGGCCCTGGCACTCGACCGCGAAATCCTCAGGGCGATTCCCAACTCGATGGACGCGCTGCGCCGCGTGGCGATGCTTTCAGAGGTGGGCCGGGACCGTGGGACGGCGATCGACGCGTGGCGGACGTTGTCCCAGGGGCTGCCCGAGGGCAGTGCAGACTGGTTCCAGGCCCGGTTCAATTTCTTCCGTGTGCTGGCCGAGTCCGACCGTGATGCGGATCGACAGGCCGCGCGTGTCGCCATCCACCAGCACACCACGCTCTACCCCACCTACGGGCCCGAGCCGTGGGGCTCACGTATCCGCGGGCTTGAGCAGGTTCTCGGTGGACCGCTTCGCGACGGCACCGAGCCCGGGCCCGGCAGGGGAGGGCGGCGATGAGCGTCGGGCTGGAGGTGTTCATCGAGGCGGTGTACGGGCGGGAGGCCGCGCAGTCCTGGCTGGCTACGGGTCGTACTGCGCTGCTCGATCACGTGCGCCAAGCCGATCAGCCGGCGCGTGATGAAGCACTGGCCCTGCTCATGGCGCGGCTGGCCGCGCACCCACTGGGCAACGGGCCGGCCGCGGATGCCGTGCGGGCCTGCCTTCTGCGCGAAGCGCAGGACCTCCGGCCACCTGATCAAGTTGTCGGAGTCGTGACCCCAGGAGCCCCGGGATCTCTAGCCGATCCTCGGTCGTCCAGCGCCACGCCGACCGCTCCGGCCGCTCCAGGACCTGAGCCGGCCCGGGCCTCGGGCGAGACTGCGCGTGCGGCCACCGGCATGATTGTGCCTTCAGGGCTTGAGCGAGAGGCGGTTGCGCTCCTGGCCAGGGCGGGCTCTCCCACGCCGGAGGTCATCGCCACGCTTACGGCCGTGGCCCGTGCACGCGGGCTCCCCGATGCAGCGGTCGCGCAGGCGATCCGCAACGTCGCCATCATCACCGGCAGTCCGTCCCAGCCGCTTCCTGCTCCGGCTGTTGTGACGCCCGTCGCGGTGGTGCCTCGGGAAGACGCTGTCCCGATCGGTTCGGGCGCGCGTTCACCGTGGGCCGAACGAAGGCCCTGGATACTGACCGCCGTCGCTGCGGTTCTGCTCTCGGCGACCCTCGTCACACTCCTGTTGATTTCGCACAGGCCGCTCCCGCCTCCCTCGGGGGTGCTCGGGGGCGATGCCGCGGGCGTCAGGAGCGTGGGGGTGAGCGCAGGCGACCACGGCGCGGCGACGGATGTCGGGCCTTCGTTGGTTTCGGACCTTCCGGTGCGAGTGGATCCCCGCGCCGATCCGGGCTCAGGGCTGCGCGTTGTTGAACTGGTCTCCGAACTCCGCATCGCGGCCGCCCTGATGGCGTCCGACCGCGGAGCATCGCTGGCGTCGTTCAGGCAGCAGGTTGCCGGAGCACGCAGGGAGTGGGCCACGCTCGACCCCGCCTCGCGCCAGGCGGTGGTGTCCGCGACCATCGATTATCTCTACCGGGTTCCTTCCGAGGTCGTGGTGGCGGGTGACGCTGTCTCGGCCCTGGCGTTCCCGTTGGCACTGAGCGAGCAGGACGGCCCGCCCATCAGCCCTGAACAAGTCCTGCCGGGCGTCTTCTCCGCCGGCGTTCTGGCACGGCTTATGGTGGAGCGCGAACTTCCGGCCGCCGTCGCGGATGCCGTCCGTGTGCAGTGGGTGAACCTCTTCGGTCGACCGCCGTCGGGCGCGGTGTCGTTCAATACCGGCGCGGCCGCGGCGCTGCGACTCATCCCGCGCCGACTGACGAAGTCCCCTCCCGGCACACGGTTTGACGATTCGACCCGCGCCGGCCTCGTGGTGGCCGCCCTGCGGCAGTGGACCACAGCGGTGCGGGCGGTTCACGCACCGGCGCGAGACAGCACGCCGGAAGACGCGCAAGCCGCCAGGGACTTGGCCGACGAGATGATCCTCGAGGCTATCGCGGGCGTGGTGCAGAGCGGCGCGGACCCGATGCAGGATCAGGCCGTCGCCGATGCGGTGGCTCTCCTTGCCGACGCGGTGACCTGGGGACCCGACCGGCCTTCGGCCCGACGGCTGGTCGGGTGGCTCGACCAGCCAGAGTTCCCGGCCTCGGCGCTCACGATCCTGACCCGCGCCGGCGTGCACCGGGCCTCGGCGAGCGATGGACTGGACGCCACGGCCGTCTTGGCGCCCACGGCCGGGCCCGAGCAGCGCGGACAGGTGCGAGATGCCTTCGTAACGGCCTGGCGCGTTCCGCGCGTGCTAACCGGCGAAGCAGCCCGGGCCCAGTTCGCCTCAACGGTCGAAGGCGTGATGACCGCGTCGCGCAAGGCCCAGTCGCCCACGCAGCACCTGGCCGCCGCGGCGGCCGTGGCCATGCTCAACCGCGCGGCATGGCAACTGGACTCGGGCGACTCAACCGAGGCCATGCGCACTCTGGAGCGTGCTCGGGACCTGGCCCTGGACATCGACTCGGCCACGTCGATCCCGCGGGTGCTCTTCCCCGAAGCCCCGGCTCGGGCGGGCGAGCCCTGGGCGGTGGAGTTTCTGTCGACGCGGGCGGGCATCGGCGCACGCCGGGACATGATCCGGGCGCTGATGGTGCACAGCAGTTGGAACACGCTCACCCAGATGGAGGCTGACGTCATTGCCGAGGTGGCCATCGGTCCCGCCGACGACCTGCTGCGTCGTGAGGCTCAGCAGGCAGTGCTGCACTTCCGTCAGTCGCCGGCGATGGTCACGGCCCTGCTGAAGGCACTCCCCCGCGCGCCGCGTCCGGACCGCGTGGCATGGTTGCCGCTGATCGAGGGTGTGACGGCGCGTTCGATGCCCGGGCCGGCCTCGGAGACCTGGCGTCTGGACGCTCGACGGGCCTTGGTGGAGTACCAGTTGGAACTGGCCGCGCAGGGAGTGGCCCTCAAGCGGATCGATGAACTGGTCGTCGCCCTGGCGCAGGCCTATGCCCCTCCCAGCGCGGTCGGCCTCCCGCCCTCCAAGGACGACGCCTCGTCCATGCTGATTCACCTGGCTGCTCAACGCGGTGCGGAACTCCGTCGCCAGGCCGAAGCGATTTTCCCTTCCGAGCGCCTTCCGCAGCGGCTGGAGTCGATCCTGAATCTGGCCGAGGCGCGGCGGGCGATCGCTAGCGGTCCGATCCAGGCGTTCGCGGCCGAGCAGGTCAGCGCCGCGGAACTGCTGGGGTACATCGTCGCGGCGCAGCACCCCGCCAGCACCTCCAGCGTTGCCCGGTTGCTGGAACAACTCGAACGCTCGCGCCGTACTGCGACCCACGTGTTTCAGCAGATCGCCGAAGCGGAACGGACCATCACCCGGCTCTGGCTGCTGCGTTGGAACCTCAATCCATCGTCGGATACCTCCACGGAAGGAACGGCCCCATGAGGCGAGTCGCTGCCCACAGGTACTGGCCGATCGTGTGTGGTCTCTCGCTTGTGCCGCTCCTGCTTGGAGCGATGATGGCGACCGCGCCGCTTCCTTCCGCACTTCCGGGCGGACCGACGCAGACCCCAGCCCCAGCCCCCGACCTTGACCCGATGTCTCTGCGCCCGCTGACAGATGACCTGGTGGTCAGGCTCAGCGCGCTGGACCCTTCCCGCCCGATCATGTACTTCGAACTCGGTGAGGAACTGGCCGCGGACCTCCGTACGCCCGCCCGACGTGACCTTGCCCGTCGCCTGTTCGTGCTGGCGATGCACCTGGAACGCAAGGGTGGTCGGCCCGGACGGCTGGGGCCCGGCGCGTGCCTGGCATTGGCCAGCATTGAGCCGCGGGAAGATGTGGCCCGCTGGCTGGCGGCCACGGCGCAAGTGCTTGACGCGGAACTGGCCGCGGTCGAGCCCGACTCGGCCCGCGTGCGCCCCGTGATGCTCCAGGTGCCCTGGCCCGTGGGGCTGGCGGCCGCCGAGGTGCTTGGATTGGTTCGCGGCGGTGACGGACGCCTGGCCGAGGAGCGCCTGCGTGAGCCCGGCGTGCGGCGACTGCTCGACACCTATGAAGCCGCGCTCGATGCACCGGGTCAGGTCGGAGGCATGACGCGTGTGCTCCGCGGCATCGAGGAGACCCGCAACCGTTGCCCCGAATGTCAGGGGCGGCGGTTCGTCACGTCGCAGAGACCGCTCACGCCCGGCTCGGGGCCCAGGCCCCCCGGTACCGGTTCGCCACAGACCGGCGGCGGCGGGGCGGCGCCGGCCGCAGCCCGAAGCGGCTTCGTGGTGTGCGAGCGTTGCCGTGGGGTCTGGTCGCCCCGGATGAGCCCTGAGGAGATCATCGCGGATCTGCGATTTGAGTCCATGCTGCTGCGGGGGGTTCATCGTTCCTGGGCGGCGCAGTCACTGGCCGACGGCGGGCGCCCGCTGCTCGATCCAGACCCCGGGGCAGTTGCCAGCCTCTACATGATCGAAACGACGACGACCGTCTTCCGTGACGGCCGCTGGGCTTCGCCCCTCCCGGTGAACGTACCATCCGCCCCATGACCACACCTCCCGCCTCGCCGAACCCGCCCGCGTCTCAAGCCTCACAGACCGGACCCGCACCCGCACAGGGTGCGGCGGGCACGGTGGCCCCCGGTTCGCCCAAGCCCATCGTGACCTTCGAGGAGTTCGCCAAACTGGACCTGCGTGTCGCGCGCGTCGTCAAGGCCGAACTCCACCCCAAGGCGGACAAACTGCTCAGGCTGCAGTTGGACGACGGCTCCGGCGTGCCGCGTCAGATCTGCGCCGGCATCCGCGAGCAGTACACCCCCGAGCAGATGGAGGGGCGGCTTATCGTGATCGTGGCCAACCTCGCGCCCCGCGTGATCCGGGGCGAGGAGTCGCGCGGCATGCTTCTTGCCGCCAGCGACATGCCCAAGGAGGCGGCCGGTGAAGGCACGCTGCGCCGGGTGATCGTCCTCCGGCCCGATGCGGAGATCGCGCCCGGCGCGATCGTGTCCTGATCGACGCAGGTGGACGGGACAACGACCGTGTTCAGAGAACCCTGCGGAAAGTGCGTCGGGTACTAAGTGGCCAAGCCTACGGGCGGTCGCGTCCGCCCGGCCCAGGACGTTGTCCGGGATCACCACCCGGGCCCGCCGGTGGTCCATCGCGGTCGCGATCTCGGCGAGGTGTACCGTCTCCAGGACGGCGGGAGTCAGGCGCGGGGGGGGTGGGCCTTGGGGCGTCGTCGATGTTGGGCGGGCCCGGCTGGCGTCGGCGTTCCAGAGGTCGCTGCATCGAGCGGAGTTGTTCGTCCACGATGCGGTCCTTGTTGTCCTTCATCTGACGCAGTTCTTCGTTCAGGTGCCGGGCTCTGGCGGCCAGGTGCTCGATCTCCCTGGCGCGGATCTGGAGCCCGACCTCGATGCTGGCGCTGATCGCCTCGCGCAGACGACCGCGCAGCGGTGACAGCCGCTCCGGTTCGCCCGGCGCAGTGCGGAGCGCCTCCAGATAGGCCCTGCGGGCTTGCCCGATCTCGACCACGTGCTGCACCTCGCGCATGCGCAGGTCGAACATCTCCGGGTCGTGGGCCTTCAGATCGGGCAACCCGCGCAGACGATTCCCGAGGCTCTCCAGCAGCCGGTCGAGGCCCACTTCGCCGGGGGCCAGCGCGTTCAGCGTCCGCAGCAGCTCAGGGCGTTCCCGCGCCAGAAACTCCCGTACGGCACGGCGCTCATCGGCGCTCAGCGGGCGACCTGCTCCGGGCTCGAAGCCCATGCCACCGGGCCCCATCGATCCGCCCGGGCCGGGACCTTGTCCTGGTCCTGATCCCGGACCGGGGCCGTCAGGGCCGGCCCGCCCGGCCTCTTCACGCTCCATGCGCATGAACTCGCGACGGGCTGTCTCAAACCCACGCCGGATCTCCGCGGGATCGGCGCCCTCGTCGAGTTCGACCAGGGAGTGTTCGAGTCGGCGCAGGAACATGCGCGTGCGCTCAGCCGTGCGCATCAGCACCGCGCGAACGACCGGGTGCTCCACCGCGGGCCCATCTCCCTGAGGCTGTGGGACGGGGCGTCGTGGTGCGACGCCGGGATCCTGCGGCTGACGCCCCGGCTCGCCCGGTGAACCGCCCGGCTGCGCCGTGGCGGTGCCGACCAGCGCCGCGCCGAGGAACCCGGCGGCAACAATCCGCGCCAGCACACCGTGCGGGCCTCGACGCGAGGTCTTGATCGTGCGCCCTGTGCCGGAGTTCATGAACCACCTCCGATGTCCAGCAGGTCTGACAGGTCGGTGGACTCCCACGGCAGCATGCTGCTCACGCGGTCCGCATCCTGACGCAGCGAGGCCACGCTCTCAGCCAGGCCGGTGGAATCGATCATGGCCAGGGTCGCAGCGAGAACGTCGGCCAGCTCGAGTTCCTCCTCGCTCATTGTCGGAGCGGTGGGTCCCGAACCAGCCAGGGCCGGACCGTTGCTGGCCGGGCCTGCGGGGTTGCTCAGCAGCATGACGCCCACGATCCCGGCGGTGATCGCCACCAGCACACCGGCGGCAAGAGCCAAGTTCCATCGCACGCGACGGATGACGTGGCGCACCGCCCGCTCGCCCGTGTGGGTCAGCACGCGCGGCGAAGAGTCAGCGCTTCGAGAAGCCTCGGCAGCGGCCGCCGCAATCTTCCCGGCAAACTCCGCACGGAACGAAGCCCGCTCGCGGGTGGCCAGAGTGTCCAGCCGAGCGGCAACGCTCTGCAGATCGGGGGGCGGCGCATGGTGGTCGTCGTGGTGGGTGGACATGATCAGCCTCGATTCAGCGTGGCGGCTCCGGGGTTGAGGAAGAATCCCGCGGGGCGTGTTCGAGCGACTGTTTGATCTTCTTCAGGGCCCGGTGGTGTCTGGCCAGGAGCGTGCCGAGCGGCTCTCCGGTGAGTTCGACGATCTGTGCAAAGGCCAGCCCGGCGTGGTGGCGCAGTTCGATGATCTCGCGGTCGGACTCGCTGAGAGACTCCATCGCCCGGCGGAGAGCGGTCAGGTCCGACTCAGTCTGCGTCCGCTGATCGAATGTGCCCGGAGCATCGCCCGATGGGTCGCGCGTGCTCTCGGCCAGCACGTCGGGGTCCGTAGGCTCGGCGTGACGACGCTGGCGACGCAGTTCATCGCGAGTGCGGTTGATCGCCACGCGGAACAGCCACGGCTCGAAACGGCCCTGCTCGGTGTAGCCGCCGGACTTCAGTTTGGTCGCGACCGTGACAAACACCGACTGGGTCACCTCCTCGGCAAGGTCCGTTCGACGAACCCGAGACCGGACCAGCGCGAACACCCGCTGGCCGTAGATGCCGATGAGCCTTCGCCAAGCCTCCTCGTCACCCTCCGCGGCACTTCGCAGGAGCACCGAGAGGTTCTGGACAACGCCGTCAGTGACAATTCCCGGCGCGCTTGCTCCAGCGCCCATGGCGGAGTCAGGGTCGGGCCCCGGATCGGCATGGGCAGGCTCGGTGATCGGCTGCATTCGGTCAGCACTCACCAGTTCAACGGCCGTCCGACGTTCGTATTGCCAGACCCGTACAAACCCAGGACAACCCCTACGCTTGCAGGAGGCACGAAGCCGAATCGCTGGTCATGGAGTCGTCCGAGAACATCGGGCGTCATTACGCACAGCCCATTCCGGCTTTCACCCTAACCGGGGCTTCATGTGCCGTGTCGATCGGCGAGGAAGGGTCAGGGGCGAGCGGGGGCGGCCTTGCCCGCCCCGGGGCCTGCGGGGGGTGAGGGTGGGGCAGCAGGGGGTGGGGCGGTGTCGCGGATGAGTTCCGGCAGATTGATGAACACCGGAGCGGTCAGTCTGACCCAGGCGGCTCTGTCAGCGGCGGAAACTCGCCGCCCGGTGATGGTGCCATCGCGAGCCACCGTGGCATCCTCGACGCTCTCCAGGCGCCCGTCCTTCCAGATCTCGCGCTTGAAGGGTGTGCCTTCGGAGTCGTGCCAGAGCCAAGGACCGTCGGGGCGGGAGTTGCGGATCGCACCGGTGAAGTTGGGCTTGCCGTTGTCGCGGAGAACGGTGAGCGTCTGGTCCGCGAGTTGGCCGTTGGTGAAGCGAATGCGTGAGTTGACGACGCCGTTGGTGATTCGGACGCGCTCGCCGTCTCGCACGAAGCGTGTGCCGTCCCAGCGGATGGCATCGCGACCGATTTCCTGCCCGGCCACGATGGTGGCCAGACCGCCGGCGCGCATGGCCGCGGCCTGCTGTTCGGCGGTGGCGGCGCGAGAAGCTATCGAGGTGGACTCGGTCCGCACCCGTGTCAACTCGGCCTCGAGTTCCTTGGCGCGGCGCTCGGCCTCATCGCGGGCGGCCTGGGCTGCTTCGTATTCGCTCTTGTAGCACCCGCCCGTGGTGAGCAACACCGCGGCCAGCGTGGTCACGCTCAGCCGCGCGGTCAGTCCGGTCCTGGAGAGCATCGGATCAACTCCTCTGAAGGTGTGCGCGGTGCACGGGTGTGCTCCGGCGTCGGCGCAATGTACGCCCGGACGGGCGTGGTGTCGAGACCACACGCACCATCCGGTGTAAATCAGACGATCCAGGCGGGACGCTGTGCAAAGAGTTCGACTTCGTACGCGTCGGGATCCAGCAGGCGGATGCTGGGGGGCGGTGACGCCGGGTCCGGCGCGGGGCCTATCCACGCGGTCTGCGGGCCGAGGGACCGGATGACCTCGGGAAGATCCGGATGGGCAACGCTGATTCGGAGAAGGTGTCCGGGCTGTGAGCCTCCGACGCGGATCCCGAAGGCTTCACGCAGGTGAAGCCCCAACCCGGGAACCCGGTCGCAGACCAACAGGCGTTCGGACATCAACTGACCGTCGCGACGGGTTTCCATTCGGCGTGCGCCCAGGAGCCGGGCGTAGAAGGCCTCGGTGCGGTCAAGATCCACAACGTCCATGGCGATCCATACGCGCGAACGGAACGCGAGGGCCTCTTCGCTCGAGATCGTGCGTTCGGACGTCGTACCGGGGACGGGCGCCATGAAGCAGTGTACTCGCCCTCGGGTCCTGGGGATGGCGGGCATGCCCCCCAGGCCCCTTCTCAGGCGGCCACCGAACGGCGTGGGGTGATGGCGCCCTGGAGCGTGCGGATGCATGACGCCATCGCGTCGGCGAGGAACCGCTGGTGCTCGGCGTGGAACGCGAACTCGAAGGCGCACCCCACGTAGACCAGCCCGCTGGAATCCAGGTGGCTGTGCACGCGACGGAGCGTCATGGCCAGCGGCGCAGGGAGCGCCCCCCGGATCTGCAGGCGTGCGAACAGAAACGCGTGACGGTCCAGCACGACCGCGTGCTCCTGACGAACCCGCAGGCCCAGACCGCCACCGGAGATGTTCAGCAGCGCGGCGGAGAGTTCAGGGCCTACATCGGGCATGGGATCCTCGCTGACCAGCGTCGGGCCGTTCATGCCCGGCAGCCGGGTCGTCTGGGCGTACCGGATCGCGCACGCTGCCTCGGCCAGGCGCGCCGAGGTGGGATCGAGCAGCGGCCAGCAGCGGATCGAAGCCTCCTGATCCATGGTCGTGGCACGTTCGTCGAGGCGGCGCGCGCAGCGCGAGACCGACGTGGGCATCTCCAGCGCCAGCCAGGATCGGTCGCCGCTGATCCCGGAGCCAAGGACGCGCGACCGGAAGGTCCAGCGGTTCTGCCCGATGGCATATACCACCGACAGCGCGCTGCCGGTATTCACGGGCATCGTCTGCCCCGCAGCCGAGGGCGTGCTGATCAGGAGCCTCGTTGGTTCGACCCGGAGCAGTTGAACGCGCCACGGCACGCGCGCCACCGACGAAGTCTGTTCATCGTCATCACCGAGGAACCGGACTTCCGCCGGGCCCGAACGCTCGGCAATATCACGGAGATTCTGCACGAAATTCTCGGTACGGGAGCGGTTGGCAGGCACGGATGTCATCCTTGGTGATGTCAGGATCGCCAGAAGGAACCCGGCGCTCGCTCGGCCCGCCCTGCTCGCACGGCGAGCATGTACAGGACTGGAGCGCTCGGCACGCAGCGTACTCCGGGAGTTTCGGCCAATTGCCGATGACATTTCAGCGCCACCGCGGTTCGGGGCGGTTCCCGGACGGAAGAGGCCACGTCAGACGCGAAGTTCGTGACGATCGCGACGGGACAGGTGATCCAGGCGTGATCGCAGGACCACCAGGCACTCACTGACGAACCGGTCGTGATTCTCGGGCGTCGGGGCACGACCGAATCGGAGGAGGTAGTACCGTTCCGACAGCGCTCGGACTTGCTCGGCCAGTTCGTGATCGAAGCCTCTGAGCGCTTCGGCCCAGTGCAGCGGTGGATCCTGCATCGGCTTGTTCAAGCCCGCTTTGCCGAGCATGGCGAGCATCGAGGGATAAAACCGCAGGCGGTCATCCCCCGCCGCCAGGGCCCGCAGGTCCGGCGCGTTGGCCCGAGTGCCGACCCACGCGCGAACGAGACTCCAGAGCTTTCGCCAAGCCAAGACCAGCCCGATCGCCACCGCCGCGGCCAGCCCTACGACCACCGCGATGCCCAATACGCGCGCTGCGCCCTCGCGGGGGAGCCAGGCACCGATCGACTCAGCAAGAGAACGCAGTGTGCGCCCCAATCCTTCAAACGGGCGGGCTCGCCCCTCGAAGGGATCGGCGGGCGAGAATCGCGATTGATCAAAGGCCACGACGTTGTCGAACCAGGAGAACTCGATGGCCTCGTACAACTGACGCAGGAAGGCCAGCAGCCCGGTGTTCGCACGCTGAGAGTGCGGGAGCGAGCCCGGCGGGGTAGGGTCGAAGGTCTCCCAGCGGCCCGGTGTGATCTGCACCTCGACCCACGCGTGCGCGTCGGACTGGCGCACCGTGTACGACCCCGATACGGGGTTGTACTCGCCCGCGGCGTAGCCGGTGACCAGTCGAGCCTCGATGCCCACGCTCAGGCACATGGCCGCCATGGCCGCGGCGAAGTACTCGCAGTGCCCACGCCGGTTCGTAAACAGGAACGACTCGATCGGGTCTTCACCCGTGGCAGCGGGGGGAAGGGCGAGCGTGTAGGTCAGGTTGGTGCGGAGCCAGTCTTCGAAGACCCGTGCCGAACGTCGCACCACGGTCGGGTCGCGCTCGATCGGCTCGGCCTGCTCGGCATCGTCCAGGATGATGCTTCCGGCGGGCACCGACGGATCCGTCGGGAGGTCGTGCTCTTGGAGAAGTCGAGCCGCCAGATCACGCACGCGGCCTTCCCGAAAGGTGTACCGCTCGCGCGGCGGCGTGTTATCCTCGCGGACGGTCGTGCCGATACCGATGGCCGATGGGCCCCGGCGCGGGCGGACCGGACGTTCTTCGAGATCAGGCGGGAGTTCGACGAAGTCGCGGCGGGATGTGACAGTATAGGTGAACTGTCCGGACGCCCCGCCGTCACGCCGAAGCACCCCGTCGCGAGGGCTGACCAGAAAGGTCGAGGGAGTCTCCGAACGGACGGAGACAGGCCTGTAGACGGAGAAGAGCGGTGCGATCTTGTCGGCGACGCGCCGGATCGTCACCTCCTGCACACGCAGCATGTGGACCGGGGCAAACCCTCGCTCGACTCCTCCCAGGATCGGCGTGTCCGCAGGGCCGACGGTGATCCGCTGGAATCCCGGGTCGCTACCGCTGAAACTGGTGCGGTCCCAACGACCGCGGACAGGGTCGTAGCGGTCGAGCACGGCACCGCGGAGGTAGATCGTTCCGCCGTCGCGGACCGGAGCGCCGGCCCCGTCGCGGACGCGGACCTCCATGACCGGGGTGGTGTTCTCGTTGATGAATCCGGCGTCGCCGAGCTCGATGCTTGGGCGGAAGCCCGTTTCCATGGCCTGGGCGCGGTCGCCCCAGGCGCGGATGAGACTGGGCACCAGAGTTCTCGGGGTGAGCAGGAAGATCGCGACGCCCAGCCCGAGGGCCAGGCCCACGCACGAAAGGCAGACCATGCCGAGCTGACGCCTGCGCCTCGGCTGAACATCCTCGATCAACGGCACACCAGCCAGTATCGCCCGGCGAGCGTTGGCCTCCTGCCCCAGCGAGAGCCCGAGCACCACGAACGCCACGATCGCCAGCACCGTAAAGGAAAGCAGCAGCAGACCGGTCAGCAGCGTGGCGTTCGTCAGCACCGCGCCGACGACCACGAAGACCGCCAGACCGAGCAGCTGTGATTCGTCCCGCGCGGTGCGACGATCGAACATCTTGATGCACAGGATCAGCACCAGGAAAATCGTCAGGTCGCTGATGAGTTCCTGTCGTGCCGCCATGACACGCAGCAACGCGTTGGCGGCCGCGGTCAGCACCAGGACATTCAGCACGACGCGGGGGATCGTGACCGGCGGCGTGCTCCGCGAGAGCACCCAACTCACCAGAGCTGAGGCGATCAGGACCAGCGACAGCACCGGGGCGCCCTCGGCTACACAGAACGCCAGGCCGCCGTTGACCGCGGTGAGCAGGTTGAAGTTCCGCACGCCGCGCGATGGTGGCGGCGGCAGGGGCTCGTGCTCGGCAGGGCGAGAGGTCATGGGCGCCCCACGATCTCCGCTGCTACGGCGGCGGCAGTGGCTGGAGCGTCACGGCGGGCACGCTCCAGGGAGCGTGCATCGATCTCCCCGTCGGCCGAGAGGTGGGTTGCTCCCGGGAGGATGCGCGGGTCGACACTCCCGGCGTGCACGACGATGTAGCGTGATCCCGGTGCCGGGCGGATCGGCAGCGGGCGCGGGGGTGGCGCGTCTCGTTCACCCTCGGGCGTGCGGATCTCGGCCAGCACGTCCAGCATTCGGGCCCGTGCGGCAGGTCCCAAGGCCGGTGGCAGCGCTACGCCATGATCAGGTATAATCAACCCGACCGCGATGCCGTCGCGTTCTCCGGCGGTGGTCAGGTCGGCCGCGAGACGGATCGCCAGTTCCTGGCGAGCGGGCGGCTGTCCCGGCCTGAGCAGGACCACGATCCACACGCTGCCGAGACTGGCCGCGGCGGTCTGGCGGACGATCAGCCCCTGCGTTCGTGCGGAGATTTTCCAGGCGACATGGCGCGGGCTGTCGCCGGGGCGGTACTCTCGTAGGGCGAAGAAATCGTCGCCCGCACCGGCCTGCGTAAGGTCCGTCTGATCGGTGTGCAGCAGGCCGTGCCCGCCGGAGAAGAGGTCGGGCGTCGCGGGGTGTCTGGCTGGGCGGACGGCCAACAGCGTGGGTGTATCGAAGCGGAGCGATTTCTTGATGATGCCGAACGGGAAGGTGGTCGTGAGCAGGAACCCGTTCAGGTGCACGCGACCGCGCCGGACCGCCGGCGTGACCGCCTCAAAGACCGCTTCGGACCTGGGGGGCACGTGCGCGATGAACACCTCGGGCGCGGCGGCCAGTTCGCCCTGCTGCACCCGGCGAGGATCGTCCCGGTCGTGGGCGTTTCCGTTGGTCGAATGGTGATCCCTGGCACGTCGGCGTGAGCGCCGGCGCTCAGTGTCCGACGGTGTGCTCTCAGCGACCAGTTCGCGCACCGTGACCCCGAACACCGGCAGCAGCCGGCTGCGGTTGGTCAGCCGGTAGCGGATCCGTACGGCGGTGCCGGGCTCGGGCACGTTCACTTCGCTGCGCTCCGGCATCCGCGCGAGCGACGGCTCGACGGTCTCTCGGGTGATGCGCACCGACATCATCATCCAGCCGCTGATGATCCCGGAGACCACCACGAGCCCGAGCGAGATCCCGAACAACCAGAACAGCAGGTTGTTCTGCGCATGGAACGCCCCGACCGCCACCAGCAGCGAAACAGCAACGTACAGCACCAGGGGACGGTGCACGTGATAGACGTGGCGTGGTCTCATCGTTCCGGTCGGCGGTCAGTGCGGACATCCCGTTCAGGGGCGGCGGGTTCAGGCGTGCGCGGAGTAGTCGGGCTCGAACCCGGGGCACCACTTGATGTTGCACCCGATGCTCGGACGCTGCTCTCCAGAGGGCACGCCGCCTCCGAGTACGGCGTCGATGGCAGCGCGAAGGTCACGCCCGGTTACGGGCAGGTCATTGCCGCCTCGTTTGCCGGAGGGGCGCGAGTCGTCCAACTGGCCGCGGTAGGCCAGCCGCATTGAGCCGTCGAAAAGGAAAAAGTCCGGTGTGCAGGCGGCGCGATACGCCTGAGCGACGCGCTGGGTCTGGTCGAACAGGTACGGGAAGGTGTACCCCGCCTCACGCGCTTCGGCAATCATGCGGTCCGGTGCATCCTCTGGGAAGGTCACGATATCGTTGGAGTTGATCGCCACAACACCCACGTCCCGCGGCAGATAGTCGCGCCCGAGCCGGGCCAGTTCGCCACGGACGTGCTTGACAAACGGGCAGTGATTGCAGATGAACATCACCAGCAGTGCCTTGCGCTCGGTGTGGTCGGTGAGCGATACCGGTTGCCCGTTGTTCATGACGTCCGGCAGCGAGAAGGCCGGCGCTGGCGTTCCGAGCGGCAGCATCGTGGAAGGTGTCTGGGCCATGGTGCGATCTCTGATCAGTCTGTACGGCGTTCAGCGGTCGTCGGTGCGATGGCGGCGCTGGGTCTTGGGGAGCAGGAGCGTGCAGAGGTTGGGCGAAAGGATGTGGGAAGTGGGGAGGTGGGGGTGGGGGGGTGGAATGTGTGGGGGGATGTAGCAGGGGCCGGGCCGGGTCAGGGGCGTGTGCCGGCGCCTGTGATGGTGTACCCCCCGGCTCGGCAGAGCGCGATGAAGTCCCGCAGGAGTTGCTTGTGCGGGCCGCTGAAGTACTCGTAGAAATTCAGTTTCTCGCCCGGTTTGAGCATCGCCAGGTGCTCGGAGAATGGCATGTTGATGATGACCGCCAGTTTGTGGCTGACGGCGTCGTGGTTGGGAATGTCGTCCAGCACGTTCTCCAGCACGTCGGACAGGGCCGCGGCGTCCTCATCGAGGACCTGCTCGCCCAGCCCTGCAAAGTAGTTCATCGGCGGCCACGGGCGGATGCCGCCTTCGGGCGTGCGTGACTGGGGGAGGTTCTCCCAGTTGTCGGGAGCGAGGGTGCCCGCGGGCTTCCACCCCGAGTCGTACGCCAGCTTCATCGCCATGCCGTACTGAGGGTTCGAGAACGTGATGGTGCCACCAGGGCCGGACACGGTTCGGGCCATGACAGAGCGTATGGGCCGCGCGTGCGCGAAGTCGGGGTGGGTTCAACGTGGCTCGGGGTCAGTCGTCGGTGCGGCGCATCAGTTTCTTGAGCCATGGTGTGAGTACCAGGATCAGCGCTCCTGCCCCGACCGAAGTCAGCACGAAGAGGAAGAAGAAGTCGGCCTGGACGGTCCCGGTGCCCTCGCCGAGCGACCACGGCAGAGACCGCTCGCCCTTCTCCAGGGGCTCGATCTGTGCCGCCAGCAGGCCGGCGGTGAGGTTGGCCACAAAGGAGGAGATGAACCAGACGCCCATGAGCAGCGAGACGAATCGCACCGGGGCGGCCTTGGTGACGTACGAAAGGCCCGTGGGCGAGAGGCACAACTCACCCATGGTGTGCAGGAAGTACGCGGCCAGCAGGTACCACACCGCGGCCTTCTGCAGGACGAGCTGCTCGTCGCCCTGCCCCTGCACCAGGATCGTGCGTGCGCCCAGCACCAGCACGCCGAACCCCAGGCCCAGCAGGATCAGGCCTATACCGATCTTGACCGGCTGGCTCGGGTTGCGCCCGCGCTTGCCCAGGGCGGTCCACGCTGCGGCGAAGAGCGGGGCGAACAGGATGATGAACGCCGGGTTGACCGATTGGAACCAGCTGGTCGGCATCAGCCAGGAGCCGATCTGGGTGTTGGTGTAGCGGTCGGTGTAGAGCGTCATGCTCGAGGCCGCTTGCTCGAAGGCGAGCCAGAAGAACACGTTGAACGCCATGAAGATGAAGATCGACGTCACCGGGCCACGGTCCTCGCGGCGCTGCACCGCGATGAACCAGACGGTCAGCCCGAGCACCACGACCGCCACGCCCCCGATCAGCCAGGCCGAGACCAGTGAACGCAGCGACGTCAGCATCCCCGATGCGAAGAGCCAGGCGCACGCGGTCGCGACCAGGAGCCCCGCACCGATCAGTCCCCATGAGACGAGATTGGCCCGGCGCCTCGCGGGATCGAGCGAAGGTGGCGCGGCGCGGGCCTGCGAATCGCCGCTCTGACCCCCGCTCAGGCTGTGGCCCGCGCCTACTTCGCCGATGCCCCGCAGGTAGCGCGGGCGGAACCAGACGTAGACGATCAGGCCCATCGCCATGCCGACGGCCGCCGCGCCGAAGCCCCAGTGCCAGCCGACCTGCTCGCCCAGCAGCCCGCAGATGAGCCCGCCGATCAGCGCGCCGACATTGATCCCCATGTAGAAGATGCTGAACGCCCCGTCCCTTCGCGGATGACCGGCGGGGTAGAGCTGGCCGACCATCACGCTGACGCACGGCTTGAAATGCCCCGTGCCGAGCACGATGAGCGCCAGCCCCCCGACAAACGGGGCCATCGCGGCGATGGACGAGGAGTCCGTGACCAGCCCGCTCAGGCCCAGCGCCAGGTGCCCGAGCATGATGAGCACCCCACCGACGATCATCGAGCGGTGTGTGCCGATGAACTGGTCGGCGATGAGCCCGCCGAGGATCGGGGTGAGATAGACCAGCCCGGCGTACCACCCAAGCAGCGTGTTGGCTTCGCCGTCACTCCACCCCGGGCCGGGGTTGAAGCCCTCGGGCGCGCTCTCGGGCCGCTTGCGCATGCCCGTGGTGGGGCTGGTCAGGTAGAGCACCAGAATGGCCCTCATGCCGTAGTAACTGAACCGCTCCCACATCTCCACGATGAAGAGCAGCATCAGTCCCGGCGGGTGCCCGAAGAACCCCGTGCTAAGTGGTGGACCTCCACTGTTACCCGGGGCGATGTCGGCCGAGCCGGTGAGCCGGGGTGTTGTGTCGGTCATGGGCTGGAGCATACCGGACGGACCCCTGCCTTTCACACCAGGTTCAGGGTGTTGATAGGGGTGCATGGTTCAGGCGGCACCGGCAGGGGCGGGTCATTGCGGCTGATGTCTGAGGCCTTGGAGGCGGGCCTTTGCCAATCCTTCACGCAGCATTGACGCGGCGCACACACATAGGTGTGGTCAGGGGGGTTAGGGTTGTGCCGCAGTTTGCCCCTTCCCCCCGGTGCAGTGTGTGCCGCTGAGGGATGGAATCCGTCGGATCACGAGGAGATTGAGATGAACAAGTTTGCCGCGATGTCCGCCGTCACGCTGCTGCTTTCCGCGGCGGCCGCTCAGGCCACGCCCACCATCATCACCCAGTGGAACTTCGACCTGCCGACCGGCGTGAACAACAACCCCGCGCCGTCGATCGGGACCGGGTTCGCCACGCCTGTCGGTATGAACAACAACGCCAACAACGCCGACATCCTCAACAACCCCGGATCTTCAGATCCCGGTGCGAACGGCCGAGCCTGGCGCGTGCGCGGCAGCGTGAGCAACGGCTGGTCGGGCACGACCCAGTTGCTGTCCGGGGCTCAGTTCTCCGCGTCCACTCAGACCTTCGAGAACATCGTTGTGTCCTTCGACCTCTTCGCGACCGACGGTTCGCCCCGCCACGGGCAGTTCCAGTACACACTCAACGGCACGGACTTCGTCTCACTCGGGCCGATCCTGGACTTCAACCCCGGCGACACGTGGATGTCGTTCGTCTACGACCTCTCGTCAATCCCCGGCGTGGCCGACAACCCCAACTTCGGGTTCAAGGTCGTCTCCGCCTTCTCCCCGGTCGAGTTCACCAACGCCAACGGCCTCCAGCCCGCCAACACCGCTTTCCAGCGTGCCAACGCCGGCACACAGGTCTACAACGGCACCGCCGGCAACTGGCGCTTCGACATGGTGACCTTCAGCGGCACGCTCATCCCGACCCCCTCGGCCGTCGCGCTGCTTGGGCTGGGTGGACTGCTCGCGTCGCGCCGCCGTCGCTGACTCACCCACCAGGGTCGGACCGGGCTCGTTCGATCGGATCTCTCCCCACCCTCCCGTTCGCGGGAGGGTTTTTCATGCGCGGGCAGACATATGGCTGACGGGGTCTGAAGGCACGGGTACTCGGGGGTTGTGGGGTGAAAGTGTGGGGTTGGTGTGGGAGTGGGCGCGGGAGTGAAATCGGCCGGGTAGACTCCCCGACTTGGCGCGGCAATGCAACCGGAGCAACACCATGCTGCGCGAATCGGAGACCCACCATGCCCGACTTTTCCCGTACGCCCGACGGCAAGATCATCTGCACCCTCATCCCCGGCGACGGCGTCGGTCCGGAGTGCATCGCCGCCACGCAGGCCATCATCCAGGCCGCCGGCGTGAAACTGGAGTTTGAGACCCGCCACGCGGGGGAGTCGGTCTTCAAGCAGGGCATTCCCTCGGGTGTGCCCCAGGACACGATCGACTCGATCAAGAAGACCCGACTGGTCCTCAAGGGGCCGCTGGGCACGCCGGTCGGCTTTGGCGAGAAGTCCGCGAACGTCACCCTCCGCAAACTGTTCGAGACCTATGCGAACATCCGCCCGGTGCGTGAACTGCCCGGCGTGAAGACACCCTATTCCGGTCGTGGCATCGACCTGGTCGTGGTGCGAGAGAACGTCGAAGACCTCTACGCCGGCATCGAGCACATGCAGACCCCGGGCGTTGCCCAGTGCCTGAAGATCATCAGCGCCAAGGGCTGCGAGAAGATCGTCAGGACGGCCTTTGAGTTCGCCCGCAGCGAGGGGCGCAAGAGCGTCGCCTGCGCCACCAAGTCCAACATCATGAAGATGACCGAGGGCCTGCTGAAGCGGACCTTCGAGCGCATCGCGCCCGAGTACCCAGACATCCAGTCGTGGCACGTCATCATCGACAACTGCGCCCACCAGCTCGTGAAGAAGCCCGAGCAGTTCGACGTCATCGTCACGACGAACATGAACGGCGACATCATCTCCGACCTGACAAGCGCCCTGGTCGGCGGGCTGGGCTTCGCTCCGTCGGCCAACCTCGGCAACGACGTGGCCATCTTCGAGGCGGTGCACGGGTCGGCCCCCAAGTACGCCGGGAAAGACTGCATCAACCCCACCGCGGTCCTGCTCTCCGGTGTCGCGATGCTCCGCTACATCGGCCAGTTCGAGGCGGCCAACGCCGTCGAGCACGCCGTGCTGGTCACCCTTGAGGACTGTGCCCGCAAGGGGGTCGGCACGGGCGACGTCGTCGGCTACGAGAAGCCCAACACGCTCAGCACGACCGCCTACACCGAGAAGATCATCGGCAACCTCGGCAAGCGCAGCGAGAAGTGGCGCGTGCGAGACGCCAAGCCGATCCGCATGCCGCAGATCTCGGCCGAGCCGACGTTCGTCAAGGCCACGTCCCAGCGCACGGTCGGCGCGGACATCTTTGTCGAGGCCAACCTCCTGCCCGGTGATCTGGGCCCGAAACTCGAGGCGCTCCTCGAAGGCACCGCCCTGAAACTGAAGATGATCTCGAACCGCGGGACAAAGGTGTACCCGCTTGGTGGGGCCATCACCGACTGCATCGATCAGTACCGCTGCCGCTGCGTCCTCCGCCAGGGCGGCGGCAAGGGCGAGTCGGGCACTCTGGCCGATGCCGACCTGCTCGCGGCAATGACCCGGATCAGCTCGGCCCCGGGCCTGCGCTGGATGCACGTTGAGAAACTCATGGAGTACAGCGGCGAACCGGGCTTTACCAAGGCCCAGGGCGAGGACTGAGCCCATCAACGCTGAGGGGTGGGCGGAGCGGGCTGAGGTCCGGGCTGTGAGCACCCGTGCTGCAGGCCCTTCCCTCCTGAGTGGTGAGGGTCTACCCTTCGACCCCCTGAGTCGGCGCCGGCACACCCGGCCCGAGGCTGAAAGGATCCCCCCTTGAAGATTCGCACCGACGAAATCGCGTCCATCATCAAGCAGGAAATCGCCCAGTTCCAGGTCGATCTGGAGGTTTCCGAGGTCGGCCGGGTGGTCGAGGTCGGCGACGGCATCGCCCGGGTCTACGGGCTGTCCAAGGCCATGGCCGGCGAATTGCTCGAGTTCCAGACCGGCAAGGGCTCCGTGATGGGCCAGGTGTTCAACCTCGAACTGGACACCGTCGGCGCGGTGATCTATGGCGACTACCTGCACGTGCAGGAAGGCGACACCGTCAAGGGCACCGGGCGACTGCTCGACGTTCCCGTTGGCGAGGCTTTGCTCGGGCGCGTGGTCAATCCCCTCGGCCAGCCGCTCGACGACGGCCCACCCATCATGACGGACCTGCGCAGCAAGGTGGACATCATCGCCCCCGGTATCGCCGAGCGCCAGCCGGTGAAAGAGCCGCTCCAAACCGGCATCAAGGCCGTGGACTCCATGATCCCGATCGGGCGCGGCCAGCGTGAACTCATCATCGGCGACCGCAAGACCGGCAAGACCGCCGTCGCGTTGGACACGATCATCAACCAGCGGCAGTACTGGGGCACCCCCGACGCGGTGGTCTGCATTTACGTGGCGGTGGGGCAGAAGGAGTCGACCGTGGCGGCCACGGTGGACACCCTCAAGGCCAACGGCGCAATGGACTACACCATCGTGGTGAACGCCTCCGCATCCGACCCCGCGCCGCTGCAGTACATCGCCCCCTATGCGGGCACGGCGATGGGTGAGTACTTCATGTGGCAGGGCAAGGAGGGCAAGACCCCCAAGCACGTCCTGTGCATCTACGACGACCTGTCCAAGCAGGCCGTGGCGTACCGCCAGCTCTCGCTGCTGCTGCGCCGTCCGCCCGGCCGCGAGGCGTACCCCGGCGACGTGTTCTACCTCCACTCGCGACTCCTGGAGCGAGCGACGAAACTCAGCGACGAGAACGGCGGCGGCTCCATGACGTCGCTGCCGATCATCGAGACGCAGGAAGGCGACGTTTCAGCGTACATCCCGACGAACGTCATCTCGATCACCGACGGCCAGATCTACCTTGAGCCCGAACTGTTCTTCGCGGGCGTGCGTCCGGCGATCAACGTCGGCATCTCCGTCTCCCGCGTCGGTGGCAACGCCCAGATCAAGGCCATGAAGCAGATCGCCGGCTCGCTGCGGCTGGACCTGGCCGCTTTCCGGGAACTGGAGGCTTTTGCGCAGCTCGGCACCGAATTGGACAAGGCGACCCAGCGCCAGCTCGACCGCGGCGCCCGCATGGTCGAACTGCTGAAGCAGCCCCAGTACGTGCCGATGAACGTCATCGACCAGGTCATCTCCATCTTCGCGGGCAGCCGCGGCTACATGGACGATCTGCCGATCAAGGACGTGCCCGCCTTCGAGAAGGGGCTGCTGAGCTATATGCAGAACGTCGGCAAGGCCGTCCGCGACGAGCTCGAGAAGACCAAGGACATCAAGGCCGTCGAGAAGAAGCTCGAAGAGCAGATCAAGGCCTTCAAGACGACATTCAAGCCCGGCACCTGACACCCGATCCCTTCGTCACTCCAGGGCTGCACCTGCGATGAGCAAGGGTGATGGCCCGTGTCCAGCCATCTCATCATTGATGGCTGCAGTTCCGGAACGCCGGACAAACAATTCATATTGTCCGATTTGCGAACACGTCCCATCTCGTGAGCACGATGGGGCGTGGCCATGCGCCGAACTGCGGTCAAACATGCCGACGTGCACTGTGTTTCGGGTCCCCGCGCTTGACACAGGCCCTGAAATGTTCATGCTCTACATCGGATCGGCATGACGTAAACGGAGCTCCGGGTCATGAGCATGTTCCGTGTCTTGGCGCTGCTGGCCGCAGCGCTCTGCCTTGGCGCTGCGCGCGCCGCGACGATTGACGTCTTCGTCTTCAACAACCAGTTCAGCATGAACCCCCCGGGTCAGCCGATCCGCCACCCGATCATCACGCAGGGGGACACGGTCCGTTGGGTCTGGGTCCAGGGAAACCACACCACCACCTCCGTAGCGGGGAGCATGGAGGTCTGGAACAGCCCCATCAACGTCCAGCCTGACGACGCGGGCCTGTACCTGGCCGAGATCGTCAGCATCTGCGGGAACGTCGCGAGCACGCCGGCGGCCCTGACCGTCATCGACTGCGCCTGCAACCCCGCCGATATCGCCGGGACCGACGCGTCGCCGGGTCCCGACGGGCTGGTGAACAACGGCGACTTCTCGCTGTTCATCGCCAGTTTCTTCGCGGGCTGCCCATAGCCAAGGTGCGGAACGGACGGTTGCATTGAAGTGGCCACGCCCGCGCCCGGGCTTTGTATTGGCCTTGCCTTGGCGTGGATCGTCGGCGCGGCTAGTCCTCGCCGAAGCCGGACTCCACCAGCTTCTTGAGGGCCTCGATGGCCGTCTCGGCGTCCTCCCCGTCGGCCACGATCTCCAGTTCGGTCCCCTTGGTTGCGGCCAGCAGCATCATCATCATGATGGACTTGCCGTCGACCTCCTGCCCCTCGCGCCGGACTGTGATCGACGAGGAGAAGGCCGAGGCCGCGTCCACGAAGTCCATCGCCGGCCGGGCGTGCAGCCCCAGCTTGTTCACGATGACCACCTTGGTTGAGACGGACGGCATGGAGGGATCGGCCAGGATGCCCCGGCAGTGCTGGGGCCGAAGCGTGACGCGGGCAGTACGCCGTGGTCGAAAGGGACGCGGGAAGGAGGAAGGACCGCAGGGAACGGGTCACTGGTCAGGTCGTCAGCGAGTGACTGTCGGCCTCGTCCAGCAACGTGCGGACCTCAGCAATGCTCGTGGCCTGTCGGAGAAGCCTCCTGAACGTCTCCTTCGAGAGGTTCTTGAAAATCACCTCCATGGCCTGGAGGTGCTCCTCGGGCTTGGCTTCCGGGCTGACCAGGAGGAAGACGCTGTAGACCGGCTGCTTGTCCAGGGCGGCAAAGTCGATACCGGGCCCCGAGAGACCGATCGCCGCCACCATCTTCGTAACCGTGGCGTGCTTGACGTGAGGCACCGCGACACCGCGCCCGAACCCCGTGGACCCGCGCTGCTCACGCTCCAGGACCTTCCGGATCATCTCGTCGCGGACACCGGCACCGATCGCTCCGCACGCCACAAGCGCGTCGATGAGTTCCGCGATAACCGCGTCACGCTCCTGACTTCCAAGGTGCGGCACGATGGCCCCGTGCGAGATGAGATCGTTGAGTTTCATGCCGCTCATCCTCCAGAGCCCCCGAGTTCAGCACCGATCACCCGGTTCGCGGTCCTCGCTCGATGTCAGGGCGCGACCGATTATCCGCCGGCTGGTGTCGCGCCGCGTTTGCCGCCCTTGAGCCGTTCCTTGAAGTCATGGATTTGGCGCTGAGCTTTTTCGACGGCCAGATCGACGCAGGCGTACAGGTCCGGGCCCGTCGCGTTGGCTACAAAGTCATCGTGCTTCACCACGTCGACCACTACCTCGCAGTGGAAGGACTTGGTCGTCTTGTGGGTCGCTTCCTCCAGGCGGACCGTGATCATCTGGATGCCGTCGAAGTACTTGGTGAGTTTGGCGGCCTTCTGCTCGCAGTAGGTGCGGATGGGGTCGGTGACGTCCAGGTGCTTTCCGATGACATCAATGCGCATGCGGGGTCCTTCAGCCGCTGGGTGTGCGGGATCGGTGGGTGGGTCTCGGCCGCACGGTCGGCCGGGTCGCCATTCTAGCGGAAGGTGCCCTTCGAGTCGGCGCGCCGGAGTTTGCCGTACGCCCCCGTGCCCACTATCGTTGCTCCCGGCGCCCGTTCTGCGGGTGTCGCTGGTCGGTGGCTATAGCTCAGTTGGTAGAGCACCGGGTTGTGGTCCCGGGTGTCGCGGGTTCGAGTCCCGTTAGCCACCCTTCGCAGACTTCGCCGATCCGCTCGATACGAGTTCGAACCCAGTACGCCACGGGTTCGGCAGTGGTCAAGTCGGGCTTGTCAAAGCCAGACGCACGGCCTCGGGACAGGTTCTCGCACTTCCTCGCTAGGCATTGGTCTCGGGCGCCGCGGGCATCTCCGGCGGTGGCAGGGAGGCCATGGACCGCAGGGTGGCCGGCGCCGGGGTGAGGTGCTTCTTCAGCACAATCGCAAAGAAGTTGGTGCCGCCCCCACCGGAACCCGGGTGCTCACGGTACTTGCGCTCGAAGTTCGTCCCGACCAGTTCCCCCTCACGGGCGGCGGGTGGGGCCCGGAACACCCCGCGGTCGAAGATCGGCGGACCGCCCTGATCATGCGCCGTAGTCCACGCGTTGAAGTGTGCCGTCATCCACTCCCAGTACGGCGCGTGATCCGTCACCACTCGGAGTTCACCCCCGATCGTCAGAATTCTCGCCGCGTCGGCCAGGAATGCGTGCTGCACCATGCGTCGGCGGTGGTGGCGGCGTTTGGGCCACGGGTCAGGGAAGTACAGGTGGATCGTGCGCACAGTCTCCGGTCCAAGTCGCCATCGGACGAAATCCGCCGCGTCGGTGTTGAGCAGGCGAACGTTGACCATCCCGGCACGCCGGAGCCTGTCGCAGGCATAAAGCCAGAACTCCCGAGCGTATTCAACACCGAGGAAGTTGACGCCCGGATCGGCCGTGGCCTGATTCAGCAGGAACGTCCCTTTGCCCGATCCGATCTCCAGATCCAGGGGTCGCTCGGGGTGTGGAAACCACCGGCCAATGGGCAGCCACGCCCGTTCGGGATGTTTCAAGAGGCCGTCGGGGAGGGGAGGAAGATCTGCCCGCGTGATCCCGACGGCACCGGGGTCGAGCGTGCGTCCTCGTGAGAGTCCGAACGACATGGTGCGGTGCCTGCGCGGTCGTATCGGTCAGCGATTGTCGATGGGTGTGTAGGCCACGCCGTGCGGGCCGCGGTAGTCCACGTCCGGACGGAAGAGCCGGTTGTCGCTCATCTGCTCAAGCACGTGGGCGGCCCAGCCGCCGACACGCGCGATGACAAAGACGGGCGTGAAGAGGTCCAGCGGTAGGCCGATGCAGTGATACGTGGTGGCGGAATAGAAATCGACGTTGGGATAGATGCCCTTGGCGGCAACTTCGCGGGCCATGACCTCCTCGATCCGTGTGGACTTCTCGTAAAGCGCGGAGTTGCCCGTGTCGGTGGCCAGTTGGCGCGCCAGGACCTGCAGGTGCTTGGCGCGCGGGTCGTACGACTTGTAGACCCGGTGACCGAAGCCCATGATCTTGTCCTTGCGGGACAGTTTGTCCTTCACATACTTCTCGGCGTCGTTCACCGTCGGGATCTCGTTGAGCATCACCATGACGCCCTCGTTGGCCCCGCCGTGCAGGGGGCCCTTCAGCGAGCCGATGGCCGCGGTCATGGCCGAGTACATGTCCGACTGAGTGGACATGACGACCCGTGCGGAGAAGGTGGAGTTGTTGAGGCCGTGGTCGGCGTGGAGGATGAGGCAGACGTCCATCGCCCGGGCCATCGTGGCGGTAGGGCGCGTCCCGTTGAGCATCGTCAAGAAGTTCTCGGCGATGCTCAGCGAGTGATCCGGGCGGACCAGGGGCTGGCCCGAGCGGTACCGGTGGAAGTAGGCCAGGATGGTCGGCACGCGGGCCAGGATGCCCAGGGCCTTGGACCGCAGCGACGCCTGGTCGTTGGCGTCGGGATTGGCGTCGTGCATCGACAGCGCCGACACCATCGTGCGGATCATGTGCATCGGCTTGGCGGTTTTGGGCAGGGCCAGCAGGCGCTGCTCGAACCCTTCGGGCAGTTCGTACTGCGCCCGCAACTGGTCCTGGAAGCCCGCCAGTTCGCTCTTGGACGGCAGCCGCCCGTTCCAGAGCAGATAGACCGTCTCCTCGAAGGTCGAGTGCGTGGCGAGCTCGCCGATCGGGATCCCGATGTACTCGAGCACACCTTTCTCGCCGTCGATGAAGGAGAGCTTGGTTTCTGCGGCGACAACGCCTTCGAGGCCCTTGGAGGCGAGCGGCATGGCACGGATCTCGTCTGTCCGGGGCCGGTCCAGCTCCCGGGGCAGGGTGTGCGGGTGTCACGAGGACCGGAATCCGAGTTTAGCGCCGCGGGCACTCGGGGCAACCGCCACGACGCGTGACTTCTATCCTCCCGCGTGCTCATTCCCCTCGGTACAGACCGCCCACTCAGACGACGCCCGGTCGTGACGCCCCTGCTGGTAGGGGCCAACGTAGCCCTGTTCGTCTACACCCTCACGGCCGCTTCCGCGGGGCAGGGGGGCGACCCCGGCATCGTTCTCCGTGCCGCGCTCCACCCCAGGGCGCCGGAATGGTGGCAGTTTGTCACCTACGCCTTCTTTCACGCCGGCTGGCTTCATCTGCTGGGCAACATGCTCGTGCTTTACGTCTTCGGAGGAAACCTGGAAGACCGGCTCGGAAGGATCGGGTTCACACTGTTCTACCTGTCAGGGGCGGTTGTGGCCGGGCTGGCCCACATGCTGGCCAGCAATGCCCCGGTGATCGGGGCGTCGGGGGCCGTGGCCGCCGTGACGGGGAGTTATCTGGTGCTCTTTCCACGGACGCAGGTTCGCGTACTGCTGCTCTTCATCATCATCGGGCTCTACATGGTGCCCGCGTGGTGGTTCGTGATGTTCGCGGTCGGGAAGGACGTGCTGCTCACCGCGACCGGCCAGGCCGGCAATGTGGCGACCGTGGCGCACCTTGGCGGGTATGCGCTGGGCATCGCGGTCGCGTTCCTCCTTCTGGCCACGGGCGTGCTCAGGCAGGAGGATTACGACCTGGTGGCCTCGCTGCGGCAGGCCCGGCGCCGTGCGGAACTTCGCCGAGCCGTCGGCGACCGGGGCGATCGGCGGTTGGAACGCGTCAAGGCCCCGGCGCCTGACCGGGCCGCCCGAACCGAGCCGGACCCCGCGCCCGATCCTCGGGCGGTCCAGCGTGCGGCGATCGTGGCCGCACTGACCGCAGGGCGTGCGGAGGAGACGGCGGATCGGTATGCGGAACTCTGCTCGGTCACAAACGCGGTATCGGTGGCTGGTGTCGGGCCGGAGGGCACGGTGCTGTCGCGCCGTCACCAGCTCGACCTGGCGAACCTGATGTTCGCGGAGCGCAAGTACGAGTTGGCCGCTCGGGCGTACGCGGGCTTCGCCGAAGCCTACCCCGCAGATGGGGAGACCCCCCGGGTGAGGGTGATGCAGGCCTTGATCTGCGCGCGGTACCTGGGCCGCCCGGACGCGGCGCGAGCGGCGCTGGCGCGCATCGGGGGAGGGCTGAGCGATCCGGAGCAGCGCGGGCTGGCCGAGGACCTGGCGCGGGACCTGGGCGTGAGCCTTCCACCGGCGGGGTGAGCCCGTCGCTCAGGCCTTCTTGCTGTCGCCGCGTGCGAAGATGCTCGCAACGTAGTTGAGCACGTCGGTGGCGCTAGTCTCGTTGTAGCCGAACTGCTTGATGAGGCGCTGCTTGACGATATCGATCTTCTTCTGGGTCTCGTCGTCGACGACACTGGAGACGAGGTTCTTGAGCTTGATGGTGTCGCGCTGGTCCTCGAAGAGCTTGAGTTCCAGGGCGCGGTAGAGACGGGCATTGGTGTTGTAGTCGAACTTCTTGCCATCGAGGGCCAGGGCCCCGATGTAGTTCATGATCTCCTGGCGGAAGTCGTCCTTGCGGCTCTCGGGGATGTCGATCTTCTCCTCGATGGCCCGCATGAGGCGCTCGTCGGGCTCATCGTCGCGCCCGGTGTAGCGGTTCTTGACGCGTTCCTTCTGTGTGTAGGCCCGGACGTTCTCGATATAGTTGGTGCAGAGGCGCTTGATGGCGTCCTCGTCGGCGCTGATGGCCCGCTGCACCTCGCCCTTGATGATGTCCTCGTACTCCTCCTTGACCATCGAGAGCAGTTCGCGGTAGCGCTTGCGGGTCTCTTCGTCATTGATGAGCGAATGGCTCAGCAGGCCTGACTCCAGTTCGTTGAGGATCATGAAGGGGTTGATGCTGCGGTCCTCCAGCGACTGACGCGAGACCAGCGTGTTGGAGATCTTGTCCTGCACGTAGCGGGGGGAGATGCCGTTCATACCCTCGCGCTGCGCCTCCTCGCGCAGCTCGCGGACGGAGTCCTCGGTGTAGCCGGGGATGGCCTTGCCGTTGTAGAGCTTCATCTTCTGCATGAGCGAGAGACCGGCCTTCTTGGGTTCCTCCAGGCGCGTGAGCACCGCCCACATGGCCGCGACCTCCAGCGTGTGCGGCGCCACGTGCACGTGACGGACCTTCTGCGGGCCGAAGTCCTTCTGGTAGATCTTGATCTCGTCGTCCAGGCGGATGTTGTACGGGATATCGATCTTGATCGTTCGGTCGCGGAAGGCCTCCATCATCTCGTTGTTCTGCAGCCGCCGGTACTCCGGCTCGTTGGTGTGCCCGATGATCATTTCGTCGATCGACGTCTGCGCGAACTTCTTCGGCTTGATGAGGTGCTCCTGCGTGGCGCCCAGCAGGTCGTACAGGAACGCCACGTCGAGCTTGAGGATCTCGATGAACTCGCAGATGCCCCGGTTGGCGATGTTCAGCTCCCCGTCGAAGTTGAACGCCCGCGGGTCGCTGTCCGACCCGAACAGCGCGATCTTGCGGTAGTTGATGTCCCCCGTCAGTTCCGTGGAGTCCTGGTTCTTCTCGTCCTTGGGCTGGAACGTCCCGATACCGATCCGGTCCTTCTCGCTGAGCACGATCCGGCGCACGCGCACGTGCGACATCGCGGCGCGCCAGTCGCCGTTGTAGTGGTGCATCAGTTCGGCATAGACCTTGCGGCAGAACGGGTCCAGCTCGCCGGTGAGTCGCAGTTTGCCGCCGTGGTGTGTGGGGGTGTAGCGCTCGTTCAGGCGGGTCAGGATGTCGTCGCGGGCCTCGCGCGGGATGAGCAGCAGAGGTTCCTCGTGCATCGGGCACGGGAACACGTGGTCCTTCCCGCCGGGGCCGCAGTGTTCGTCGAGCAGCCACGAGAAGGAGTACAGGGCCCCGTCATCGGTCCGCGAGTAGTGCTCCAGGCCCTTCTTCAGCAGGCGGGCGATGGTGCTCTTGCTCGAGCCCACGGGGCCGTGCAGCAGCAGCACGCGCCGGTCGGTGCCGTACCCCTCCGCGGCTGCGCGGAGAAAGTCGACCAGCTGCATGAGCGCTGAATCAAGGCCGAAGATCGCGTCCTGCCCCTGGTCGAAGGGGTCCGCAAAGAAGTGGTACCGAAGGACGTCCTGCTTGAACGCGCGGTACTTCTCCACCCCCTGGGCCAAGACCGCGTCAAAGATCCGCTGGAACGCGTTCCGCACGATCGCGGGGCGCTCGTGCACCAGGTCAAGGTACTCGAAGAACGAACCTTCCCAGTGAAGGCCGCGGAACTGCTCGCGGTTCAGCCTGGACTCGATCAACCGGGCCAGGTCCGAAGGAACGGTCCCGCTGCGAGTCTCTGGCCCGGAGCCAGCTGGGCGCGACAGATCCGCGGGTCCGCCGCGGTCGAGTCGTTCGGAGCCAAGGCCGGTCTGGAACTTCATGCTCGGGTCGTTCATGGCGTCCTCGCGTGTGTGCACGGGTCGCGAGAAGTCGAGCGGTGGCGATCCATCGCGCCCCGGCTATTGGCCGTTCGCTCGAAGGCTCCTCGACGACCGTGCGGCATCACTTCGACGGCGCCCGGCACCCACGCCCAACCCATCTCCCGCCCGGAGTTCCACGCGTGGGCGGAACGAACCGGGCAGAGTCATCTATCGGCATTACGCCCGGATTCCTGCCCCCGTTCATCCCAAACTCCACAGCGCTCTTCGCGTACGGGACGGGCGCGGATGCCGAAATCCTCGGGTCAGGCCCGAGAATGGGCCACAGAAGGGAAGGTGATGCCCGATTTCCACCGCCAGAGTCCGTCGGCCGCACCGCCCGCAAGGTCTACCATCCGTCCCCGTGAAACCGACGCCCCCCGCGATCCTGCCGCACGAAGCACCTCGCATTGCGGTGGTGGTCAGCCGCTACAACAGCAGCGTCACGTCCCGCATGCTGGAGGGGGCTATGGAAGCCTTCGCACGCGACGGGGGTCGCCCCGAGGGGCTGGATGTGTTCGAAGCCGCAGGAGCGTTCGAGATCGTCGCGCTCACCGCCGCCGCGATCACCAGCGGCCGGTTTGACGGCGTGGTGGCGCTGGGCTGCATCATCCGGGGCCAGACCCGCCACGATGAGTTCCTCTCGCACGCGGTAACCGGCGCGTTGGCGCATCTCTCGGCGGTGCACACCGCCGCGGTTGGGCTCGGCGTGCTCACGGTGAACACACCGGCCCAGGCCCGCGCCCGCATCGCCAAGGGCGCTGAGGCTATGGAGGCCTGCCTGGCGACGGTGCGGGAGATCCGGCGAGCCCGCGGCCTGGGCGATGGCGGTTCGGGCGTGATGCCCGAACGCCCCGACAAAGTCCGCAACGCCCAGTCGCTCCCGTCTCGCCGACGCCCTCGCGCGGCGACCGGGCGAGGGAGCGAGCGGCGATGATCAATCGAGCGGTGAGACGGCTGGCCTTTCAGGCGTTGTTCCAGATCGACGCGCAGGGCGGGTACGACCAGGCCTCTTTGGCCGAGTGGCTCGAGAACGCCGACACCCCGAGCCATATCGATGAGCGCATGCGCGGGCGCGCGCTGGAACTGGCCCGCCAGGCATACTCCGCCCGCGACGCCGCCGACGCCGAGATGGCCTCGCTGGCCCCCGGGTGGCCGGCGCACCGTCAGGCCCCCGTGGACCGCGCCATCCTCCGGCTGGCCCACGCCGAGATGACCAGCGCACCAGAGCCCACCCGGCTGAAGGCGATCATCAACGACGCTGTGGAGTTGGCCAAGGAGTTCAGCACCGAGAACTCGCCCCGGTTCGTCAACGCCCTGCTGGACAAGGTGTACCGGCGGCTGGTCGCCGCTGCGCCCGGGACGCCGGCCAACCCCGCCGTTCACGACCATTAGGAGAGCCGTCGCGTGGCGTTCTTCAAGGCGATCTTCTCGAAGATCAGGGACGGACTGACCCGCACGCGCGAGACGCTTGTCCGCGGCCTGCGCAGCCTCATCCTCGGGAGACGTCTGGATGAAGCGCTGATCGACGACGTTGAGCGCATGCTTCTGAGCGCCGACGTGGGTGTGCCTGCGACGCGGCAGCTCATCGACTCCGCCCGTGCCGACTTCCGCGCCGGAACGCTCCAGCGCTCCGAGGACCTGCTCGAACACCTCAAGCGTGGCATCCGCCAGATGCTCTCGGTGGGTGGCGAGCCCCCGGGCCTCGCCCGAGCGTCCAGCGGTCCGACGGTCATCCTCGTGACGGGGGTCAACGGTGCCGGGAAGACCACTTCGATCGCCAAACTGGCTCACCGGTTCAGGTCCGAGGGCCAGTCGGTCCTGCTCGGGGCGTGCGATACGTTCCGGGCCGGGGCCGTGAGGCAACTGGAGATCTGGGGCGAGCGGATCGGGGTCGATGTGGTGAAGGGGCAGCAGGGGGGCGACCCGGCGGCGGTCGCCTTCGACGCCTGCCGTGCGGCCGTCGCCCGGGGGGTGGACGTTCTGATCCTGGACACCGCCGGTCGCCTCCAGACGCAGGACCCGCTGATGCGCCAACTGGCCAAGATCTACTCGGTCGTGGCCAGGCAGATACCCGGCCCTCCACCCGCTCCCCACGAGGCCTTGCTGGTGCTCGATGCGACCACCGGCCAGAACGCTCTTCGCCAGGCCGAGGAGTTTTCCAGGCACGCGCCATTGACCGGCCTGATCCTGGCCAAACTTGACGGGACCGCCAAGGGGGGCGTGGCCATCGCGATCCGCCAGGCCAGCAACATCCCCGTAAAGTTCATCGGCACCGGTGAAACCCCGGAGGACCTGCAGCCGTTCGACCCCGAGACCTTTGCCGAGGCGTTGTTTTCGGAGGAGGCCCCGGGCGTGTAGACTCACCCGCAGTGCCCACGTTCAGCCCCTCCGACAGCCCGCTCCGGCCGGTTGATCATCGCGAACCGCCTCATGCGGCTCAGTCCGCGTCACCCATGATGCCCCAGGCTTTCGAGCGCGTCCTGCGGGTGCTGGAACGTCTGGCAGCGTCGAGCGATCTGGAGGAGGTGCTCGGGCTGGTGATCGATGCGATGCGGGACTGCCTGCACGCCGAGCGGGCCTCCGTGTTCCAGTTCGACTCGTCCACGGATGAACTTTTCATCACCCAGGCCCACGGGGTCGCGGCGATCCGCTTCCCGATCACCCGCGGCATCGCCGGCGAGGCCGCCCGCACCCGCTCAATCCTCAACATTCCGGATTGCTACGCCGATCCGAGGTTCAACCCCGAGATCGACCGCAAGACCGGATTCCACACCCGGAACATGCTCACGATCCCTCTGGTCTCGTTCGACGGCGGGCTGGAGGGGGTGGCGCAGGTCCTCAACAAGGACCCGTCCCGGGGGCAGGCGTTCGACGCGGGGGATGAGGCCCTGGCCCGGGCGCTGGCTTCGCAGGCCGCAATCGCCATGCGCCGTGCCAAGCTCATCGCGGCGGAGTTGCGCAAGACAAAGCTCGAGGCTGACCTTGGCATCGCGCGCACCATCCAGCGTTCGAGCTGGCCCAAGCAGATCCCCGAGATTCCCGGATACCAGATCGCGGCCAGCGCGGTCCCGGCCGAAGAAACCGGGGGAGATGCCTACGACCTGTTCATCGATCCAGGGGCTGAGGTGCACACGGATCGCCCACCGGCGGTGCTCTTCGCCCTGGGTGATGCGACCGGGCACGGGATCGGTCCGGCGATTTCCGTGGCCCAGTTCCGGGCCATGTTCCGGATGGGTGCACGCCTCAAGGCGGGGCTGCCAGATGTCGCGGCACACGTCAACTCGCAGTTGTGCGAGGACCTGCCTCTGGGGCGGTTCGTCACCGCGTTCTTTGGACGGCTCGATCCCGTGGAGCATCAGATCGAGTGGGTCTCGATGGGGCAGGCGCCGATGTTCTTGGTCCGCTCCGGTACACCCGTCGGCACAGGAGAGGCCTTCGACGCTTCCGGAATGCCCCTGGGCGTCGACCCGGACTCCGCCAGCGACCCCGTCGAACCGCTGAAACTGAACCCGGGGGATGTTTTCGTTCTGCTGTCAGACGGGTACTACGAAGCCAGGAATCCCGAGGGCGAGCTCTTCGGGGAAGGGCGAGTCCTGGAGACGGTCGGACGGCATCAGAATCAGTCCGCACAGCAGATCCTCGAGGCGGTCCGGAATGAGGCTATGGCCTTTGCTCGAGGGCGAGCCTTTGAGGACGACCAGACCGGCATCATCATCAAGCGTTGTGCCGAGTAGCAAACGAGGAGGGCTTGGGTGGTCAGTTGGCCCCAGATGTGAGCGAATGAAGGTTGGCTGAGGAGCTGTGTGGGGGTGGGGGGATGTCAGCGCCGGAAGTCACGGGATTTCCGGGAGTTCCGAGGGGGTCGGCACGAAAATGTGCAGAAATCCAAGTGAAAAAACCGCTTGTGGAGGCGTGCGGAGACTTGAACCGTTCCGGACGAGCGGATACAACCGCACGTAGTTCGCAGTGGAACTGCGGATACACAGCCTTCTTTGAGGAGTCGAACCCATGCCGAAGACCGCTACTCCGAAGCCCCCGAAACTCACCCCCGCATCCAAGCCCCGCGGCAAGAGCGAGCTGTTCAGGCTCCTGGCCGAGCACACCGGCCTGCAGCGCAAGCAGGTGGCCTCGATCTTCGAGACCCTGGGCAAGGTGATGTCGGTGGACTTGGCCAAGCCGCAGGCCAACAAGCCCAAGGTTTTCGTCGTTCCCGGCATGATGAAGGTCACCACGACCTTCAAGCCCGCCACCAAAGCAACGACCCGTCCGAACCCGTTCAAGCCGGGCGAGATGATGGAGGTCAAGGCCAAGCCCGCCAAGACCGTTGTCAAGATCCGCGCCCTCAAGGCCCTCAAGGCCATGGTCTGATCGCCCACGTTCGCGATCATCTACTTCGTTCCTGCTCAGGCCCCGTGCACACGCGCGGGGCCTGTTCATTGGGGCACTCACGATCCGACTTCGCCCGAGTGCACCTCCATCGCACCTGATGAGGTGTCCAGCATGAGCGCCCCCTCGCTCGTCAACCCTCGGATCACGCCTTGGACGCGACGCTCGTCGGCAAGGGTGATCGTGGCCTCGGCATCACGGCAGTGGAGGTGCGAGCCGGCGCTGAGGATCACCCCGGCCATGTCGGCCCGCCCGTCGAGCAGCGGGAGCACGCGCTCGACCAGTGTCTGCATGAGTTCGTCGTTGTTGACAGGTCGGCCGAGCCACTCTTGCAGCGTGGCCACGCCGTGGACCAGGTCAGGGGGCAGGTCCTCTGGCGACACGTTCGTGTTCAGCCCCACGCCGCACAGCACGATGGTGTCGCCACCGGGCCGTGCGATCGTCTCGATCAGCACGCCGCCGACCTTGCGCCCGTCAATAAGCAGGTCATTGGGCCACTTGATCAGCGGTGGGTGCCGCGGCGAGGTGCGGCTGAGCGGAGGAGATTGAGAGAGCGAGCATGCCTGCTCTCCGGGCAGTGTCGCCAGGACCGATCGGATGATCTCGCCGCACGCGATGCCCGCGCCCGCTTGCAGGATCCCCAGGGCCGCAGGCCGCTCCACACCCAGCGTGAACCACAGACCGCCGGCAGGACTGGCCCACGGGCGCCCGAGTCGGCCGACCCCGGCGGACTGGCGTGCGGCAACGACCACCAACGGCAGGGATGCCCGATCCTCCAGGGCAAGGCGCCGGGCCAGAACCTGGGTCGACTCCAACTGCTCAACCTTGACTGTGCGGATCGTGTCCATCGCGCGACGCGAGCGTAGGTGTGGTGCGAGCGGAGCGCTCCAGCCACTCCGAACACACGCGGATCAGCCGAGCGCGGTCGATGGGCTTGGTGATGTGATCGTCGCAGCCGGCCTCCAGGGCCCGGGCGCGGTCGGTGGCCATGGCGTGGGCCGTCAGCGCGAGGATGGGGCGAGTGAATCCCGCAGTGCGTAGCGCCCGCGCGGCGGCGTGCCCATCCATGCGCGGCATCTGCACGTCCATCAGCACCAGGTCGTACGCCGTACCCTCGCGCTCGGCACGCTCGATCTCGTCGATCGCGGCCTGACCATCGCCCACGATGGTGACGTCCGCGCCGGTGTGGCTCAGGTAGTGGCGGATGAGCACCTGGTTGTCCTTGCCGTCCTCGGCGACCAGCACCCGAGCATTGAGCGCGACGTTGTCGGCCGGCTTCGGGGTGTTCGGGGTCATCGGTGAAGGTGCCCGATCGGCGAGCGATGCGTTGTCGATCAGTGCTGTACCGTCGACGGGGCCGGGGTCGATGGTGAACTCAAAGGTGGTTCCCCGGCCCGGCTCGGACTGGACGCTGATCGATCCGCCAAGCATCTCGACAAACCGCTTGCAGAGGGTCAGGCCTAGGCCCGTACCACCAAACTGCCGTGTGGTGGAACTGTCCGCCTGCGTGAACGGCCGGAAGATCCGGCTCAGCACGTCCTGACTCATGCCGATGCCCGTGTCCTCCACGCCGAACCTCAACACCCCGCCGCCCTCACCGGCTCGACCCAGGCCGACGCGCAGGGTGACCGAGCCCGAAGGCGTGAACTTCACGGCATTGCCCAGCAGGTTGAGCAGGATCTGCCGCAGGCGCGTCGGGTCAGTGCGGATCGTCTTAGGCACAGGGCTGTCGGCATGGACGCTCAGGGTCAGGCCGGCCTGCTCGGCCCTGGTGCGCATCAGGCCCAGCACCTCGTGCAGCAGGGTCCCCAGGTCCACCTCGAGCGACTCGACCTGCGTGTGGCCGGCCTCGATTTTGGAGAGGTCCAGCAGGTCGTTGATGATGGACAGCAGGTGCTCGCCGGACCGTCGGATCGTGCTCACATGCGATCGCCGCTCCGGGGGTGAAAGGTCCTCGTCGGCGAGCAGATCGGCGAAGCCGAGCATGGCGTTCATCGGCGTGCGGATTTCGTGGGACATGTTGGCCAGGAAGTCGCTTTTGGCGAGGTTGGCGGCCTCCGCCTGCTCGCGAGCGCGGGCCAGTTCATCGTTCTTGACGTTGAGCTCGTGCGCTTGGCGCTCGAGGCGCTCTTTGGCATTGAGCAGGTCCGAGGTGAACCGGCTCAGACTCTCCTTGGCGCGGTGGCGGTCGGTGATGTCGCGCGTGACTTTGGAGAACCCGCGCAACTGCCCCTGGGCGTCGCGGATCGGTGACAGCACCACGTCGGCGTAGAACAGGGTTCCGTCCTTCCGGACGCGCCACCCTTCACCCTCGTACCGGCCCATGTCCAGCGCCTCGCGCATCATCCGCTCGGCCAGCCCGGAGGCCCGGTCTTCCGGGCGGTGGAACAGCGAGAAGTGCCGCCCGATCACCTCCTCCGCGCTGTACTGCTTCAGGGCCGCAGCGCCGTCGTTCCAGGTCGCCACACGCCCGGTCGCGTCGAGCATGTAGATCGCGTAGTCCCGAACGGTCATCACCAGCAGTCGATACCGCTCGTTGGTCTCGGCCAGCACCGCCTCGGCCGCCTTGCGCTCCGAGATGTCACGTGCGGTGATCGCCACCCCGTCGGCCGTCGGGCAGACCTGCAGCCGCAGCCACGCAGCTCGGATAGTGCCGGACTCGACCTTGATCTCCAGTTCCGATGCGCGTCCCGAGCTCATCACGCTCCGGTACCAATCGATGATCCCACCCGACCGGGACTGGGGGAACAGTTCGCCGATGCGACGTCCCAGCAGCTGCTCCCGTGTCATGGAGACCAGTTCGGCCCCTCGGGTGTTGAGATCGACATAGGCAAAGTCCGCGACGCGTCCTTCCGCGTCGCGCTCGGCTCGCGCCAGGTAGAACGCGTCAAGGCTCGATTCCAGCGCGCTCTGGTAGCGGGTCTCACTCTGGCGCGCGCGGAACTCCGCCCGCTCGTGGCGCTCCAGTTCCAGCATGGTGCGCTGCCGCTGGCACCCAAACAGCACGCCGACGCCCACGCTCACCAGCACCGCGGGGATCATGCCCAGCGCGGCCGCCGTTCTGGCCGTCCGGAGTTCCCGCACGAACGTGCTGGCGTTCACGTCGACGCCCACGACACCGACCTGTGCGCCGTCACGGTTGAAAATCGGGGCGTACCCGCTGATGAACGTGCCCCACTTGTCGGCCACCGGCTCGGTGGTCGCCGAGGGCATCCCGGGATGCTCGGGCGAACCCAGCGCGGCCAGCAGGATGGCGTTGGGTGACTCGTAGACCTCGTCGATCGCTGCGGAGTCGGGGATATCGTCGTTGTCGGCGTCACCTTCGGGCGTCGGATCGAGCACAAAGCGCACGATGCCATGCTCGTCGCGCCGGAAGGTGTAGATGTACCTGATCTCCGGAAGACGCTGCTGGGCCATCACCAGCGGCCGCACCGCGTTCTGCCAGGCCTGCGTGCCGCGCTGCTCGGGGCTGGTGAAGGTCTCGTGCAGGTCGCCGTCGATCGACGAGGCCAGCGTGTGCGCCACCCACACCAGCGCACCGCGCATCTGCTCGGCCAGTTGATTCGTTGCGGTACGCCATAGGCCGATGATCGCGATCGTTGCCGCCGCCAGGACCACCACCCCGGCCAGCACACCGTCACGCACGGGGCGGATCGCCCTGTGGCCTGCGCCGTGGCGCCTCGATCGGAACAGCACGTATGGCAGAAGTGGGTGCATGGTGCGAATCGGCGCTTTGTTCTGTGATGTCGTGTCGGCGGGAGGCCGTGGCCCTCCAGCAACGGCAAGGCCGGGGCCGCCCGTCATGCATCGGCGATATCGGCCCCGGTAATCAGCCGCTCAGCCTGCGCTCGGGAGCGCCTATCGCCGGTCTTGGGGAGGGCCTGACGGCTCACCATCGCGGACCTGCCCAAATCCGAGATTCCGGCATTCTGGCAATACGTCAGCCCGGCAATCCGACAGGCCCGCTTGCCCGCTGGCGGCTCAGGTTCTCGGAACTTCCGGCCCGTGCACCGGCTTGGAAGGAAGGGGGAGTAGTCGGACGGCCGCAGTTCGAGTGATGCAGGCAGCATACGCAGAGGTCAAGGCGATCTCGGTCAGATCGATGACCTGAAAGGGTGTGTCATCGGGCGACCGTCGCGCCACGTGCGAGTGTCCGCGGAGCATTCCGCCCGCCACTTCCTCCGGCTTGGCCCCGGCTCTCATCCTCTCTAGTGCGTTGCCGTGTTCTATGCGAACCCCAGTCGCCTCGGCCGAATGACGTTTCCTCGACATGCCTGGATCCACCTTGATCCACGCTCGAGACTATCGCTCGGCCTGGATCGGGTTCTGAGGGAAAGGTCAGAGCGATTGCAATGGGCTCCACGACCTATCGCTGGGTCCTGAACAACGCGGAGCAGGTGGCAGCGCAGGCTGGATCGGTATGGCCGTACACGTGTCCGACGTGGGTCTTTCCCTCACGCCCGCAACCGGTGGTTCCCGGAGCAGAAATCAGGTTTGCGCGTGGCGACGTGCGGGCGGTGTTTTCCGAGTTGCGAAAGACAGCCGGCGAACAGAATCCGTGGATCGTCGGCGGCGGTGACCTGGCAGGGCAGTTTGCCGATGCGGGATTGCTCAACGAGCTGATCGTTCAGGTCGGCTCTGTCACGCTGGGCCGAGGAAAACCGCTGCTGCCGCGCAGGCTGCTCCGCCCTGTGCTGCATCTCACGAGTGTGAGCAGTTTGGGCCCCGGGATGGTCGAACTGCGGTACGACGTTCGGGTCGATGCCCCGTAGTTGATCACCGGTAGCCGAGTAGTCAGGTTGTGCCGGAACGACAGCCCCCGGGACTTGTGGCCCGGGGGCTTGAGTGACCGAGAAGCAGGGGGAGATTCGCTGTGCTTGATCAGCGACGGCGGCGGCCGATGAATGCGCCACCCGCGATGAGGAGGGCCAGAGCCCCAGGCGTCGGGATGACGGCATAGCCGAAGGCGCTGCCCGTCGGGATGTCGGTGAACCGGAATGACTCGGTGAAGGCACCGGTCGTGGTGTTGATGGTGCCGAAGACGAGGTCGTTGCCCGGGTTGCCCGTGGTTCCGACGCGGTAGCCGAGGTGGAAGACGCCCTCGAACCACGCTCCGCCGGAGTTGGACCACGTGACGCCCGTGTTTCCAACCAGTGTCCCGCCCGCGACATCGCCGTTGACGTTGAAGCGGCGGATGGAGAAGTCTGTTCCCAAGGCCATGTAGTAGTGGCCGGTGGCGGGGTCGTAGCCGGAGGCCGGGAACCCCGGATTGGTGCCCGTGACCTGGAAGCCGCCGAGGAACGCACCCGTGCTCGCGTTGAACCGCTCAAGCGTGTCATTGCTGCCACCGGTGCGGTTGACCATCCCGAAGACCTCGAGGACGCCGTTGTGCTCGCGGAAATCGAAGGTGATCAGGTTGCCGCCGTTGGGGAGCGCGAACTTGAGCGTGACAGCCCCCGTCATCGGGTTGATCGTGTAGAGGCTGCTGTTGGAGTGACCCCAGAGCGTGCCATCTGGTGCGAATGCAAGCCCGGAGAAGCCGCTGATCGGGTTACCGCCGAGCGTCAGGGCCACGCTGGTGTGCGGGGCGCCGTTGTTCGAACGGTACAGCGTGCCGTCCTGGGTGAAGTAGTGGATACTCGCCAAGGACTGGGCGGAAATCGCGCCAAATAAGGCAACAGCCGCGACTTTGTGCAGCATCTCTCTCTCTCCGTGTAATTGGCTCGGCTGGAATGCCGAGCCGATGTACCTACGCGAAATCAAGTACAGACCTTGCCGCGGCAAGTGCAAGGTGAATCTGCTCAAAGATTTGTTAAGGCTTCGTTCATATGTTCTGGCTGAAGAACGATGGACGCCAGAAGTCGTTTACCCCCTGACCGGGTCGCTCTCATCCGTTCAGCCGCTATGAGAGTCGGTGTATGGTATCCGTTCCCCCTCCCCCACCGCCCGGCGCTGCCGCAGCGCAGGCGAGCGGAGCGAGCCGGAGCGGAGGCAGCGCCGGGCGTGTCGCCGCGAAGGCCGCCGGTGTCTGCTTGCCCAGGGCCCGCTGGATGCGCCGGTGGTTGTAGTGCAGCCGCCAGCGGTCCACGAGGTACCGCGCCTCGGCCAGCGTGTCGAAGATCTCCGACGACAGCAGTTCATCCCGCAGCCGACCGTTGAAGCTCTCCACGATCCCGTTCTGCCACGGCGACCCAGGGTTGATGTACAACGTGCCCGTGCCGCCCTCCTCGCACCACGCCTTCACCACCCTGGAGACCAGTTCCGGGCCGTTGTCGCTGCGGATGTGCGCTGGAACGCCCCGGATCGACGTCAGCTCATCCTGCACCATCACGATGTCCTCCCCGCGGAAGGTCCGACGCACTTCCAGTGCCAGGCACTCCCGCGTGTGCTCGTCGAGCACCACCAGCAGGCGGAAGGGGCCTCCGTCCGCCGTGCGGTCCTGGATGAAGTCCATGCCCCACACCTCGTACTTCATCGTCACCCGCCGACGCACGATGCCGTTGAGTCCATGAGGTAGGCGCGGTGGCGCGTGCGGCATGGGTAGCCGTGGACCTCTGCGAAGCGCTCGACGAGCTCCGTCGTGGTCATGCCCTCCAGCGCGTTGATCTGTCGTTCGATGGTTCCGGGGGTCTCTGGCATGTGTGGCTCCGTTGCAGGGGTCTCCGTACCGCACGGCCCTAACCGCCGGGCCGTGGAGCCACACTGAGGGGCAAGTCGCCCGGAAGTTCAAGGCATGTCCGGCCGCAATCTGCGAGATCCGCAACTGGCCGCGATGTGCGAGCGCGGTTGGCGGCGATGTTGCGTACGAGGCCGCGTGCGAGGATGCAGACTGCCTCGTCGCAGCGCTCGGCCTCGGTCATGCTCTCGGGATCGTGCGTGGAGTCCGCGGGCATCGGGGTGGCTCCATGGGCGACGCGGGAATCGCTTCGCCACTACGGGTGCCCTATGCCGTGCGCAGGCGCGGTGTGCGGTGCGATCACCACCGGCGCGCCTTCTTGAACACCGTTGCCCGCACAGCACCGTCGCGACCGGCCCGAGTCCTCGCAATACAATTCGGGTTGTGAGCACCGACCTCAAGACAGACATCCCGCTGAACCCGCCATCCGCCGGGGTTCGGCGTGAGCGGGACGGCTCTGCGGAGTCCCTGAGCCGGGCCGTCAGCTTGTCCGTGCTGGAGATCGACGCCGACGCCCAGCATCTCGTGCCCGCATTTCTGCTGGCGGACCTGATGTCGCCGGTCGTCTGGGCGTGGCGTGACCAGAAACGGGCGCACGCACCCGATGGATCACTCCTGAGCGCCAAGAGTCGCCTGGACGCGTTGCAGCGATTCTTCCACCACTACACGTTCACCATCATGCCCGGCCTGCCCGGGGGCGACGTGTGGGGGCTGATGGACTTCGCTGAGGAGGAGCGCCGCTTCCCACCGGGCTTTGTTCGCAGCATCCGTGCCGAGTATGACGCGACGTTCAGGAAGTTGCTGGCCGACACGCCCGAATCACAGTTCGGACAGATCATCAACGAGCCGTACTACCGGCGCGGCCTGTTCCCGCGCCTCAAGAACGAGACGGTCGAGGTGATGAACGCGATGGCCCGGATCAACCCGCAGCACAAGCCGTCGGGCAAGTGCATCGGCCTCGGAATGCTCTGGGCCGCGGGGCTCGCCGTGTGGGGCCGGTTCCCGCTTGACCGCATCTACATCACGGGCAACCGTGCGCACATGTTCGTCTTTCTTGACGAGGGCGACGGGCATCTGCTCAACAACACGAAGTGGTTCAGCGCGACGCGGATCAACAATCAGTCCGATCTCTCGGAGTTCGTCAGGGCCGTTGCTTCGGGCACCGAGACGACGTTCTTCTACAACCCGGTAGTAGGCATGTGCCACTGTTCGACGGGTGCCTCGCAGGTGCCGTTCGAACGCATCTCGCGGGTCTTCGACCGCATCGGCGGGTTCGTCTCCAATCCGCTCAAGCGCCCCAAGACATGCTGCACCCGCGTCATCGACCCGGCCGACGGCATCCCTGACCCTGCCGAGCACACGACGGCGTCGAGCTATCAAGCAGCGGTCGCGGCGCTGGCGGCGGAACGACCCGGCTCCATCTACGACTACGCCATGTACGCGTTTCGAAGCCTGCATGTTGCGCACCCGCAGGCCTATGTCCTTGCCGCGATGCGCGAGTCACGAGCGCGAGAACTTGGGAAGAGCATGAAGGACATTTCCGGCGCTCTGGCCATCGTCAGGAGCATCGGCGGCCACGAGTCAATCTTCGGGAGCCAAGACCGCATCGCGATGCCCGATGAGACGCTGCTCTTCAACACGGGGAGCGACCGGGACCGCGCCCTCCTCCTCTACACGCTGCTCGCCCATTCTCCGGTCCATGACGTGAACGGCGCCATCGGGTTCTCCGACGATGGCAGCTTCGTGCGCCATCGAGGGATCTGGATCGATGCAGCCGACCTGTCGTCGCTCGGTTCAGCGACGCCGCCGGGCATCAGAACCGCTCTCGCGATCTCCTGACAGTGAGGCAGAGTGATGAGCGCCATCGCGGCGGCTGCGGCAGGCGGCGGATCATTCTCGATCGGGCACCGGCGCGATCACCGCCGGCGCGCCTTTTCGAACAGCGTTGCCCGCGCTGTCCGCTCACCACCTCCCCGGTTGTTCGACCTCCTGCTCGAAGAGCGCCCAGTGGAACGGCACCACATCGCGGAAGTGTCCGTGGTCGCGGACCACACGCGTGAGGAACCCCGGCCCGCTCTGGTCCCACACACCGCGATAGACCAGCACCGAGTGCGGCAGGTCGCGGATGGCATGCCAGAGCATCGGGTGATTCCGCGTAGCGCCAAGCACCGACGGCGAGAGCATGTGCGGGCGGCTCGCGCCGTGGCTGGCGATCGTGGAACAGAACGCGCCGACCCCGGCGACGAGTTCGTCGAGCGGGCGCAGCGGCAGGCGATCCGGATCGACGAACACGCCACCTTCGCGGGCGAGCACTTCGTAGCGCAGAAGGTTCAGCCGCGCCGCCGACGCTGCGGGCTCGCTGAGGTCCAGCGTTTGCTGCCACTGATCGTGGTTCAGGATCGGCGGCCTGGTCTCCAGCGTGAACGTGAGGACGTCCCACTCGGGATGCAGCGTCTGCCACGCGTGCTTCCACGCGGCGAGCCGCTGACGGTCGGGGGACTCGGACAAGTCGGCCGCGTAGATGACCTTCGGGATCACGCTTTCACCTCCTCTTTGATGCCACTGCTGAATCCACTCTGCTGCCACTTGGCGGGCGGCACGCCCTCCATGCCTCCCTCGATGAACGACGACGCGCCCTCGCCGAGCGCCACCGACTGCTGGGCGCTGCCGGAGCCTGAGCCTGAACCGGGCGGGCCGGAACCGCTTTCGCTCCCGCTGCCGCTCGAGGAACCAGACGAACTGCCAGATCCCGACGAGCTTCCGGAGCTCGACATGGACGAGCCGCTGGACTTACCGCTGCCGGAGCCCGACCCGCTGCCGCTCGATGAGCCTGATCCCGAGCCAGAGCCAGACCCTGATCCAGAGGCCGATCCCGACCCGGTCGCCTGCGTCGCGGGCATGTCGTTGTGGACCCACACGCCGTCGGCGAGGAACACGTTGAGGCCCGGCACGTGCACCGCGACCGTGGTGACGCGATCGCCGGCGCGGATGACCGTCTCAACGCGCTCTTCGCTGAGGTCGTGACGCACGAGGCAATCGCCGACGAGCACGAACTCCGCTGAGACGAACCCGACCTCATCGCCGCGGCGCAGGAGCACCGGGTGCTCGGGCGTGAGCCGGAGGCGGCCGTTGATGGTGATGAACCCGTCGTGCGTGCCGACCTTCACGCTGGCCACGGAACCGGTGACCGGCGTGAGCACCGCCTCGGCCCGCTGACGCAGCCACTGGTACTGAGCCCGCCAGGGAACATCTCGATCCAGACCCGCGATGTCCAGCGCCGTGACGCGGTCGCCCGGCTTCAGATGCTCGATCGGCACGGTCTGGCCCGAGGCCAGCCGCACCGGCGTCCCGGCCAGCACGCAGTTGGACCCGGGTCCCGAGCCTCCGGGGCCGGAACCACCCGGCCCGCTTCCCCCGGGGCCCGACCCTCCCGGCCCAGAACCGCCAGGGCCGGAGCCTCCGGGACCTGAGCCGCCCGGGCCGCTCCCGCCGCCACTGGACCCGCCTCCGCCCGACGACCCGCCGCCGGAACTGCCCCCTCCGGACGACCCTCCAGAGGACCCGCCCGAGGACATGCCCGAACTCGCCCCCGACGACATGCCGCTGGACGCCCCGGAACTCATGCCCGACGAAGTGCCCGATGAGCTCATTCCCGACGAGCTGCCGCCGCCGGAGCTGCTCATGCCGCTGGAGCCTGCGCTGCTCGACATTCCCGTGGACGACATGCCGCCGCTGCTCGACGGCGTATCGCTCGGCGTGCTCGATGGCGTGTGCGTCGTGCCCGGCGTGTTGCTGGTGAACGCATCGGTGGTGTAGAACGTCAGCGTCGGCGTGCCGCCCGGCCCGGTCGTGTAGATCACATCGCCGGTCGTCGAATAGCTCGCGGGCATGCTCGGGGTGCTGGTGGGCGTCGAATAGGTGCTGTACGACGAGTCGGGCGACTCCGACGGCGTCGAGTAGTTGCTCGAGCCGCCTCCCTGCGGAGCGCGGCCCGTCGCCCAGACCGGGATATAGAGGTAGTAGCGGGTGGGGCCGTCGCTCATCGTGCGGCCTCCTGGGGTTTGACATTCGGCTCGTACCAGCCCTGCGTGTTCACGGGCTTGCCGCACTCGGCAGACGCGGCCGCGACGGCGTCGGCGAACTCCATGCGCTCGAAGACCTGCAGCTCGCTGCCGGGTGAGCAGTTCACGACGCGGAAACGGTGCTTCTCGAAGTGCGGCTTGAGGGCTTCGAAGCGCCGGGCCAGCGAGTCATAGAGCACATTGTTGTGCCGGATCGCATTCGCGGCCCGGTTCTCGGCGAAGGCGTACTTGCGGTCCTCGGCCATCTTGAAGTCGCAGCCCAGCAGGTACACCGTGCTGAAGCCGAGGTAGTGCAGGAGGCGGAGTGCGACAAGCATGACCGAGCGCTTGCCGGTGATGCCCAAAGAGTCGGGGTTCTTGGCGTCGTTGCCCCACGGGACGCTGTCTCCAGTCAGGAACCGCTCATGGTCGAAGTGATCCGCACGGCGGAAGAACATGACGCTGGGCATCTGCCGGACCCTGAACGCGCTGTTGCGCATCAAGCCGTCAGCGCCCTGGATGCGGAGCCGCTTGTCCCACATGCACGTGGGCACGAACTTCAGGATGCCAGGGTCCTTCCAGCCGGTATCGATGAAGCGGCCGGGATCGTCAACGCAGGTCCACAGCGTCGGGCGATGCACCGCCCAGGCGTTGTTCACCGCCATCGTGACGATGCCACGCTTGTTGAGCGCCGAGAGATCGAGCTGCGTGAGCGAAGGCCCCGACAGAATCAAGAACGCCGAGCGCCCGCGGTAGAACCCGCCGAGCGACACGGAGTCGAAGTCGGCGGTGTAGAGGCGCAGGCCATCCCGCGACGGCTTTCGCGCCTTCAGCCCGGCCTGGAGCGCTGCAATGTCAGACTGGTTCTCACGCACCGCAGCACCCCCCATCACTGCCACCTTTGAAACGCCCGACGATGAACCGACGCTCTGCCCGCGGGTTGATCACGGTGGCGACACGCCCGATGCGGTCGAGCCACCAGTCGAGCGGGCGCACTGTTGGGTGCAGACCTTGGCCGGCGACGGTGGTCTTGCTGGGCCGGGTGCAGATCGAGAACACGAAGTAGCCGCGCGGCTTGGCAACACGGCGCATCTCAGCGAGGACCGCGTCCACGTCCTCGGGCAGCAGATGCTCGAGGGCGTCGAAGCTCGTGACGACGTCCACCACACCCGCGTGCAGCGCTGACTTGTGCATGGGACGCACGAGGTCGGCATCCGGGAACGCAAAATCCACGCCCAGGCCGTCGATCCCCAGCCGGCGCAGGTCACGCACGAAGTCGTTGCGGCCGCATCCGAAGTCCACGACGAACCTCGGCTTGAACTTCTGGATGATCGGGACGGCGAGCTTGCCGTGGTTGGTCGAGCCGTACGTCGAGCCGGGCTTGGCGGCCAGCGCCACGTACTTGGCTCGTTCCTTCTCGCGTCGAGTGTCCAGAGTCGTCGGGGTCGGGGGGGGCGTCATTCGGCACCTCCGAAGTAGAGGTTGAACTTGCGGTCCTCGTCGGCGGGGTCGGCGATTTCGATGAGGCTCATGGCCTCGAAGACCCACACCGGCTTGCCCTTGCTGTTGCGCTCGCAGGTGAGTTGCACGCACACCCCTTCGGGGATGGGTACGAGCTTGGGTTTGAGCGACCGTGCGGGCGGGCACTTGGGGAGCACTCCCGGCAACTCGCACACCGGGCCGAGCCCGAGCAGGCCGCCGAACCCGGAGCCGGGCTCGGAGTCATTCATGTGGTGGGCCTCGAACCGGTTGATTGCCAGCCGCGTGGGGTCTTCACCGCCGCTGGCGAGCTGCGACGACAGACCACCCTCGATGGCCACATACCGGAGATAGGTCTCGCTGCCGGGGTTGCCGTCGATCTGGGCTTCCACCCACGGATAGCGCCAGCGGTTGCGTTCGGTCGGGATCGCCTGGGCCGCACCCAGGATCGCCGTCACGCGCCCGGGCGACGGGCGGCCCAGTTCAAGCACCGCCCACTTCTCGCCGGTGCCGTCTTCCTTCCAGAGGATCGGGATACCGCCCATGGGCGTGCTGGCCAGGACCGTCTCCGCGGCCGCGAGCTCGCAGGTCGTGTCGGTCTCGTTGGTGATGAAGACCCGCGCCACCGTCACGCCGGTGAGCACGCAGCGCCCGAGCTTGTTGGGCTTGATGGGCTGGAGCGCGACAACGAACGCTGGACCGGCGGTTTCCTCCGTGGCGATGTCGCCCGTCAGCGGCGTTCGGCTCTGGAACGTCCGCTCCTGGTCGTCCTCACCGGGCTCGACGAGCACGCCGGTGATCGCCAGCGCGTGGTACGGCTCGATCTCCTCCCCGGAGTCGTTGCGCACCAGCACGATGCCGCGCTGTGCCGATTCCATGAGCGGACCGGCGACCGCTTCTCCGCGTCCCTGACGCCGGCGCAGATCGACCGCGGCATCGACGAACGCGTTGTACGCGCCCGCAGGGAGGCGGAGGGGATCACCGGATCGGACTTTGCGCAGGTCGTCAGGCATGGTTGAAAGGACTCAGATCCCCAGTGCTCCAAAGTTGGCGTCGTCGTACACGCGCTCGACATAAGCGGCGATGGGCTTCTTGATGATCGCGCCGGACCCGGTGTCCTCCGCGTCGGCGTAGCGGACCCACAGGTACTCCCACCCCTTCTTGTTGATGCCGGTGATGGAGCCGACCGAGAGGCCGGTCTCGTTGGGGCTGGCCGCGAACCGGAAGGTGATCTCCCAGTCGTCGTCGGGACCATCTCCGCGCTTCGAGCCGCTTGCACCGAGGAACAGAACCTCGCCGGGCGCAAAGCCCTTGAACGCGCCGGCGTTGGTCTTGCCGGTGCAACTGAAGATCGCCCCCTTGTAGGCCCCGGTCACCTGCGCATCGCTGAAATAGTGCGTCTCGGAGAACTGGTACACGGGCACGGTGATGTCCACGCCGTCAACGCCGTCGGCGGTCACACCTGACCTTTCCCCCCAAACCCGGTCCACCCCGTGTGATAGTGTGGGGTCGGACCAA
>VFQQ010000266.1_pt1 | contig 122296 bp, 88 predicted proteins | sample 3512341 | NCBI WGS metagenome assembly VFQQ01 (sample SAMN10412373, study PRJNA504923) | tailings metagenome | isolation source: Relicate 2 Philex TSF1 revegetated site | place: Philippines: Tuba, Benguet | collected 2017-08-29 | reverse complement strand
GGCGACGCCGGAGGAGGTGGCCACGCTCACGGGCGGGGCCGCACTCACCACCCCCACCCCCACCCCCACCCCCACCCCCACGCCCCCCACGCCCCCCACAACCCCCACGACCCCCACGACGCCTTCCGCGCCCGCTCCCGCGACGCCCGCGCCGGGGACACCCGCGCCGGTGGTGGTGCCGCCGACGGGAACACCGGAGCCCACGCCGACCGCCGCCCCCGCGCCAGCGCCGGCGCCGGCGCCGATCCCCGCGGTGCCGCCGGAGGTGGCGCGGGCCGATGAGCTGCTGCGTCTGTACGAGCGTGTGCGGGCCCTGCCGCCGGAGCAGACGGAGGCGGAGGCAACGGCGGCGGAGCGGGAGATCCGCGCGTTCACCGCGACGCTGGGGGATTCGGCCCTGCACGACTCGCTGCGCCGCCGGGTGGAAGCGCGGGCGCAGGTGCTGGCGTTGATGGCGGACGCGGCGCGGCTGCGGCGGGAGCACGCCGAGTCGCAGCGGCGGCTGGAGCGGTCGCGCGGCGAACTGGCCGCGAGCCTGGAGGAACTGGCGTCGCAGCGGGCGTACATGATCATCGGGCGGCTGGTGCCCAGCGTGGTGTACGACGGGCAGGGCGGGCGGCCGCGGCTGTTCCGCGTCCAGGCGCCGGAGCCGGGCGCGGTGCGGACGCTGGGGTACCTGGTGCCGCGGCCGGGGGGCGAGGGCACGCCGGGCGGCGCGGCGGACCTGACGGGCAAACTGGGGATGGTGGTGGGGATCGACGGGCAGGTGCGGTTCGATGAGGCCCTGCGGGCGAACCTGGTGACGCCGACGCGCGTGGATGTGCTGCGCCTGACGGCCGTGACCCCCACGAGTGCCCCCACGAGTTCCCCCACGAGTTCACCGGCGGGTGCGCCGGCGAGCCCTCCCGCGTCGCCACCCGCGCCGGAGCCGGCGCCGACACCGGAGCCGGCGCCGCCGGCGGAACCGGCGCCGGAGAAGCCGTGAAGGGCGCGTGCAGCGCGTGCGCTGCGTCGGGATTGATCGGCGCGGGCGCGGGGACTATCCTCGCACTTCCTGCGGGCGTAGCTCAATTGGATAGAGCATCTGACTACGGATCAGAAGGTTAGGGGTTCGAGTCCCTTCGCCCGTGTTGTCCGTCGGGGGACGTGGTGGTGGTGGGGGTGGTGGGGGTGGTGGGGGTGGTGATGATCTTCGCCGCGCGCGCAAAGGCGGCCCCGGGGTGAACCGGGGCCGCGTGGTGAACGTGCGTTGAACCCGTGCGGCCGTGGGGTCAGGCGGCGATGCGGACATCCGCGGTATCGCCGGGGGCTTCCGGATCATCCTCGAACTGGCCTGTGATGACGACATCGCCGGTGCCGCCGGACCCGAACATCACGTTGAACGGCGTGCTGGGGAGGCCGACGCTGCTGCCGCGCTGGGCCTGCACCTGGTAGGTGATGCTGGTGACGGGGGGCAGGGCGTGGTCGGTGAACTTGCGGACGCCGACAGCGCCGATGAACTCCCAGGCCGCGGACGCCGACGACCGGCGGCGGATGGCGTAGACGGTGCCGGAGGCGCCGGGGGGGTTGGCGCACTTCCACGAGATGGTGAGCGAGCCGTCGGGGTTGAGGGCGGCCTTAAAGGTGTTGGGGATGCCGGGGGGCGGCATGGTGGAGGGGTTCTGGGGCGCGGGGATGTTGGCCAGGACGTAGACCTCGGAGGGCTTCTGCTGGGCCTCGGCGAAGGTCTTGATGGAGCGGACGAGCTCGGCGCTCTTGCGGCGGAGGTCCTGCCCGGCGGCGCCGAGGGCCTCGGTGGCGCTCTTGGCGTTGGCGACGGCGATGGTGCGGGCGGTGAACTTGCCCTGGGCGCCGGCGATGAGGCCCTGCCACTGGAGGACCTGCGCCTCATCGAGGCCGATGTCGTCGGCGACATCGCGCCACAGCGTGGAGCGGGCCTGGCAGAAGGCGATGAGGTCGGAGAGTTTCTTGGGGAGCACGGACATGGCGGGTCCTTTCGTGGATCTTCGGCCGCGGCCGTGCCGGGGCCGGTGGTCAGGGCGTCGCGTCCGTCACGGGCGGAACACCCGCCCGGACCGTCACGGCCCGCACGGGTGGATCGACCGGAACGGGGTCCGACCTGAGCGCGGGATCGTGACGGGCGGCTCTGGCCGGGCGCGGCGCGGCGGTGCGCGGGCGGCGGGTCCGGGAACGGGGCCGCCAAGGTCCGCGCGGGGGTTCTCACGCCCGGACGACCGCCGTGCGCCGGGCGAGCGAGCACCATCCGAGCGATTCGGGATGGACGCCGAGGAGCTCGGGATGGACGCCGAGGAGCTCGGGATGGACGCCGAGGAGCTCGGCATGGACGCCGAGGAGCTCGGGATGGACGCCGAGGAGCTCGGCATGGACGCCGAGGAGCTCGGGATGGACGCCGAGGAGCTCGGCATGGACGCCGAGGAGCTCGGCATGGACGCCGAGGAGCTCGGCATGGACGCCGAGGAGCTCGGCATGGACGCCGAGGAGCTTGGCATGGACGCCGAGGAGCTCGGGATGGACGCCGAGGAGCCCGTGCAGGAGTCTTTACCGGGCCCAACCCCGGCGTTGCCGCGCGGCGGCACGCCCGATAGGCTCGGCGTTCTCCCCGGATCTTCCCGTGGACTTCCGGAGCCTCGCCGCATGGCCAAGCGCCGCCAGCAGCTCGTCTGCGAACACGTCGAGAACCTCTCCAGCGGCGCGCTGGAGGAATACGCGGACGTCATCCGGCAGATCGTGGGGCGGCGCCACGGCGTCTACGCCCTCTACCGGCGCGACAAGCTCTACTACGTCGGCCTGGCCATGAACCTCCGCAACCGCCTCAAGAACCATCTCAGGGACCGCCACGGCGGCAAGTGGGACCGCTTCAGCGTCTACCTCACCGTCGACAGCGGCTTCATGAAGGAAATCGAGTCGCTGGTCATCCGCATCGTCATGCCCAAGGGCAACCGCCACAGCGGGCGGTTCGCCCGCTCCGAGGACCTCCGCCGCAAGCTCCGACGCCTGCTCAAGCAGCGGCACCTGGAGGAGTGGCGACGGCTCATCGGCTTCGAAGAGCAGGACCACGACGAGGGCGAGGAAGTCCCCCGCACGCGACGCCGCCGCGCCGGTCGCCCCGCGCGCGACGGGAAGCCCGCCGCCCTGGCCGAGTACTTCTCCGCGCCCGCACGGCTCCGCGCCCGCTGCAAGGGGAAGACGTTTAAGGCCCGCATCCGCGCCGACGGGACGATCCGCTTCGCCGGGAAGACCTTCCGGACGCCCTCGATGGCGGGAGTCGCGGCCCTGGGGCGCAGCTCGAACGGCTGGACGTTCTGGCACTATGAGCGGGCGCCCGGCCAGTGGGTCCCGCTCGACGAACTCCGCCGCCGCTAGCCGCGAAGTTCAGAGCCTTCCCCCGCCGGATCAGGCCCGCGGCGGAGCATGGGGCCGTCGGTACACTCCCGGCAGACCGCGCGGCCCCGCCGCCGCCGCGCGTGAACCCGGAGCCTCCGCATGATCCTCCACCCCCGCGTCCCGCTGCTCGTGGCCCTCGCCGCCGCCCTCACACTCCAAACCCCCACCCCCACCACCCCCCCCGCCACCCCCGCCACCCCCGCCCCCCCCGTTGACCAGGTCCCCCTCACGCAGGCGCCCCCCCACACGCCCGACCGCGAGCCCCGCTTCCTCGTGCAGGAGGTCGTCGGCGGCCTGGAGGTCCCCTGGGACATCGTCTGGGACCACACCGGCCGCATGCTCATCACCGAACGCCCCGGCCGCCTCCGCGCCGTCATCGAGGGCCGCCTCGTCGAGCAGCCCCTCTACTCCGTCCCCGACATCAAGACCGGCCGCGGCGAGATCGGCCTCATGGGCCTCTGCCTCCACCCCGACTTCGCCGCCAACGGCTACATCTACATCGCCCACGGCTACCGCGCGCCCGACGGCAGCCGCGAGGATGTCCGCGTCGTCCGCCTCGTCGAGCACCCCGTCGGCTCCGGCCGCGTCCGCTTCGACCGCCTCATCGTCGCCGTCACCCCCGCCGGCATGAACCACGCCGGCTGCGCCCTGCGCTTCGGCCCCGATGGGCGGCTCTACATCACCACCGGCGAGGGCTTCCAGGCCCCGCTCTCCCAGGACCTCAAGTCCCTCGCCGGCAAGACCCTCCGCCTCAACGACGACGGCTCCGTCCCCGCCGACAACCCCTTCACCGGCGAGGAACACCGCGCCGCGGGCGTCCGCCCCGAGATCTTCTCCTTCGGCCACCGCAACGCCCAGGGCCTCGACTGGCAGCCCGGCTCCGGCCTCATGTTCCAGGCCGAGCACGGCCCCAGCGGTGAACGCGGCTGGCGCGGCGACGACGAGGTCAACATCGTCGAGGCCGGCAGGAACTACGGCTGGCCCATCATCAAGGGCGCCGAGTCCCGCGATGGCCTGGTCTCCCCCGTGCTCGTCTGGCGCACCGCCATCGCCCCCGTCGCCGCCGTCTTCTACAACGCCGACGCCTTCCCCGACTGGAAGGGCGACCTCTTCGTCGCCGCCCTCGGCGGACTCCGCGCCAACCCCGACCCCGGCCTCTACCGCCTCACCGTCCGCGGACGCCACATCGTCGCCCAGGAACGCCTCGCCGCCACCTTCGGCCGCCTCCGGGCGGTCAACGTCGGGCCCGACGGGTTCATCTACTTCTCCACCAGCAACCGCGACGGCCGCGCCCGCCCCCGCGACGGCGACGACCGCATCCTCCGCCTCGTCCCCCCCCCCCCCGCTCCCCCCACGCCCCCCACCCCACCAACGCAGTAACCGCGGCCGCGGTCAGGCCAGCCCCAGTTCCGCCCGCTTCCGCTCCCACTCGGCCCGCTCGCGGGCGTTGTCGGTGGCCAGGGCGTCCGAACCGCCCGCCGCGCGGCTCCGCAGGGCCTCCACCTCCAGCCGCGTCAGCCGCACCGCCCCCAGCTCGTAGTCGGCGAAGGCCTCCATCGTCACCGGGACGATCGGGGCGATCAGGTCGTGCATCGCCACCGCGTAGGCGCGGATCTCCTCCTGCGCGTGGGCGTCCATCCGCAGCGACAGGAACCGCAGGATGTTGTGCAGGTCGCACTTCCAGTACCACTCGGTGTAGAGCGACACCGGCAGGCCGATCCGCGCCAGCTCGCGGCTCACCCCGCGCTCCGACAGGTCTGTGTACCGCGCGTGCAGGCGCTCGGCCTCATCGAGGTACTCCATGAACCGCCGGGCCGTCAGCGCTTCCTCCGGCGTCTGCTCGCCGGTGCCGAAGAGGCTCTCGGAGCCCTGGCGGTTGGCCCGGCTCTGCTTGCGGACCTGGTCGGGGCCGGGGCGGTAGAAGCGGTCGGGCATCACGCTGTAGCGCCCGGAGTACTCGTTCACGTTCGCGGTGCGGTGGCGGATCCACTGGCGCGCGATGAAGATCGGCATCGACACGTGGAACTTGAACTCGACCATCTCGAACGGCGTCGTGTGCCGGTGCCGCAGCAGGTAGCGGATCAGCCCGCGGTCCTCGTTCACCCGCCTGGTCCCCGCGCCGTAACTGACGCGGGCCGCCTGCACGATCGCCGCGTCGGCCGTCTGCCCCGCCGGCACCAGCCGCGGCATCGCGTCGATCAGCGCGATGAACCCGTGGTCGTACAGCCGGATCTCGTGGCGCGAGGCCCCGCCCATCACGTCCACCCACGCCGACTCGGCCGCGATCCGCCGGACCCGCTCGCCCCCGTTCACCGCAGCGCCGGCCTGCCTTGCCGCGCCCGCATCCTCGGGTACCGGGACCTCCACCGGGCGCGCGGGGTTCAGTGATGCGGGAGGAACCGGTGCGGCGTGCGGGTTGGGGCGGGTCGGGTCCGGCATGGGTGGGCAGAGTCTATCCGAGGCGCCGAGAGCGGCCAGGGGCGTGGGTCAGAGTCCCGGAGCCGCGGGGGCGCTTCGGCGCGGCCCGGCTACCAGCCGCCCGCCGGCGATCACCGCGTGGGCGGGGCTCTGGCCGAAGGCGTAGGCCGTGACCCGCTCATCGGCGTGGTCGAGCAGCACCAAGTCGGCCCGCTGGCCCTTGGCGATGGTCCCGCGGTCGAGCAGCCCCAGCAGGCGTGCGGGGTTGTACGTCGAGGCGACCAGCGCCTCCGCCGGCGTCAGGCCCAGGTGCCGCACCGCCAGGGCGATGATGAAGGGCATCGAGAAGCAGGGGGCCGAGCCGGGGTTGGCGTTGGTGGCCAGGCAGGGAGCGCCGCCCTCGACCACAAAGGCCCGCCCGCGCGTGTAACGCTGGTCGAGGTGGAACCCGCACGCCGGCAGCATCACGCCCGCGGCCGTGGAGCGGGCCAGCGTGGCCAGGCCGGTCTTCTTCGACGCTTCCAGGTGGTCCACGCTGCGCGCCCCGAGTTTCAGCGCCACGTCGATCATGCCCAGGTCGTTGAACTGGTCGGCGTGCACTCGGATCGGCAGGCCCAGCTCCCGCGCTCGCGTGAACAGCAGCACGCACTGCTCCACCGACCACGCCCCCTGCTCGCAGTACGCATCGACCGTGATCCCGGGAAACTCCGCCGCGACCGCGGGCAGCGTCTCGCGGACCGTCCGCCCGATGAAGCCGGGCGAGGACTCGTCGATCGCGTGCCCGAGCAGGGCCGTGGGCACGATCGTGCCGGGGAAGTGCGGGGCCGCATCGGCGATGGCGTGCAGCATCTTCAGTTCGTGCTCGGTCGAGAGCCCGTAGCCCGACTTGACCTCGACGGTCGTTGTGCCGTGCTCGAGCATGAGCATGAGCCGCTCCAGCAGCAGGTCCGTGAGCGTGCGGCGAGAGGCCTCGCGGACGGCTCGGACGGTGGCCATGATCCCGCCGCCACGCCGCAGAATCTCCAGGTACGGCACGCCCTTGCGTTTCAGTTCCCACTCGTCGATCCGCGAACCGGCCCAGCAGGCGTGCGTATGCGCGTCCACGAAACCGGGAATCAGCGCCCTGCCCCCGGCGTCGAGTTCGATCCCGCGAGCGGTCTCGGTGATGCAGACCGGCGGGAGTGGTTCGCCCGGGGCGGCGGGCTGGGCGCTGCGACCGCCGCGCATGGCTCGGACCGAGGAGATGACCGTGCCCTCGATGTGCACTTCCGCGGCGGGGATCACGGAGAGTTCCCCCAGAGCCTCTCCGCGCAGATAGCCCCCGGGTGCGTCCTTGGCGGGTGCGACAGGGGATACGACGCGGGTGTTGCGGAGGATGAGCGGCCTTGGGGGTGTCATGCCGGGCAACGGTACGATCACTGGAACGCCCATGAACAGGACGTCCCCACAGCAGGCGGCGGAGTTTTCGGTGGGAATGCTCCCCCGCCGGGACCCCGCAGTGGCGGCCATCGCCCGATCGTGGCGACGGTTGACTTCGGCGCCGAGCGCCCCGCGGGCGGGTCCGGGCGAGCGGACGCTGCTGGCGGTCAGCGGCGGAGCGGATTCGTCGGGCCTGCTGCTGGCGCTGGCGTCCCTGGGAGAACAGGTGCGGCGGAACCTCGTGGTGGCCCACGTGCGGCACGATCTTCGCCGGGGACCCTTGCCCCGAGAGGATGAGCGGGCTGTGCGGGCCCTTGCGGAGGCGCTGGGGCTTGAGTGTGTCAACACCGCCGTGCGTGTGCGCGGGCTCGCGGGCAATGCGGAGGCCAATGCGAGACGCGCCAGGTACGCCGCGCTGGAGCGATTGGCCCGCCGGTGTGGGTGCGCGTTCGTGGCCACCGCGCACCACGCGGACGATCAGGCGGAGAGTGTCATCATGGCCCTGCTGCGCGGTGCCGGGCCGCGCGGGCTCGCGGGGATCGCCGAGCGACGCCCACTTGCACCGGGTATCGAACTGATCCGCCCGTGCCTGGGCGTGTGTTCAGAAGATCTGCGACGCCTCTGCCGGACGTCCGGGTGGTCTTGGCGTGAGGACGCGACGAATCTCGACGTTGAGCGGCTGCGGGCCCGAGTTCGCCACGAGGTCATCCCCCTCCTCGAGCGAGTGCGTCCGGGTGTTGTGGATCGGATCGGTGATGCAGCGTGGATTCAGCGGGAACTGAGCGTCGGTGTGAGGCGGGCCGCGGCGAGGGTGATGAGGGCCGACAGCGGATCAGTGGGTGGACGGGAGAAGCCGTTACGGACGTGGTCGAGAGCGATGTTGCGGCGGGTGAACCCGGGCGTGCTCGGTGAGGTGCTGAGGGCCGCGGTGGTCGAAGCGAGCGGTGGCGCAGGTGCGGACCGGACACCGCTGCGGGTCATCCGGCGCGTGGTGGAGATGATCCGCGACAGATCCACGAAGCCGCGCCAAATCACGATCTCAGGCGCGTTGATCGAAGTTCGTGCCTCGACGGTCCGCGTCCGTGTGTGAACCCCGCTGCCGGCGCAGCGATCAGATCGAGCGCGTGACTTCCTCAGTGAACCGTTCAATCCTGATCTGTGTCGGGAACACGGCGACCAGCGCGACCAGAGCCAGCCCAACGCCGGCCAGCCCGAGTATGTTCCCGGTCAGGAACACCGCCATGGCCCCCAGCAGCCCGCCGCCTTCGACCAGCGCCGCGCGTGTGATCACCCCGGTGGCATAAGGCATGAACATAGCCTGGCCCGCCTCGGCGGGGGTTGTGCCGCGGTCACGGAGTGTGCGGAGCCGGCGTGCGGCCTGTCGAACAGTCGCCCGGTGGATGACGGTCCCGACCACCCAGGCCCCGGCGGTGACGGCGACGGCGACATAGGCAAGGTACACCAAGGGAGACCCCGCCCCCGCGGCACCGCCCTGCTGACCGGGGGTCGCGGTCGAGCCGAACAGGACGGCCACCATGGCCAATATGGCCACGCTGATGATGAACAACACCACGATCAATTGGATGTTGAGCAGCGTCAAGTTCGCATTGCCGTCAGCCCGGGCCCCGGTTGACGAACGGCCACTGCGACGGTGTGGAGAAGGGGGCGGGGACATGGCGTCAGTTTACCGACATCCTGCACGGGATCACTGTGAGCGTGACGCATGTACGGGTGACGGCATGGGGCCACCTCGGGTACGCTTTGCTCCATGGCCTTTGACCCCGACGCGCCCGCATTGCCCGGCTCAGGCATCTTCGGTCTGCCCGATACCCGACAGGACGCCCGGGTGGTGCTCATCCCTGTGCCGTTCGATGCCACAACGTCCTACGGGGGCGGCACGAGCGCGGGCCCTCGGGCGGTGCTTCAGGCCTCGGCGCAGGTGGACCTGTACGACGGGCAGTTCGGGCGGGTTTACCGGCACGGCATCCACTTGCTCGACGCGCCCGGGTGGCTCACAACGCTGAACCGCAAGGCTCGCGCAGCGGCAGTACCGCTCATCCGCAAGGCCGGGCCCGATCCGAAGAGCCGCAAGGACCGCGAGAGTGTGGCGATGGTGGACAAAGCCTGCGCGAAGGTCGCGGACCACACCCACGACCTGGCGTGGGGAATCCTGGCCGAAGGAAAGATCCCGGGGTTGGTCGGCGGAGATCACAGCACGCCTCTCGGAGCGATCCGCGCATGCGCCGAGTACGTCGCACGCCATCAGGCCTCGCGCCCCGCCGGGGCGATCAACGGCGAGCACGACCGTGGGCTCGGCATTCTGCATATCGACGCGCACATGGACTTCCGCCCGGCCTTCGAAGGCTTCGCCATGAGCCACGCCTCGATCATGTACAACGTGCTGCAGCAGATCCCCGAGGTCACCCGGCTCGTGCAGGTCGGGATCCGCGATTTCGGTGAGTTCGAGTACGACTTCGGACGATCACAGGGCGAGCGCGTCTCGACGCACTACGACCTGGTCTGGGCCGAGCGCATGCTCGACGGGGCGAAGTTCACGCGTCTTTGCAAGGACGCCCTGGCCCCGCTGCCGTCGCACGTGTATGTGTCATTCGATATCGACGGCCTGGACCCGGCGCTGTGCCCGCACACGGGCACGCCGGTGCCCGGCGGGCTGTCGTTCAACCAGGCGGCAATCCTGCTGCAGATGCTCGCCGACAGCGGGCGACGCGTGGTCGGGTTTGATCTGGTTGAAGTCTGCCCCGGCCCGGGCAGGACCGAGCCGGAGTGGGACGCGAACGTCGGCGCTCGCGTGCTCTACAAACTTTGTGGGTGTGCCTGCGCCAGCGTGCCGCTCCCCGAGGCCGAGGTTTGAGCCCTCCGCGCGAGATGAACATGAAGACTCGATCTGCCCGGACCCTCCCGCGCGCGGCCGTTCGCACTCGCGCGGGCATGACGCGGTCCGTACCACAACCGATCGGCCTGACGGAGTACGCCGCACGGCGTCGCGCACTGCTCCGGGCGCTGGACGGTCGCGTTGCCCTGCTGCTGGCGGGTGAGTCCACTGCGAGCCTGTCGGGGATCTGGCAGGCCGACAAACTCTTCGCATACTTCACGGGCCTGACCGGGGAGTCCGGCGCGTCCGTACTCCTGGACCCCACAGCCGAAGACCCCCGCCGTCGCTGCACCCTGTTTCTCAGACCGCTCAACCCCGAAGTTGATCGGTGGGACGGGTACCGGGAACCGATCTCCGCGCGGCTGCGTGAACGCCTCGGGTTCGAGACGGTGCTCAGGACCGCCGCTCTTCCAACGGCCCTCACCAACGCGGCACGCCGCAGCCGCACCCTGGTGTGTCTCCACCCGTTCTCGCCGTACACGTCTGCGGCGCCGTCGCCGGATCTGGCGATTTTCAGGAAGGTACAGGAGCGGGTGCCGGGGGTCTCGATCGTTGACGGCACGCTGATCCCGCTGCGGATGCGTGCCATGAAGTCTTCCGCCGAACTGGCGCTGATGCGGCGTGCGATCAGCATCACAGCCAGCGGGTTTCAGGCCGCAATGCAAATACTCGCACCGGATATCGGTGAGCGTGCGGTGCAGAACGCGATCGAAGACGTATATCGGCGCGAAGGGGCTTGCGGGCCGGACGGGTTCGCCACGGCCTACGCCTCGATCGTCGGCTCAGGCCTCAACGCCACGGTGCTGCACTACCAGGCCAACAACGGGCCGACGGCAGCGGGTGACCTGGTCGTGATCGACTCCGGCGCGCAGTTCCATGGCTACGCCGCGGATATCACCCGCACGCTGCCGGTCTCCGGGCGGTTCTCGCGCGAGCAGCGCGAGTTGTACGAACTGGTGCTGCATGCGCAGGGTGCGGCGATTCGCGCGGTCAGGCCCGGGGCGATGCTCTTCGATGCTCACGAGGCAGCCCGGCGGGTCTTTGAACGTGCGGGGCTGGCCGATGCCTACATCCACGGCATCGGGCACCACCTCGGCCTGGACGTACACGACCCTGACCCCGGCACCGCGCGCCTCGCCCCGGGCCACGTCGTCACGATCGAACCGGGCTTGTACATGCCCGAGCGTTCGATCGGCATCCGCATCGAGGATGACATTCTCGTCACGCGCCGCGGCTCGGAGAACCTCTCGGCGGGGCTGACCAAGTCGGTCCTCGAGATCGAGTCGGCCATGCGACGCGGGTAGTGGCGAGCAGGACAACCGCGCAGTCGTGGCGAGGTTTACCCGACGACATCGGGCAGGTCGGTCAGGCCGGCGGTGAGCACGCGAGGCTCGCCGTCGGTGATCAGCACGTCGTGCTCATAATGGACGCTCATGCTGCCGTCAGCGGAGTAGACGGGCCATTCGCGAGGGTTCTGGCGGATCTCGCCGGTGGTCTCGGCGATCATCGGCTCGACCGCAACCAGCGTGCCGGGCGTGCAGCGCTGGGTAGCCTCGGGCCACTCGCCGGGGTAGCGGGGGACGACGTTGGAAACGTAGGGCGGTGCGTGCAGTCGGCGCCCGTAGCCGTGACCGCCGAGCCCCCTGATGAGGTGAAAGCCAAACTCACGCTCAACGCACCCCTGGACCTCCTCGGCCCAGGCCAGCCAGAGATTCTGCGGCACGAGGCGTTTCACGCCGCGCGCCAGGGATTCCTTGCCCGCCTGCATCAGGCGTGCGATCTGCGGCGAAGGCAGCCCGAGCGAATAGGTCCACGCGGCGTCCCCGATCCAGCCGTTGGCGCTGACGCCGATATCGATTTTTAGCAGATCGCCCTCACACAGGGGTCGCGTCAGCGAGCCGGCGGTGCCGTGCACCACGCAGTCGTTGACCGATAGGCACGCCTGGCTGGGAAAGGGCGGGCACTTGCCGACCTTGTAGCGGTGGAAGCAGGATCGGCACCCGAGCGTCTCGAGCAGGCGTGCTACCTCGGCATCGATCTGTGCCAGCGTGTGCCCGACGCGGATGAACCGGGCCAGGTGGTGGTGCACCTGCACCACGCGGTCCGCGGCGGCGGCGGCCAGTGCCACATCCGCGGCTGAGATGGCTGAGGGCCCGGGCATGCGGGCCGATGGTAGTGCCCGGACCGGCACGCCGTGTGGAGGGTGGTTCTGGAAGTGTCCGTCGCTCAGGGGCGCGAGAACAACCGCTCGGCCGCGGCGCGTGCGTGCTCGCCGAGTTCGCGCACCTGCATGCGTGCGAACTCCAGCCCGCCGCTGTTCCCGACGTGGTAGCGCCCAAGCACCTCACCCCGGGGGCCGATCAGGAACAGGTCCGCAGGGTGCAACAGGTTGGTGATGGACCGACCGTCATCGAGGGTGATGGCGCTCTCCGGGCGCTCGTCCTCGGTGATCGGGGCGTACTTCCACCGCTCGGCCAGCATGGTGCGTGCCCACTGTACAGCCGGCCGGCCGGGTGTCTCGGTCAGCAGCGTCCAGCGTCCGAGGTCCAGCACCTGCTCCAGCGCCCAGGCGCCCAGCCGCTCGGGCGTGTCGTTCTCAGGGTCGATCGAGATCCCCACGAACCGCACGGGTACCCCTCGCAGTTCGTCGGCCAGTTGCTTCATGAAGGCCATCATCACCGGACAGGCCAGGCGGCAGTGTGAGAACATGAACCCCGCGACGCTGATCTGCCCCTCAAACAGCGAGCGATCCACGCGGCGCCCGTTCTGGTCCACAAGTTCAAAGGACGGGAAGTCCATCCCGGTCAGGGCCGCAGGCTGGCGCAGAGGGTCCTCTCGCCATGCCTCGCCCCCGGTGAAGATCAGCCCGCCGCCCTGTCCACGCGACGGGGCCGTCGTGCCGGGAGATCCGGTGGACGAGCGGTTGAGCAGGATCGTCAGCATGCCCGCCAGCGATCCGGCGAAGATGATCCCCATGATCGTGATGTAGATCCGCATCCCTCGCGTCACGCCTCGGCCCTCACAGTACCCAGCGCGCCACGACCTCGCCGACCATCGCGGCCAGGAGGAGCGGCAGATGAATGATGGTTCCAAAGAACGCGGTCCTCGCGCGCTGGCGCGTCGGCGACGCGACCAGCCGCGCGGCCAGCGCCAGCATGCCACAGCCGGAGGCCGCGGCGATCGCGCCGTACGCCCAACCCAACCGATCGGGCATGACCGCCAGCGGTGCCAGCGATGCGCCCAGCAGGAGCACGCTCCAGATCAGAACAGTCCACGACGTGAGCCGGCCACCGGGGTCGAGGATCGGAAGCATGCGGTACCCCGCACGCTCGTAGTCCTCTCGGTACATCCAGGCCAGTGCGCACACGTGCGGGACCTGCCAGACGAACATCAGCATAAACAGGGACCACCCGCCGGCATGATCAAGCCCTGCCCACGGGCTGGCCGTCACTCCCCCGACGGAGCCCTGGGTCGGCAGCACCGAGATCGCCGCGGTCCAGCCGATCAGCGGAGGCATCGCGCCGGGCACGGCACCGACCAGCGTGTTCAGTGTGGAGACGGTCTTGAGAGGTGTGTACGCCAGTACGTACAGCACCAGCGTGAGCAGCGACAGTGCCGCGGGGATCGGCCCGCAGGTCAGCCCGAGGATGAGAACCCCGGCCAGGCCCATGGTGCTTCCAGCCATGAACGCCGCCGGCAGAGTGATGCGCCCCGAGGGGAGCGGACGGCGGTACGTGCGCTCCATCAAGGCATCACGATCACGCTCCCACCACATGTTCAGCGCGTTGGCGCCGGCCGCGGAGAGGGCCGTCCCGATCAGGCACCCGGCCGCAACCAGGGCGAGACGCCAGCCGCCGAAGGTGGCGATGCCGTCAGCCGACGCGAGCCCCTTCAGCGCAAGCAGAAACCCGACGGCCGCGGTCAGCGTGACCAGGCGAGTGATTCTGGGCTTGGTGAGTTCCAGCAGGACCACGCCGGAGCGGCGGTCCGGTCGATCCACCGCAAGGCTCTTCACGCCTTCTGCGGGAACGTCCTCTGAGCCTGAGCCGGTGCGGACAAGCGCCAGCCGCCCCACGGACCCGAGGGAGCCGGCATGCGCGGACGAAATGGTCTGGGGGACGTCAGACACGTGAGCGGGGATGGCCGGTAAGGTGGTCCCCGGCCGCCTTGATCCTTCGCCGTCCGATCTTCGTCGGCCACACTCCGCCGGAGAGATGTGATCGACCGCGCAGGCGCCGGAGAGCGAATACGCTTGACGCAGAGTCCCGGTAGCTCAGCCGGATAGAGCAGCGGTCTTCTAAACCGCAGGTCGTGCGTTCGAATCGCACCCGGGACGCTGGGTCTCGGTAGCTCAGCTGGATAGAGCAGCGGTCTTCGAAACCGCAGGTCGTGCGTTCGAATCGCACCCGAGACGTTCAGATCACCGTCAGATCAGGGCTATTTCTCTGGTGCTTGGGGGGGGGGCTCGGTTTGGCCGGGAGCGACCACCGCGAACACGGGCGTGAGCAGGCGTGGAACTGAGTTGTACAGACGATGGACGTTCCCCGTGCGGATGACCACGGGCGTCGGGGAGCCCTCCAAGTAACCCACGATCATGCTCCCGGGCACGTCGTCCAGCCCTCCCTGCACGGCGCCGTCAGAGCCCAGCAGTTCGATCACGGCCAGTTCGCGCATTCCCGGAGGGGGCAGCAGTTGGATGGACTGCGCCGGTGCCTGCGTGACAAACTGCAGTGTCGCGGCGATCTCGACCCGCTGCTCGGGCGTGAGGAGAACTGGTGGACGCTCCGAGCGATGTTCCTCCCATGCGTCACCGCGGCGGACGAAGTTGACCCGCTCGACGGGGTTGTCTGGCGATGGCATGATCCGCAGGGACTGCACGTCCGCCACCAGGGCCGACGATGCGTGAGGGCTCACGACACGGGCCGGATCCACAAACAGCGCGGGGAGAGACGATGCCGCCAGGGTCACAACACGCCGTCCGTACGCCGGAACCGCCCAGACCGTTCTCGAGGCCGGATCGGCCGGGCCCCCGATCATCAGCGTGTGCTCATCCACACGGCTGGTCACAGAACCGTCGGCATCCAGAAGGCGTGCCGTACGGACCACCCGGACTTGCGCCCTGGGCTGGTTCATCGCGGCGCGGCCTTCCTCGGGCTCGCCCTCGTCAAAGAACCGTTCGACGCGCAGTTGTTCCAGAGCGTTCTGGAGGCCCATCACCCCCGTCGGATCCGCCGGGGCCTTCACCGGCTCGATCATGCGCCACTGGCGACCTTCGCGCCGAAGCTCGAGAGCGCCTGCAGGCGTAGTCAGTTCGATCCGGGTCGCGGACAGTGCATCGGCAATGACGCTCCGAGATCGCATCGCGCGAATCGCCAGCGGGCGCTGATCACCCGCAGAGACCAGCCTCGAACGCAGGCTTGTATCGATCAGGGCAGTGCGCGTGCGCCCACCCTCTTCGACACGGACCACCTCGCGGCCGCCGAGCGCACCCGGGCCCAGCACGATGGTCCGCTCGCGGCCATCGCGATACGCAATCGTCAGTCGAAAGCGCTCGGGGCCGGCCTCCGCGCCGGGCTCGGGAGTGCCCACCGCGGTGACCTGCCGCAGCGCCAGCAACCACTGCTCCACCAGCGGGGAGTCGGCAGGCCAGTCGTTGGCCGCGTCGTCGGGTGATGTGCCGACACGGGCCACCCAGGCCCCCGGCTGTTCCGACGTCAGGGCGGTGCGGACGAGGTGATCACGGACGCCATCTCCGACCAGGTGGATGCGCACGACATCGATGGCCTGCGCGGTGATCACCGGCTCGCCGGGCGCCAGGGTGTCGCCCGGGCCTTGCGTCGGTCCGGAGCGGTTGGATTGCACGATCCAGAGCGCCACTCCGGCCAGCAGGACCGCCACCACCAGCGCCAGGATGATCGGGCGGGTTGTCATGCGGAGCCTCCGGGGATGGTCGGGTGCGTACGGGGCCGTGTGTGTTCAACACTACCCATGGTCCAGGTCCATTGCGGCGCTGACCCGGGCCTACCGTCGAGCGTGCCCCCCATCATCGGCATCACGGCTGATCTGGTCGAAGTTTCAGCCGAAGGTGCACCTCCCGGATCGCCGCCGCGCCGCAGGGTGGTGCAGGCGATGACATACGTCGATGCTGTCCGCAACGCCGGCGGGGTGCCGGTGCTGCTGCCGCCGTTGCCGGAACTGGCACGCGAGCAGTGCCGAGCCGTGCACGCCCTGTTGTTCACCGGTGGACAGGATGTGGACATGCGACGGTTCGGTCAGGAGAACCATCCCGCGGCGCAGTTGATGCATCCCCAGCGACAGGAGCACGAGTTGGCGCTGCTGAAGGCCGCCGACGAGATTCCACGTCTGCCCGCGCTGGGGGTCTGCCTGGGCATGCAGTTGATGTGCCTGCACCGCGGGGGGACGCTGATCCAGCACCTGCCTGACGTGCTGCCCTCGGCCGATCGCCACCTGCACGACACGCTGCACCCGATCCTGCAGGAGCCGGGCGTTCGCCTTGAGCACGGGGCGCTCCCGCCGGGGGCCGCCGCCAGCAGCCACCATCAGGGGGTGGCCAGCCCGGGGTCGCTGCGAACCGTGGCCCGCAGCGACGACGGCGTGATCGAGGCTGTGGACGACGGTTCACGCCCGTTCTACTTCGGCGTGCAGTGGCACCCCGAGCGCACGCCCGATCAGGGGTTGGGCGCTGCGATCGTGGGGCGTCTGGTCAGGGCGGCAGAGATGTACACCCGCGCTCGCGGGTGAGCACTCAGATCTTCGGCGTGCTGGTGCTGGGCAGCGTGCTGGTGGCGCTGACGACGGGTCGGGCGTTGAGCAGGCTCAGTGAGTCCTTGACGCCCAGCGAGTTGTAGATGTCGCGCGTCGCGGTCGAACGGTTCAGCGTGTAGAAGTGAACACCGCGGACCTCGTTGTCGAGCAGGTCTCGGCACTGTTCGGTCGCCCAGTGCACGCCCACGCGGGCCACCGCGGCCGGGTCGCCGCCCGTCCGGTTGATCGCACGCAGCAGCGGTGCCGGGAAGCGCGCCCCCAGCGCCATCTCGGCCATGGCCTGCATGCCCTTGACGCTGGTGACGGGCATGATTCCCGCGACGATCGGCACCCGGATCCCTGCGAGGGTGCAGCGGTCGCGGAAGTCGTAGAAGTCGTGGTTGTCGAAGAACAGCTGCGTGCAGATCCAGTCGGCCCCCGCGTCCACCTTGGCCTTCAGGTAGTCCATCTCCTTCACCCGGTTGGGTGTGCCGGGGTGTCCTTCGGGAAAGCCGGCGACGCAGACGCCGAACCCGCGCGGGTCGGGGTGATTCCTCGCGCCAAACTCGCGGATGTGTCGCACCAGGTCGGCGGCGTAGCGGAACGCGTCGCGAGACCGATCCCAGTCGGGCATGTTCCGGGGAAGATCGCCACCCAGCGCCAGGATGTTGCCGATCCCGGCCGTCGCGTACTGCTCCAGGATCGCGTTGATCTCGTCCGTCGAGTGGCAGACGCACGTCAGGTGCGGCACGGGTTCCAGGGCGGTGCGGGTCTTGAGCCGCACCACCAGGTCGCGCGTCAGTTCCCGGGTCGACCCTCCGGCGCCGTACGTCACCGAGACGAAACTCGGCTTCAGTGCCTCCAGTTCCGCCATGTTCTGGTAGAGGGTCTCCGCGGCCTCCGGGGACTTGGGAGGAAAGAACTCGAAGCTGAACGTCGTCGAGTGCTGGTTGAAGATGTCGCGGATGTGCATACGCGTCCTGCCCGGTGCTTCAACGCCCGCACCCTCTATCGGCACCCGAGCCTCGCAGGTCGTCCTTCGGCCGCCACGAGAGTATACCCATTCATCCGGATGAATGGTCAGACATTGGTCCGCATTCCTAAAACTTGGCGAACAGTCGCGGCCAGGTTCTTCAAAGCGCCGGTATGCTCCTGTTTCGTGGGGCATTGCGGACCCGCCGGGACAACGGCGGGGAGGAGGCACAAGGATGCGTACGGGAGTTCTCTCGCTGGTCGTCGGAGTGCTGGTGGCTGTCACGATGATCTACGCCATGCCCACCCGTGCGGACGCGAGCGACGCCATCGTCACCGAGGCCGTGCGCTACGAGCACGAGGGCGTCCGGCTGCGCGGGGTGCTGGTGTACAACCGTGACCTGGAAGGACGGCGTCCCGGGGTGCTGGTGTGCCACGAGTGGTGGGGGCTGAACGACTACGCCGTCCGCCGTGCCCGCATGCTGGCCGAGCTGGGGTACGTGGCCTTCGCGCTGGACCTGTACGGCGAGGATGTGAACACGGAGGACCCGAACCGTGCAGGGCAACTGGCGGGCGCGGTAATGGGGCGGCCGGCGGTGGTGCGCGGGCGTGCGGCGGCGGGGCTGGCGGTGCTGGCGCGGCATGAGCGGGTGGACGCAGCGCGGCTGGGGGTGATGGGCTACTGCATGGGCGGGACGGTGGCGCTGGAACTGGCGCGGTCGGGCCTGCCGCACACCGAGCACCTGCGGGCGGTGGTGGCGTTCCACGCGGCCCACCTGCTGGCCGAGAAGCCCGAGGACAACCGCAACATCCGGGGCACGGTACTGATCGCCCACGGCCAGGACGACGCGTTCGTCCGCGAGGGGGACATCGACCGGTTCCACGCGCAGATGAAGCAGGCGGGGGTGGATTACATCTTCATCGCCTACGCGGGAGCGGTGCACGCGTTCACGAACCCCGATGCCGACAAGGTGGGTCTGCCGAGCGTGGGCTACCAGCGGGCGGCCGATGAGCGGAGCTGGCGGCACATGAAGGACCTGTTCACCGAGCGGCTTGGTGCGCCGCTTGCGCCGGACCGCCGCGCGCCGTGACCCGGGAGGCCGGCGCACGGCCGCGAGCCCTCGCAGGGTCGACGGGAATTGCGCGTCAGGGCGATCGGTGATGATCGCGGGTCTTTCGTGCGCGAACGCGGGGCGATCCGTGACGAAAGCGCCGGGGTTGGATGGTCCGCGCCCGGGACTGGGGAGGCCGTCCCCGGAGCGGGTGAGCGCGTCAACGGAGCATTGACACGCTGCGCCGGAGCGGGTGAGCGTGTCAACGGAGCGTTGACACGCTCACCAGGAGCGGGTGAGCGCGCCAACGGAGCATTGACACGCTGCGCCGGAGCGGGCGCGCATGCACCCGGAGCGCGGGGGTGCTCACCGGCTCCTGGTCGGCGCGGCCCATGCAGCGGAGCGGGCGGCCGGCGGTCTCAACCGTCCTGGCGGCGCGGGCATCGTGCGGATCCCACGGGGGCATCGGGGGCATTGCCGATCAGCCGGGCCGGGTCTGCCCGTGGGTGATGCGGCGCAGCGTGGCCTGCTGGATGGACTGGGGCCTCCAGGTGAGCACCGCGGGGACGCCCTCGTGCCCGCCGGTGGCTGTCGCGGCATCGACGCGGGACGTCACCATCTCCACGACGAGCCGCTCGGTGGGCTGTCCCGCGTCGAGCAGGCGGTCGCGGGACGTGATCCGTGTGTTCTCGACCTGGAACTCGGTGCAGAGCACCCCGTTGAAGAGGCGGGCTTCGAGCACGATGCCCTGGCCCTCGTCGATCTGGAACTCGCCCCTCTGGCGGTCCTTGACCAGGAGGGTGTAGGGGCGGACCTGCCGTCCGGCGGGGCCGTCATAGAGGATGGTCCACTGGAAGCGGTCGGGCCGGTCGGTGGCGTCGACCTTCAGTTCCATGGTGAACCGCACGGGGTGTGCGGGATCACCGGCGGTTGCCTCTCCGCGCCAGTGCCCGAGCCAGGATTCGGGGAACTCGGCGGCGACCCCGGGCGCGGCGTGGTCCGTCGGGGCCCGCTGCGCAGAGGCCCTGTGGTGATCCGCCGCGCGGGCGTCGGCGCGGGGCGGCCCTCGCCCCTCGACCTCATCGATCCAGGCGAGCACCAGGCCGGGGAGGCTGGCGTCCCAGGCGCCGCGGCCCATCGCGCGGACGCTGGCCTGCAGGGAGGGGTGCACGGTGAAGGCGTGGTCCATCTTCGGCAGCACGACGCTGCGGGCGGTGCCGGGGGAGCGGGCGTTGACGATCTGCGCGATCAGGTCGTGGTCCTCCTGCGCGGTCACCCAGTCGTACTCGCCGTAGACGGCCAGGACGTGCCCGGTGGACTCGTGCCAGGCTCGCGCCAGGTTGAGGTCCTGGAGCTGGTGGAAGAACGAGACGTGGCGCGTGTGGAGGTGCTCGGGGCTGACGCCGGGGGGTGGGGGTGTGAGTTCCGGGTAGCGCGACCAGACCTCCGCGAGGGTCTTCTTCTCGATGAGCACCACCGCGCTCTGGCGGGCCTCGCGCAGCAGGGCGTCGTTGATCGCCACCTCGCTGGCCCCCGCCAGGCGCATCTGCCGGCGCGTGTTCTCCAACTGGTACTCCAGCCAGGTGCGGACGGCGGTGCCGTAGACGATGCTCCCCCGCACGGGGATCTCCCCGGAGAGCAGCGGGGCCATGACCCCGCCCATGGAGTGACCGAAGAGGTAGACGCGGTCGGGGTCGACACCGTCGGTCTGCTTCAGGGCCTTCAGCGCAGCGCGGTAGCCCTCCAGTTCGGTCCGGAAGTCGATGTCCTCGCAGGGCGGGCCCTGGGAGTCGCCCAGACCGGGCTTGTCGACGCGGAGCGTGATGTACCCCGCCTTCGCCATGGCGTGCACGAGGCGGGTATCCACGGCGTCGGGGTTCTGCGGGCGGTCGAGCGTCGCGCACCCGAGGCCCTGGATGAAGAAGAACGCCGGCGCACGGCCGTCCACCGCCAGCGGCGAGCGCTCCGGCAGGGTGAGGATGGTCCGGAGGGCGTAGCCCTCGGCCACGGTGACCTGGCCGTAGATCACTTTCGAGCCATCGACGGACTCGTGGGGCATCGGTTCGAGGTGGATGGTGAGTGTTCGTTCCTCGTCGTTGCGCACCACGACCAGGTTCGTCGGACGGTCGGACGGCAGTGTGCGCAGCAGGCTGACTAGCGCGGCCATGGAGTCCAGCGGGTGTCCGCCGATCGAGAGCAGCCGGTCGCCGACGGCGATCCCGGCGCGGGCCGCGGGGCTGTCGGGCCGGATGGAGGCGATGATCAGCCCGCCCTCGGCGCTAGGTTGGCCGCCGAGGCCGATGACCGCGCGACGGACAAGGTCTGGCGCATCGGACGCACGGACGCTCGGCGTCGTGGTGCACACCAGGGCCAGCAGGCTCAGTGTCAGGACCGACCTGAGCAGGGCGAGTGGCGCCCATGCGGCAGATGGGGGGCAGGGGTTGTGGGGTATGGCGTGATCGCGCTGTGCATGCGTGCACGACGGGTGCGGGGTCATGGCTGGTCCTTGCTGCGCGGCTGAGGCGCGGTACGGCTCCTGGTCCGGGGTCAGTCGGACGGCGGAAAGCGGTCTGGGTTTCGCGGTGATCGGCGGGTGCGTCGCCTCCCGGCCTTTGCGGCAGGGGCGGGCGTGGCGGAGGTGCTCGGCGCACCGGGAGGTGCCGGGTCGATGCGTGCATTGTCCGCGCCGCGCTTGCGGGTTACCGGGCAGGCGACCGAGAGCGTGAGGTACAGCCGGCCCTCGCGGCGCTTCTTGCCTGCGTCCATGAGCTTCTTGAGGCGGCGGATGAGTGCGCGGACCTCTCCGAAGGCTTCTGGTGTCAGCCAGGAGAGTTCGTAGTTGATGCTGAAGTTCCTGGAATCCTCGTGCAGGTTCAGTGTTCCGGCGCGGGAACTGTCGCGGATGGCGCGGGCCGTGGCGCGCAGCAGCGACTCGCTGGCCCGGGAGATCGCGCGGGCCTGGGCAGCGGGCGAGACCCCTTCGAAGGCGGGTGCGAAGTCGTCGGCGGTGACGTCGAAGAGCTGCTCGATGTTGCGGGCCCCTTTTCGCAGGCCCGCCTCGCGCACGAAGCCGGCGCGGCGCAGGGCGTCCACGTGCCGGTAGAGGGTGTCCGCGGGGCGGTCCAGGGTCCGGGCGATGTCGGCGATCGAGCAAGGCCCGGCCAGGCGCAGGGCCTCGGCGACCTCGACGCGCACCGGCGACATCAGCACCGACCATGCGGCGGTGGACGTCACGCCGACGACGCCGGGGGTCCTCATGGCACGATTGTACACAACGGTTGTGATCGTGACAAGAAAGAAAATCAACGCCCGGCTCGTCCGCCCCGATCGGCCCCGCACCGGAGCAGTGCCGACGGGACCGAGCGGGTCGGGTGCGGGCGGTTCAGCGGGCGAGGAAGCGGTCGGAGAGCCAGTCGCTGACCGTCCGGAGCACCTCGGGCGAGACGGTGGTGTCGATGGCCGGGTACTCGTCGATGGTGCCGCGCCGGGCGGGCTGCATCAGGTGATTCAACCCCTCGAACACACGCGCCGTCACGTCGGGCGTCGGCGCGGCTCTCAGCGCCGCTTCCATCGGCGGTTTCTCCACCGCCGGGACGACCTGCAGGTCAAGGCTCCCGAAGAGTGCCAGTACGGGGACGTTGAGTCGGCGGAGATCGGCCGCGGGGTCGTGCGTCAGAAACGTCCTGAACCACGGCGTCTGGATCTGCCGGAGGGATGCGCGGGCCATCTCATGCAGAGCGTCATCGGGCAGGGGATTGGTCGAAGACTGGGTACGGATCAGGGTCTTGACGCGGGCGAGAAGTTCCTCGTGCGGGAGATCCTGTTCGAGGGCGTCGAAGAGGTTTCCCGCGGCGAGCACCACCGCCTCGGCCTGTTCGTCGCTCAGGCCGGCCGCGAGCATGAGGGCGCGGTTCTGGGCCAGGAGGGTGCCGCGCCCGGAGAGTCCCGGGCCGGCGATCATGACGACAAAGGCCACGCGCTCGTTGCGTGCCGCGACGTGGGCTGCGACGATCGCTCCCTCGCTGTGGCCCATCAAACCGACACGCGCGACATGGTCGCGTGCCGAGAGCCACCGCCAGCAGGCCTCGGCGTCATCGGCAAACTCCCGAAGTGTTGCGGAGGCAAAATCGCCGGTGGATCCGGCGATCCCCCGGTCATCGCACCGGAGCACGGCAAAGCCCGCCCGCGTCAGGGCATCGGCCCAGACCGCAAAGGGCCGATGATCCATGATCTCCTGGTCCCGGTTCTGCGGACCGCTCCCTGTGAGCAGGATCACGCCGGTGAACGGCCCGTCGCCCGGCGGTGTCGTCAGCGTCCCCGCGAGCGTGATGTCGCCCGCGGGGATGCGGACTTCTTCCGTGGAGTACGGGAATGGCGGCCTGGGGTCCTGTGGACGGCGTGTGGGTTCGTCCGGGCCAGTCTGCCGTGCAAGTTTGAAAGGGAACTGAAACTGCGCCTGCGAGAACGACCCGGTGATGGTGTCGGCGCCCAGTTCGCCATCGAAGGTCGGAGTGCCCGGCACGCCGGCGATCGTGAAGGTGATTCGCGGAGTGTTGATCGCAAGTCTTTCAAGGGGCAGGCCGCGAACACCCTGCGCCGGAATGTCGATCGTCCCTTCCGGTCCCTTGGGGGAAGTGCTCAGTCGGACGATGACGCGCAACGGCTGCCCCGGCGTTTCAATCGAACCGGACCAGCGCCCTGCCCACGCGGGTGGTGTGTCCGAGGATGCGGGAGTTGTGGGAGTGCTCGCCGGTGGGGGTAGGAATGCCGGATCGACTGGGCGTGAGTGTGGCGAGGCTCTGGTGCTCCCTGACGCGTGGGGGGTACAGAAGAGCAGGCTGGATGTGACCAGCACAGCGGAGATCCTCGCGGTGCTGGCGAGGACGAGGAGCAATGAGAAAAGAAATGGCCGAGAGAACTGCAGCATTCCGGCAGGTTACCAGACGCTGTCAAGGGGAATGCAGGCAGGAGATCCCCTTGCTTCGGGTGGAGGAACGCGGGTAGTGATTGCCCCAGATCCGGGAATCGTGCACACTGTGAGTGCACGAATGGGAGAGGCGCCCCGCGTGCATAACCGGAGAGCAGCGCCGTGCTGACGAGGACCACCACGCAGATCCTGGAGTCGTTGCGCAACCCCGGGAACCGGGAGTTGTGGCGGGTCTTCGACGGACGTTACCGGCCGGTCCTTGAAGCGTTCGCGCTCCGTCATGGACTGACGCACGATGAGTCGGCCGAGGTGGCACAGACCGCCCTGGCCCAGTTTGCGCAGGACTACGGCGCCGGTCGGTACGACCGGAGCAAGGGGCGGCTGAGTTCGTGGATCATCGGGATTGCGCACAACCGTGTGCGGGATGCGCTGCGGCTCCGCGAGCGGCGAGCCGCTGCGCGTGGTGAGACGGTGCTGGCGACGGTTCCCGACGAGCAGGAATCTGGGCGTCATTGGGAAGAGGCGCTGGAGAAGGTGGTTTTGGAGCGGGCGTTGCACGCGCTGCGGACTACCACGCGCTTCGATGAGCGGACGCTGCGAGCGTTTGATCTGTGCGCGATCCGCGGGGTGCCGGCCGAGGCGGTGGCCGCCGAGTGCGGGATGAGCGTTGCGGAGGTGTACGTCGCCAAGAATCGGGCGATCAAGAAACTCCGGGAGATCGTCGCGGACTTCACTCGGGAGTACGACGACGAGTGAGCACGATCCTCCAGCATTGTCCGGAGCCCGGCGCGATCGAGTCGGCGATTGTGGCCGGGGGGCCCGAGGGCGCTCTGGCCGAGCACCTCGAGCGGTGTGCCACCTGCCGGGAGCAGGCGCGGACGATCCGTGAGAATCTCCGGTTCATGCACGGGCTGCTGGGGCGGCTGGGGGTCGATGCGGTCGCCAAGGCGGTCAGCGATACCGGCCAGCCCGGTGTACCGCCGGACCTGGTCCCCGGCTACCGGATCACGCGTGAGGTGGCCCATGGTGGTCAGGGGGCGGTGTACGAGGCGGTCCAGCACGAGACCAAGCGCAAAGTCGCGATCAAGATCGTGGACCCCGGTCCCCCGGGCGGGCACGGGGTTCGCCGGTTCGAGCGTGAGGTGGAACTTGCCGCCAGCCTGCGCCATCCGAACATCGTGAGCGTGTACCACAGCGTCACGCTGGGCGACGGGCGTCATGCGCTGGTGATGGAGTTTGTGGACGGTCTCCGGCTCGACGAGTGGGCGGCGACGGTGGACGCCGCAACGCCGTCCACGCCCGAGGCGAGGCGCGATGCGGTCCGCATCAAACTCCGCGCGATCGCCACGGTCTGCGACGCGGTGCAGCACGCCCACGTGAACGGCGTGATCCACCGCGACCTGAAGCCCGCCAACGTGCTGGTTTCGCCCGACGGCACGGTCCGCGTGGTGGACTTCGGTATTGCCCGCCGGGTGTCGCACGCCACGCAGTTGACGCGGACGGGGAGTTTCGCGGGGACGCTGGCCTACGCCTCACCTGAACAGGTGTCCGGCAAGTCGGGCGATATCGATACCCGCACGGATGTGTACGCGCTGGGGTTGCTGCTGTACGAGGTGCTCGCGGAGCGCCGCCCCTACGACACCGACGGCTCGCTGAGCGGGGCGATCGCCAGCATCGTGAACAACCCCCCGCCGAAACTGGAGATCATCCAGCCCGGCAACCAGCCGGCCGGGGCGGAGCTTGAGGCGATCGTGCAGAAAGCGCTGGCCAAGGACCGCTCGGAGCGCTATCAGTCGGCGGTCTCGCTGCGTAACGACGTGGAGAACTACCTGGCGGGACGTGCGGTTGATGCCCGGCTGCACAGCACGGTGTACGTGCTGCGGAAGATGGCGGCACGCCATCGGGTCGGATTCGCGGTGGCGTTGGGGCTGGTGGTCCTGCTGGCCACGTTCGCGGTGCTGATGACGTGGTCGTCCCGTCGTCTGGCCCAGCAGCGGGAGCTGCTCGCCGCGTCGTTGGCCTCCAGCACCGTCGAGCGTGGGCGATCGGTCGGGCGCAGCGGCGAGAACTTCCGGGCCGAGGAGCTGCTCTGGCCGGAGTTTCACCGGTCGGGCGTGGACCCGCAGGATTCCGAGCTGCTTTTCACCTCGACGCCGGCGGCGACGCAAGTGGCGTGGGCCATCTGCGAGTTGTACAGCCGTCACCCCACGCTGGCGCGCTACCGCGGTCCTCCCGGTGCGGCGATGATGGGCTTTGAGCGCGACGGGCAGACGCTGCGGCTGCTCGGCATCGATGGAACACAGGAACTGCGGTCGTCAACAACGGGAGCGCTGATAGAGCGGATCGGGCCGATGGCCACGCCTCCCAACGTATCCGGGAGCCTGATGCCCGGGACCTGGGGGTACGCGATCCTGAGTGATGCGGGCACCGCGACGTACCACCGCGACACCGGGCGTACGCGGTGGTTTTCCTCCGACGAACTCCCGGCGCGCATCTTCCGCGAGATGTCCGCCGACGGGGGCCGGATGCTGACGCTCGACAGCGCGGGAGATCTGGAACTGTGGACGACCGAGCCCCCAGCACGAATCGCGACGCTTGCACGGGGCGTGTCGAACAGTTCAAAGCCCTGCTTCACCCGGGACGGTGCGTGGGTCATCGCGGGCGTTGATCGCGACATCCTGCGCTGGCGCTCGGACAACGGCGAGCAGGACCGTGTCTGGTCGATCCCCGACGCGCTCCGGGCACAGGCCGTTCGCATCGGTATCTACGCCGTTCGATTGAACCCTGACTCACGGCGCCTGGCCGTGGGCTACGGCGGCTCGTTGCTGTTCTTTGATGCCGAGGATCCAACGGCCAGCCCGATGGAGGTCCGTGCGGCCCACCGGGGGTTTACCGCGTACCTGGCCTTCAGCGATGATGGGCGCGTACTGCTGTCGTCGGGCAATGAACGCAACCTGCGGATCTGGGATCCCGCGAGCGCCACGCTGCTCGGGAGTTTCGAGCACGGGCGCGATTCGCGCATGTGGCCCGCGGTGACCGGCGACGGCGCCCGGGTGGCGATCATCGATCATGAGGATGTCGTCTCCGTGTTTGAGTCGCGTGCCGGCGGGTGGATGTCTCGCCTGACCGGGCCACGGCACACCGTGCACAAGGTGGCCTTCAGTCCCGACGGAACACTGCTGGCTGGTGTTTCCTCGGACGGCAGCGCGAGGCTCTGGAAGCGTGCCGACCAGGCGCTGCTCTGGGAACTGTCGCTGGCCCCCGCGTCGCTCGAGGCTGTCTGCTTCTCACCCGACGGGCGCACGCTGGCGCTGGCCGATGCTGAAGGAAACATTCACGCGTTTGATGTCGCGGCGCCTGGCGCTCACCGTCGGCTGGCGGTCGGGCCGCGCCTGCCGTCCTGGCTGAGGTTCTCGCCGGACGGGAGGAGCATCGTCTGCACGGGCTACAGCGAGCGGATCAGCATCTTTGATGCGTCGGACGGTCGGTTGAAGCGCGAACTGGCCGGCCATCGGGGGCGCGTGATTGAGGGCGTCTTCTCTGCGGACGGGCACACCCTGTACAGCGTCTCGGGTGATGGGCAGGCCATCGCGTGGGACTGGGCGTCGGGTCGAGAGCGATTTCGGACCGTGTCTCACGGCTCGCAGATCCGGGCGGTCGCGCTGACCCCGGACGGGCGCACACTGATCACCGGCAGCGACGACTGGAAGATCCGTCTCTGGAACGCCCTGACCGGAGAAGGCCTTGACGTGATCACCGGACCTCGGCAGCAGATCTTCGGGCTGGCGGTTCATCCCCGCGGGAACCTGCTGATTTCATGCGGGCGTGATTCGACACTGCAGGTCTGGGATCTGCGTACACGGCGCGAGGTGGCCCTGCTGGAAGGGCACAGCGACATGGTGCTCTCTCTGGCGCTGTCTCCCGACGGTCAAACGCTGGCCACCGCGAGCGTCGATCGCAGCGTGGGCGTCTGGAACCTGCGGCACTACCAGCAGCACCTGATCGGCAACGCGGAGTTCTGGCGAGAACGTCTCCCCGCGAAGTAGCGGAATCGACAATGCCGCGGCGGAGCGTTCTTCCGGGATCACCGGATGTACAGCAGGTCGCGGTACGTCGGCAGTGGCCAGAGGTCTTCGCTCACGTGCTGTTCGAGGGCGTCGGCCAGGTCGCGGAGGTCGTTCATCAGCGGCTTGACCTTCGACTTGATGTGGCGAGCGTGGGTGAGCGGGTCGGTGTCGTGGTTCTCGGCGGCCTTGTTCAGGGCCTCGGCCGTGCTGGAGAATCGCGTCACGCCATCGACAAACTGTTCCAGGGCGCGACGCTGTTCGCCGGTGTCGACGCCTGCGGACTCGGCCGCGGCGATGGCCTCGGCCAGGCGAGTCTGGTGCTGGAGGGCGGAAGGGAGCACCTGACCGCGGGCCATCTGCACCATGACCTGGGCCTCGATGGTGACCTGCTTGCAGTACTTCTCCAGGGCGATGATGCATCGCGAATCCATTTCGACCTTCGAGAGCACGCGGTACTTGCTCATGACCTCGACGGACTTGCGAGAGCGGATGACCGGGAGCGCGTCGACCGAGTCGCGCAGGTGGGGCAGCCCGCGGCGTTCGGCCTCGGCGTGCCAGGCTTCGGAGTACCCGTCGCCGTTGAACACCACCCGCTTGTGCTGCTTGACGATCGACCGCAGCAGGTCGAGGACCGTGGACTGGAGTTTCTGGGGCGAGGGCGTGCGTCCGAGCGATTTCTCGAGTTTCGTGGCCATGAAGTCGAGCGACTCGGCCACGATCGTGTTCAGAACGGTGTTCGGCCAGCCGGAACTCTGCGACGATCCCACAGCCCGGAACTCGAACTTGTTGCCTGTGAAGGCGAAGGGTGATGTCCGGTTGCGGTCGCCGGTATCGCGGTGCAGGCTGGGGAGGATCGAGGCGCCCAGGTCCAGTCGCCCGCCCTTGAGCGTGCGTTTGGTCTGGCCGCGTTCGATCTGTTCGATGATGTCCGCGAGCATGTCGCCGAGGAAAATGGAGATGATGGCCGGGGGCGCTTCGTTGGCGCCGAGGCGGTGGTCGTTGGAGGCGCTGGCGATGGTCGCGCGAAGCAGATCGGCGTGGAGGTCCACCGCGCGGATCACGGCGCAGAGGAACGTCAGGAACTGCAGGTTGTTGTGGGTGTCGGCCCTCGGATCGAGGAGGTTGACCCCGGTGTCGGTGGACATGGACCAGTTGTTGTGCTTGCCGGAGCCGTTGATACCGGCGAAGGGTTTCTCGTGGAGCAGGCACTGCAGCCCGTAGCGCGGGGCGACGCGCTTGAGCGTCTCCATGACCACCATCTGATGATCGCAGGCGATGTTGGCCTGCTCGAAGATCGGTGCCAGTTCAAACTGAGCGGGGGCGACCTCGTTGTGGCGGGTCTTGACCGGCACACCGAGGCGGTACAGCTCGGACTCGACTTCCGCCATGAACGCCAAGACCCGCGCGGGGATCGAACCGAAGTAGTGATCCTCCAGCTGCTGGTGCTTCGGGGGCTTGGCCCCGAAGAGCGTCCGCTCGCAGAGCATCAGGTCGGGGCGAGCGAAGTAGAGGTTCCGGTCGACCAAGAAGTATTCCTGCTCGGGTCCGACGGTGGTCGTGATCCGGTTGACCCCCTGCGCGGTGCCGAAGATCCGGAGGATGCGCAGGGCGTGCGTGGATAGCGCCTCGATCGACCTCAGGAGGGGGGTCTTGATGTCCAGGGCTTCGCCCGTCCAGGAGACGAAGGCGGTCGGGATGCACAGCGTGGCCGACGTCCCGGACCGGTTCAGGAACACCGGCGAGGTCGGGTCCCAGGCGGTGTACCCGCGGGCCTCGAACGTCGACCGGATGCCTCCGGAGGGGAAGCTCGACGCGTCGGGCTCGCCCATCACCAGCGCGGAGCCGGAGAACTGCGTCATGAACCCCCCGCCGGGATCGGGAGCGATGAACGAGTCGTGCTTCTCTGCGGTGGAACCGGTCAACGGCTGGAACCAGTGGGTGTAGTGGGTGGCGCCGCGCTCGATGGCCCAGTCTTTCATCGACGAGGCCACGATGTCGGCAAGTTCATGGTCGAGTTTCTCGCCGTTCTTAATCGTGCGCATCAGGCGCTGGAAAACGTCCTTGGGCAGGCGCTCGCGCATGACCCGTTCGGAGAAGACGTCGGCGCCGTAGAGGTCCTCCATGCGGCTCTGCTCGGTGGGCTCGGCGGTGAGGGTGCGGGTGTCGCGCCAACTGGTGGCGGCGGCGATGGCTTCCATGCGGGACTTGATCAGCGACATCTCGGGATCTCCGTGCATGTTCCGCAGACTTGGGCCTGGGGAATCGTGCTGGGGTATTGTGCGGATTCTGCAGAGAAGTTCGGCAAGAGACTCGACATCGAACGTAGGGCAGGTTCTCGGACACTTGGCCGCCACACGGCCATGAGCACACGCAGGGCGGCGTGCGTCATGCTCGCACACTCGAACAGGACTTCAGACAGTCGGTCACAAGGGGGTCCGAGTGGAGGGCGTGGGCTGGACGGCGGAGTTTATCCCGCCCGGCCTGCGACTGTCCGGAACCTTCGCGCAGTCAAGGCCCGGTATCCTGACCGATTATGTCCGGCACCACAATCAGTCCGCTCATGCTCTCCACATGGTCCTTTGGACGAGTCGCGAATGCGGCGGGCTGGCCTGTCCTTGCCCGCGGTGAGTCGGCGTTGGACGCGGTTGTGGCCGGGGCCACGGCCGTCGAGGATGATCCGAGCGTCGATTCGGTGGGCATCGGGGCAATCCCGGATGCCTCAGGACGGGTGAGCCTCGATGCCAGCGTGATGACCGACCCGAACCGATGCGGTTCCGTCTGCTTCGTGCAGAACTACCCCCACGCCGCGGCGCTGGCGCGCCGTGTCATGGATCGGACCGTGCACGTCATGTTGGCGGGTGCGGGTGCGGAGGCGTTTGCTCGTGGCGAGGGGTTTGAGTGCGGTGAGCTGCTCACGGAGACTTCGCGCAAGGCCCATGCACGATGGCTGGAGGGCAAGGCCGCGGCCGAGTTGGCGCACTATCGAGGGTGCCGTCCGGCGATGAACGTCGAGGAGCGCTACCGCCGGGCCACGTCCAGCGGCCACGACACGGTGTGCTGCCTGGCTCGTGATGCAGTGGGATGCATCGCCGGTGCATGCACCACCTCGGGGCTCGGACACAAGATGCACGGCCGGGTCGGAGACTCGCCGATCATCGGCGCGGGGTTGTACGTGGATCAGTCCGCGGGTGCAGCGACGGCCACAGGGAATGGCGAACTGGTGATCGGTGTGTGCGGCTCGTTCCTGGCGGTGGAACTGATGCGGCAGGGGCGTGAACCGGTGGAGGCCATCCTCGAAGTCTTGCGTCGCATCCAGGAGCGCTGGCGGACACTGACGGATCAGCAGGTCGGGATGATGGCCCTGCGGGCGGACGGGTGCTGGGCGGCCGCCGCGCTTCGACCCGGCTTTACCGGCTTTGTCAGCACGACCGAGAGCACATACCAGATCACCGATGTGATGACGCTGATCGACACGTGATCGAACTGCCCGACGCGATCCGTGCTTGGGTGCAGCAGAGATGGGCGTGCGGTCGCAGAACACATCAGCGGTCACGGAAGCGTGCCAGAACCGCTCCGCGCGGGTCGATGTGCACCTGTGACGGGCGCTGCGGGAGCGGTGTGGACCATGTGGTCAGGCGCTGGTCGGTTCGAAGGAACAACCAACCGGAAGGCGGATCTGCGGCCAGGCCGCTGGGCGGGGCGGGTGCGACTCCATTGGCCAGTTCGCCAAGGTAGATCGGGAGGCACAGGTCGTAGGCGGGGGTCGAATCGGTGACCGGCTGGAGCTGCTCCACGCGGACGGTGAACACCTGCAGATTCTCCTCCCACGAGGTTTGAACACGGAGCGTGGGGACACCCGCACGATGACACCACTGGTGGAAGAACCGCTCAAGGCTTCTCCCCGAGGCCTCTTCAAAGGCCGCGCAGAGGTCGGATGTTCCGGCCAGCCCGGACACTCGAAAGCGTTTCAGGAACAGCCTGGCCCCGCGCCAGAACGCATCTTCACCGATCAGTTCGCGGAGCATGTGCAGCACCATCGCGCCGCGGATGTACGGGTCCTCGGTCTTCTCGAAGACCTCGTCGGGCACGCGGTACAGACGGCTGACCATGGGCGTCAGCGGGCCGCGCACCCTGGACAACGCATCGAGGTAGTCGTCGCGTGCGCTCTGCATCGCGCGGAAGTAGCCGGCATGGCCGTCTCGTTCGCCCGCCCAGAGCCACTCGGCGAACGTCGCCCACCCCTCGTTGACCCAGAGGTGCTCCCACGAACGGCATGTGACGAGGTTGCCGAACCACTGGTGGGCCAGTTCGTGGGCGATCAGATCGTCGTGGTCACCCGGTCGGCCGCTGAGCACGCGCGGGCTGAGGATCGTGGCGGAGGTGTTCTCCATGCCGCCCCAGGCGAACTCGCGTACCACGATCTGTGCGTACTTGGCCCAGGGGTAGGGCTCATCAAAGAGCCGCTCGAACATCGCCATCATCCTTGGGGTTTGGCGGAACATCGCGCGCAGGCGCTCGGCGGAACCGGGCGGGCCGTAGACCGGCATCGGCAGCCCCGGTCGAGCCGAGTCGGGGTCACCCAGCTCCACGACGTCGAAGTGCCCGACCGCGACCATGACCAGGTATGCCACGTGCGGCTCGTCCTGGGCGTAACGCGTCGTGGCGCGACCGCCGTGCTCCGATCGTCCCACCAGCCGTCCATTGCTGATGACGGTGAACTCGGCTGGCGCAGTGACTGCGACATGGGAGGTCAGCCGCAGGTTGGGGAAGTCGTGGCAGGGGAACCAGTAGGAGTTGAAGTTGGCCTGGCCCTGGCTGTAGACCTGCGCGGCCTGCTCTGGTCGCGAGCCGGTCCGCGGGAGCCAGACCAACCCCGCGCCGTCGGCAAACGGACGAAGCGCGGTGTACTCGATGTCCAGCACGATGTCCTGCCCGTGCCGCAGGGGTGACGGCAGCCTGATCGTCAATGCGTCGTCCCGGTGCGTAAAGGGGGCAATCTGCCCATCGACGCGGACGGCTCGGACTGTGATCGAACTCCGGGCGTCAAGGCGAATGGACGATTGTCCATCGGCCACCGCGGTCAGCCGAAGTGTCAGTGCACCCGAGAAGGTCGGCTCATCGAGCGTGGGGATATCGATTGCCAGGTCCATGTGGACCCGCGCGAAGAGGGGGTCCGGCGGCCACTGCTCAAGGTCCTTTCCGCTCCTGAGATCCACCCGCGGGGGATGGGGGTGTGCGGCCTGAACCTGCAGTGGAAGCGCGCAGGTGGCCCAGACTGCACAGACCAAAGCCACCAGGAACAGCGGTGTGCGTGTCAGCATGTGGTGAGGCAAAGGACTCGGCCGTGACGCCATGGAATGGACCTGATTCGTTGTCTGGATGCGGACTTGACCGGTGTGGCCCGAGAATGTAGCGTGCGGCGGGCGAGCCCGAGGTCAGGCCCTGCCCGGGCGGATATGTGAAGACTGCGGGTTCAGGACAGTGGTCAACGTGTGAAGATTTCTCCAAAGCCGATGGGCTGATAGGATCTTTCCATGCCTGATACCCTCCCTCGCGTGCTCAAGGTGCGGACACCGCCCGTCGGCACGGCCGCGACGGGTGCAGTTCCAAATAGGGTTGAGCGGGCGAGCCCGGCCGGTGTGCAAGGTGCACCACAAGGGCGTCGCTCGGCGAACGAGGGTGCAGCACCCGGAGAGGCTGAGGCTGCTTCGTCACAGGCACTGCTCAGCGGTGCCGCAGGGACGTCTGCGTCGGAGTTCTTCTCGCCCATGCCCGTCGGCTACCGGCGTGGACAGACGCGCTTTGTGGTGGTGTTCGGGACGGTGATGTCGGGTCTGGGCAAGGGCATCTTTGCGTCGAGCCTGGCCAAACTGCTGAAGGACAAGGGGCTGTGCGTCGCGCCGATCAAGCTCGAGGGGTATCTGAACATTGATGCGGGCACCCTGAACCCGTACCGCCACGGCGAGGTTTTCGTGCTCGAGGACGGTACCGAGTGCGATATGGACCTGGGAACCTACGAGCGCATGCTCGACCAGGACCTGACGGTTCAGAACTTCACGACCTCGGGCCGGATCTTCGCGCAGATCCTTGAGCGTGAGCGGCTTGGCGAGTATCTCGGTCGCGATGTGCAGATGATCCCCCACGTCACCGGGGAAGTGAAGCGTGTGATCCGTGAGTTGGCGATGCGCGGCGACGGGCGTCGACCGGCGGATGTCGTCTTTGTCGAGGTCGGTGGTACCGTCGGCGATTACGAGAACGGCTTCTACATCGAAGCCCTGCGTGAACTGGCCTTTGAGGAGGGTGAGCACTCCACGTGCTTCGTCGCCCTGACGTATGTGATCAAGCCCGAGACGCTGGGCGAGCAGAAGAGCAAGCCGGCGCAGCTGGGCATCAAGAGGCTGATGGAGGCGGGCATCCAGCCGCACATCATCGCTTGCCGTGCGACCGACCCGGTCAGCGAGACGGTACGCCAGAAGATCGCGATGTTCTGCAACGTCCCGCTGAAGAGGACGTTCTCTCTGCACGATGCGCAGAGCATCTACACGATTCCCGACGAGATGCGGGCCACCGGGCTCGACCGCGAGATCCTGTCGGTGATGGACATTCACGACCGGGTCGACGTGGCGCAGGAAGACCGTGCCCGCGAACTGTGGCGCGGGTTTGTGGCCAAGCTCACGCGCCCCAAGGCACGCACCATCGAACTGGGGATCACCGGCAAGTACGCCCACCTGCGCGACGCCTATGCCTCGATCGACAAGGCCATCGAGCACTGCTCGGCGCACCTTGAGACCGAGGTGCGAACTCACTTCATCGACACCACCGAACTGGCCGAATCGTCCGTGGCCGACCGGCTCAACGCGATGGACGCGGTGGTCGTGCCGGGAGGCTTCGGGAGCCGCGGGGTGGAGGGGAAGATCGCGTGCGTGCGGTATTGCCGCGAGAACCAGGTGCCGTACCTGGGCATCTGCCTGGGGTTCCAGGTCGCGGTGATCGAGTTTGCACGCAACGTTCTCGGGATGCACGATGCCAACAGCACGGAGTTCGACCCGCGCTGCCCGCACGCGATCATCAGCGAGCTGCCCGAGCAGAAGCAGATCGAAGGGCTTGGTGGGTCGATGAGGCTGGGGGCTCAGGACGTGCTGCTGCGCGAAGGGTCACTGGCGCACTTCCTCTACAGCGGGCGCCTCAGTGTCCGTGAGCGGTTCCGTCACCGGTACGAAGTGGACCCTGCATACATCGACCGGCTCGAGGCCCTCGGGCTGGTCTTCAGCGGGCGTCACCCCACACAGCCCATCATGCAACTCCTGGAACTGCCGCAGGCCGCCCCCGATTCCGGCGCGCGCCCGGGCTTGACGCACCCGTACTTCGTTGCCGGGCAGTTCCACCCCGAACTGACCAGCCGTCCCCTGCGCCCCCAGCCCCTGTTCATGGGTCTGATCGCCTCCGCGGTCGCTCGCCGCTACGGCAACACCGGCCAGGGCGTGGCGGATCTCATGGGCGACCCCAACCTCTCCAGGTGGCTGCGGTCGTCGGTCATCACGATGCCGGGGAGCGGTTTGCCGCAACGCAACACCTGATCAGGTGTGTGTCGATGTTCCCTGCGACGCCTCGTCGAGGCTCGGGGCATGTCCCGGGCTATGCCAGAACTTCAGCCGCGGACTTGCCCAGCGACTCCAGCGCGGTTGCCGCGTCGGCCAGGATGTGAGCCGAGAGCAGGTCCGGGCGTCCGAGTTGCACAGAGCAGTTGTGCAGCAGGGTCTGGGCGTAGAGATCCGCCTCGACGCCGCGAGGTGAAGAGCCGGCGCCCACCGCGATGAACAGCGGGATGCCCCAGGCGTGGTTGGTGGCGTTGTCGGGCTGGACGTGATCAATGAACCACCACGACGCGGCCTCCAGGCGTTGAGAAGTCAGACCGGGCCATCGGCGGGCGACCAGGTGCACTCCCGCCTGCAGTGTGCACAGTTCCGTCTCGGTCCAGACTTCCAGGCCCATGTGTCCCTGGCCGATCAGCGGGCCGCCGGCTTCCGCAGCGCGTGTGCCCGCGGGCCATTCACCACGGCCGGTCCGGAGCAGGCGCCAGACAGCCGCATCGGGTGTCGTGGAAAGAGTGGACGCGGCGTCCGGGGCCTCGATGCCAAGCCTCCAGGCGAGGAACTCATTCACGATCGGCGGCCTGTGGCCCTGCTCGTCCCGGAAGTCGCGAAGGACTCTCCGTCGCTCGTCTTGGCTGAGGTGCTGCGGCAACACCTGGCCGTGCGGGAGCGTCTGCGCCGCCAGCGCCAGCAGGCGTTCACGCCAGGTGTTCAGGGTGTTCTGCAAGTCCAGCGGTCTCACGATCGGGGCTCCGAGGTCGCGGCACCAACTCGCGAGGGAACCGGCTCAGACTCGAACGCTTCAACCCTCGGCGCGGGTTGCTCGGCGGGATGATCGAGCCCGAACTCGCACCGGGTGGTGTAGCGGCATCGGAATCGAGCGGCCCCAGGGGCAGCCTGCCAGTCTTCGGGCTTGCGCGTCGGATGCCACTGGTGAAAGACCAGGGCGCGGTGAACCGCGATGACCGGTCGAGCCCCGGCGCGGTAGAGACGGCGCCCAAGATCATCGTCCTCCTGCCCGTAGCCCTCGTAGAGCTCGTCGAAGCCGTTGACCGCCCGGAACGTGCCGACCCGCACACCGAAGTTGCCGGACGCCAGTTTGGGCTTGTGCTCCTGTCGGAGCAGGTGCAGCACGCCCAGACGGCGCAGGATCAGGTGGCGGGCGTACCGGGCCCGGCGCCGGTGAAGCGCCTTGAGGAGAAGATTGTCGATTCGAGCGGGCCATTCACCGCGTTTGAGTGCATCCTCATCAAACGCATCGGTCTGTTCAGGGGTGAGCGGTATCCAGTGTCCGAGGATCACGTCGCCGATGCGCGAGAGTTGCTCGATCTGGGCCAGAGCGTCGGGCGCCGGGCAACAGTCGCCGTCGTAGAAGACCAGCATGTCGGTGTCCGCGGCCCCGGCGTGCTCAAGGGCCACCCGCGCGCCGTTGTTCCGGATCTGGGCACTCCGGCATACACCCTGGTGCGGACGCGTGACCAGCCGCAGGACGGCCTTGGCCTCAGGGGTCAGGCCTTCGACGATCGATCGGATGGCGTGATCATCGCCATCAACCGAGATCGTGACGGAGTCAGCGGGACGGGTCTGCCAGAAAACCCCGAGCAACGTTCGCCGCAGGTGGCGTGGTGTATGGGTCGTGACCACAACGTGCAGCCGTGGAACGCGCGGGTGCTTCGTGTGGAGTGGCAGCACGTGCGGTATTGTATGGACTGATCGGGGGCGCTGAGATGGTCGCCTGGAGTGGTTCGATGCGTGTTGTTCGCCGAGTTTCGGATCTCCGTGACTGGGCCGGTGGGAGGCTCGTGCCCACCATGGGGGCCCTGCACGAGGGCCATGCCGAGCTCGTCCGGCGTGCGGCAGCCGAGACCGGCGCAGGCCCGCTGATCGTGTCGGTCTTCGTCAACCCCACGCAGTTTAACGACCCGGCCGACCTGCAGCGATACCCGCGAACTCTGGAGGCTGACGTCGAGCTGTGCGCTCGTTTCGGCGCGGACGCCGTGTTTGCCCCCGAGGTCACGGAGGTGTACCCGCCGGAGGGGGTCCCCGTGCCTGCGCTGCCGTTGGTGGCGACCGAACCCGGGCTGGAGGACGTCCTTCGACCGGGGCATTTCGCGGGGGTCTGCCAAGTCGTGGCGAGGCTCTTTGATATGTGCCGGCCCGCGGTGGCATACTTCGGAGAGAAAGACTGGCAGCAGTACTGCGTGGTGCGGGAGATGGTGGCCATGCAGAAGCGGGATCTGCGCGTGGTCGGAGTGCCGACGGTGCGGGAGCCCGACGGGCTGGCCATGTCCAGCCGGAACCGCTTCCTGTCGGCCGAGGCCCGGCGTTCGGCCCTCGCGATCAGTGCGGCACTTCGAGCCGCTGCGGTGAAGCGTTCTGTGCAGGACGCCGTCGAAGTCATGCGCCACGAGTTGGCACGGCCGGGACACGACGGCGGGGTGGCGTTGGAGGTGGAGTACGCGGTTGTTCGTGATGCCGCGACTCTTCGGCCGGTCGATTCCTGTTCGATGAGTGCTCCTGGCCGAGCGCTGATCGCGGCCAGAGTCGGCGGGGTTCGGTTGATCGACAATTCCGCGTGGGGCCCGGGTCAGGCGTGACAGGAAAGGGAGCATGAAGCGGTTCTGAGCGACGGCAGTGGGGGACCGTGCTTCGGCTATCATGCGATGAGCAGGCGAACGCGGCAGCGAAACCGGTGCAAGCCGGTTATTCCTGGGCGATCGCCTCTGGAAAGGATCGAGCGTGCTGAAAACTCCCTTGTACGACTTCCACGTCTCCAATGGCGCCAAGATGGTCGAGTTCGCCGGCTGGGAGATGCCCATGTACTACCAGTGGGCCAGCGGCGGCGGCGGAATCCAGGACGAGCACCACCAGTGCCGCAAGTCCGGGGCGCTTTTCGACGTGTCGCACATGGGGCGGTTCCGGGTCAGTGGGCGCCACGCCGCACGGTTCCTCGAGCGCGTCTGCACGCGCCGCATCCGCGACATGAAGGGGCACTCGTGCCGGTACTCGCTGGTCTGCAATGAGCAGGGCGGCATCCTCGACGACATCATCGTCTATCGCCATGACGAAGACGACTTCCTGCTGGTGGTCAATGCCTCGAACCGCCAGAAGCTGCTGACTCACTTCAAGGGCGTGCAGGAGCGCGAGCAGTTGGCTTTCAAACTCGACGACCAGACCCAGTCCACCGCCATGGTGGCCGTGCAGGGCCCCAGGGTGGTGGAGTTTGTCGGGAAGTTCAGCCGCGAGATCCCCACGTTGAAGCGGTACACCTTCGCCGTGAAGAACCTGCTGGTCGTCAAACTGACCGTCTCACGGACCGGCTACACGGGTGAGGACGGCGTGGAGGTCATCCTTCCCGGAATGATGGTGGGGATGGCCATGAAGATGATCATGAAGGACGTTGATCCGAAGGACCCCAACGCGGCCATCAAACCCGCCGGCCTCGGCGCGCGTGACACCCTGCGCATGGAGGCCGGTATGCCCCTCTACGGGCACGAACTGGGCGAAGACATCAACGCCCTTAGCACCGGCCTGGACTTTGCCCTCAGCCTCGACAAGGACCAGGGCGAGCGACCGGAGACCTTCATCGGCATGGAAGCGCTAAAAAAGTGCCGAGACGAGGGCGGGCCGTCGCACAAACTGTCCGGCCTGATCCTGGAAGGGAAGCGCTCGGCGCGACAGGGCATGAGCGTGCTGGTCAACGGGGAGTCCAGCGGCGTGGTCACCAGCGGCTGCCCAAGCCCGACGCTCGGGGTGCCGATCGCGATGGCCTACCTTCGGAAGGATCATGCCTCCCCGGGAACGTCGGTCGAAGTGGATACCGGGAAGGGCGAGCGGCTGACAGGGAAGGTCTCACCCCTGCCGTTCTACAAGGTCAGGAAGTGAGTTCGGTGTGAGCACGTGCGGTATGTGTGGGGCCGCATGAAGACGGGTCCGCCATGGAGGGAAGGCTGTACTTTGACAACGCGGCGACCAGTTTCCCCAAACCCCCCGCGGTGCTGGAGGCGATTGTGCGCTACGCCCAGGAACTGGGCGCCCCGGGGCGAGGGCTCTACGCACCGGCGCGAGATGCCGCGGCATTGATCGACAGATGTCGCGAACGGATCTCGACGCTCCTGAACGTCGGATCCTCCCGGCACGTCATCTTCACGTTGAATTGCACGGACGCGATGAACCTCGGGATCCGTGGCACCCTCGGGCACTGGCGACGCCAGCACGCCGGGCGCGTGCCGCACGTTGTGACCTCGGCCCTCGATCACAACTCGTTCCTGCGCCCGCTGCTCCAGATGGCCGACCGGGGTGAGATTCGGCTGACCATCGTTCCGTTTGATCCCGAACACGGCGTTCTGAATCCGCAGGATGTCATTCAGGCCCTGCACGACGACACCGTCCTGGTGGCGCTTCTGCACGCCAGCAATGTGACGGGCATGCTGCAGCCTCTTGAGCCGATCGGGCGGCTCTGCCGCGAGCGGGGCGTGATGTTTCTGGTGGACGCCGCGCAGAGCGCCGGGCACGCACCGGTGGATATGCAGGCACTTGGAGCGGACCTTCTGGCCGTGGCCGGTCACAAGGGGCTGCTCGGTCCGACCGGGACCGGGGCGCTGTGCATCCGGCCGGGTGTGGAGGAACGGCTCGAAACCTGCCGCGAGGGCGGGACTGGCTCTCGGATCGAACTGGACCGTCAGCCGCGGGAGCTGCCCGACCGATACGAGCCGGGCTCGCACAACACACTGGGGATCATCGGGCTTGGCGAGGGCGTGCGGTGGCTGCTGGAACAGGATGTCCGCCTGCTGCACCGGCGGGAACAGGAACTGACCGCGGTGATGCTTGAGGAGTTCGGCGGGTCCATACCGGGGCTGCGCGTGCTCGGACCTCTGGACACCTTCAACCGGATCGGCGTCGTCAGCATCGTGCACGAGAGCATCCCGCCCGTGGAACTGGCCCGACGGCTCGAACAAGAGCACGCCCTGCTCGTGCGAGCCGGGCTTCACTGCGCTCCGCACGCCCACCGCCTGCTCGGCACACTCCGCAACGCAGGATCCTCCGGAGCGGTCAGGTTCTCGCTCGGGCCGATGACCGGACGCCGCGAGATCGACCGGGCGGTTGAGGCGGTGCGGGCGGTATGCGGGGCGGCGCGTGCCGTCGCGGTCTGAGGCGACGGTGTTCTCGGAGTGCTCAGGTCGTCCGCGGGGAGAACTGCACTTCTTCCCACCGCCCCTGGAAGTGCCTCATGATCCGGCCCGTGGCGGTGTAGAGCACCTGCTCGGCGATGTTCGTGCAATGGTCGGCGATGACCACTGAGTGCGCAGCGACTTCGTGCAGGGCGTTGGCCGACTCCACGGTGATCTGCCCGGTGGACAGTTGACGCTGTGTGTCGCTGACCAGCGCCCGCTTGAACTCGCCCACCGCCTGCTCACTCAGCAGGACAACCTTGGCCAGTTCCGGCTCGACGCGCTGAAACGCCGTCACCGAGTCGCGCATGATGCCGATGATGCTGTTGGCCAGGACCCGGAAGGTCGGCGGGAGGGGTGAACGCTCCGCGATGCCGGTGTCCCCCCCCTTGGCGCAGCGGATCAGCGCGGGGATCAGTTCCGCGATCAGCACCCCGACATCGGCGATGCGTTCCAGCTCGTTGTTGACCTTGACAATGGTCAGCGTCAGGCGGACCTGGTCGGGAGCCAGGGCCGCTCCGTCGCTGCAGGCCGCTGTCAGGATCTGCACGGCCTCCCGCTCGACGTCCACGTCGACGCGGTCAACGTCCTCGTCCATCTGGATGGCTCGTGCGGCCGCGGCTTCATCGCGGGCGAACGCGGCGTCGTACGCCACCTCGAGCAGCGATTGCACGCGACGACCCTGCTGCACCAGCTGGGTCTTGAGCGCGTCGATGCGGACGGCGAATCCCTCGGGTGTGGTCGGCATATGTGCGTTCGCGGTGGAGCAGAATACTAACCCCTCCGCCCGACGCCGGCACGTCCAATTGGGGGCCGCCGCCGACCGGCTCGCCCACGCTCCGCACGGGTATCATCGGGCTTTCCTCACACCAACGCCGGTCGAACGGAGCGCGAAGATGACCCTGAAGATCCAGCAGATCCACGCCCGCCAGATCCTCGACTCGCGCGGAAACCCGACCGTCGAGGTGGACTGCGTGCTCAACAACGGCGTGGTCGGTCGCGCCGCGGTGCCCAGCGGGGCCTCGACCGGCGAGCACGAGGCCGTGGAACTCCGCGACGGGGACAAGGGCGTCTACGGCGGCAAGAGCGTCCAGAAGGCCGTCATCAATATCAACCAGCGCATCGCTCCCATGCTGGAGGGCCGCGATTCGCGCGAGCAGGAGGCCATCGATCACGCGATGATCGCCCTCGACGGGACAGCGAACAAGTCCGTCCTGGGGGCCAATGCCATCCTCGCGGTCTCGATGGCCGTGGCCAAGGCCGCCGCCGCGGGCTCGGGCCTGCCGCTCTACCGCTACCTCGGCGGGGCCTCTGCCCACGTGCTGCCGGTGCCGATGTTCAATGTCCTGAACGGCGGCAAGCACGCCGACAGTAACGTCGATTTCCAGGAGTACATGATCCAGCCCTGGGGCTTCGACTCGTACGCCGAGGGCCTGCGGGCCTGCGTCGAGATCTACCACGCGCTCAGGATGGTGCTGCACGACAAGCACCTGAGCACGGCCGTGGGCGATGAAGGCGGTTTCGCGCCCAATGTCCAGTCGGCTGAAGAACCACTCCAACTGCTCGAGGAGGCCACGAAGAAGGCCGGCTACCGCTGGGGGGAGCAGATTTTCGTGGCGCTTGATCCGGCGACGAGCGAGCTGTGGAACGAAGCCGTGGCCCGCGGCAAGCAGGGGTACTGCTTTTTCAAGAGCAACCCCGATCGCATTGCCGGCAGCGACGAACTCATCGAGCTGTGGGCTTCGTGGTGCGCCAAGTACCCGATCCGATCCATCGAGGACGGCCTGGCCGAGAACGACTGGGCGGGGTGGCAGAAACTCACCGCGCGTCTCGGCTCGCGCATCCAACTGGTCGGTGACGATCTGTTCGTCACCAACCCGAAGTTCCTGGCCCGCGGGCTGACGGAGAAGTGCGCCAACGCGATTCTGGTCAAGGTCAACCAGATCGGCACGCTCACCGAGACCTTTGCGGCCGTCAATCTGGCGATACGCAACAGTTATGCCGCGGTCCTCTCGCACCGCTCGGGCGAGACCGAGGACGCCACGATCGCCGACATCGCCGTCGCGACCAACTGCGGGCAGATCAAGACCGGCGCACCGGCCCGCAGCGACCGCACCGCCAAGTACAACCAGCTCATCCGCATCGCCGAACACCTCGGTCAGTCCGGTATGTACGGCGCCGGCACCTGGGCGCGCTGAGGCGTGATGCCCGGCGCATCGTTCTGCCCTTCACCGTTCCGCGGTCAGCGCCGCGCGGGGCCACGCAGGGATTTGCTCATGATCAGGCTGGTGTAGTTCGTGACGCCCCAGTCGAAGCGCTCGACCTCCCTGAAGCCGCGCTTGGCGTAGAACGCCACCAGCTCGGTGTCCGGCTCGGCCGTGCTCAGGGATAACTCGGCGACGTTCAGTTCGCGTGCCCGGGCCTCGACCACGTCCAGCAGCATCCGCCCGATCCCGCGTCCCTGCAGGTCCGGCTCGACCGCGAACATCGAGAAGTTGGCCACATCGGGCCTGTGGAACCAGCGCGGTCCGGACTCCGGGGCACTGCCCCAGGACGGTTCCTGGAACATGATCGTGCCCACAAGCCGCTCCGTCCCGTCCGGGCCCGGCATCACCGCGATGAAGCACTCGCCCTTGCTGACTCGCCTTCGTGTGATCTCGGGCGATTGGTGTGAAGCCAGAGCGTGCAGCCCCATGCGTACCTGCTTGGCATAGGCCCGGTGCAGCAGGGCAGTCAGTTCGGTGATCGAATCGGTCGGTCGCAGACGCCGGACCGCAATCCCGGTGGCGGATGCACGGTCAGGATCGGCGCGATCCGACTTGATTTGCTCGGTGTTCATGCCGCGCAGAGCGTATGCGATCCGGACGCGCCCGAATCCGACCGGCCTGAAACGTACACTCCTCTCCATGAAGGAAGTCCGCGTCACCTCCGATACTCTGCCGGGGCTGCAGCCCAGCCGCCCGGTTCCCACCGAGGGTGTGCTGCGCGTGCGGTCGCGGTATTCCGAGTGCGACCCCATGGGCGTGGTGCACCACGCGGCCTACATCGCCTGGCTCGAATTGGGCCGAACCGAACTGCTGCGTGACGCGGGCGTCTCGTACGCGGCCTTGGAGCGGCAAGGCTGCTTTCTGGTCATCGTCCGTCTGGAGTGCGCGTACAGACGCCCGGGGCACTACGACGACCTCATCGAGGTCCGCACCCGTGTTTCTGACGGAAGCCGTGTGCGCATCGATCACCACTATGAGGTCTGCCGGGTCTCGGAACAACACCCCGATCACCCCGCGGAACTGCTGATGACCGCTTCCACATCGCTTGCCTGCGTGGATGCGCAGGGTCGTGTGCGTCCACTGCCCGAATGGCTCGCCGAGAGTGTCGATCGCGCCAGGAGCGCCGGATTTCGCGACCCGGCCGTGAAGATCGGGAACCCCTGAACGTGACAGGGCTACATCAACCGCTCGATCGCCTGACCGATCTCGCCGACCGGGAAGAGATCCATGCTCCCGCGCCTGGGAGTTGACTTGACCGCGCGTTCCGCGCCTTTCGGCACGATCAGTTCGGTGTACCCCAGTCGGGCCGCTTCGATGAGGCGGGACTCCAACTGCGGAACCGCGCGGACCTCGCCGGCCAGCCCGACTTCTCCGACCACTGCGGTGGTGGGAGGCAGCGTACGTCGATGGTGCGCCCCGGCGATCGCCAGCAGCACCGCCAGGTCTGCGGCCGGCTCGGCGATGCGCACCCCCGCGGTCGCGGAGGCGAAGATATCGCGGTCGGCCAGGCGCAGTCCGGCGTGCTGCTCCAGCACGGCGATCAGCATGGCCAGACGGTTGGCATCGAGCCCTGACGATTTGCGTTTGGCCGCACCGAGAAACCCAGTCGCCGTCAGGGCTTGAACTTCCACCAGGAGGCACCTCGATCCCGTCAGCACCGGGCACACGATTGTGCCCGCGCGGCCCGCCGAACCGGCCAGGGCAGCTACCGAGGCCCCGTCGGGGGCTTGCCGCAGCCCATGGCCTGTCATCTCGAAGAGACCGAGTTCGAGCGTGGACCCGAACCGGTTCTTGACCGCCCGGACGATGCGGTGGGCGTGATACCGGTCGCCCTCGAACGAGAGCACCGCGTCGACCAAGTGTTCGAGCAGCCGCGGCCCGGCCAGCAGGCCCTCCTTGGTGACATGCCCCACGAGCACCACGCACACGCCCGTGGCCTTGGCGAAGTACACCAGTTCTGCGCAGCAGCGGCGCAGTTGGGTCAGCGATCCCGGGAACGCGTCCAGGTCGGCCTTGTAGATCATCTGCACCGAATCGATCACTAGGACCGGCGAGCGCTGGTCCTGCACGGACTCACGCTCTCCGAGCACGCGCGAAGCCTGCTCCAGAATCCGCGCCAGCGATGTTTCCGAGAGCATGAACAGCTCCTGCGGAAGCCCGCCGGACTCGGTGTCCGTAGTTCCGTCCAGCACGCGCCGGGCCCGCATCGAAATCTGCTGTGCCGACTCTTCCGACGAAACGTACAACGCGCGATGACCGGCCCGTGCCAGGCTCACCGCCGCCTGAAGCAGCAGCGTGGACTTGCCGATCCCCGGATCCCCGCCCAGCAGTACGGCCGATCCGGGCACAAACCCACCGCCTAGCACGCGGTCCAGTTCATCGATCCCGGACTGGATCCGGTACGGCTGATCTGAGCCCGCTTGATCCAGGTCCGAGGCGCGCCGGGCCGGGTTCGAGGCCGTCCCGTCAGGCTCGCCGCGCCCGCGCGACCACGCCGACTCGGTCTCTCGCCGGGGGTCCGTCCGGGCCTTCGGCTCGATCAGTTCCGGCGCGAGTGAATCCCAGGCCCCGCAGTCCGGGCACTTGCCCATCCACTTGCTCTGCACAGCGCCGCACGCGGCGCACGCGTACACCTGCCGGACCTTGGCCATGCCGCAGCATAGCGGCCATCGGTGCCCGCTCACGTCGCGTGCCCGTGGGCACGTTGACATACGGCGGTCATCCCCGGGCTCCCGTCACCAGCGGGGTACCATCCCCGTCACACGGGCCCCGGCCATATGAGCGTGCGGCATCCTCAGCGCGGAAAACGACCGCTCAGGGGATTCTGGGCCTGAACCTCAGCACTCCACGATGTCATCCGGTCAGCATCCTCGGCCAATCCCCGCGACCAGCGCCTTGCTGATGAGGCGGGTGGCCGGTCCGTGGCTGCGCTGGGTGCTCTGGGGAGCGGTGGGACTGTCGCTCGTTCTGGTGGCGCTGGTGTGGGTGGCGACGCACGGCCCGGTTCCTAAGTGGATTCTCCGTGCGCACGTGGCCAGACATCTGGGACTCGATCTGCAAGCCGAGAGCGTCACGCTGACCCCCCTGGGAACCCTCGACCTGCGTGGCCTCAACGTGTGGATCTCCGAGTCCTCAGGCTTGCCCGAGGAGGCCCGGCGCATCCTCCACGCCCGGCGTGCATGGGTCGAACTGGACTGGAGCGGCTGGCTGCCCCCAGTCCCCCGGCCCACGCGCGTCGTGCTCGAAGACGCTCAGGTCCGGCTCAGCCAGGATCTCAGCGGAGGCGAACTCAATCTCGCCCACATTCGGATCGCACCACCCTCAACATCAACCACCGTGCCTCTCCCGGTGATTGAACTGATCGACGGACGTTTTGAGTTGGGTGAACACTCCAAATCCGGCCCGCTCTACCGTGTCCTCACACAACTCGGTGCGCAGGGGTGGTTCCGGCCACGCGATGGAGCCCCTTCAATCTACGACGTTCGGGTTGTGCAGACGGGGGGGGATACCCGCGGGCTTTCGGCCTGGGGTGAGTTGGACGTCACCCGGGGCGCGGGCAAGGCCGGAGCAGGCCCGATCGATCTCTCGCGCTGGTCGCCCCAGGAAGTGCCCTCGGCCTTCCGGGATCTCTGGCGCCAACTCGCCATGAACGGTCTTCTGGAGCGTATCGATCTCCACTATTCGCCCGCGTCAGGCGTAAACGCCGAGCTCGTAGTTGCTGACGTGTCACTCAACCTCCCGATCCCTGCCGGACAACTCGAAGTCGTCGGTGCTCGCACCGCGCGCATGGAGGACGTGCAAGGCACGATCGCCCTCGGCGCGGACGGGCTGCAGGCGAACCTCGACGGGCTCTTCAGCGGCGTGAGCTGCAAGCTCGAACTCCAGGTGCTCGGTCTGCAGGCGGACGCCCCGTACAGAGCACAGGTGTACGCACGCCCGTTCAGGCTGTCCGAGACTCCGCGATTGCTCTGGTTCCTCCAGCCCGTCGTGCGCCAGACCCTTGAAGAGCAGTTCAACAGCCCCGATGCGATGCTCGAAGCGCAGATCTCCATTCGCCAGGCCGCGCCCGGCGTCGACGCGCAGGGCAACCCGCAGACGTCCGAGCCGGTCATCAGCGGCAATATCTCCTTCAGCGATGGGGCCACGACCTACACCGGGTTCCCGTACGCGTTGACCCATCTGGCCGGGCAGGTCAGTTTCAACGCTGAGAGTGTTCGTCTGATCAACGTCACCGGTCGCAGCCCCACGGGCGCTGCGCTGTTCATGGAGGGCTCATATGCCCCGCCCAAGCCCGACGGCGTCCTGGCCATCACGATGACTCTTGCCGATGTGCCACTGGATGATGCGATGTTCACCGCGCTCGATGCCGCGGGGGGCAAGGGCACCGTCGATCTGCTGTTCAGCCGCGAGCAGTACGCGGGGCTGGTCATCGCTGGCCTTGTGCCTCCCCCCGGTGCGGGCGGCTTCGCGCTCGGCGGCAAGGCCGACAAAGTCTTTCTGACGCTTCAGCGTGCGGGGGGACAGGAGCAGCCGTTCATCGGCACCGCCCGGGCCGAGTTCGCCAGGGCCGGCATTGTGAGCAGTGAGTTCCCATACCCCGTTGTGGCCACCGACCTGGTCATCGAGATGGATCCTCGCCTGGTCCGGGTCAGTGCCGACCGGGTAGCCACACTGGACAACATCCCCGTCATGCTGAAGGCCTCGGTGCCGATCACACGAGGCCAGGCCGCGCGCACCCCTGAGGACGGCGGGCTCCACGTGGATGTCTCGGTGGAGCGCCTGCCCGTCACGCCGATGCTGCTGTACGCCCTGCCGGGAGGTGGTGATCGCGTGCTGCAGGAACTCGGCATGTGGGTCTGGCGCCCATGGCAATGGCCCGCTGCGCCCGGCGGCGCTGAGCCGACGGCTGTTCCTGCCACCCCCGCCGTCCTGCTGGCAAGACTGAACCCGCAGGGACTCGTTGACGCGAGCGTCAAGGTGTTCGAGCGAGACCGGGGGCAGGCGGGCTATGTCGCGGCAGTCGGCGGCTCCGTCCGCGCAACGGCGCCGTCGATCATCCCCGATCAGGATCTGGAACTTCGTGTGGACGGGGGCCGACTGCTGGTGACCGATGAGTTTGTTCGGACCGAGTCGCTCACCGGAGAACTCGCTCGGCCCGGTTCGCCACCCGGCGATGGCAGCATGTTCCGCGTGGCCGGTGAGGCGCGCATGCGACGCGGGGCGCTTTCCAGCGCGTGGATGAGCGCCAGCGTGGCCGGGCTCAATCTCCAATTGCCCGTTGAAAACCTGGTGAACGTGCTCTCCCCGGAAAGTGCCGGAGTGATTCGTTCCATCCGCGAGGAGCATGACCCCCGGGCCGTTCTTGATGCCTCGTTTGATCTGTCCGGTGACGGGTTCGGCGGTTACACCGTGAATGCAGCGTTGTCCGACATCCGCGGGGTGGCTCTGTCCATCTTCGGCTCGTCGGTCGAAGCCCCACGGGTTGACGGCATGGTGCATATCTCAGCACACGCGGACGCAGCCCCGGCCGCACCGGGTCGTGTGGCCGCCGGTGAAGAAGTGCAGATCCGGTTCAGTGATCTTGCGGGCGCATGGACCTCACGGGGTGACCCGCTCGGATTCCTCCGTCTGAACGGGGCGCTCGCCGTCCCCACCGATGGATCGGCCATCAGTCTGACCGACCGCAGCCGCGTGGAACTCCGACAGCTCGCCATCGAACGGGAGATCCTCCGAGGTGCGGCGGATGCGCTCGGCGCGGCCGAGGCCTTGAGCGTGCTAGACGAGTGGCGGCCCGCGGGCGAGGTGGACGCCGACGTGACCTTCGAGCCTGGTCCGATCTCGGGGCAGCCCGTCACTCGCGCGGCCATCCGTCCGCGCTGGATGAACGTCCAGCGCGCGGGCCGACGGGTGGAACTCCCCTGGATCGCCGGCCAGGTGACACTCGCGGACGGGCGAGGGCTCATCGAGCAACTCACCTTCGGGCAGGAGGACTGGGAACTCCGTCTTCACGGGATGTGGGAACGGGACACGGACCACGAAGACACTATCTCTTCGACCCGTGTTAGCGGGCGTGTCCTGCTGCTTGCATCGCGGTTCAGCGATGACCTGCTCGCGGTCCTTCCTGACGGGGTCAGGTTCACGCTCGTCGACGCGGGAGTGAAGATCGGGGAGCGTGTTGAGGCTGAACGTCTCGACCTGGACTTGCGGATGGCCGACGATGGCCGCACCGCCCTTCGCGCATCCGGAGAGGTGGCCTTCCGGAATGCTGACGCCGAGGTCGGTATCTCGATCCGGGGAGCCGACGGGCGCCTCGCAATCGCGCTGGATCAGGATTTCGATGACGAGGTCCCACGTGTGGTGCTCGACGTCACGGCCTCAAGACTTCGCGCGTCCGGACTATCGGTGACCGAGGCTTCCCTGCGTGTCCGGTCCGGCCTTGAGCCGGGTGTGCTTGAGGTGACCAGGCTCTTCGGCGCGACATCCTCGGGAAGGATCTCCGGGCGTGCGGGCGTCCGCCAGGTCGGCGAACACGCCGAGTACGAAGCCCGGATCGATCTGGCTGGTGTCCGACTGGCGGACCTTCTGAGCGACCTTGATCGCACTCAAGCCGCCGATGCGACCCGGCGCCAAAGCCCTCAGGGCCCGGCAGGCACGCGTGCCACGCCCGCTGAACTGACCCGCGGCGACGACCTCCCGCGCTCGGAGCCGATCTCTGTGCCGATGGATGAGGCGTTTGTGCCGGGCGCCGGAGGAGACCTCTCGCGCGGGGCCCTCGATGCGGAACTGGCGGTCTGGGGCCGCTTGGGCGATCCCGCCAGCATGCGGGGGCGAGGAGCCGTGCGGGTCTGGGGGGGAGAGGTCATCCGCCTGCCGCTCGTTGTCCCTCTGCTGAATCTGAGTAATCTGCAGATCCCGGTCAACGACCGCCTGGATTACTTCCAGGCGTCGGGCTGGCTCGAAGGGAACACGATCAGGTTCGATGAGATCGGGCTGGTGTCCGACACGCTGGTCATCTTGGGTTGGGGGTCCATGATCACGCCGGGGCTGGACATGGACCTGCGGTTCATCAGCCGTGGCCGGATGCAGCTCCCGCTGTTGACAGCATTTTTCGAGGGCCTCCGCGATGAACTGGTCCTGACCGTAGTCCGCGGGCGTCCTGAGGCACCGAGGATCGGGCTGGAGATCCTCGCCGGTGCCCGTCGCTGGGTCTCGGCGGGCCGCGTTATGGACGGGCCCCCGGCCGATGCGGAAGAGCGGTTCCGCGCGGAACGTGAGCGTGCCCGACGCCGGGAAGAGGGGAAGTCCGCGGACGTCACGGCGCGCCGGGATTCGTCCGGTACTGTCGGCGAGCGAACAATCCACACTGCAACCGAGAATGATTCTGGGATCTCTGTTGAAAGGTGACCGCGTGTCCAACAACCGACCCGAGCTGGATCCGATCAGTGATGCCGCCGCCACCGCTCCTGAGCCGGTGGTCGAACCCCGTGCGCAGCGGCGGATCGACACGCCCGAGGTGCAGGGCGCGATCGACCGGCTGGTGCAGGAGTCCGGCGGTGAGCCCGGGTCGTTCAAGGCCAAGCTCGTGCACGACCTGGTCGAGTCTGCGCTGAAGTTGATCGGCGACGGCAGAGACACCGGCGACCTGAAACTGGTGACCGCGGCGGTCAAGGAACTGCGCTACGCATTCAACGTGTTCGGGCGGTACGCCGAGCCGCACAAGGTGACCATCTTCGGCAGCGCCCGGACGCCCAAGGACCACCCCGACTATCTGGCCACCGTCGAGTTCTCACGACTGATGGCCCGGCGCGGATGGATGGTGATCACCGGGGCGGGCGGTGGGATCATGGAGGCCGGGCACGTCGGTCCGGGGCGCGAGCGCTCGTTCGGCGTGGCGATCCGGCTGCCGTTCGAGCAGCAGACCAACGAGGTTATCACCGGCGACAGCAAGCTCATCATGTTCCGCTACTTCTTTACTCGGAAACTGATGTTCATCAAGGAAGCCGAGGCGGTGGCGCTCTTTCCGGGCGGCTTCGGCACCATGGATGAGGCCTTCGAACTGCTGACGCTCGTGCAGACCGGCAAGGCATCGATGGTGCCGATCGTGCTGTGCGAGGGCGCGGGGCAGACCTTCTGGGAGGAATGGGACGAGATGGTCCGCAGCACGCTCCTGACCCGCGGCTGGATCTCGCCCGAGGACACAAGCCTCTACCGGATCTGCCGTCAGCCCGAGGAGGCGGTACGCGTCATCGAAGACTTCTACAGGCTCTACCACTCGTCGAGATACGTGCGGGATGACCTGGTCATACGGCTGAAGAAGCCGATTTCCCTCGTGGACCTGGACCGTCTCAATGGCGAGTTCGTGAAACTGGTAGCCTCCGGGAAGATGACCCTCCGGGGTCCGTTCGACGTGGAGGAAGATCACCTGGATCTTCCGCGGCTGGTGTTTACGCACACGCGACGGGACTTCGGACTGCTGCGGACGTTCATTGATCGACTGAACGCCTGTGAGCCTGTCTGAGAACCCGCTCGTGACTGGTGCGTTCGGGCACGCGACTGAACGTCACCGATACGCGGTCGGCTTGGCCCATTGAGGCACTCACGAGTCATGCGCAAACGTGATCTCACTTCGGCCCAGGAACGTGGAATGGGACGCGTGTTCCACAGGACTTTGTCGAGCCTGAGTGTGGTCGCGGTGACGGCGATCGCGGGGTGTCATTCAGGCCCGGTCGCCGAGCCGTCCGGTCCGGAGGCGCTGAGGCTGTTCGAGCAATCAAGCCCGGCTCCGCAGTTCATGGCGCACCGCCCCGGGATCGAAGTCCGATCTTGGGCGACGTTGGCCGACTATCCCCGAATCGCGAGCGAACTGGAAGGTGCCGGTGCACGCCCGGCCTCGTTGCGCGGGGCGTCCACGACGGTTCTGAACGCCAATGGCCTTCGTCTGTTTGTGATCCCCCGAGATGCGCTCGAGACTGTGCAGCGGCGGCTCCAACCGACGCCCATGGTGCTCGGCGATGGGGACGGCGGCCCTCGCGATTCGACGCTGACACCCACGGACTCCGCGGGTGCTCCGCTCGATGCCCTGCAGGCACAGGGACGTCCGGCCGGTGGGCTTATCGCCGGGATTTCCAGGTCCTGGGTGGACCAGGGTGGGCGGTGGATGGAAGGCATCCGAGGCCGCACCCTTCGGCGAGAGCGGGCCTTTGAACTGCACGACGGTGTTGTCTGGCTGGGGCCGGGGATGCTGCGGCTGCTGGTGCGGTGCTGGATCAGCCCCGAGGTCGTCGAGGGGCCGCCCGCGCGAAGGGTGACGCGTATGCGGATCGAACTGGTGCCGCAGTTGCAAGACCCCGTGCAGCCCGGTGCGTTCTCGAGCCTGCTCGATGGCGGCGTCAGGCCGGACCCGATCGACGAAGGACTGGTGCTTCATCGCCTTCTCGGGGCGGTCTCACTTGATGTCGGCGAGGTTCTCGTGCTGGTCACGGATCGCCAGGATGTGCTGCCAGAACCCGCAGCGGTCGTACCGGAGCCCGATGTCGGCGTTGATACGGACAGGCCGCCAAAGCCCGGCGAGGTCGCCCGTCTGGAGACCCTGCCGTCGCAGGGCGTACGCCGTCCGCAGAACCCGGCCCGGGTTGCCGCTCCGATGCCTGAAGTCCGCGATCGAGATGCCGGCCTGACGACGACGACGGTCGGTCAGGAACTGCTCTCAGCGAGAACAGGGAGCGGGAGGGGTGGACTCGCCAGGCTCGTTGTGGTCTTCGTGCCGACAATACCGGGCGCATCTACGGCGAGGATTCCGACAGAACCCGCACGCTGAGACGTGGGCAGTGTTCACTGATCCCGTCGAACCTCTGGGTTATCGGGGTGAAAGAAGTCACGCAGATTCGCCGCACGGCACCCCCGGAGCGGGATGGAAGGGCCTTGTACCCTGTCACACAGGTAGTGCCGGAACCCGTCCGATGCATCTGGGGAGGGGATGCCCCGGGAGGCTGCGATGCTGCGAGTTGGTCTGAACCGTGCACGTCCGGGCATGGTGCTGGGCATGCCGGTCTTTCACCCGCGTCTTTCGGGGCACGTCCTTCTGCGTCCGGGTTTCGAACTGGACGCGGTCACCGTGGGGCGATTGCGGGAGATGCAGGTCGAACACGTGTGGATCCGATACCCAGCGCTGGCGGACGTGCTGAGGTACGTCAGCCCCGAGATCGCGTACGAGCATGCGGCGCTGGCGAGCATGGTCGGACGGGCCATGGACAGGGCGCGCGACCCTGAGCATGCGGAACTCGACTTCGTCTCCTATGCCCAGGCGGTGCACTGCCTTGTGGACAAACTCCACGAGCATCGCGAGGCCGGGCTGCTCATCCATGACCTGGTGATGGGGGAGAGTACGCTGGCGCTGCACAGCGGGAACGTGGGCTTTCTGGCGGTGCTGATGGGGCTGAAACTCGAGCATTACCTCGTGGAAGAGCGCAAGAAGGTCTCCACGGTCAGAGCCAGAAAGGTGGAGAACCTGGGGGTCGGGGCGCTTCTCCACGACGTGGGTATGGTCAGGATCCCCAGGTCCGCCGTGGAACGGTTCGAGTGCGCGGGTGATGAAAGCGATCCGGCCTGGCGGCGCCATGTGGAGCACGGGTTTGCCATGGTGCGTGGACGGGTCGAGCCCAGCGCCGCGGCCTGCGTGCTGCACCATCACCAGCGGTACGACGGCACGGGATTCCCCGCCAGCGCGGGATCAACGCAGGCACGGCGACCACCGCGGGGCAGCGAGATCCACATCTTTGCCAGAATCACGGCCGTGGCAGACCTCTACGACCGCCTTCGGAATCCTCCGGGTACTCGCGGAGAAGAAGCCCGCCGCGTGCCGGCGGTGCGTGTTCTTCGGGCGATGGTGCACGAGGCGCGTCGCCGGCGGATCGACCCGGTGGTGCTCAAGGCCTTGCTGCAGTGCGTCCCGGCGTACGCCCCGGGCACGTTCGTTCGGCTCAACAATGGGCAACAGGCCGTGGTGTTGAGCTTTGATCCGCTGGACCCCTGCCGTCCTTGCGTGCGCCAGATCCGGCACACGAGCATCGGTGCGGAAATCTGCGATGAGTGGCTGGGTGAGGTGTACGACCTGCGCGACTGCCCGCGGCTCAAGGTGGTCGAGTCGGAGGGGCAGAACGTAAGCGGCGACGAATTCCGAGCGCTGACACCCGATGAGTTTGACCTGCGGTACACGTTCCCGCCGGAGATCCCTCCGGCTCGAACGCGAAGCGGGTACGCGGCCTAGTGCGTGCAGGTCGTGCATTTCTTCTGGGGGAATGCTCAGAGGCTGGCGGCTGGCGGGCGCTGACGTCGACCGGGCTCTGCGCCGGCTTCACTGGGAGTCTGGGCGGGCGGGCCGTTGCCCGCAGGAACTCGAGGACCGGACTGCAGCGGGACAGCGCGACCGTTGTCGTTCATGCGCAGTCCGACAGCGGCGAGCGCCTGACTGTCCCACGGGGTTGTGAGCACCTCGTTGGCACGCGGCTCACGGATCAGCACGCGAGTCCCGGCGTCCAGGCCGGCGAGCACTTCGGCCAGACGGTCCGAGCGGCGGCCGACCCGCACGGGAACCCGCTTGAACCGGTCACGATCGGGCACGAGCACGTAGTTCACGCCGCTGTCCGAGAAGATGCTCTGCACGGGCACCGCGAGTGCATCCACGACACGATCCAGATAGATCGTGGCTTCGGCTCTCATGGACGGCTTGACCGCACCGCGGATCTCACCGAGTTCCAGCGCGATGCGAACGGTGTACTCCCTCAGGTTGGGGTCGCGGAATCCCCCGGACTCGGCGATGACACCGATGTCGGAAATGACGCCGGGCACGGAACGCCCGCCTAGGGCGTCGATGCGGATCGTGGCCCGCTGCCCGCGCTGGATGCGTCCGAGCAGGGACTCGTGCACGCGAACGGAGGCCACCATGTCGGAGACATCGGGCAGAACGATCAACGGCGTGTTCCGCTGGACGGTGCGACCGATGTCGAGCGTGCCATCGTTGGCGTTGCCCCAGCGGTCGCGGTTCAGGCTGGTGGCGTAGACGACCAGGCCGTCGCTGGGGGCGCGGATGGTGGCCAGGTCGCGCTGCTCACGGAGTTTGTCGAGGCGGGCCTCCCGCAGGGCCAACTGCTGGCGCCGGTTGGCCAGCGTCGCCTCACGGCTGGCGAGATTGGAGTCGTTCTGGCGCCGAACCTTCTCGAGTTCGGCCGCGGCCTTGTCCACGTCCGACAGCCGGGTCTTCTCGTCGCGGGGATACTCGAACTCTTCGTAAACACTGCGGTTGAGCGTGGCGGTCTGCAGTGCGGCTTCGGCCTCGAGCAGGGCCAGTTCGTCGCGCTTCAACTCGTCCCGGCTGAGGAAGCCCTGAGCCTGGAGGGCGATGGCCTGTTCGTACTTCTCCTTGAGTCGCTCGCGCTCACGCGTGGCTTTTTCGAGGGCCAGATCCAGCGATTGACGGCGGGAGACCACCTCGCCCTCACGCCACTTCCGAAGTTCCAGCTCGGCGAGTGCGAGGGCCACCTCGGCCGCACGCAAGGTTGAATCGTTATCGGTGAGCTGGATCTGGTACGCGTTTTCCGCGACGGTCAGTTCCGCGCGAGCCTCGGCGACACGCAGCATTTCTTCGTCGATCTGCTGCTGGATATTGTCGGCGTTCAGGCGGACGAGGACCTCTCCGGCGTTGACCTGCGTGCCTTCGCGGATGATCTCGGTGATGGTCGTGGGCTGTTCGAGCTGGTTACGCAGTTCGATCTGGCGGGCGGCGGCCAGTTCACCCGTGGCGGTGGTCGTGACCTCGAAGGTCTGACGTTCGGCGGGGATCAGGTCGGGCTTCTGGCCGGCAACCCCGCGCGACTCACCGCCCATCGTGTCGGACAGGATGTATGCGGCGATAGCCGTCCCGGCCGCGCCAAGGAGCACGATGCCCACGACCGCGCCGAGCCTGACCGCACCATGCCGCCGACGGGGGCGCGATGACGCGTTGGGCAGGGTGAAGTTCGGACGACAATCGAGCATGCAGGTCTCCGGCATGGTCAGGCTTGTTTCAGATAAGCGACTGAATCACGTGTTCCGTCAGGCGATTGTATGGGCGTGAGACGCCGCGGTTTCAGGCGGAAGTACGTTCATCTCTCTGCAGGTCCGTTGGGTACCGTTGGCCGATGGCTGGATTGCTGCGAAACTGGCTCCGCTCTCTATCGGGAGACCCATCCGGTGGACCTACGCCCTCGAAGCGAGCGGTGTTCGTTGTTTCAACAACCATGGAAGCACGGGCTTTGGTGCGGGACCGTCCACTCCTGCTGGACGAGGCGGGGTGGGGCGAGCACCGCCTGGACGAAGAATGCGGGCTTGCCGTTTGCGGTGTGGGGAAAGCCAACGCCGCAGCCTGTACGGCGTGCCTGATCCGCGGATCCCCGCTGAACTCGATCGGGTGCGTCATCAGCATCGGGATAGCCGGGGCTCTGCCCGGGCAGTCTGAGCCGGCGATCGGTGACAGCGTGGCGGCGACGCAGTCGGTCTTCGCGGATGAGGGTGTCAGGACTCCGGATGGTTTCCTGACCTGTGAGCAGTTGGGATTCCCGCTCTGGAGTCCGGAGACTTCCGACCCTCGGCATGCCCATCATGCGGCATCGTTCCGCGCGGTTCTGGCCGGTGCCTGCACCCGCGCGGGTGTCATCGCCACGGTCTCGTCCTGCTCTGGCACAGACCGCGCCGCGGCAGAGGTCGTGGAGCGAACGGGCGCGATTGCCGAGGGCATGGAGGGCGCGGGTGTCGCTCTTGTTGCTCGTCGGCTCGGGGTCCATAGCGGAGAAGTGAGGGCCATCAGTAACACGACGGGCGACCGGCCTGGCCAGAGGTGGGACGTCCGAGCAGGGCTCGAGGCGTTGGGGGCGGTCTTCGCACGGCTCATGGGCTGAGCCCGAGATTCCGGGTGCTGGGTGGACATGTGGTAGATGCTCCTGAGCGTGAGACACCTCACGATTGGGACGTTCTCGGTCGTTGCACCAATCTTGCGGGCGTTTCCCAGGCGACACACCCGTCGCGACCGGCCGAGGTGACCGTTGGTCCCAAGCCGGGCGGCCCGTCAGCGTAACCAGTGCGGGTGGAGGGTCCGATTGCACAGGGCGGAGACGCTGTCTGCGCTGCGCAGGGTGCCGGCGTAGCGGTGTCTCCACGGAGGCCAAGGCCATGCTGCGAGCGGGGTTGGAGCGATTGGCAAGGCTGGGCCTGGTGCCGGGCAACGCTCCTCCCGTGGGGGTTGATTTTGGCACTGGTTCGCTCAAGGTGCTGCAGTTGGGTCCGGGAAGTCCGCCGAGTGTGCTGTCGGCGGTTGAACTGCCGACACCCGAGTCGGTGGCGGGCGACGCGAACAAACGATTCGAGTGGCAACTGGAGCAGCTCCCCAGCCTGCTGAAGGATGCCGGGATCCGGGCTAAGCGCGCGGTCTTTGCCATTCCCAGTTCGCAGACCTTCTGCAAGAGCCTCAGGCTCCAGGCCTCGGGCGGGGCCACGCTGGACCCGCTGGTGCAATCGAGCGTGGCGGCGCAGTTGCAGGTAGACCCGGCGGCGCTGTGTTGTCGGACGATCGTGGTGAGGCCCGCGGACATGCCCGGCGCCAACGGCGAGGCCGAGGTCATTGCCCTGGCCACGTCGATGGCCGTGGTGGGGAAATTGATGGACGCGGCCAAGGCGTGCCGCCTGCGGCTGGCGGGGATCTACCCCGAGACGATCGCGATCGTAAGGGCGTTTGATCACATCACGCGACGTGCCGAAGACACCGACCTCACGAGCCTGTACCTCGACATCGGCAGCGGCGCGACGAAACTGGCGATCGCGCACGGCAAGGACCTGGTGTTCGCCAAGTCGATCAGCCTTGGCGGGCGAGCTCTGGACACCCTCGTGGCGCGTCAGGGCCGATACACCCTGCAGGAAGCGCACGAGGCCAGGCTGCGGCTCAAACGGCTTGTGCGTGGTAAAGCGTCGACCGAGAGTGCTCCAGCAGCAACGACCGGAGTTCCGGCAATCGATGCGGCGATGGCCGCGGAGCGGCGGGCGGCGGTGGCTCAAATGATGGCTGAGCCTGGAACACCGGCACAGGTAGCGGAGGATCGCCGCGGGCTGGCGACCCCTCTGGGGTGTCTGTCGATCCAGGGCGCCGATGAGGATGAGGCAGATTCGAGGATTGATCTGACCGAGCCACTGGCAGCACTGACCGAGGAAATCATGCTCTGTCTGCGGTACTACGAGCAGGTATTCCCGGGACGGCAGGTCGGGCGGGCTGTCTTTGTGGGCGGCGAATCCCGGCAACTCCTGCTCTGCCAGCACATCGCACGGACGTTGCGCCTGCCGGCATCGGTGGGAGATCCCCTGGCGCGATTCGGGCGTCCGGATCAGGCTCAGAACAAGCCCGTCGGGCAGGCCCGTCGGGTGGACCTGGATCAGCCCCAGCCGAGCTGGGCCGTGGCGACAGGGTTGGCGGTGAGTGCACCGGAGTGTTGATTGATCGGCCCGGGCGCCGGACCACGGCGTCCAAGACCGCAGGAGCGAACCGATGGCAATGACAGGCTTTCACTCGCTGATGAACCAGATCCGGGGGACCTCGGCGCACGGCGGGTCGAGCTTTTTGCCCGACGAGTACATCCGTCGGCGTGCGGACCGGCGGAATGCCGCGGTCAGTCTGCTGCTGTTCTGCGTGGTGATGGCCGGCGTGGTGGGCGCGTTCGTGGTGACGAACCGGCAGTGGATCAGCGTGCGGGCCGAGCAGGCGCAGGTCGCAGCAGACTTCAAATCGGAGTCGGAGAAGATCAAGCAGTTGGAACTGCTTGAAGACCAGCGCGCGGAGATGATCGAACGGGCGGTGGTGGCGACCTCGGTGCTGGAGCGCGTGCCGCGGTCGATCCTGTTCGCAGAGATCATCAACCGGCTGCCCGAACGGACCGCGATCACGGATATCACCATGACAAGCCGCCGCATCAACGACCGGACCGCTGGTCGCCCGGGTGCGGCACCGACCCCGGCGTCGATGCAGGCCGGTCGAACTTCGTCCGGCCAGGCGGCCAAGACCGCCGGCGGGCAGCGCCAGGGCAGCGCCGCGGGCAAAGCCGCTGCGACGCGCGAGCCGGAGCGTCCTCCGCAGATCGAGTTCACGCTGGTGATCCAGGGGCTGGCGGTCAGCGACGCGCACGTCGCGGATTTCCAGACTGCGCTGCGCAGTGTCGACCTGCTCAGTTCGGTGGAACTGATCGAGAGCCGCGACTCGGTGGTCAATGAGGTGACGCTCAAAGACTTCCGGATCGAAGCCAGGATCCTGCCGGGCGCAGATGTGCGGCAGACCACGCCGCTGCGTGTGGCACGCATGAAGGACGAATCGACCACGACGGATGCGGGGCGGGCCCGGCTTGTGCCGGGGTCGCAGGGCGGGACGCCGCAGGCGAGCGTTCCGACGCCGTGACTATAGAGGGAATGCGTGGGCGGAATCAGGTGACAGCAGCGGACGGGGCGGCTGGAACAACGGAGGATGGCCATGGGATTCGGCGGCAAGCAACTGGCGTATACCGGCGTACTCCTGGCGGTGCCTGTGGCGGCGTTCTTCGTGGTGTTCAAGCCGCAGAACGACCGGATCGAGCAGGCCCGCAAGGACACCGAGATCAAGAAAGCGATGCTCGACAAGCTCCGCGAGGCGACCGCCCAGAGCGCGGACCTTCGGCGTGAGAACGATCGCATCGCCGCATCGATCCGTGCTCTCGAAGCGCGGCTCCCCAACGACAAGGGCATCGATGAGGTGCTGCGCGATGTGCACTCCGCGGCGGAACAGTCCGGTCTGAGACTGCCAAAGTTCCGGCGCACGGACCGGGCGATTCAGTCCGGTGTGGCAATGGAGCAGCCCATCGAACTGGAACTGGCGGGCACGTTTGACAGCCTCTATCGGTTTCTTCTGCGGCTGGAGCAACTGCCCCGGATCACACGCCTGACGGACATGCGCATCACCCGTGATCGTGACCAGGAAGGCAACGTCAACGTTCGAGCAACCCTGAGCGTGTTCTACAGCAACCCCACCCCCGGTCAGGCTCACACGGCGGTCCCGACGACCCGCTGATTGATCCGAGCACGCACAAGTACCCGTGCCACACGTCGTAGCCACTCGAGGACTGCAGGAGCACCCATGAGCTTCTCCCCGAACATGAACAACCCACTGGTCCCGGTCAACACCGACCCGCAGAGCGGGGCCCCAGTTCCCGAGAGTATCGCCGGGCTTGAGCCTGGTGTCGCGCCGGTGAAGCGGTCCATGTCCGTACACGCTGTCCTCTGCGTAGCGAGCGTCATCTTTGCCGGGGGAAGCCTGTATGCCATGCGTCAGGTCGGGCTTGGTCCCGGGTCAGCGCTCGCGGTCACCACAGAGAGGGTGGAACTGCCGAAGCAGCGCGTCGATCCGATGCTGCAGCGCGCCGTACTGGCAGACCTGAATACGAGCCGTGCGACGCTGCAGGTGCCCGAGGACATGGTCAAACTCAACCCGTTCCGGCTCAGTCTGGCGGTCCCGCCGCGGGCGCAGGCGGTCGGGGTGGTGGCCACTGGCCCCAACGGTCCGACCGAGGAAGACCTGCGCCGGGCCGAGGAAGCTCGCCGGCGCGAGATCGAAGCCCAGCGGCAGCGCGTGCAGACCGCCTTCAACGCGCTGCGGTTCAACTCCGCCATCGGCACGGGAGACGGAGCCCTGGCCCGAATCAACGACCGTTTGTACCGTGTCGGCGACAAGGTGGGTGAGTTCTTCGTGATCCGCGCGATCGGCACACACGAGGTTGAGTTGGAGTGGGAGGGACAGGCATTCACGCTGGCGTTGCCGGAGTCGGGCAGGCGGTGAGTGCCGCCCTGGTTTGCAGGGTGTGTCGAACTTGATCTGGTAGTGTGCCAAAGAGTCGATTCGAAGGGAGCCGGTGTGGCGAAACTGCGTCTGGACGACATTCTGAGCGAACTGGGCATCGACCCGTCCAACCCCGACGCCAAGCCCAAGCCGGCACAACTTGAGCAGGGGCCATCGGCGAGCCCGGCGCATGCGCTCCGGGGTATGCCAGCGTCTGAGCGATTGGACGATCCCTCGGAACTGACCGACGCTCCTCCCATGATCGCTCCACCGGGTAGCGGCTCTGCCGTTCATGGGCACGATGAACGCCGCGCCAGGCACTCGGTTGATCGCGCCGAGCAGGCATTCTGTGTGTTGCCCGCTGTCCCGGCCGGCCAGCAACGCTTTGGCGCCAGGATCCAGGTCGAGGATGACCCGGCCGTACCGGTGAAGCCACAACCGACGGCGATTGCGCGCGTCGGTGAGGCCTTGAGCGAGATCTACCAACCCGACTCGATGCTGCCGGTCTCAGCGGCGGGGGACCTGGGTCAGCGGTTGCTCTCGATGAGCGCGGTGACCCCTCAGCAATTGACGGCCGCGCAGCAGGTGCTGAAGCAGACCCCCGGGCGCCGGCTCACGGACCTGCTGATCGAGCAGGGTGCCGATGAAGTGCGCGTGCAGTCGGCGATTGCGGAGATCGCGGGGCTGCCCTTTGAACGCGTGGACGTGAATAAGGGTCTCGAGGGCGGCTTTGACGGGCAGGCGATCCAGCGGCTGAGCGTGTCGTTCTGCAAGCAGCACATGGTGCTGCCTCTTCGGACCGAGGGCTCGCGGACGGTCATCGGGATTGTCCGTCCCGAGGACGTCTTCCTGATCGACGAGGTGAAGCGCCGGCTCGGAGTCCCGGCGGTCAAGATGGTCGTCGTGACGGCGTTCGATGTGCGCGGAGCGCTGGAGATCGTCGGCGACACAACCAGCAAGACCGAGGACGTGCAGATGATCCTCAAGGACGTCCAGGAAGCGGACGTCCAGGTGGAGAAGCGGTCAGATCAGGAAGTCGACCTGGAGAAGCAGGCCGGGGAGAGCCCGGTCATCCGCTATGTGAACTTCATCATCCAGTCGGCGGTGAAAGAGGGCGCGTCGGACATTCACATCGAGCCCGGGGATAAGAAGGTTCGTGTCCGCTTCCGCATCGACGGCGAACTCTTCGAGATGGGGCAGCCCCCCGCGAGCATGGTCGCAGCCATCACGTCGCGACTGAAGATCATGGGCAACCTCGACATCTCCGAGCGGCGTCTCCCGCAGGACGGACGCATCCGCTGCGCCGTCCAGGGCCGCAAACTTGACCTGCGCATGTCGACCATCCCGACGGCGTACGGCGAGAAGGTCGTGCTCCGCATCCTCGACACCCGCTCGATCAACGTGAAGCTCGAGGAGCTTGGGTTCGACGACGACACTCTCGAACGGTGGCGCCGGCTCATCGACGCGCCGCACGGCATCGTGCTCGTAACCGGTCCGACCGGCTCGGGCAAGACCACCACGCTGTACTCCTCGCTCCGCACGCTTGACAAGAACTCCATGAACATCTCGACCGTCGAAGACCCGGTCGAATACCACCTCGAAGGCATTACGCAGACTCAGACGCATGACAAGATCGGCATGACCTTTGCCAAGGCGCTCAAGGCGCTGCTGAGGCAGGACCCCGACGTCATCATGCTCGGCGAAATCCGTGACGCCGAGACCGCCGTCACCGCCGTGCAGGCTGCGCTCACGGGCCACCTGGTGCTGAGCACGCTGCACACCAACGATGCGCCCTCGTCGATCACCCGGCTGGTCAACATCGGGCTTGAGCCGTTCCTCGTCGGCGCTGCGGTCAACGGCGTGCTCGCGCAGCGCCTGGTGCGCCGCCTGTGCTCACACTGCCGAACCGAGAAGGAAGCGACGCCGGAGATGGCCGAGTTTCTCGAGCTGCAGGGCATGTCCGCGGACAGACTCTGGTCGGCGCAGGGTTGTGACAAGTGCCGCAATACGGGCTTCAGCGGACGCGTTGGCCTGTACGAACTGGTTTCGGTCGACGATCAACTGCGGGACATCATCGCCCGGAATCCGAACGTGGCCGAGCTGCGACGGCTCTGCCTTGAGCGCGGCATGGTCACGCTCCGCCAGGACGGGCTGAAGAAGGCCGCGCAGGGAAAGACCAGCGTGGAAGAAGTTCTTCGCGTGACCGAGGCGGCCAACTGACACTGGTCACGGCTCAGTCCTCGTCCGCGTGCAGCCTGGCCACAACGCTGTAGTCCTCCAGCGTGGAGGTGTCCTGGGTAATCTTCTCGACCCCAGCGGCGATATCGCGGAGCAGCCGACGCATGATCTTGCCGGACCGGGTTTTCGGGAGCGCTTCGGTAAATCGGATCTCGTCGGGCTTGGCCAGCGCACCGACCTCGCGCGCCACGTGCGCGGTCAGTTCGCGACGTTCCTCTTCGCCGGGTTGCCGGCCGGGGTTGTTCGCGAACCACGAACCGCGCAGCGTCACGAATGCCACGATCGCGTTTCCCTTGATCTCGTGGGGCTTCCCGACCACCGCCGCCTCGGCCACCCACGGGTGGGAGACCATCGCACTCTCGACCTCCATAGTCCCCAGCAGGTGCCCGGAGACCTTGATGACGTCGTCGATCCGTCCCTGCACCCAGAAGTAGCCGTCCTCATCACGCCGCGCACCATCGGCGGAGAAGTAGTACGGCGTGCCGGTGCGCGGGTCCTTGACACGTCCCCAGTAGTTGCTCACGAAGCGTTCGCGGTTCCCGTACACCCCGCGCAGCATCCCGGGCCAGGGTTTGCGGATCACGAACAGGCCGCCCTTATTGGCCGGGAGTTCCTCGCCGTGCTCGTTGACGATGGCGGCATCGATCCCAAGCATGGGCAACGTGCACGAGCCGGGCTTGGTCGCGACGGCACCCGGCAGCGGCGTGACGACGTGCCCGCCGGTTTCCGTCTGCCAGTAGGTATCCACCACCGGGCAGCGTCCGCGCCCGATGTGCGTGTGGTACCACATCCACGCCTCCGGGTTGATCGGCTCACCAACGGTGCCCAGCAGTCGCAGCGAGGACAGGTCGTGTCGGGACGGCAAATCGTCGCCCCACTTCATGAACGTCCGGATGGCCGTTGGCGCCGTGTAGAACTGGGTGACGCGGTGGCGGGCGATGATCTGCCAGAAGCGGTCGCCCGCACCCGGGGCGGCGCCCTGTATCGTGGGCCAGTTCGGGGCGCCCTCGTACATGAGCGTCGGCACGCGGTTCATCATCGGGCCGTAGATCACGTAGCTGTGCCCGGTGACCCAGCCGACGTCCGCTGAGCACCAGAACACCTGGGCGGAGTCGGGGTGGAGATTGAACGTCAGGCGGGCGGTCATCTGGACAAAGGCAAGGTACCCGGCGGTCGTGTGCAGGATGCCCTTGGGCTTGCCGGTTGAGCCGGAGGTGTAGAGGAGAAAGAGCATGTCCTCGCTCTCGCAAGGCTCGCACGGGCACGCATCGCTGGCGGGCTCAACGGCGTCGTGCCACCAGTGCCAGCGAGTCGCGCCGCCGTCGATCGGCTCACCGCTGCGGAACCGTGCACTGGGTGGCTCGTGGGCGGTGCGTTTGACCACCAGCACGTGGTTGAGGATGTGCCCCTGGTTGGCCAGTTGGCTCACCGCCTGGCGTACGTTGGCCTGCAGGGGCACGACGTCGCCGCGCCGGTATCCTCCGTCGGCGGTGATAATGACACGGCTGTGGGCGTCGAGTACACGCTCGGTGATGGCGTGAGGCGCAAAGCCCCCGAAGATCACCGAGTGTGGTGCCCCGATCCGCGCACACGCGAGCACCGCGACGGCCAACTCGGGGATCATCGGCATGTAGATCGTGACGACGTCGCCCTTTTTCACGCCAAGGGCCTTGAGCGCATTGGCGCATCGTGATGTGGCGATCTGGAGTTCCCGGTAGGTCAGTCGCCGGATCTCCGGCTCCTGCGCATAGTGAGAATCGCTGGAAGGGTGACTGGTGCGTGGGCCGAGCGGCTCGCCTTCCCAGATGAGGGCTGTATCTTCGCCGTGACCGGCCTGCACGTGGCGATCGACGCAGTTGTAGCAGGCGTTCAGTCGCCCGCCCTCGAACCATCGGGCGTCGGGCGGCTCCCAGTGGAGTACCTTGTTCCACGGTTCGAACCAGGCCAGGCGGCGTGCCTCCTCGCCCCAGAAGCCCTCGGGATCGACGATCGATCGGCTGTGCAGGGCCCGGTACTCCTCCAGTGATCCGAGATGCCACTTGGAGAATCCGAGTGTGGTGGCCGTCGGCGGTGCAAAGAGCCGACGCTCAACCAGCGCTGTCGAGATGGCAGTGTCTTCATGTTGTGGGCTGGGAGCGGCGGGCGTCCGGCCTTCACTCATGGGCGATCTCCGGGTGTGGGTGGTGCGGGCATGAATCGGCGGCGAAAACCACCGTCACGGCGAGCCCGTTGCTCGTTCGGACCCGCGCCGTGCTGGGAACGAGTGAGCGGGCTATGGCCGCACCAAGAGTAATGGTGGCACCACTCCCAGTGTACCGACGCCGGCGATTCCTCCAAGCACCACCGGAGCGAGCCCGGTCGTACGGCGTGAAGCAGCCCGGAACAGCCACGGCGCGGTGAACTACGGCTGAGCGGCGCCTATACTGGGCCGATTCGGGCGATTGGCGCAGTTGGCTAGCGCGCTACAATGACACTGTAGAGGTCACTGGTTCGAGTCCAGTATCGCCCACTTTCCCACTTTCCACCGGGTCACACCCGACGCCACACCCCACCAAAACCGCAGGGTTTTCGGGTTTTTGTGGTTCGGCGTGTTCGTCGGTGGGATCGCTTGGGCGCACTTGTGTTGCCGGATTTGCTGCCGCCTCAGCGACGCCCGCCGCCATGTTGAAGTGCGCGTCGCGGGTTTGCTGGGAGTGCCTGGCCACGACCTGCGGCGATCGGCTATGCCACGATGCCACGGGTTCGTGCAGGCACACGCCTGCATTGATGGACCTCACTCAGACGCGAGCTGAAGTGACTGAGGACTCCAGTGCCGATCGCTGGAGGTCGAAGCGGTCCAGGTGCATTACCTTGCTCCACGCCGCCGCGAAGCCGCGGATGAACGGCTCCCCCGCATCCTCCGCCGCGTACACCTCCGCCAGCGCCCGCAACTGCGAATCCGAACCGAAGACCAGGTCCGCCCGCGTCGCCGTCCAGCGCGCGGCCCCCGTCGCCCGGTCGCGCCCCGTAAACACCTCCGGCAACGCCCCGCCCTCGCCCGCCGGCACCCACTCGGTCCTCATGTCCAGCAGGTTCACGAAGAAGTCCGTGCTCAGCACGCCCGGACGCTCCGTCAGCACCCCGTGCGCCGGGCCTCCCCCCGTCCACACCGCCCCCAGCGCCCGCAGGCCCCCGGCCAGCACCGTCATCTCCGGCGCGGTCAGCCCCAGCAGCTGCGCCCGGTCCACCAGCAGCGCCTCGGTCGGCACGCTCATCGGCCCCGCCAGGTAGTTGCGGAAGCCGTCGGCCTGCGGCTCCAGCGCCGCGAACGACGCCGCGTCGGTCTGCCCCGCCGTCGCGTCGGTCCGCCCCGGCGCGAAGGGCACCTGCACCGTCACCCCCGCCGCCGCCGCCGCCCGCTCCACCGCCGCGCACCCGCCCAGCACGATCAGGTCCGCCAGCGACACCTTCATGCCCCCCGGCGCTGAGGCGTTGAACGCGCGGCGGATCTCTTCGTACACCCCCAGCACCCGCGCCAGCCGCGCCGGCTCGTTGGCCGCCCAGTCCTTCTGCGGCGACAGCCGGATGCGGGCGCCGTTGGCCCCGCCGCGGTGGTCGCTGCCCCGGTACGTCGACGCCGACGCCCACGCCACGAACACCAGGTCCGCCGCGGTCACACCGCCCACCCCTCCCGCCCCCCCGCCCACCGCCGCCAGGATCCGCGCCTTCAGGGCGGCGATCTCCGCCGCGCCGATGAGCGGGTGGTCCACCGCGGGGACCGGGTCCTGCCAGATCAGCTCCTCGGCGGGGACCTCCGGGCCCAGGTAGCGGGCCCGCGGCCCCATGTCCCGGTGCGTCAGCTTGAACCACGCCCGCGCGAAGGCGTCGGCGAACTGGTCGGGGTGCCGGTGGAAGCGCCGGGCGATCTTCTCGTAGGCCGGGTCGAACCGCAGCGACAGGTCCGTGGTCAGCATCGCCGGCGCGTGCTTCTTCGCGGGATCATGGGCGTCGGGGACCAGATCTTCGGGCTTCACCGCCGCGGCCCCGCCCCGAGGCTGCCACTGGTGGGCGCCCGACGGGCTCCGCGTCAGTTCCCACTCGTAGCCGAAGAGGTTGTCGAAATAGTCCGTGCTCCACTTCGTCGGCGTGCCGGTCCAGGTGACCTCCAGCCCGCTGGTGATCGTGTCCGCCCCGCGACCGCTCCGGTACCCGCTCCGCCACCCCAGGCCCTGCTCCTGCATCGCCGCCCCCTCCGGCTCCGGGCCCAGCAACCCGGCGTCGCCCGCGCCGTGGGCCTTGCCGAACGTGTGCCCCCCGGCGATCAGCGCCACCGTCTCCTCATCGTTCATCGCCATGCGGGCGAACGTCTCCCGGATGTCCCGCGCCGCGGCCACCGGGTCGGGCCTCCCGTTGGGCCCCTCGGGGTTGACGTAAATCAGACCCATCTGCACCGCCGCCAGCGGCCGCCGCAGGTCGCGGTCGCCCGTGTACCGCTCGTCCCCCAGCCAGGTCTTCTCAGGGCCCCAGTTGATGTCTTCCGGCGGCTCCCACACATCCGCCCGCCCGCCCCCGAAGCCGAACGTCTTGAACCCCATCGTCTCCAGCGCCACGTTCCCGGCCAGGATCATCAGGTCGGCCCACGAGATCGCACGCCCGTACTTCCGCTTGATCGGCCACAGCAGCCGACGGGCCTTGTCGAGGTTCACGTTGTCCGGCCAGCTGTTCAGCGGCGCGAACCGCTGGGCCCCCGTCCCCCCGCCGCCACGCCCGTCGCCCGTCCGGTACGTCCCGGCGCTGTGCCAGGCCATGCGGATGAACAGGGGGCCGTAGTGCCCGAAGTCCGCCGGCCACCACGGCTGCGAGTCGGTCATCAGCGCCGCCAGGTCACGCTTGAGGGCCGCGTAGTCCAGGCCGAGGAACGCCTTGGCATAGTCGAAGCCCCGGCCCATCGGGTCGGCCTTCTCCGAGTGCTGGTGCAGCACACGGAGGTTCAGCCGGTGCGGCCACCAGTCGCGGTTGGTCGGGGCGGGCCCGGCGGCGGCGCGGTGGAAGGGGCAGCCGGACGCGGTCGAGGGGTGGCCGTTGGTGCTCACGGGCTTCTTCCTGTGGAGAGTGGCGCAGCGCCGGGCGGCCCGGAGGCGGCACGCCCGCGCCGAGGCCGCGGCATGGTAGAACGCCGCGGCGGCGCGTTTCGCGCCCCGGGCCGTCCGGCCGCTTCGCCCACGGCCGCGGGCCGCTCAGCGGGCGCCGGGTGTCGAGGTTGAACGCGTCTGCCCCGCGGGCCGCGTCAGCGGCAGCAGCGCCCGCAGCCGCGGATCCCGCAGCACCAGCGCCAGCCACACCAGCACGCCCATCGCCACCGGCCCGATGAACGGATCATCGATCCGCACGTGCGTCGCCGTCGCCCCCCCGAAGTACCCCGTCAGGAGCACCGCGCCGATCACCGCCGTCCGCGGGACCAGAAACAGGGCCGTGCACGCCAGTTCCACCAGCCCGATCGGCGCTGCGTGGTGCTCCATGTAGCCAAGGCGGCCGACGAACTGGTCCTTCATCTCGGCCGGGCTCACCAGCTTGAGCACGCCGCTGAAGGTCAGCAGCAGAGCCAGCAGCCCCGTCAGCACCAGCCCGGCGATCGTCAGCCCTCGGGGGTTCTCGTGCATGGTCGCTCCTGCGCGGCCGTCCGGCCGCCCCTCCGCCGCGGGGGCGCCGGCCCGCGCCGGGTCGGCGGCGGTCGTAACCGCGTGCATCCACTCCGCCCGTCGGGCCGCGGCTCAGGCCTTGACGAGGGTCTTGAAGCCGCCCATCGACATCTTCTTGATCTCGAAGGGCATGTTGCCCGGCGAGCAGAGCGCGGCCATGCGCGGGTCGGTCATTACCTTGGCGTTCACCTTGTTCCGATCGGCCTTCGACTTGTAGACGATCCACGCGAAGACCACGGTCTCGCCGGTCTTGGCCCCGGTCAGTTTCGGGAACGGCCGCCCGAACTTCACACCGAGATCATCACCGATGCACTCGCGGTACTCCAGCGCACCGTGCTCCCTCCAGACCTTCGAGGAGATCGTGGCCAGTTTCTTGTAGGCCTTGGTGTTCTTCTTCGGCAGTACCAGCACGTATCCGTCGACGTAGGCCATGATCCAGGTTCCTTTCGGGGTTGGTCAGCCAGGGGCCGGCCTTAAGCCTACTCGATCGCGGCCCGCGCTGCACGCCGCGCGGCCCCGCGGGCGTGCTCTCGCCACCGGCTCATTGGCGGGCTACTGCCCCTGGGCCATCGAATAGCCCTTGACCCCGTCGAAGACCCGCAGCAGTTCGTAGGAGCAGACGACGAACTTCTCGGCGATCCGGTCCATCAGGGCCACGCAGCGGGCCTGGCCGAAGTCACCCGGGCGGAACCCCTCCCGCAGTTCGAACCGCACGCGGTAGTAGTCCACGCACTCGGTGTAGACGCTCCCCGTGGGCCAGACCTGCGTCCCCCGGTTGCTGATGAGCGTGAGCCGGAAGGGCGTGTCCTGGCACACACGCTGCATCTCGTCGGCCACCGCCACGGGGCTCAACGGTGTGTCCAGGTAGATGTCGCATCCCACCACGTGCCGCACGACGTCCGCGAACGTGCGGATGACCTGCTGGCTCGTCGGTCGCGCGGCGGAGGACGGGGATGTCGCGACCAGGGCTGCCTCATCCCGCTCGGCAGGGACGGGCACGGGCGGCACTGTCCGCGGGGATTGACCGAGTCGCCCGACGATCTCCCGTGAGAATTCGGCCGTCCCCAGCGCCGGGCGTGACTTGTCGCCGAAGTCGCCCGTGCGCACGCCCGATTCCAGCGCCGACAGCACGGCGTTCTCGATGACCGCGGCGGGGCGGAACAGCCCGATGTGCCGCAGCATCATGAGTGCCGACAGCAGCAGGGCGGTGGGGTTAGCGATGCCACGCCCGGCGATGTCCGGGGCTGTGCCGTGCACCGCCTCGAAGATCGAGATGTGCCGGCCGATGTTGGCCGAGGGGGCGAAGCCCAGCCCGCCGACCAGGCCCGCGCACAGGTCGCTGACGATGTCGCCCATGAGGTTGGGGAGTACGACCATGCGGTACGCCTCCGGGCGGACAACCAGGTTCATGCACAAGGCGTCGACGATGACGTCATGGGCCTGAATCTCCGGGAAGTCGCGCGTCGCGACTCGGAAGCGATCCAGAAACAGGCCGTCGGTCATCTTCATGATGTTGGCCTTGTGCCCGCAATGGACCGCGGGGATGCCGAGTTTCCGGGCGGTCTGGAGGGCGAAGCGACAGACCAGGTCGCACCCGGGCGCGGAGATCAGCCGCTTGCACTGGATCATGTCGTTGGAAAGACGGTGCTCCACGCCCCCGTAGGTGTCCTCGATGTTCTCGCGCACGATGAACAGATCGATAGGGATGCCCGCGCGGGAGTAGACCGTCTCAACACCCGGCAGCGACCGGAACTGCCTCAGGTTCGCGAAGGCGTTCCACATCTTGCGGGCGGTGACGTTGATCGACTTGCCGCCGCCGCCCTTGGGCGTCTCCATCGGCCCCTTGAACAGCAGGCCGCACTCCTCCGTCACGCGGATTGCCTCGTCGGTCATCCCGCGTGTGTTGCCCTTTTCAAAGACCGCCTTCCCCATTTCGACCGGCACGAACTCCACCCCCGCCGCATGCCCAGGCGCGGTGGAGTCCATCACACCCGCGGCCCTCAGGACCTCGAGCGTCGCGTTCATGATCTCCGGTCCGATCCCGTCGCCCGCCGCCGTCGCGATCCGCAGGTGCCCGCTCATCCGTCATCCCTTCGTCGGGGCGCGGCAGGCCTTGGCCGCGCTGGGTTCACACCCCGCGCCGTTCCGATTCGCTCCGGAACTCCGGCGTCGGAGGGGTCGAAGGATAGACGGACCAGCCTCCCGGGCCCCGTCCCCGCGCGGGCCCACGACTATGCACCATGTCAGTTCGGGCACTTGGCAAACGCATACGACTTGGCCGCGAGCAGGGCCTCCTTAAGACGCCCGACATCGGAGCCGCCCCCCTGCGCCTGGTCGGGTTTGCCTCCGCCCTTGCCGCCGCACGCCGCCGCGGTCACCTTGACCCACTCGCCCGCGTTGAGGCCCCGCTTGATCAGGTCCTGCGGAACGTTGGCCAGGATGGTCAACTTGTCCTCAACGCGGTCGGGGCTGATGAGCAGCACCCCGCTCCGGGCACGTCGAGCCCGGATCGCGTTCATCGCGGCAGCCAGCGCATCGCGGTCCGCCCCGGCGTCAATCGTCGCCACAATGCAGGACCCGTCAAACTCTGGTGACTCGGCCAGAACCTGCGCCTGACGGACCACGGCTTCGGCTCGTGCGGCCGCCGCGGCCTTACCCGCCGTCCGCACCTTCTCCTGCAGCGCCTGCAGGCGCTCGCGCAGGCGGGCTCGGACCACGCACGGCAGGGTCAGTTGGTCCACTTCCGCCGCCAGTTCGCGTACCTCGTCGGCCAGTTCGGATGTGTCCAGCGCCTCAGCCTCGGACATGCGTTTGGCCAATCCGTCCGCCGCGGCGTACGCCGCTGTCGCGGCCACACCCGTCACGGCCGTGACTCGCCGGATCCCCTTGGCTACGGCCTCCTCGCCCAGGAGTGCGAATCGACCGATCTCGCCTGTGCGGGACACATGCGTCCCTCCGCAGAACTCGGCACTGACCGCCATTGCGGCTGCCTCGTCAGATAAACCCAGCAGTTCCGTCGGCGTCGGACCGATTGAGACCACTCGCACCGGGTCCGGGTAGGCCTCGCCAAAGACCGCCCGCACCCCCTTGATGTTCCGCGCCTTCTCCAGCGGGAGCACTTCGGCATGCACGGGGTGGTCCGCCGCGATCTCGGCATCGACCCGGGCCTGTACCTTCGCCAGTTCTTCGTGGGTCGACGCGCGGGACGCGGCGAAGTCAAACCGCAACCGGTCCGGCGCAACAAGAGAACCCTTCTGATCGCTCCCGGGTCCAAGCGTGGAGCGCAGCGCCAGGTTGATCAGGTGCGTGGCGGTGTGGTTCGATGCGATCTGCGTACGGCGTTTGGCGTCAACACTCACCTGGACCTCGTCGCCCACGCGCAGTTCGCGTCGAGTGGTCCGCCCGATGTGCAGCACGTAGCCCGCCGATGCCTGAACGTGCTCCACCCGGAACTCCCCCGGACCGACCATCTCGTCGCCATGGCGGGGAGAATCCTTGGCTTCGCGGGTGACGCTGAGACGCCCGGTATCGGCGACCTGCCCGCCCATCTCGGCATACATCGGTGTGCGGTCGAGAATCACCGCGACCCGCCCCAGCCCCTGGGAGGCGGTGACGTGCAGATCGAAATTGTTCCCGTTCCAGATCGCCAGAACACGGGCCCGTACATCGCGACCCTCGTACACGCCGGACTCGTCAGTGGGGGGGATCGCCATGTGGCGCAGCCGTGCGACCGCGTCCGGCGACAGGGTCAGGTCAGACTCGGCCCCGCCGAACTTGGCGCTGGAGCGGGCCTTCTCGCGGGCCTGCTCCATGAGCGTGTTGAACCCGGCCATGTCCACCTTCAGCCCACGTTCCTCGGCCATCAGTTGCGTCAGATCCACCGGGAACCCGTAGGTGTCATAGAGCTTGAAAGCGTCCTCACCGCTGACGGTCCGTGTCGGGCCGAAGTGTGCATCGACCCACGAAGGGGAGATGTCGCGGAGTTTGATCACCGCCTCGGCCACGTGCCCGTCGCGCTTGTGGATGGCCAGCGTCCAACCACCCTCGTCACGGGAACTGCTCAGGGTGTGTCCCGCGATCTGGTGGTGCGGGCAGAGTCGGGCCGCCGTGATCGCCCGAACGCACGCCTCGTCGAAGTGGACAATGCCCCTCGTAAGCGTGCGTCCGAAACTCTCCTCCTCCTCACGAATGATCGCCGCCACGCGCGACGGATCCCGGCGCAGTTCCGGGTAGAACTCCCCGAGCCGCTCGGCCACCACCGGCACCAGCTCGCTGAAGAAGCCCGTGCGTGCCTCCAGCACCTGCGTGCCGTAACGCACGGCCCGGCGCAGGATTCTCCGCAGCACGTACCCACGTCCCTCGTTGCTCGGGGTCGCCCCGTCGGTGATCGCGAACGTGAGCGTGCGGGCGTGATCCGCGATCACGCGGTACGCGGTATCGATGTGCCCGGCATCGGCCGCTCCGAGTCGCCCGGAGTAGGGGCGCGGGGCCCGCGTTACCCGCTCAATAGCCAGAAAGAGCGGCGCGAACACGTCCGTGTCGTAGTTGCTCCGGACATTCTGCAGCACGGAGACCAGCCGCTCCAGCCCCATCCCGGTGTCCACGTGCCGCGCCGGAAGCGGTTTGAGCGTCGTGGCATCCTCACGGTTGAACTGGATGAAGACGTGGTTCCAGATTTCGAGGACGTCCGGGTCACCCTGGTTGACCAGCAGCGACGCGTCGCGACCGCCGATACGGTCGTAGTGGATCTCCGAGCACGGGCCGCACGGCCCGGTGTCGCCCATCTCCCAGAAGTTGTCCTTCATCCCCCCCGGGATGACGTGGCTCTCCGGAAGAAAACGTCGCCACAGTTCGCGAGCCTCTTCGTCGGGCGGTAGGCTCAACTGAGGGTTGCCGGCGAAGTACGTGGCGTAGAGCCGTTCGGCGGGGATTCCGAAAACTTTCGTAAGCAGTTCGAAGCCCCACGAGATCGATTCTTCCTTGAAGTAATCACCGAAGCCCCACGTCCCCAGCATCTCGAAGAACGTGTGGTGGTACGTGTCCTTGCCAACATCGTCAAGATCGTTGTGCTTGCCGCCGGCGCGGATGCACTTCTGACTGTTCACCGCGCGTCTCAGGCCGGCCAGCGGAGAGCCGGGGGCGACCGTATTGAGAAAGAGCGGCTTGAACTGGTTCATCCCCGCGTTGGTGAACAGCAGCGTCGGGTCGTCAACAGGGACGCACGGTGAACCGGGAACGAAGCGATGCGAGCACCGCTCGGTGTAGAACTCGATGAACGTCTTCCGGATCTGGTCGCTGGTCATGAACGCCATACGAGAGTCTTTCAGCACAACCCCCGGCTCCCGAGCCGTTCACAGTCTGGCTCGTACGATTGCCCCCGGAAACGCCCGGGGGGATCGAGCGCCGGCCCGCCCCTGAACCCGGAACGAATTGGACTATAGCGAGGGGAGATTCAGCGTTGGCCACGGGCGGGCGTGAGGGCCATCGCTCGTTCAGCCCGGCCCGTTACCGCCCGATCCTGACACTCTGCCGAGATCTTGCCGATGGGCCGCGAGGGACGGGCCTGATGGTGTACGGCTGCAGTTCCGGAGGCAGGTCCTTGATGCCGCGGCGCATGGCCTTGGCGATGGCGTAGTACAGGGATGCGTGGACGCGCCGCTGAACCTGTTCGGTCACGCGTATTCCATGGCGTTCCATGGCGGCCAGAGCCCAGGACCAGGCGTGAAACTCCTCCAGACATCGGGGCTTATAGCGGTTAAACCCGATGGCGTGATGACCGATCTCGTGAAGAAAGATGGCCGCCGACATCGGCCCGCGAGGCTGTGGGGCCTCGATCATCCGCTTCACGCTCCCGTCACGGTACCGCAGTTCATAGGCGATGCCCGACATGCTGCGACGCCACCGGCGAACCTTCACCTGGTACTCGGCCAGGTGCGTTCGCACGAGGGTCTCGTATCGGTCACGTGCGAGGGAAGGTCGCCGCTCTCCACGCCGAGCCCCCGTCGCAGATGTCTCGATGACGGATTTATCCACAGCCCCGGAGGGTGTTGGTGTTGACGGGCGCAGGCGGCGATTGACCTTGCGCGGAGCACGGCCCTGGCCGCGGAGCGCAGCGACAACCGGTTCGATGAAATCCCAGAGTGAGCGCACAGAACCCTCCACCGTCCAGCGTAGCGGGGTGCATCGCCATCATGACGGCCGCACGTTGACGAACTGATCTCCCGCCGCGAGGTCTCGCCCGGCCCCACGGGCAAACTCCGACCAAGGCACCGGACGCCCTCCCGACACCTGGACCTCCAGCAGCCGCAGCACACTCTGTTCGCCGCAGCGCACAAGCCCCAAGATGGGATCCAACAAGGTTCCCGGGTCAGCATCAGATGAGCGCCATTTCTCCCCGGCCACCCCTTCGGCAGTCACAGCGCGCAGCAGCTTGATCTCCCTGAGCCTTGGCCGTTCGGCAACAGACACACTGACTCCCGGCCACGGGCTCAAGCCGTTGATCCGACGCCGAACCTGTTCGGCACTCTGAAAAAAGTCCGGCGTGGCATCAACCCTCGACAGTTTGCGGGCCTTGGTGACCAGCGCCTCATCTTGCGGAAGGCCCTGCGCGAGCCCCTTGGCGTGCGCATCGAGAACACGCAGGATCAGGTCCGGCCCGTCCTCCGCCAGCAGATCATGCAGGTCGCCCGCGGTCATGTCGGGTTGGATCGTCCGGCGCGACGTGGCATAGACCAAACCCGCGTCCATGCGTGAGGCGATCGAAATGACGCTGTTGCCGCTCTCCTGGTCCCCGGCGAGAATCGCCCAGTTGATCGGTGCCGCCCCGCGCCAGCGAGGCAGCAGGCTCGCGTGCAGGTTGACCGCGAACAGCCCGGAGAGCAGTGGATCGCTGAGTTTCTGCCCGAAGGCGATCACGACCCACGCGTCGCAACGCTCCGGCCCGGCCAGCGAACGCACCTGGTGGAGCACGGCTGGTTCGTTGATGTTCTCCGGCTTCAGGACTATCCCGGCGCTCAGCGTCTCTTGCCCCTCGGGGCCGAGGCACCACGCCGCAACAGGTGTTGGTTGCAGCGATTGCCCGCGCCCCGCGGGACGATCGGGTTGCGTGACCACGGCCACAACCTTGTGCTGCACGGCCAGCCGGCGCAGCGTCGGGAGTCCAAAGGCCCCAGACCCAAGAAAGCCTACTCGCATGAATTCAGCGTACCCGTGCCAACGGACGCTTACGCACCGCTTCGCGACTTCATCGCCTTCCGCTGGGCGTCGGGGCGACGGACCCTGCGCGCCAGGCCGACAATGGCCATCGCGCGAATGACCAGGTACGAGACATCCAACTGCCACCACTCCAGCCCGTGGCGAGCACTGGTCGGGAAAGCGTGGTGGTTGTTGTGCCAGCCTTCACCCAACGCGAGCACGCCGACCACCGCGTTGTTGCGGCTTTCGTCGTGGCTCTCGTAGGGGCGTGAACCCCACAGATGGCAGATGGAATTCACGCTCCAGGTGATGTGGTGGACCACCAGAACCCTGGTCAGGCCACCCCACAGCAACCCCATGAGCGCGCCCCACCACGTGAGTGTGAGCAGACCGCCCAGCGCGGCGGGGATCAGCAGGCCAAGGACCACCCACACCACAAAGTGCCGGTCGGCCAGAACGAGCCAGGGGTCTCGCCGAAGGTCCGTGGTGTACCGGGCGTCGGTGGTGTTCTGACGACCACGATCCACGAGCATCCAGCCGATGTGCGCGTGGAACGCCCCGCGCAAGGTTGCCCAGAAGCCCTGACCCCAGGACCCATGTTCACCCATGTGCGGCGAGTGCGGGTCGTCTTCAGAGTCCGAGTGCTGGTGGTGGCGACGGTGATCACCGCACCAGCCGATGACCGGGCCCTGCACGGCCATCGACCCGGCCGAGGCCAGCAGGTATCGCACCAGTCCCGGCGTCTGAAACGACCCGTGGGTGCAGAGTCGGTGATAGCCGACCGTGATCCCGAGTCCCGAGATCACACTCATGAAGGCCATGATGCCCAGGTGTACCCAGTCAAACGCCACGCTCCACGAGAGAGCAATCGCCGCTGCGAGGGCAAGCAACGGCAGGACCACCGTAGCCAGAACCGCGACCTTGATACGCCGGGCGGCCCGTGGTCCAAGGGTTCGCTGCTGTGGAACAACCAGATCGGAGACTGACCCAGGGATTCCCATGGGGCACGCGGACACATGACTCGACATCCATTGCTCCGGGCATCGCAGGAGGACCGAAGCGAGCCGTCATGGCTTGCGGGTGATCGGCTTCCAAATCGATGTCTTGACCGTCCTTGCGAAGGCAGAGAGCGAGGTCTGGAGCGCCCCGTTGCGTGCATCCGCATGAGTAGTGTAGGGGACAGTCGCCCTCCCCGCTCGGTTGTGGGTGTCCAGATGGATTTGACTGTGGAGAACCCCAGTGGAAAGACGATGTTGCACGGCGCTCGGGCTGGGCCTACAATCTAATCGTTCCGGAAGGTTTCTCGTGCGGCATTGGTGCCGCGCTCGGCTCCGGGGCAACCGCGGCTCGATCTCTGCCCGAGTTCTCGCACGGTTCATCAACGATTCGGGCAGATTGGATCGAGTTTGAGTATGAAGCTGTACGTCGGCAATCTTCCTTTCACCACGACCGAGAACGACCTGCAGGAGGTTTTCGGTCAACACGGCACTGTGTCCTCTGCGTCCATTGTGATGGACCGCGAGACCGGCCGCAGCCGTGGATTCGCGTTCGTTGAAATGCCCAACGACACCGAGGCACAGGCCGCGATCACCGCCCTGAACGGCCAAAACTTCAATGGCCGTGACCTCACCGTCAACGAGGCCCGTCCGAAGCCCGCCGGCGAGCGCGGTGGCGGCGGCGGTGGCCGTCGTGGTGGCTGGGGTGGCGGCGGCGGCGGTGGTGGTGGCGGCGGTGGCCGTCGCGGTGGCGGCGGTGGAAGCTGGGGCGGCGGTGGTGGTGGCGGCGGCTGGTAATTCAGCGACGCACCCACGACCCGTTCTCACCGTACTTTGATCTCACTATCGGGCCTCGGGATGATCCCCGGGGCCCTTTGCTTTTTCGTTCTGACATACGCGGTCTGGCTCACCCGCATTGGCTGTGGATGACAGAGGTCGCGCAAGTCTTCTATAATTTGATCTGTGTGGGCTCTGATTGCTGCACTCATCTAGGCTGAGCCACAGCGTGGAGCCGGAGCCCATCGCATTGCTGGAGCGGACCATGCCGCGTGACTCTCGCCGAACTGATCCTGCCACCCACCCCCCCAAACCCCAACATCCCGGCCAAGCCCGACTGCCGAACGTTGCGGCGTATCCGATCGGCCCAAGCCCGCTGGCCTCGGGAGTGGAGAAGATCCCGGTCACGGTCTTCTCTTCAGCGGCAAACGCCAGCAAAGCCGCGGCCCACGAGATTGCCGAATTGATCCGAACCCGTGCGTCGCAGGGACGTCGTGCGGTACTCGGCCTGGCCACGGGCAGCACACCACAGGGGGTGTACGACGAACTGGTCCGCATGCACCGGGAAGAAGGACTGTCCTTCGCGAACGTGGTCACCTTCAACCTCGACGAGTACTGGCCCATGGGGTGCGAGGAACTTCAGAGTTACCACCGCTTCATGCGCGAGTATCTCTTCGACCACGTCGACATCCCCAAGGAGCAGGTGAACATCCCCGACGGCACGCTCGACATGCGCGATGTCCCCGCGTTCTGCGAGCGGTACGAGCGTCGCATTGCCGAGGAGGGCGGTATCGACCTGCAGATTCTGGGGATCGGGCGGACTGGTCACATCGGCTTCAACGAGCCCGGCTCGCCGCGCGATTCCCGGACACGCCTGATCACGCTCGACCGTGTCACGCGCATGGATGCCGCGTCGGATTTTTTCGGGGAGTGGCACGTTCCGAAGAAGGCGATCACGATGGGCGTCGGGACGATTCTGTCGGCGCGGAAGGTGATCCTGCTGGCGTTCGGCGAACACAAGGCGGCGGTGATCCAGCGCGCAGTCGAAGGGGAGGTCTCCAACGCGGTCGCCGCGTCGTTTCTGCAGCAGCACCCCAGCGCCCGCATGTACCTGGACCCTGCTTCCGCTGCGGAGCTCACGCGGTTCAAGACCCCGTGGATGCTTGCGGGCATCGAGCAGTTTGGCCTGTCGTGGGACAGCGCCCAGATCAAGAAGGCGGTGATCTGGCTGGCCCGCACGCTGAGCAAACCGATCCTCAAACTGACCGAAGAGGACTATAACGAGCACGGGCTGCAGGAGTTGCTGGCGGCGCGACCTGGCGGGGCGTACGACCTGAACATCGAGGTTTTCCGTGCGATGCAGTCGACCATCACCGGGTGGCCCGGCGGCAAGCGGGGGCGTCCTCGGCGCGACGGAACGGAGGACCCGTTCCCCAAGCGCGTGGTCATTTTCTCGCCGCACCCTGATGACGACGTGATTTCGATGGGAGGCACGTTCATCAGGCTCTGCGAGCAGGGGCACGAGGTGCACGTGGCCTACCAGACTTCAGGCAACATCGCGGTCTTCGATGATGCCGCGGTGCGCCACGCCGACTTTGTGACCGAGTTCGCCAAGGCGTTCCGACTGTTCGGTGAGCGCGAGGCCGAGCGCATTGAGAAGCGCATCCGCTCGTTCGTCAAGAGCAAGGACCCCGGCGAGATCGACTCGCCCGAGCTGCAGACCATCAAGGGGCTGATCCGGCGGACCGAGGCCCGCGCGGGAGCGCGGTTCAGCGGGGTGCGCCCGGAGCACGTGCACTTTCTCGACCTGCCGTTCTACGAGACCGGGCGTGTGAAGAAACGCCCGCTGGGCCCGCGCGACATCGAGATCACGATGGATCTGATCGAGCGTGTCCGGCCCCACCAGATCTATGCCGCCGGGGACCTGAGCGACCCGCACGGGACACACCGCGTCTGCCTGGCCGCGGTGATCACTGCGGTGCACCGCCTTCGCGAGCGGGCGTGGATGCGCGGGTGCGAGGTCTGGCTCTACCGCGGGGCCTGGCAGGAATGGGGGCCGCACGAGATCGAGATGGCCGTGCCGCTGTCACCCGACGAAGTCTCCCGCAAGCGCATGGCGATCTTCAAGCACGAATCACAGAAAGACCGGGCGCTCTTCCCGGGTCCGGATACGCGCGAGTTCTGGCAGCGTGCCGAGGACCGCAACCGGAACACGGCCGAGATCTACGACGCGCTGGGGCTCCCCGAGTATCAGGCCATCGAGGGGTTCGTGCGCTGGCGAGCGAGCGAGGCGGACCAGGCACTGATGGAAGTCAAGAGCGCGCACCGAGTCGGGCGTGAGGCGTCGTCCAACGGGCACCTCCCCAAGGGAAGGCGTGCCCAGTCCCGAAGCACCAGGCGCTGATCCCGGCCAGCCGTCTGCGAATGATCGCTTGCGCAACGCGCCACTTCCGAGGAGTTCCGACATGCCCAGCCGGATTGGTGTCTGTTCATGGTCGCTGCAGCCTGACTCTGCCGAGACCCTGGTCGCTCGGGTGAACGAGGCGGGGCTTGACGCGGTGCAGTTGGCGCTCGATCCGATCCGCCGCGGCGACTGGCCGGAGATCAGGACCATTCAACTCCTTGCTTCCTGCGGCATCCGCGTGCTCTCCGGCATGATGGGCTTCAAGGGCGAGGACTACTCCACTCCGGAGACGATCCGCGCGACCGGCGGGGTTCGCCTTGACGCGACGTGGGAGGAGAACCTGCATTCGGCGTCGCAGAACGCAGCCCTCGCGGACCGTCTGGGTCTGAAACTGGTCACGTTTCACGCAGGGTTCATACCGCACGATCGATCGGATCCTGTCCGGAGCATCATGCTCGATCGGCTACGCCGGGTCATTGACCTCTTCGATGCCCGCGGGATCCGCATCGGCTTCGAGACCGGGCAGGAAACCGCCGAGACTCTTCTGGATGCGCTCGACGAACTGGATCGCCCTCACGCCGGTGTGAACTTCGATCCGGCCAACATGCTGCTGTACGGTATGGGTGATCCGATCGAGGCCATCCGCAGGCTGGCCTCGCGTGTGGTCCAGGTGCATATCAAGGACGCGTACGCCCCCGAGAAAGCGGGGCATTGGGGGCGCGAGGTGCCAGCGGGGACGGGTCAGGTCCGCTGGGGAGAGTTCTTCGGAGTGCTTCGCGAGGCCGGCGTCGAGTGTGACTTGCTCATCGAACGCGAAGCCGGAGGATCGCGGATCGGCGACGTCCGCTCGGCCAAGGTCCTGGCCGAACGCCGAGGCGAATGAGTGCGAGCAGGAGTCACCATGCCCGATCGGACGATCAACATCGGCGTGATTGGCCTGGGTGTGATGGGTCGCACCCACGCGGGGGCGTACATCTCCGCCGCAGCGGCGGGCTGGCCGTGCCGGCTTGCCGCAATCGCTGATCCGAAGGGACAGTCGGCGGTCGGTGATGGCGGGAATCTGGCGGTGCAGGGTGGGGTTGTTCAGGCTGAGGGCATGCGGGTGTACACCCGCATCGAGGAGATGCTCGCCGACACGGGCATTGAGGCGGTCAGCATCTGCACGCCAACAGATACCCACGTTGATCTGGCGATCAAGGCCCTGGAAGTGGGCAAGCACGTGCTGGTGGAGAAGCCGGTGGCGCTGCTGGCCGCCGACGTGCGGCGCCTGGCCGATGTGGCGCGGAAGTCTTCGCGGGTCTGCATGCCGGCGATGTGCATGCGTTTCTGGCCGGGGTGGTCATGGCTGCGTGAAGCGGTGAGAGACGCCCGCTTTGGTCCGGTGAGGTCGGCGACGTTTCAGCGCCTGGGGGCACCGCCGTCATGGGGGAGAGGGTTTTATGGCGACTACACCCGCTCCGGCGGACCCGCCACCGACCTGCACATCCACGATGCGGACTTTGTGCGGTGGTGCTTTGGTGATCCGGACGAAGTGACCAGTACGGGGACACTGGCTCACATCACCACGATCTATCGGTACCGGCACGGTCCGACCCACGTCGTGGCCGAGGGTGGACAGGACCTGACCCCCGGGTTCGGGTTCCGGATGCGCTACGTGGTGGCCTTCGAGCTTGCGACCGTCGATTTCGATCTCGATCGCTCGCCCAATCTTCGCCTCTGCCGTGATGGCCGGGAAGAGCATGTCGAACTCGCAGGCCCCAGCGGCTATGAGGCGCAGGCGCGGCATTTCATCGACCTGGTCGCCGGGCGGTCGGGCGAGCCGGTCTGCACGATCGATGACGCGGTGCGCACGGCGTCGCTCCTGGAACTGGAACGTGCGTCCCTGGCCGGACGCGCGCCCTGACTGTTCGTGGCCACGTGTGAATCGGCCCGTGCTCGTCCCTATGCTCGGCGTTACGTACGTACCCAAACACAGCACCCCGGCCTGACCGCCGGTCACGGAGTCTTTCGCACATGCGCATCGGAGCCATCGGGATAGATTCGTCCCACACCCCGGTCTTCACCAACCGCATCAACACGCTGGCCCGAGAGGGTCGCACCGTCTGCCGCGTCACGGCGTTCTGGGATCCCGGTCGCCACGAGTGGCAACATCCCGACGGGCCCGAGCAATCGGCGCGCGACGTGGCCAAGTGGCGTGAAGACACGATCAAGGAGGGGGCCGAGCAGGTGGCCACGATCGAGCAGTTGCTCGACCGCGTCGACGGCGTCATGGTGCTCAACATCAACGGTCACCGTCACCTGGAACTGGCCAAGGCGAGTCTCGAGCGGGGCATGCCGACGTACATCGACAAGCCGTTGACGTGTTCGCTGGCCGAAGCGCTGCAACTGCTCTCGATGAGCCGAAAGTTCAAAGCCCGCTGCTACTCCGCCAGTTCCCTGCGGTTTGTGACGGAGATCCCCCGTCTGGACCGCGAGGCGCTTGGGCGAATCGTGGCCGTGGACGCCTTCGGGAACGGTGAACTCCTGGAGATGATGCCTCACCTGTGGCACTACGGCTGCCACAGCATCGAGATGGTGGATGCGATCTTCGCACACACCGGGCAGGGCGCCGGTGTCCGGCGGGTCTCGGCCATCGCCAACGGCACGCCCACCAGCGGATATCACCTGCTCGACATGGAGTATCGCGACGGGCGGATCGCCCGCATCCGGCTGGACCGCAACGGGGCCTGGGCCTTTGGTGCCACGGTTCACGGGACCAAGGGCGTGCAACAGTTTGTTGTCGATTTCGCCCCCGTCTACACCCGCCTGGTCGAGGGCATGGTGCGGTTCTTCGAGGGCGGCTCAGCGCCGGTCGATCTCCGCGACATCGTCGAGAACGTCGCGGTCATGGAATGCGGCAATCGGTCTATCGCCGGGAACGGGGATTGGGTCGATGTTCCCGTGATTGAGTAGTCCTGCAATCCCGGGCATCGCACGAGTGCTCCTGACGGCAAGGCGGGAGATACCGAACAGATCACGTTCGGTCAGTTTGCTCGATCAATCGCTGGGGCATTCAGCGCCCATAGAGGCCCCTGTGGACGTGTCCTGCGCGATTGGTGCGACTCTGTGAGGGTTTTTCTTGACGGTTGGACCAGAATGGTGGAGATTATAGAAGATCGAGCAGAGTCGGTCGGCCAGGAGCTATCCGGCGAGTTCGAGATTCACGCGGCACGGTTGAGAGAGATGTCCTACGCCAAGTCTCCAAAACGAGCAATCCGAGCAGCGCTGGTCGCTCTCGGTGCGATCGTGATCGGACTGATCGCGAATGGGTGTGCCTCAAGCGTTTCCACGCAGACTCAGGCGGGTGCGATCGCTTCGCTCCAGGCTCCGGTCCGTGTGTGGTCCGTAGAGCGTCAGACAGTGAGCGGGGTGGCGCGCGGGATCGTCGCCACAATCGATCTGTCGGCGCCGAGTGTTCAAGTGATCGTGACGGCTCCCCCGCACAACGCCCGCGTCGGAGGGCGAGCCGTGAACGCGGTGCTTGAACCTGTGGATGCGTGGGCCGCACGCGTGGGCGCGGACCTTGCGATCAATGCCAACTACTTCGGCGGAGTCGGGCGGTTGGACGACGGCTGGGAATCCGGCGAGTTCCAGCCAACCGAGACGGTCAAGCCGAACTGGCTACCGACATCCGGTGCAAACCTCATTGGCTTGAGCATCAGCGATGGGCAGGTGGTCTCTCCGCCGCGCCGGCACAACGACCGGTGGGACCCTGCGGTGATCGTGCGTCGGGACGGGACAGCCCTCGCATCGCACATCGCTCCTGAGGACACGATCGATGCGGTTGCAGGCATCTCGGGAGTTGGGGGCTCGGATACAGAGCCGAGTGGAGTTGATGCTGGAACGCTTCTGGTCCGGAACGGCCGCAACCTCGGTTCAACCGCTCGCGTGCAGCCTGCGGTACGGCACCCGCGGACCGGACTTGGCGTGAGTGCCGATGGGCGAATGCTTGTCTTGGCGGTAATCGATGGACGTCGCCCGGGCCACAGCGTCGGCGTGACGCTGCCGGAACTGGCGGAACTGATGATCGAACTGGGCGCCCACAACGCGGTGAACCTCGACGGTGGCGGCTCGAGTGCGATCGCCGTGAAAGTCCCCGGCGAGGCCGGTGTTCGTGTGTTGAATCATCCGAGCGACGGGCGGGTCCGTCCGGTGGCGAACCATCTGGGAGTGCGGCTGAAGCAAGGCTTGAGGGGTGTGGACTGGCGGGGGTAAGAGCGATCGTTGACCGGGCCGTGCGGGCAAACGCGTAGCCCGCCCGATTCGGTGTGTTTGTGTGTTTCGGAGTATGGGTTCTTTGTGACAAGGAGAGAGCGATGAGAAATGTGATTGTGGGACTTCTGGCCGTGGCCGGCGCAACCGGTGCGGCGCTGGGGCAGGTAAAGCTCCAGCTTCTGGCGAACATCGATGTGTCGGGCGCGGTGGCGGTGGGCTCACCGGACCGTATCGGCACGAACGTGGCCGCGGTGGCCTGGAACGGCGCCCGGTTGTTCATCGCCGGCCTCAACGGCAGCGGCGCTGCGCTGGATACGGGCATCATGGAGGTGCAGAACCCGCTGAGCAGCCCGGCGCTCGGGTCCCGGTTTGCGACGCGGTCGACCAACGCCTCACGCGGGCACACGAGCATGACCCTCAGCGGCACGAGCCTGTTTGCGGGCTGGGACAACGGAGCCGCAGTCGTGGGCGGCTATGCTGCCTGGGACATCGACAACACCGCATCCGCGCTCTGGCAGGCCAACTACCGTGGCGGCGGCACCGACATCGACCCCGGCTTCGCCGGATCTTCGCCCTCGGCGGGCAATCTGGGCGTGGCCGTCCTCGGTTCGGGGCGCAGGCAGTTGCTCAATGCGACCACCGGCGCAGTGATCTACAGCGGCGCGAACGGGTTTATCTTCAACAACAATCCGTCCGGCGCCAGCGTGGCTCCCGGCAGCAACCACCGCGACATCGCCTTCAATCCCGCGAACGGCGACACCTTTGTCCGCGTTGCCAACTCGATCGTCCGCCAGACCCGCACCGGCGACAACAGCGCCATCAACAACAACGGCCAGGTGATCTTCGAGAACTACGGCTCGGGCGGACAGGGAACGGCCGCGAACGTGAGCATGCAGAACATCGCGTTCGGCTACGTCAACACCGACGCTCTCGGCGCGATGCTGTTCTTCAACGATCGCCCCGCAACGAACACGTCCGGGTCGATCTCCTCGACCGTGAAGGCCGTCCAGCTCGACGGCACGCCGGTGTCGCTGGATTTCGGCAGCTTCAACATCACGTCCACGACCGGCGCGTTCGATTTCAGCTGGGACCAGGCGACCAACACCCTGGCCATCAGCGACTTCTCGAACAGCCGGGTCTACATCTTCTCGGTGGTCCCGACCCCCGGAGCGGCGGCCATCCTCGGTTTGGGGGGGCTTGCAGCCCTCCGTCGCCGCCGGTAATCTGAGGTTATAGAATACTGGCGTGGTCGGGCGACAGCCCCACCACGCCCTTCATGGCGCCGATCTCCGAGTTCCAACCGGTGAAGGCAGAGCCTGGACGGCCTTTGTTCCTGTCCGTTCGTGACTCGATACGCCAACTCATCGACTCCGGGCGCTTTCCGCCCGGGGCGCAGCTGCCGAGCACCAAGGCTCTGGCGGGGCAGATCAACGTCTCACTGGTCACTGTCCACCGAGCCCTTCAGGAACTGGTCGCGACCGGTGTACTCCGTCGCGGGCAGGGACGAGGGACGTTCGTGCACGAGTCCTACCTCGACCGCGCGACGGCCATGAAGCCGGACGGTACCGAAGCTTCGAAACTCAGTGGGATGCGGATCGGGCTTGTGTTCCACGACGAGTGTTCGCTGGCCGACTTCTACCACGGGCACGTGGCCGAGGGCGTGCGCCGCGGCGCCCAGGATCTGCACGCAGACCTGGTGATTCTGCGGTTCGATGAAGACTTCCGGCGTGAGTGTGCCGGGTTTATCTACGTGAACCCGATGCGAGCTCAACTCAACAGCATGCCCTGGTTCGGCTCCGCGACGCTCCCCAAGGGGAAGCCGGTCGTGGTGCGGAGCAGATCTTCACGGACCCGGCGTCCGCCGGTGATGGTGGTCGGTGCATCCTTCGACCACGACCACGTCCATTCGATCGACACGGACAACGTCGATCTGGCGGTCCAGGGCGTGCGGCACCTGGCGTCGCTTGGGCACCGGAGGATCGCGTACCTGGGAGGGGGGCTCGAGGTCTGCAACAACATCGACCGTTGGAAGGGATTCCGGCAGGGGTGCGCAGAGGCCGGGGTCGAGTTCGACGAACATCTCACGCTCCGTGTGCCCGGGTGGCGGTTGACGACTCCTGATCAGCGCCGGCAACTTGGTGCGCTGCTCCGCGGCTCGCGGCGCGCCACGGCCGTCTTTGCGGCGGGGTACTACTTCGCTCTGGATGTCTATGGAGCCGCCGTCGAGACGGGCCTGTCGATTCCCAGGGACCTCTCTGTGGTCGGCGTGGATGACCCGCCGAGCGCCGAGCACCTCTCGCCTCCGATGACCACGCTCAGGCAACCGCTCGAGCAGATGGGGCGTATGGCCGCTGAGGGACTTGGTGAACTGGTGCAACGGGCGGACTCATGGGCACGTCTGACCCGGCTTCGAGCGGAGTTGATCGTTCGTGGTTCAACGGCCGGAGTGCCGGTGCATGTGTCGGATGGGCGAGGGGATTGATCGCGCATTTGTGGCCGGTCGTGGACCGGCGCGCCGCGTGGACACCACCCGCGGCACAAGGTGAGCGGGGCGTTCGTATCTCGGGAAACAGGCCGCAAACTCTCGACGGCCTATCGGAGCACACCATGAGACCCAAAGTTGTACATGCGGGTAACCGAGGCTTCACACTGATCGAGCTGCTCGTGGTGATCGCGATCATCGCGCTGCTCATCGGGATTCTGCTGCCGGCGCTGGCCTCGGCGCGTCAGTCGGCCCGCACCACCCTGTGCCTGTCAAATCTCCGCAGCATCAGCCAGGCGCTCTACCTCTACGCCGGGGACAACAAGGACCTGTTCCCACCCAACAGCAACACCGGCCCGCAGGCCTACTGGTACGACGAGCCGCGTCTGGGACGCTACATGCAGAACATGAACCCCACTGACGTGGCCGGCGGTGTGACCACGGTCGGCGGCGGGGCGATGATCTGCCCGAATCACATCGATGGCGGGCGTTCGTACGCCATGAACTACTGGGCCAGCGCATTCGTGGACGGCAACCGACGCCCCGGAAGTTCGATGGGGTCTCACGTCTCGCTGGGGAGTGCTCGCGATGCACTGTCGAAGACGCTCCTCGTGGCGGAAGCCTGGGGCCCGCAGCCGGTCACGGCACCGGGAATCGGACGCCAGTGGTTTACCCATTCGACCATCGGTGCACGGGGCCGGCCCGGCGAGCGGTGGGGCGGTGGCGCCACAGGCCTGGCTGAGGACGCGATCAACTGGACCTCTCCGCTCCCGCCCGAGGTCGGTGGCGGAATCCCCACCGCGTACGTTCCGTACTACCGCCACCCGTTGCGCAGCAGCGATACACGGGCGATCCGCGGGAACGTGGCGATCGGCGTGGCGGACGGGAGCGCGACGCTCATCGGGGCTGATGCGCTGATCAACCGCGGCGCTGGCGGCCGGAGCACATACGCCATCCGCTGGAGCGCGATCGATGAACAGGCTGACGGGCCGTGAGCGCTGGGTGTTGAGTGCTGACTACAGACGGCCGTAGCGATGGGTGTGCCTGAGACAAGGTCCGAGGCACACCACGAGTGTTGTCCAATTCAATCGCACCCATGCTTCACCGAGCAGACCTATGCGGACCACGCCGCGATGGAGGCGCTGTCGTCGCGCTGGTGACGATGGCTGCGGTCATCCTCGGGTGTGCCTTTCTTGTGGCGTGTCTTGACCAAGGAGGCGGCCAGCGCACGGGTGAGCGACGGCTGGAGGTCTGGACCCTGGCACTCAAGGGGCGGCCGGAGCTGGAGCGCTACGTCCAGGACCAGATTGAAGCGTTTGAGCGGGCGAACCCGGGCGTTCGCGTGACGTGGGTAGACGTACCGTTCACGCAACTGGACCGCAAACTCATGGCCGCGGCCGCGGCCGGGCGAGCTCCGGACGTGGTGAATTTTTCGGACCGAACCTACGCGCGGTTCGTTGCGCTAGGGGCGCTGATTGACCTGACGGGCCTGCTTCCCGGAGACCCTGAGGACGTCTATCTGCCCGGCGTACTGTCCCTGGGACGTATGGGTGGAAGACTGCTGGCCCTGCCGTGGTACCTCACCACGCAGGCGGTGCTGGCCAATGAAGGGCTCCTGGCGCGGGCCGGGATGAACGGTGAGTCCCTGCCCAAGACCTGGACGGAACTGCGTTCAGCCGCGAGGGAGTATCGGCGCGTCGTGGGTGATGACGGCACGTATCTGTTCAGTGTTCCGCTGGGCCATGAGTCGGACCTGCTCATGATGCTGATGTCGGACGGACTGATGCCGCTCCGGCCTGGACCTGATGGTCGGCTGGTTCCCAATCTGCAGGATGCCCAGATCGTGCGTGAGGTTGAGGACTGGGTGTCGCTGTACCGGGAAGGGGCGTTGCCCCGCGAGGCCGCGACGCAGGGCGTTCAGCACGTAACCGATCTCTACAAGCGTGGGCGGCTGGCGGTGATCAACTACGGCCCGAACTTTCTCAACGCCATCCGGCAGGAGTCCCCGCGAGTCTTCGAAGCGACCTCGGTGGGGCCGCCTGTTGCCGGGCGCCTCGGGCGAGGTCACGTGGCGGTGATGGTTGTCGGGGTTACCACGCAAAGCCGCGATCCCGAGTTGGCGGCGGCGCTGGCTTGGCACCTTACGGGTGAAGAGAGCCAGGAGGCGCTCTGTCGAATTGTTCCGGTCTTGCCCAGCACCAGGGCCACCCTCGACAGCGACCTGTTCCTTCCGCCAGGGCCGGATGTCCCGGAAGCGGATGCGAAACTCCCACGAGCCAGGGCATTGACGGCCGAATCTCTTCGTCGGGCCACGGCCTTCACCCCGGCCCTGGCGGTCTGGCCGGACCTGCGCCGAGCGTTCGAGGATCGGATCAAGCGAGCGCTGCTGGGCAGTGAACGCACCGAGGACTCACTACGCCACATCCAGAACGAGTGGGCGGGTATTCTCCGGTCGGCTTCGTTTGCTCCTGAGGAAGCCCTGCCGTCGATGCCCAGGGACTGAGAGATCATCGTCGCGGGAAGGGTTGAGGTTCAGCAACGATTATGCACGGGAGACTCGCACAGCGCTGGTGGACGCCCTGGGTGTTCCTGACGCCAGCCCTGGGGGTGTTCGGTGTTTTTTTCCTGTGGGCGATGGTACAGGTGGGGTACTACTCGCTGACGAGGTACACGCCGTTCTCGGCCGGCGGTCCGGAGTGGGTGGGCCTGGAAAACTACGCCCGGTTGCTGGCGTCGGACCGGTTCTGGTGGTGCCTGCTGAACAGCGGGCTGTACCTGCTGGTCACGCCGGCGCTGATCGTCGCGAGTCTCGGTGCAGCGCTGGTGGTCGAAGCGGGACTTCGGGGGACGAGGTCGTGGCTGCGTGCGGTGCTCTTTCTCCCGGTCGTGACACCGACGATTGTGGCGGCGATCGGATGGCAGGCGGTGTTGGCCGAACGGGATGGAGTGGCCAACTCGGTGCTGCGGTGGGCTGGGGCCGGGGGCGTGCCCTGGCTGACGGAGTGGCCCTGGACCATCGTAAGCGCGATGTTCGTGACGCTGTGGAAAGGGTTCGGGTTCTACATGATGGTGTTCCTCGCGGCCCTGCTGGCGGTGCCGCGCGAACTGCGCGAGGCGGCAAGCCTCGACGGGGCGGGAAGGCTGGGCGTGTTCCGGCACGTGGTGCTGCCGGGGATCTGGCCGGTGGTCGTGCTGGTCTTCATCATCTCGTCGATCTCGGCGCTGAAGGTCTTCGAAGAACTGTTCGTGACGGTCCGCGGCGCAGCCATCGAGCACCAGACGGTGGTGCCGCTGATCTACGACACGGCCTTCGAACGCGGCGACTACGGGCTTGCGTGCGCCATCGGCATCACACTGTTTGTCGTGGTCCTGGCGTTCTCACTGGTGAACCTGCGTCTCAGCCAGCGCCGCGCCGGTGAAGGGGGTAGCGCGTGATCGGACGGCGTCCGACATGGCTGACCCTGTTGCTGTATGTCTCGGCCGGCCTGCTTGCCGGCCTGGCGCTGGGGCCGGGGTTGTTCTTGATGCTGGTGGCGCTGCAGCCGCCCGAGAGTTCGTTTTTCTCGGTGCCGACAGAGCCAACACTGAAGAACTTCCGTGACGCATGGACGCAGGGGCAACTGGCCGTCCCGCTGCTGAACAGTGTCGTGGTGACTGTTGTGCGCTCGGTGCTGAACGTGCTGCTGGCCGCGCTGGCGGCCTATCCGCTGGCGCGGATGCGGTTCCGCGGGCGGAGCGTGCTCTTTGTCGTCATCCTGGCGACGATGATGATCCCCGAGCAGGTCATCGTGGTCCCGATGTTCAGGACCGTTGTGCAGATGGGCCTGGTGGACACGCTGATCGGAGTGGTGATCCCTTTCAGTGTCACGGCGTTCGGGGTCTATCTCTGCAAGCAGGCGTTCGAGAAGATCCCTTTCAGCCTCGAAGAGGCTGCCCGGATCGACGGGGCTCACTCGCTGCAGATCTGGTGGCACGTCATGCTGCCCCTTGCGGCGCCGACCCTCTCGACCCTGGCGCTTTTCAGCATGATCGGTGCTTGGAGCGAACTGCTCTGGCCGCTGATCGTGCTGCAGAGCAGCGCGAACTTCACCCTGCCGGTGGCGGTCAACACGCTGCTGGGGCAGTTTGCGGACAATCCCCGCCTGCCGTACGCCGCGGCGGTGCTCACGCTGATCCCGATCATTCTGGCGTTCATCGTGAGCCAGCGGTGGTTCAAGGCGCAGCTCTTCGCCGGGAGCGTGAAGGGCTGAACCCGTAGCAGAGGCGGTGGAGTCGGATGCGCGAACGCGAGACGGATGTGCTGATAGTCGGCGGAGGCGTGGGCGGCGTGGCCGCGGCACTCGCCTGCGCCCGCATGGGTGTGCGCTGCATCATGTCTGAGCCCACCGACTGGGTGGGCGGGCAGCTCACCAGTCAGGGCGTGCCGCCAGACGAGAATGAGTGGATTGAGACGTTCGGCGGGAGCGCGACGTACCAGGCCCTGCGCGAAGCGGTAAGAGCATCGGCACTTGCCGAGGGCGCTCGCCCCCGCGAAGTGGAGCCATTCGGAGCGTTCAACCCCGGTGGTGGGTGGGTCAGCCGATGCTGCGCGGAGCCGTCGCGGTGGCACTCGGAGATCCTGCGAATGCTGCAGAACCGGGTGCATGACGGCCTGATCCATGTGTGGTATCACGTCGAACCCGTGGCGGCGGAAGTGCTTGGTGACGCGGTGAGGGCGGTCTCGCTCCGCGATGTACGGACGGGCGAGGTCGATTTGGTCCGGGCCCGCTTCGTGCTGGACGCGTCCGAGACCGGCGACCTGTTCCCACTGACCGGCGCGGAACACGCACTTGGGGCTGAGCATCAGGCGGTGTACGGCGAACTGCACGGGCGCACGGACTTCCCGGCAGGGCAGCGTTTCGACCCGCTCGACCAGCAGGCCCTCTCGTGGTGCTTCGCGCTGGAGCATCACGCGGGGCAGGACCACCGGATTTCGCGTCCTGACGGGTACGAGCGGTGGAAGGCGCACGTGCCGTCGATGCGCCCGCCATGGACCGGGCGGCTCTTTGACTGGGTCGTTCCCAGTCACAGCCCGGAAGGGCGTCGCAAGTTCGGGCTGATCCCTCCGCCCCATGAGCCTCCCGAGGGGGAGTTGGAAATGTGGAGGTACCGTCGCGTTGTGGACGGCTCGATCTGGCCTGACGGCCGTCCAGACGTCACGATCATCAACATGGTACAGATGGACTACTGGCAACGCCCGCTTCTTGGGGTTGAGCCGGGGGAAGTCCGTACGGCCCTGCAGGAAGCACGGCTGCAGAGTCTGTGCTGGCTCTTCTGGATGCAGCACGATGCGCCTCGCCACGACGGAGAAGGACACGGCTATCCGGGGCTCAAGTTGTCCGGTGGCGTGCTCGGCACCGACGATGGATTCGCCAAGGCACCGTACATCCGGGAGCCTCGGCGCCTCGTCGCCCGGGTCATCGTGCACGAGGGGCACATCGGCACGGAGCAGCGACGCATGGCCGGGGCCGACCATGCCGATGCGGCGTGGTCGGAAACACCCTACGGCACATCAGAGCGGTTTGTTGACACGGTCGGGATCGGGCATTACGCGATCGACCTGCACCCGTCGTGCGCGGGGCGCAACAACGTCTACGTCGCGTGTGCACCGTTCCGTATCCCGATGGGGGCGCTGATACCTGTGCGCGTGCGGAACCTGCTGGCCGCGGGTAAGTCACTGGGCGTTTCGCACGTGGCCAACGGGGCCTACCGCATGCACCACGTGGAGTGGAACATCGGCGAGAGCGCCGGAACTCTGGCGGCCTGGTGTGCGTTGCATGGACTGGAGCCGGCGCAGGTTCACGGCGCGGCCGAGCGGGTCGAAGATGTTCAACGACAACTGGTTGCGCAGGGGGTGCGGCTGGCTTGGCCGTGGGAACGCTGAGCCGAGGACGGTCATGTTCAGATACGGCTGGCGCGGAGCGTGAGCACCTGGAATGGCGCGAGCGAGATGGACGTTTGATTGCGTTGGGCATTGTGCCGACAGGACTGGCGCGGGGGCTGAGGGACAAGAGGCCTCTCGAGCACGTCCGTCACGGCCACGCGGCGGATAGGGATGTTCCATTGCAGTGTCCGAGCCGTGGGACTGCCCGCCTGCTCGGCCAGTCGGATGATGATGTCATCGCCGGAGCCCTCGGCGAGTTTGAAAGCGCACACGTCCACCGAAGCGGTGTCTTCGCCATGCTCGCTCAGGACGTGGACCGGAGACCAATGCGAAGGTCCGTCAGAGGTCTGATTCCGCGGAGGGGATCCGGGCGCACCGAGGTCCACGGTGTCCCAGCGGATCTGGGCGTGGGCTTCATCCAGTGTGAGACTATCGGCGGGGGCCATGATGACCCACGTGAACTCATGAACGCCCCGGTCCGAGGTCGGGTCTGGGTACGACGGCGACCTGAGCAGGCTCAGGCCGAGGCACAGCCCGTCGGGCATGCACAGCGCCGAAGCCCCGTGCACGTGGTCAACGGCCACTCCAAAGCTGTGGCCGGCGTCGCTCACCCGGACCCAGCGGTGGAACGGCACCTCGAACAGTGCTTCCTCCCTAGGTCCGTTGCGCGTGGCGGGTCGCAGGACATGGCCGAACTGCGTACCGAAATCAGCGTGCGCGCCGCGGATCGCGGTTGGAAACTGCACGCGGAGCAGTCGGCGGTCTTCCTGCCACCGGATACGGGCATGTACCCAGACGCCGGGGTGATCGTGGCGAAGAGTGATCATCTGTTCGATACGGCTCCGGCGTCCGAGAGGGCGGGTGACTTTAACCGCCACTTCGCCCGGGCCGTCCCGGATCACACGCCACTCTGAGGCCGGGGCGGTCTGAACCTTGGTCTGCTCAAGGGCGGCCCGCTCGACCTCCCAGGCATCCCAAAGCGCGGGACGATCCTCGCACAGGATCAGTTCGTTCAACGGCGCGCCCGCGAGCTGGCGAGATGATCCATGATCGCGCGAGTCGATCAGGCTGGTGACTCGCCCGAGTCCGTCGATCCGGACAGAGACTCGATCGTTCTTGAGGACGGCCGAACGACGACGGGCATCGGCCACGATCGTCACACGCCGTTCAGGCATCGGAAGTCCGGACGTACGCCGCGAAGGAAAAGCCGTGATCCCGAGAGGAGCGGCATTCGCCCCTGTGCCGTCCTGCAAGCTGTACGAACCGGGATTGAGGACGGCCCGCGACCCCGAGTGACCGGGTATCACTTTCCACCACGGAGCAAGGTGCTCGCGGATCAACGACTCGGCAATGGTCCGGACCTCATCAAGGTCTCTGCGGGCATCGTCGTAGACCTCGCGGATGGAGGATCCCGGGAGAATGTCGTGGAACTGGTTGAGGAGGAGCAGTTTCCAGGCTCGGTCGAGTTCTGCGCGGGCTTTACTTAAGGATCGCGCTGACCTGCGAGTTGGCGCACCGGCGATGAGCAGTTCTGCGGCACGGAGCCATCCCTCGCAGCGGTCGATCGCCCGCTTGATCCACGCCTGGGTGGTATAGGTGCCGCGGTGAAGTTCCAGATCGAGCGGGCCTTGGTGAACCGGAACAAGGACACCGGCTCGCTGAGCCGCGGCCAGATCAGCGTGGAGCGCCGCGGCAAACTCCCGCGCGGTTGAGAAGCGAAACGCCGGCAGCGCATCGCCCCCGGCCGCCAGACGAGTGGCGCGGATCATCGCACGCGTCGGTCCTCCGCCACCATCGCCGTAGCCGAACGGGTGCAACATGCGGGCCCCGCGTGGGGGTGAAGATGTACGAGCGTCCCGAGGCGTGGGCACGGCCGGGATCTGCTTGGTGCGATGGTTGGCCAGTGCCCGGAGCATCTCACGGGGTGTCTGGGCGGCGTTGTAGTCGTGGTTCGGAGTGAAGTGGGCTGCAACGCTGGAGCCATCCAGGGCGGTCCAGAGGAAGGACGTGTGCGGGTAGGGGTTGGTGTCGTTCCAGGAGAGTTTGTTCGTGATGAACGTGTCGAGCCCGGCCAGCCGCATGATCTGGGGCAGTTGGGGCGGAAAGCCGAAGGTATCGGGAAGAAAGAGGATCCGCTGCGGAGGGCAGCCGGGGAAGTCCCGCTGCACACCCCTCACGCCGTGGAGCAGCTGGCGCACGAGGGATTCGCCCGACGGGACGAGGGCATCGGGTTCGACCCACATGGCTCCCAGCGGCTCCCAGCGTCCTTCGCGGACTCGTCGCTGGATCTGCCGATAGACCGCGGGGGCATCCATTCGCACGAACGCCATGTGCTGCGACTGTGAGCACATGAAAGTGAACTCGGGTTCGGTCTCCATGAGCCGGAGAACATTGGAGAACGTGCGCAGGCACTTCCGCCGGGTCTCGCCGACCCGCCAGAGCCACGCGGTATCGATGTGTGCATGGCCGACCGCATGGGCGACGAGCGCGGAATCCGGGCCGCGCGATTCGAACGCACGCTTGAGAATGCCCAGGGCCTTTGGCGCGGTGCTTACCACAGCATCGGCATCAAGCACTCGGGAGGCCGCCTGAAGTGCTGTCAGGACCTGTTCTGCACGGCTGTGCTGCCACGTCGGCGGAGATGGCGCCCACGGGGCCGAAGGGGTGTACAGGGGCGGCGAAGGCGGGGTCAGTTCGCGCACGAGCCCCAGGGCGAACAACCATGCGTCGGCCAGCTCCTGAACGATCTCATTGATCGCGACCAGTTCCGCGTAGTGGAATCGCCCCGGACGGGACGATGCCCAGCGGCGATGCTCGACGGGCGGGTCCCACTGGAGAGCCGCGGCACCGAAGGGGTGGTTGCAGGCGGCCTCCACGTAGAGCGTCAGGCGAGTCTCACGGGTTACTGATGGCGGGAGCGGTGCCAGATCACGGTGAAGGTCCAGGCCCGCATGTGGGCACCCGTTCAACCACAGAAGTGCCTCGGTCTCTGTGCTGAAACGCAGGGCCAAAGGGCGTCGCCCGGCTTCAATGGGGACGGCACCGGTCAGGCGGAACCACGCGGTGGACCAGCGCGGGCCCCAGTCCCACCCCGGTTCAACCGCCCTGTACTTCGCCCTGCGAGCGGAATCGAATGGGCAGGCCTGAGCGGTCTGATAGACGCTTGCCCGCAGAGGCCACCGATCGGCAATGACCGCTGGGACGATCACTTCACGGTGCAGGACCTCCAGGGCGTTGGTGGCCAGATCATTGGGGTGCGGCATGGCGCGGAGAGTGTAGTGGGAGCCGGGCGAAGATATGCTTGCTCGGCCCCAACCTGGTGGCAGTGAGGACCTTCATGGCGCAAGTGACCCTGAGCAAGGTCGAAAAGACCTACCCCGACGGCAACAAGGTCGTGCACGGCATCGACCTGGACATCCGGGACGGCGAGTTCGTGGTGTTGGTAGGACCCTCCGGTTGCGGGAAGAGCACCACCCTGCGGATGGTTGCGGGACTTGAAGAAATCACCGGGGGAAGCGTTTCGATCGATGGTCGGGTGGTGAACGACGTTCACCCCAAGGACCGAGACATCGCGATGGTCTTCCAGAACTACGCCCTCTACCCGCACATGACCGTGTACGACAACATCGGCTTTGCCCTTCGGCTGAGAGGGTTGCCGAAGCAGGAGATCGACTCCCGGGTACGTCGCGCGGCCGAGACCCTCGGCCTGGAGCAGCACCTCAACCGGAAGCCCGCGGCGCTTTCGGGAGGTCAGCGGCAGCGCGTGGCCGTCGGCCGGGCGATCGTGCGCGAGCCGAAAGTCTTCCTGTTCGATGAGCCCTTGAGCAATCTCGACGCACGCCTCCGCGTGACCACGCGGGCCGAGCTCAAGTCTCTGCAGATGCGACTGCGAACCACGACCATCTATGTCACGCACGATCAGGAAGAGGCCATGACCCTCGGAGATCGGGTCGTTGTCATGCACAAGGGCGTCGTGCAGCAGGCCGGCCCCCCCCTGGAGGTCTACCGACGCCCGGTCAATCGTTTCGTCGCGGGGTTCCTGGGTACGCCACCGATGAACTTCATCGATGGGAAACTTGACTCGGCGGGTGGGCGGGTGCGCTTTACCGAGCGCGGACCCGGCGGGTTCAGCGTGGAACTGCCTGGTCCGCTCGCCACGAGGCTCGTCGGTCAAGTCGGGACCGAGGTGGTGCTGGGGGTACGGCCCCAGGCGTTCGGTGTGCAGGCCTTAACTGGGGCGCCGAACGTAGACCTGCGCGTCCGGATCTGCGAACCGCTCGGAGACGCCGTGGATGTGCAGGGCGTGACGGCAGCCGGCTCGACGATTGTGGCGAGGCTCGACCTGCACGACCTGCCCAGCGTGGACTCCGTGCTCCCGTTGACGATGGACCTGAACGGGGCTGGTTTCTTTGAGCCGGGCGAACTCGGTCGGAACATCGCGATCTGAGCGCGGAAGCCGGGGAGATACAACGATTCACACGCCGGGTGCGCTGCTGAACGGTCCGGGCTCCAGACAACGAGCATCACTGATCAGTGCTGCCGGCTTCCGGTGCCGATCACCGCGCCCGAGCCTGTGCAGGGCTGGACCAGGCGGCGAGCGGAATCGATCACATAATCCCACTGCATCGCCGGACCCGGGTCCACCTTGTCCTCCTGGATGTGGAAGTGCCCGATCACGCCCCGGAAACGGCGGAGTGAGTCCTGATCGAGCTTCGTGGTGACCAGTCGTCCCTCAGCATCACGGGGGTAGTCAAGGGGCATGTTCGGAAAGACCCGCGAGAGCGCCGCGGTCAGCCGAACGAGACTGTCGTACTGATCGAGCGTGAAATCGTACTGCGTCAACTCACGCCCCTGCACCTGGCCGCGAACCGGTTCGGGGTGGGCCGGGCGTCCGATGAACCCTTGCGTGCGTACTCCGCCGTCACCCAGGTGCGGCGGGATGGTGATGCGCGGCCAGCCCTGCGGGTGGTCTGGGTCCGGCGCGTACCACTGCGCGAACGGGTTGCGTTCGCGGTCGGAGTACGCGCCCATGTTGGCGATCTCGACCCCTACGGAGCGGTCGTTGCTGGTCGTGGCGTGGAAGGCGCGTTCCTGCAGGTCGAGGGTCTGGTAGATCGTTCCGTCGATATCGATCATGAAGTGCACCGACAACCCGCGGATGTCGTGGAGCACGCGGAAGCACTGGCGCGAAACGCCGCAGACGTCGTAGTGCAGCACGAACTGGTCTACACACTTCTGGAGCGTGGGCAGGTCCCAAGCGCCGCCCCGGACACGGGAAATGTCCTCGGGAGTCAGCCGTGCCTCGGGCCAGAACTGGGGTTGCTGCTCGGCATAGCGGAAGAACCGCGGGGAGTACCTTGCCGGAGACCGGTTGGCCTTGGCCTGTTCCTCCCAAGATGAACGGGGCAGCGACGAGAACCGATGTTCGACGCGGTATGCGTCGTAACCGCCTTGATCGAACCAGAGCACCACGGGCGCGCCGACATGAAAGAACTGCCCAGCGGCCATCAATTCCTGGCCAGTACGGCACTGCACCATCGCACCAACCACGGGCTGCCGATCTGTGATCTGACACCCACCGAACAGCAGTCCCACCATGAGCAGAAGCGTGGCAACCAACGGGCAAAGTGGTCGTTGTTCAGACATCATTGTTGTTTATCCTGCAAGACGGGTCCGGGCTGTCAGCGGGCAATCGAGCCGGTACGCTCTGAGGTGGAACAGGCCGTGAACATCGGCATCGAACGTCATCCCGACTCGGACTGGCTGACCGCGATGCTCGCGAACGGTACACCGGTCATGCGTCGCGTGTGGGAGCGCCGCGAGGACCTCAAACTCCAGGTTCTGCTTCGCGCACTGCCAGAGCCGCTGGTGCCCGCCAACGGTCGCGACACGGCGCTGGCTGATCCGAGGCTGCGGTGGGTCGCGGGCGCTCCCGAAACGTCCGTGCTGCACCAGATGCCCTCAGCCACGGTTCACGCGCTGCGAGAGGACGCCGAGTACTTCTACCCCGCAAGCACAATCAAACTCGGTGCGATCTTGACTGCGCTGCAGGTTCTGAGAGAGATGCGGTGTGCTGGCGTGCCGATCAGCCGACGTACGGCCATGCGGTACGAACCATCGTGGGAGGGCGGGCCTCTCGAAGACAAGGACCCGAGCAACCTGGATCGCGGCACAATCACCGTCGAGCACGACCTCCGGCGTGTGTGCCTCGTCTCCGACAACCCGGCCCACAACCGTCTCTACACGCTGACGGGGCACCGCGAGATCAACGAGCGACTCTGGAGGCTGGGGCTCTCGAGCGTCCGCATCAACCACCGCCTGGCCGAACCGCGACTGACCTGGGAACAGCACCGCACCACGAGCCGTGTACAGTTCCTTGACGACTCAGGCAACGTCATCGCCGAGCTCCCGCACCGGGTCAGTGATCTGCAGATCGACAACACCGGGTGCGCCGGGCTGCTGGTTGGACGGAGTCACATCGACCCAATGACCGGGGACCTTCGTGAAGCACCGTTCGATTTCAGCCGCCGAAACCGGATCTGCCTCAACGACCTGCAGCACCTCCTGGCGATCGTCTGCACGCCAGAGCAAGCGTGCATTGACGAAGACGATCGTCTGTCCGCCTGTCTTGCCCTCGCGCAGACCCCGGCCGAATCGTCCAACCCGCTCTACCCCGCGGGCACCTGGCCCTCGCACTACGCCAAGTGGCTGCTCCCGGGGCTGAGACGCATTGAGGCGCAGGACTCGACCCCTGACGGCTTCGTCATCTTCAACAAGATCGGACGCGCCTACGGCTTTACTACCGAGAATGCCCTGGTGATCCACCGTCCCAGCGGGCGAGCCGTGCTGCTCGCGGCAACGCTCTACACCAACGACGACGGCATCATGAACGCGGATACCTACGAGTACGCGGAGATGGCCGATGCGTTCTACGCCGACCTGGGCGAGCGCATCGGACGGGCCTTGATCAACCGCGAGCTCCGTTGAATCGGGCTTGTGCCGGGGATCAGAGCGATCATCGGATTCACACCTTGAGGAAGAGGCCGCGCTTCCAGAGCGACCAGCAGAACAGCCAATACAGGCCGATGTACACGAGGCTGGCCAGCCAGGGGCCAACGGCCGGGGCCAGGTCGGCGCCGACTAAGGGCCGAACGATCGACCCGAGGTGCAGCTGGAGCGCAGCAAAGGCAAACTGCGAGCCCCACTCGCCCGGGCCGATGACGCGCCAGTGCATCCACGCGGTCGTCCAGAGAAACTCTGCAAGGAAGTACACCGCGATAGCGTTCGAGCCGTAGATCACGAAGAACGACGCACGGCCTGGCGCGGACTGCGGCAGTGGTTGTCGCTGGGCCATCAGGTCAGCACAGGCCCAGATCATCAGGAGCACGGCCAAGGAGCCGAGCACAAGGGCCGCGGCCTGAACGTGCAAGAGCGTCGCGTCGCCATCCAGATGCTCCAGACCGATGTACCCCACGAACGCGGCCAGCATCCCCGCTCCCAGCAGGGACACCGCCCATCGAGGCCACATCCAGGCATCGAGCACCGCGTAGAACATTGCCAGCACGATCGCCCCGGTGCCTACGGACAGCAGCACGTAGGTCGAACTGAAAAAGTTCTTGCTGTAGGCGAAGCCGCCGAACGTAGCCCACGCCCACGCAGCGACGGTCAGGAGTCCCCCAAACAACAGCAGCCATCGGAGTTTTGCGGTGGCAGTCCGGTTTCCTCGCAGGACTGTGCCGACGAGCGAACCGAGGACCACCGTGGCGGTCGCCGGCAGCCCCTGCGTGAACAACTCACTCAGCCATTTGGCTAGCCGTGGGGCTTCATCCAGGGGTGTGAACTCGCGGAGAAACCGCCCCGACTTGATGTACTGGTCCAGGCTTTCTCGAAACGTAAACGCGACCCCGTGCGGTACGCCGCTCAGTGGCGAACTGAACTGCGTGAGCATCACCCACTTCATCGCGAGCACCACGCCAACAAACGACACCTGCATCCAGCGTGGCGTGTGGTACATGACCACCGCCAGAAAGTACCCCAGTCCGATGAGGGGCAGGATGTCCCAGAACAGCAGCGTCTCCAGAGTCACGGGTGTCCCGGCTGGTCCCTTGGCCGTTCGCGCGATCGCGATGATCAGCCCGAACAGGTAGATCAGCAGGGCCCTTCTGAGCGCCACGGCTACCCGTTGCCCCGTCGAGAGCGCTGCGCCGCGTCCCGAGTTCATGGAGAACGGGATGGCCACACCGACGATGAACAGAAACCAGGGAAAGACGTAGTCCGCCAGCCACTGCGCGGGCGGACGCCCGGCCGACTCTGCGTGCCCGAACCACTGCGGGAAAGCCACCGCCGACGCCGACAGATTGACGAAGAACATCAGCGCAATGTCAAACCCGCGAAACGCGTCCAGTGACCGCAGTCGCACGGCTGCAGGGTGGGAGTTCAGCGTTGAAGGCATGGTGGAAGGTGAACTGCTCATGAGTCACGACGGATCAGGGCATCCGGCCGAGTTCGAGGTCGAGGACATAGGCGGTGCCGTAGGTGTTGCCGAGCCAGACGCGGGACATGTTGGCCCTGGAGTAAACTCGTCTCCCCTCCTCCTCAGTTTCAACCGCCGGGTCCAGCACGAGCAGATCACCGGTTGGTGTCATGCCTTCGATGACGATTAGGTGGCCGTCGGTTGACAAGTACGGCGCCTCGGGCATCTGACCCCGCCCGACCTTGATCGAGGCGATAATCGGTCGGCGTCGCAGGAGCGTGTGCTCAACATCGTTCCAGCAGGCGAAGCGCCGAAGCACACCTCCGATGCCCATGCGGTACGCTGCCTGAAGGTTGTTCGGCCAGTTGCCGTAGAGGTCAAAGTCCGGGTCGTAGGCCAGCGTGGCCACCTGCTCGACGGAGCACTCAACGCCGTAGTAGGCCAGCACCATCGCCAGAGATGTGGGCGAACAGAGTCTCCCGGACAAGGTCTGGTCGCTCGTTCGCTGCGAGCGGAACGGCACACCCAGGCGAGGGATGTCGGGCTTGCTGATACGTGCACTCGATCTGGGCATGTGTCGATCGGCCGCGCGGGTATCCAGCGGTTGGATAAACACGCGGGCGAATGCCGCCCCCGATTCACCCCACTGCGGAGAGAGCGTGGATACCCGCACTTGAAGCCGATCGAAGTGCCGGTCACTCACAAAGTAGTCCACGTCGATACGCCCGCCGGACCATGATTGCGACCTATGACCCAAGTCCGCGTGATCTCCAGATCGTCCGAGATAGAGCCACGGCGACCACAGCCCACTTGCAGTGCGTCCGACGCGGAGGTCGACCCGTGTGCCCGCTTCAGCCGGCACGTCCAAGTGCCATGTCGTCAGGATCTCGTTGAACATCTGCGGGGTGACGTACACCTGCGACTCTGAGATCCATTCTGACGCACGGCCACCGTGTACGGTGCGCCAAGGCTGTCCCATGGCCAGTTCAACCGGCTCGGGACACCAACGCATGGCATAAACATCTTCGCCGATGATCGTCGAATCTGTCGTGCTGCAGCCAGCCCCGAGAAAGGCTAACGCAAGGCCGAGCAACGATACTGCCAGCAGCAGCACAGAACGCATCGCGTGTGAGCATACCGCATTCATCGTCAACGCGCGGGGCTCTCGCGTCGGATCAGCGTGGTGATCGGTCCTTCGCGCCCGAACCGGTCGATCGGGGAGATAGCCAAGGCGTCGGGGACGGGAGAGCCCGCGTGTCGGTGCAGGACTACCGCGCCCTGCCTGACCCGAGCCCCAGGAATCGTGTGCAGTGTCCACGTGCCGGCAGTTCGCACCCAGACGGCATAGAGACGGACCTGCACGCTTGTGTCGGGCGTGAATGCCAGCCGTACACCTTGGTCGTGATCCTCCACGCTGACTACCGGAGCTGGAGGTTTAGGCGCACCGCCGGCCAGCCAGGGCGATGCCGGCACCACAGCGGGGGATGCGTATGGGCCCATGGCCAGAGCATCCGTGATACCACGACGGTTCTGGGCCAGAGCCACCATGCTGAAGTGGATGTTGCCGCCACCACCACCGGGGCCAAGGGCCGTCCGGCGCGTGGCCTCGATCTGCCGCAGGATCTCCGCGGGCTCCCACGACGGCCGTCCGCTCGGCGGTGGGGGGGCATCGTTGGTCGTGACGGCGATTGAACCCGAAGTGTCTGCCGCCAGAATGCGGCTTGTGAAGTTGCCGGGCCAGATGTGCCGCTGGTGATCGTTGTTGGCGATCCACCAGTCCAGCAGTCGAACATAGGACTGCGCGGCCTGATCGACCGGCCAGTACAACTGGGGCGAGCAGTAGTCAAGCCATCCGTTTCGCAACCACAGCCGCGCGTCAGCCGATAGCCGCTCGAAGGCATCAAACCCCGCGATGCCCGGTGGGTAACCCGGCCGCCAGATCCCGAACGGACTGATACCGACCTTGACGTGTGGCTTGGTCGACTTGACCTGCTCGTACAGTGAACGCACGAACTGGTTGATGTTGTCGCGCCGCCAGTCCGACCGCTCCAGTGTTCCGCCGTTGCTTCGATAGCGTTCGTAGGGAGCATCATCCGGGAAGGGGAGACCGTCCTTTGGGTACGGGTAGAAGTAGTCGTCCATGTGGATGCCGTCGATGTCGTATCGTCGGACGATGTCCATAATGACGCGAAGGGAGTGCGCTCGGGCCTCCGGCTCACCGGGATCGAGCCACAGCAGGTTGTCGTACGTGCGGACAAGGTCCGGGCGCGTCCGCGAAATGTGCGTCGGCGAATCCGGTTTGCGTGAACCGAAGTGCCTTGCCCGAAACGGATTGACCCACGCGTGGAGTTCGAGCCCGGCCTCGTGGGCCTCGCGAACCCAGAACTCCAGCGGATCGGCCCCGCCGGCAGGGGCCTGGCCGCTCTGACCCGTCAGGAACTCCGACCACGGTTCGAACTCGCTGGCGTACAGCGCATCGCAGCACGGACGAACCTGCAGCACAATCGCGTTCAGATTAGCCCGAACGGCCGTTGCGATCAGCGCCCTGGCCTCGGATTGCCACTGCTCGACGGTCAGGTCTCGCCGGCTCGGCCAATCGATGTTGACCACACTGGCCACCCAGACACCCCTGAACTCGCGGCTCAGTGCTGGCGGCCGCAAGGCCTGATCACGCGTTCCGGGGGGGACCGCTTGCCACCCGGGTGCGGCCGAAACCATTTGGGTTTGCCCCAGCGTTTTTCCCGTTAAAGACATCAACGCCACCACCCAAAGCAGAACGGGCAGCGGGCCCCAAGCACGCAACTTCAGGCTGCTGAACGCGAAGCTCGTCACCATGCCTTGAGCGTAGAGGGTCCGGATGATCCCGGCGAGCGGTTTTTGTTCGTATACAGATGCCGCAGAATCAAACAGCCGATGATCACTCTGTGTGTCACGGCCTGTGTCAGGAGTTCCCCGGTCATAGAGCCTGATTCTGCGTCGTGCCCGCGTCCAGACGAGCCTCAGGAGGTAGGCCTGAAACCCGTGCAGACCGGATTGACCCCTATGCTGCCCTGAATCGTGGCGCTCAGAATCAGCCGGTGCCTAGGCGTGGCAGTCCGCTTCTCCCGGTCCGCGATTCTGAGTGGTCAGGAGTAGGACGTGTTCGTTATTCGCCGAGCCAAACCCGAGGACACGCCAACGCTGGTCAAACTGGCGCGAATGGCTCACTTCATCAACCTGCCGCCGGACCGTGAGATCATCGATGAGAAGGTGGCTTGGTCACGCCAGTGCTTCCTGATGGCTGCCGAAATGGACGAGCCGAGCGTCGGCACGGAAGCCTTGCCCTCACGCGGGCACGGCCGGAGCACCGGACGCGGGCGTTCATCCGCTGCAGCAGACATTGGCGAGCAGAACGGCAAGTCCGGTCGATCCCGATCCTCTCGGGAAGCCCGCTCCCTGCCCTCACTGGCGGGTGGGCTGCGCGACCTGACCGGCCGATCGCCGCTCTTCATGTTCGTCATGGAAGAGTTGAGTGAGAACGCCGGCGTGGTCGGGTCGAGCCAGATCATCAGCAAGATGGGCGGCCCCGGAGCGCCGAACGTCTCCCTGCAACTGGCCCGCAAGGAAATGTTCTCCGAGTCGCTTCAGATCGGCGTGACCCACACGATCGCGACGATGCACCTGGACGAGACCGGGCCGACCGAGGTGGGGGGGCTCATCCTCCAGCCGAGCCTGCGCGGGCACCGCCTCAAACTCGGCCGCCTCCTTTCCTACGCCCGCTTTCACTTCATGGGCCTCCACCGCAGCCTCTTCTCAGACCGCGTACTGGCCGAGATGATGGGGGTCATCTCTTCCGACGGCCGCAACCCTTTCTGGGAGTTCTTCGCCCGCTGCTTTATCAATCTCAGTTACGAGCAAGCCGACAAGTTCTGCCAGCAGAGCAAGGAGTTCATTCTCTCGCTCTTCCCCCGCGAGCCGATCTACCTCTCACTGATCGCGCCCGAGGCCCGGGCGGTCGTCGGACAGGTCGGCCCCGAAACCGCTCCCGCCAAGCGCATGCTCGAGCGGCTGGGTTTCAGGTCTTACCACCGTGTCGATCCCTTTGATGCAGGGCCGCACCTCGAGGCTTACACCTCAAAGATTTCCGTCGTCCAAGAAACTCGCCGCGCGGTTTTCGCATCACCGGCCCCCGAGTCCCGTGCAGACCTGCCGAACTACGGCCTGGTCAGCACCATCGACGCGGATGGCGAGTTTCGTGCCATCGGAACCCCCTACGACCTCGACCGCCACGAGCGAATCGTGCTGCCCAGGGTCGCGTTTCAGGCACTCTCCCTCGAGCCGGGCATGCCCGCGGGCTACACCCCCGTGGAGCGTCCCGTCCCCCTGGTGTCGTCGCTCACACCACAGGCTTCCAAAGGCGCACGGCGCCGGGCACGCCCGCGAAAGACATCCATCTGATCGCCCACTGTTTCACCCGATCGTGTAACCCGCACGCTGCCCCCTACACCCCCGGGAGATCCGATGACTTCCGCTTCAACGTCAGCAACCTCTGCCGGGGGATCGGCTGATTCGGCAGGGCAAATCACCGGACGCCCTTCCGGGCTCATTCATCCACCCAGCAACCTGATCGGCGGCGAGTGGGTCTTGATCGATACGCCAGATCCGGCTACATCTGAAGCCGCCTGTTCGAGAAACCCCGCGGAACCCGGCAGCATCGTTTACGCTTTCACCCCGCGGGTCGAGCACGTGCACCGTGCCGTCGCGGCCGCTCGTTCGGCACTGCCGAAGTGGTCCGCCGTCCCCAAGCAGGTCCGGATGGAGGTGCTCCAGACCTTCGCACGCCTGGCCAAGTCCCGTGCTTCCGCGCTGGCGGATCTGATCTGCGACGAAGTCGGGAAGGTCCTCTGGGAGGCTCGCCAGGAGGCCGGTCTGCTGGGCTCAAAGGTCGACATCACACTCGATATGGCACCCGAGGGTGGCATGCGGCGCGTCACCGATTTTGAGGTGCCGCTCACCGCCTCTCGCCAAGGCCGCTGCACGTTCCGCGCGCACGGAGTCATTGCGGTCATCGGCCCATTCAACTTCCCGGCCCACCTGCCGAACGGCCACATCGTCCCTGCGCTGGCCATGGGGAACACCGTGGTGTTCAAGCCCAGCGACAAGGCTCCCGCGGTCGGCCAGTTTCTGGCTGAGTTGTTCGATGAAGCCCTCCGCGAGCGTCTGGCGGGTGTGATGATCCCCGGGGTCATCAACCTTGTGCAGGGTGGCGCTGACGTGGCGGCCTCGATTGTGACTCACCCAGAGATTGATGCGATCGCGTTCACCGGCTCATGGCCGGTGGCACGTCGGATCCTCGAAGCCAACCTCGATCACCCCGGACGCATGATCGCCCTGGAGCTGGGTGGCTCCAATCCCGCGGTGGTCATGCCCGACGCCGATCTGCGGCTGGCCGCTATCGAGGTGGTGCGCTGCGCGTTCATCACGACCGGCCAGCGTTGCACCTGCACGCGACGCCTGATCGTTCACCGTGCCGTCGCCGATCGGATTATCCCCGCGGTCTGCAAGGCCGCTTCGAATCTGGTGATCGGGCACCCACGGGCTGCGCACCCGGTGTTCATGGGTCCGATCAACAACGCCTCGGCGCAGCGTGCCGTCCTCGACTTTCAATCCCGGGCGCTGGTGCACGGCGGCAAGGCACTGCTTGAAGCCCGGGCAGTCGACTCCACGACCGGCGGGTTCTTCCTCTCTCCGGGGATCATCCAGGTCGATCGGTTCTTGCCTGTCGATTCATCCGATCCCGGGGGCGACACCGAGATTTTCGGACCGCTGCTGCGCGTTGCCGTCGTAGACTCGCTCGATGAGGCCATCGCGCAGGCGAATGCCACCCGCTACGGGCTGGCGGCATCGATCTTTACGCAGGACACCGACGCGCAGCAACGTTTCCTGGCGGAGGTCCGAGCCGGCTGCATCAACATCAACACCGGCACCGCCGGGGCCAGCAGCAAACTCCCCTTTGGCGGGCTTGGGCTCTCCGGCAACCACCGTCCGGCCGGTTCCTTCGCCCTGGACTACTGCGCTGTGCCCGTAGCGAGCATGATCGAGCGCGACCCGATCGCGGGAGCCACGATCCCCGAGGGGATGAGGTTCGACGATTCGTGGCTGAAGTAGGCGTGAAGCCGGCCGATCCCGCGGCACCTCATCGGCTCCCTCCACGCTTTCAGGCCGATTGAGTTGGGGGCATGTGCACCAACCGAGCCACCCGGGCTACGCTCGCAGCCCATGGGCACCAAGCGGACCATCCTCCCAGACTCCCGTGTTTCGCCGCGGTTCGCCGGGTTCGCGACCTTCTGTCGTTACCCACGCCTGGCCGATGTTGTGCCGGAGCACCGCCCAGTGGACTGGGCGGTCTACGGCGTGCCCTTCGACTCGGGCGTCACATTCCGTCCGGGCGCGAGGTTCGGCCCACGCGCGGTGCGCGAGGCTTCGCAGTATGTCAAACGCTTCCACCTGCACCACAACCTGGATGTGTGTGATCGGCTTTCGATCGCGGATGCCAGCGATGCCCCGGTCTCACCCTTCTCCATCGCCGAAACTCTTGATAAGGTCGTCGACTTTGCCCTCGGCCTGCCCGACGGCTCCGAGAGTCCGGCCGCCGCGGACAAGGCCGACACGAAACTCCTGGCCATCGGAGGTGATCACTCCATCGCGTTCGCGAATCTCACCGCCACCTACCAGCGCCTGGGTGAGCCCGAAGGGGGTCTGGCACTGATTCACTTCGATGCACACCTTGACACGGTGGACGAAGTCTGGGGTGAACGCTTCAGCCATGCCTCGCCGTTCCGTCGCGCCATCGAACAGGGACTGGTGAACCCGGCCCGGATGCTCAGCGTCGGCATCCGCGGACCTCTGAACAGCGCCGACGACCTGGTCTTTGCCAAGTCCGCCGGCGTCACGCTACTGACCTGCGACCAGGTTCGCTCGGACGGGATGCGCGAGGTCGATGCGTTCCTGCGCCGCATCGGCCGGGCACCGGCCTATATCAGTTTCGACATCGACGTGGTCGACCCGGCCTTCGCTCCCGGTACGGGCACACCTTGCCCGGGCGGGTTCACGCCGGCCGAGGCCCTCGACCTCATCCGCCGTCTCGCGGGCGTGTCGCTGGTTGGTGGCGACGTGGTCGAGGTGCTGCCCGACCGGGATCTCGGCGGGAACACAGCGTTGCTCGCCGCGCACGTGCTCTTCGAACTGCTCGCCCTCGATGCCTGTTCTCGCCGCTGAGCCCCTGGCGGCCAAGAATCACCCATGCTCCGCCTCAGCGGGTGCGACGATCTGGACACTCCGATCCGTATTCACTGGGCCGCTCTCCCCAGGGCGTGGCGTGCTGCCGGTCTTGAACGCACGCAACACGGAACCGCCCGGGCGACCGCGCGGCTGATGGAGACGGCCCGGGTGATTGGCGGAGTGATGACAGTCGCGGGCACGCTGGCGATTCTCGCACTGGCGGTCGGCCTGACCATTGCCGAGGGGCCCACGGGCGTGTGGCTGCTGGCTTTCGCGCCAGTGGCAAGCGTGCTGATCTTCGCGGGCTCATCCGCCGTGGCGTGGTTCGGCGGCTTCCGAAGTCGTCTCGGCGAGTGGATGATCGGCGCCCAACTGGCCGAAAACCGCTGCCCTGCGTGCGACTACACCTTGCATGTCGTCCCCACGATGCTGGAGAGCACGAAACCGAACGGATTTGAATCGCCTGTGTCCATCTGCCGCTGCTCGGAGTGCGGGTGCGGCTGGAGGGCCGATCGCCTGGGCGGACCTGAGGGGCCGAAGACCGAGGTCATCATCATCCGTGCAAGCCCGCCGGCAGGAGGAAACACCGGAACGCGGTAGGACGGTTCCCGTTGCGGACTCTCCGTCGTGTTACCCCCGAGCCGGACCGAGCAGGCTCTCCGGATCGTCTTGCAGCAGCGATACGATCCGGGCCAGGCACAGCGCCGCTTGGGCCCCGTCCACAATCCGGTGATCGCACGCCAGGCTCAAGGGCAGCAGCCGCCCGACAGCAATGCCGCCCCCGCGTACCACCACGCCGTCCCGCGCACGCCCCACCGCGAGAATCGCCACCTCGGGATAGTTGATCACCGGCGTCGCGAATCGGCCCGCGTGAGAGCCGACATTGCTGATCGTGATCGTCGATCCGCTGAGCATCTCGCGCGGTGCGGTACGGGAGCGGGCTGCCTCGGCCGCGTGGGTGATGTGACGGCTGATCTCCAGCACTCCCAGTTTTTCGCAGTCACGCACGACCGGCACCATCAGGCCACTGTCAGTGTCGGTCGCGACACCCAGGTGCACCGCCCGATGACGGATGATCTCGCCTTCGAGAGACCCGTCTTCTCCGCGGCAAAGGTCGCTCGTCGAGTTCAGCGCGCCGAACTCTCCGGTCAGCGCCCGGCACACCGCCGATGCGACGAACGGCAGGAACGACACCTTCTCCCCTGACGCAGCGGCGAGTTTGCGACGCATCGCGTCCAGCGCGGTCACGTCCGCCTCATCCATGACCGTGAAGTGCACCGCGGTGTCGATCGATTCCCGCAGTCGCGCGCCGATCGTGCGGCGCACGCCACGGAACGGGATCCTGGTGGTCTCACCGGGTGCCGCGGCCAATGCAGACACGACGGACGAAGCAGGGGGTGACGATCGAGCGGCAGGGCGCGGAGCGGATACACCCATAGCTACCGCGGGAGCAGGCTTCGGCGCTACAGGTGCCGGCGGAGCAGAACGTGCCGCAGCCACGCCCGCACCACGTCCGGAGTCTCCTCCAGCCGCTGAATCGCGGACGTCTTTCTCCAGCACGCGACCGCCGATCCCTGAGCCCCGAACCGAGTCAATATCCACGCCGAGGTCGCGGGCCAGACGGCGGACTGCGGGCGTGGCCAGCGCCTTGCCCGGCGATGAGTTCAACCCCGCCAGCGCACCGCCCACCGCACCGACAACAGTCCCTGCATCTTCACGGTGCTCGGCGGTGCCGTTGGACGACCCCTCAGCCCCGGACGCGATCTGCGCACCCATGTCGCACCCGGGTGATGCCGCGGGCTTTGTCTCGGGTGTGCCCTTGGCGGGCTTCGTGGGAGCGGCCGTCGATGCCGCGGAGGCAGCGGGAGTCTTGGCGGTCTTCCCCGCGCCACTCACCACAGTCCCGGCGGCTCCAGCCCCTTGGAACGTTACCAGCACGGCCCCGACCTTGATGATCTGGCCTTCAGTCCCGTGGAGCGTCGCGATCACGCCGTCGCGCGGCGAGGGCACCTCGACCAAGGCCTTGTCGGTCTCCATGTCGGCGAGCACATCGTGCTCCTTGACGGCCTGACCTTCGCTGACGCGCCACTTGATAAGTTCGGCCTCGGCAACACCCTCACCCAGGTCGGGCAGGATGAACTCGTCGGGATTGGTTGATTTCTTGGCGTGGGACATGGTCGGGAGCCCTGCGGGGTGGATTGCGGATAAAAACGTGGATCAGCACGGGGCGGTCTGCATGACGTCGCGGGCCGATCAGTACGCCAGCACCTGCTCGATCGCCTCGGCGATCCGCTTCGGATCGGGCAGGTAGTCCAGCTCGAGTTTCGCGTACGGCATGATGGTGTCAAAACCGCAGACCCGTTGCACCGGCGCCTGAAGATTGAGGAAGCAGTACTCCTGGATCAGCGCGGAGAGTTCGCTGGCCATGGAGCAGGTCTTGGGCGCCTCCTGCACAACCACTGCCCGCCCGGTTTTCTGCACCGACTCGACGATCGCGTCCAGGTCGATGGGGTTGATCGTGCGAAGGTCGATCAGTTCCACCGAGACGTCCTCGGGCAGTTTGTCCAGCGCTTCCAGGCACTGGAACACCATCGCCCCCCAGGTGATGACCGACACATCGGTCCCCTCGGACACGACCTTGGCCTTGCCGATCGGGATGATGTAGTCCCCCTCCGGCACCGCCTCACGGTACGAGCGGTAGACGCGTTTGGGCTCGAAGAAGATCACCGGATCGGGGTCGCGGATGGCCGACAGCAGCAGCCCCTTGGCGTCCGACGGCGTCGACGGGCAGACCACCTTCATCCCCGGGTTGTGGGTGTAGATCGCCTCGGGCGAATCGCTGTGAAACTCTGGCGCGTGGATGCCGCCGCCCCACGGCACGCGCACCGTCAGCGGGACCGTGATCGAGCCGCGGGTGCGGTTGCGGAAGCGGGCGGCGTGGTTCACCAGCTGGTCATAGGCCGGGCCCAGGAACCCCTCGAACTGGATCTCCGGGATCGGACGCATCCCCGCCATCGCCAGCCCGATGCTCGTCCCCATGATCCCCGACTCGGACAGCGGCGTGTCAATGACCCGCTCCTTGCCGAAGATCTTCTGCAGCCCCTCGGTCACGCGGAACACACCGCCGTTGAGGCCGACATCCTCGCCGAGGCAGACGACCCGTTCATCGCGGCGCATTTCCTGCTCGAGCCCTTCGTTGATGGCGTCGACCAGGGTGAGCCCTTCCTTCTGCATCTTCTCGGTTCGGGGCATGCGGTGGATTCCTGCGGCTTCGTTCGGTGCGAGGGGACTGTCGAGGTGAAGTGTGGGGGGATGCAGGTCAGTGCGTGGCCGGGGTGTGGTGCCCGGCGCTGCGGAGGCCGATCTGCTCGGGGAACTGCCCCAGCGAGTGGGTGCGGAGGGTGTCGCGCTGCCGACGGATCTCGGGCGGAAGATCGGCGAAGAGGCTGTCGAACATCTCGGTGACCTTGGGCGCCTCGATCGCCAGCGCCTCATCAGCGACGCGTTTGACCATCGCCTCAGCGCGGGCGACGGCGTCGGCCTGCTTCTGATCGTCCCAGGCCCCCTTGCTCTGCAGCCACAGCCGCGTGCGGATCATCGGGTCTTTGCCCTGCCACGACTCCAGTTCCTTCGCGTCGCGGTAGCGCCGGGCATCATCGGCGGTGGTGTGATCGCCGAGTCGGTACGTCACGGCCTCGATCAGCGTCACGCCGTCCCCGGCACGGGCGCGTTCTCGCGCCTCGTGGACCACCTTGTAGACCGCGAAGAGGTCGTTGCCGTCGACCTGCACGCAGTGGGCTCCGTAGGCGACGCCCTTCTGCGCGACGGTCTCGGAGGCCATCTGTTGCTCGCGGGGAACGCTGATGGCCCACTGGTTGTTCTGGCAGAAGAAGATCGCCGGCACGTTGAACGCGGTGGCGAAGTTCATGGCCTCGTGGAAGTCGCCCTCGCTGGTGGCCCCGTCGCCGAAGTACGTGATGACGACGCGGTCCTCCTTGCGGATCTTGGCCGCCCAGGCGACCCCCGTGGCGTGGAGCATCTGCGTGCCGATGGGGATGGCGATGGGCGTGCAGAGCACGCCGGGGGGGATGACGTTGCCGCGTTCATCGCCCGCCCAGTGCAGCAGGATGTGCCCCATGGGCATGCCGTGCAGGAAGAGGGCGGCGTTCTCGCGGTAGCAGGGGACGAGCCAGTCTGTGCCCTTGCGCATGGCGAAGCCGGAGCCGAGCGCGGCGGCCTCCTGACCCTTGTTCTGAGGGTAGGTGAAGATGCGCCCGGAGCGCTGGAGCTTGAAGGCGACCTCATCGAGCTGGCGACACTCGATCATCCGCTCGTAGAGGAACGCGACCTGCTCGACCGTGAGCGTCGAGGGCGCGCCGGGCGGGGCGAGTTTCTCGTCCAGCACGCCCCGTTCATCGAGGCACTGGATGAAGTCGATCTTCGTCTGGTAGGCGGTGCGGACGGGCATGCGGCGGGCTCCGTGGGGAGGAACATCCCAGTATACGGGCGGCCGCGTGCCGGATGGCGCCCCGCGGGCGGAGTCCCAGCGCACGAAACGGCCCCGCCACCCCCGGCGTTCACCGGCGGCCGCGGGGCCGATCAGGGATCATCGAGCGTCCGGGGCGGTGTCAGGCGGCCCGGCGCTGCGGGCCGGCGGGCGTCACGGCCCGCCCGAAGACCGCGCGGGCCTCATCGTCGCTGGTCAGCGCGGGGACGACGGCGACCGAACCGGCGCCGAAGCCCGAGGAGAAGGAGACGCCGAAGATGGCGGGCGTGCCCTTGACGGTGCTGCGCTGGGCGGTGATGCGGTATTCGATCCTCGGCGCGGGGGGGATGCTCTCATCGCTGAGGCGGCGCTCGCCGGTGACGCCGAGGCTGGTCCAGGGACCGAGGCCCGCGCCGGAGATGGTGCGGCGCTCGACGCTGTAGACGACGCCGGTGGTGCCGCGGTTGTCGCACTTCCAGGTCAGGGTGAGCACGCCGTCCTGGGTGAAGCCGATGCGGAAGTCGGTGGGTGTGCCCGGGGCGGGCCGGGGCGAGGGCGACGCGGGCGGCGGGATCTGCGCATCGGCGTAGACCTGGGTGGGGTTTGGGGCGCTGGAGGCGAAGGCGCGGATGGTCTTGATGCTGTCGGAGAGCCGCGTGCGGAGTTCGCGCTCGGAGTCGTTGAAGGTGGTGGTGGCGGCCTTGGCCGAGTCCTTGAGGGCGCGCTGGTTGTTGAAGTTCTGGGAGGCGGTGTTGAAGGCCTGGGTGAGGGCGGTGACCTGCGCGCTGGTGAGGCCGATGCTGGCGGCCTGGTTGCGTCAGAGGGCGCTGTACTGCGTGGCGAACTGGAGCATATCGAGGGTCTTGCGCGGGATGAGGGACATGGTCGTGTCTCCGGATGAAAGGCAGGGCCGTGGGCGAGGTCACGCTGACCTTGCAACATGCGGCCGCGGATCCCGAAACGTTCGACCGGGGAAGTGGGGCACTTGAGTCCGGCCATCCAGATTGTGCAAGTGCCGCCGGGGAGGCTGGAACCATGCGACATCCGCCTGAAGCGTCCATCGATCAGAACCGCGTCGACCGACGCGGCGACGGGTTGCTCGCGGGCCGGGATCGATTACACTCCGCCAGGCTCTCCGGGCAGGGTCCCTCGGGTTGCGGGTTGCTCGCGGGCCGGGATCGATTACACTCGTGCACTTTGCGCGGGGTGTGCCGACGGTGTTGCGGGTTGCTCGCGGGCCGGGATCGATTACACTGCTCGTGGGCCGCATTAGCCGTTACACCGGGTTGCGGGTTGCTCGCGGGCCGGGATCGATTACACTGCACGCCCGACGTGAGCGTGGCGAGGGCCTGTTGCGGGTTGCTCGCGGGCCGGGATCGATTACACTGCACACACGCGAGGTCAGAGGGTTCGGCGGGTTGCGGGTTGCTCGCGGGCCGGGATCGATTACACTGCGAGCAGGACGGAGGAATCCATGCCCCCGGTTGCGGGTTGCTCGCGGGCCGGGATCGATTACACTCCGGCGCGGCCAGCGGGCTGAACGTCCACCGTTGCGGGTTGCTCGCGGGCCGGGATCGATTACACTGTCCGGCCGTGCACGCAAACCGAAGCCGGGGTTGCGGGTTGCTCGCGGGCCGGGATCGATTACACTCGCGCCGTAGTCGGTGCTGCACGCGATCCGTTGCGGGTTGCTCGCGGGCCGGGATCGATTACACTTCAGGGCCTCGGCGATCGAGGCTATCGCCAGTTGCGGGTTGCTCGCGGGCCGGGATCGATTACACTCGGGGGGCCGTGGCGTGATCGACCGTCAATGTTGCGGGTTGCTCGCGGGCCGGGATCGATTACACTCGAGAGAGACAGCATCATCGATGCCGCCGGTTGCGGGTTGCTCGCGGGCCGGGATCGATTACACTCCGCACACTGACCACCACCACCCCGTGCCTGTTGCGGGTTGCTCGCGGGCCGGGATCGATTACACTGCTCGCAGACCGTCAACGCCGGTCTTGTGTGTTGCGGGTTGCTCGCGGGCCGGGATCGATTACACTAGTGTCATCACGCCGCCGCCGTGGCTGTCGGGTTGCGGGTTGCTCGCGGGCCGGGATCGATTACACTAGGGGAGTGCCGAGTACCGCGAACAGCTGGGTTGCGGGTTGCTCGCGGGCCGGGATCGATTACACTCGTCGGCGGACTCCTCGGCGCGCATCTCCTGTTGCGGGTTGCTCGCGGGCCGGGATCGATTACACTAGTGTCATCACGCCGCCGCCGTGGCTGTCGGGTTGCGGGTTGCTCGCGGGCCGGGATCGATTACACTAGGGGAGTGCCGAGTACCGCGAACAGCTGGGTTGCGGGTTGCTCGCGGGCCGGGATCGATTACACTACCACGGGAGCGTCAGGAGACAGCGGAAGGTTGCGGGTTGCTCGCGGGCCGGGATCGATTACACTGGTAGTTCGTTTCGTTGAAGAGCGTGGAGGGTTGCGGGTTGCTCGCGGGCCGGGATCGATTACACTGCGGTGATCGGCCGAAGTGTGGTGATTGGGTTGCGGGTTGCTCGCGGGCCGGGATCGATTACACTGGTATCGGCAGGGGCGGCGGCGAGCTGGTGTTGCGGGTTGCTCGCGGGCCGGGATCGATTACACTGCGGAGCCAGACGAGCCGGAAGACTCTCGGGTTGCGGGTTGCTCGCGGGCCGGGATCGATTACACTCAAAGCGAGATGCGGCATCGGAGACGATGGGTTGCGGGTTGCTCGCGGGCCGGGATCGATTACACTGAATCAACAGCGCGAGCCCTGAAGGGCCTGGTTGCGGGTTGCTCGCGGGCCGGGATCGATTACACTCGAGTCCCGGCGTGCCACCGTAGCTGTTTAGTTGCGGGTTGCTCGCGGGCCGGGATCGATTACACTTGCCCCGCGCGGCAATGTGCGCGAATCCGTGTTGCGGGTTGCTCGCGGGCCGGGATCGATTACACTCGCGAGGGCCTCGCGGAGGTGGGCTGAAGGTTGCGGGTTGCTCGCGGGCCGGGATCGATTACACTATCAGGACCGCCAGAGCGTCGGCCATGTGGTTGCGGGTTGCTCGCGGGCCGGGATCGATTACACTACTGCATCCTGTTGGCGTGCGTGGCCTCGAGTTGCGGGTTGCTCGCGGGCCGGGATCGATTACACTGTAAGACAAATCCGTGATCCCAATGATCTTGTTGCGGGTTGCTCGCGGGCCGGGATCGATTACACTCGGAGTCCCATCGGCGTATATCCACGGACAGTTGCGGGTTGCTCGCGGGCCGGGATCGATTACACTTCCGCTGGTACAGGGCATTGCTATAGCCTTGTTGCGGGTTGCTCGCGGGCCGGGATCGATTACACTTTCCCCTCGCGCAAGTTGGCTGATTGACTGTTGTTGCGCCCTTGGGGACCTCAGAATAGTTCCAGTTGTGCCGGCGGTGGCTCGGCTGGTTTTCGCAGTTTTCCCCAAAACACGCGCATTCTCTGGAATTGTTTGTCCGTGACGGTCATCACGCGGACTTCCCCTTCCGGGGGCAGCGCTGACTCTACGCGTCGGATATGCACTTCTGCGTTCTCCCTGCTGGCCGTATGCCTGATGTAGACGCTGAACTGCATCATCACGAATCCGTCCTTGATCAAGGCTTTCCGGAACTGCGCATAGCGACGGTGCCCTTCCGTCGTATCGACCGGCAGATCGAACATCGCCACAACCCACATCCATCGGTACCCACTGACTTTCACGAGTATCAACCGTTCATGCCGGGTGACCCCGAGTCTGGATCATTCCCGTCATCGCTCGCTGTTTCCGGCGAGGGCTCGGCCGGATCCGCGTCCGCTACACCCCCGAGGAGCCGCGGAAGCACCAACTTGGATGGATCGTTCGTCGACAGCGCTTCAACAAGTGATGCAACACACCGCGAGACGGACACCAGCAACGGACCTGAGACGCTGCCGCACTCCACCTCATCGGTCAGCACACCGAGGAGTTCCGCCTTTGCTTCTCGGCCTAAGCCGAGTTCGCCGCGCTCAGCCAGAATCCGAACACGGCAGTCAACCGCCGGGCGCAGCGGCTCCATCAGGTCATCGGCAAGACAGAACGGGTTTGATCGCCCTCTGTGCCGAATCCCCAGCGCCGGCAGCAGACCGGCGGCGACCAAGGCCCTGGCTACCGCCGCCCTGACGGACGCGTACCCGTAATCCAGCATGCTGTTTGGCGGTTGCGCGGCGGCCTCGCCCGGGCGACGCCGGAAGGGGTGCTGCACCGCCCCGCTCATCCGAAAGATCTCGGGCCAGTAGACCCCCGCGGCCTGCGCCTCGATGTTGTCCGGGTCGCCGGATCGGACACGCCGGGCCATGTGCAGCAGTTTCGTGCGGATCGGTGCCATCGTCTCGTGCGGGGGCAGAGCGGCCGCCTGGGCACGTACCTTGGCCGCAACGATCGCCGACCAGAGGCGCTTGAGTGTCGGACGGCTCGCCGACAACTGCGCATCGATCCGTGACAGCAGGTGCGTGTTGACGCTGATCGGCAGGTACATTCCCGCCGGATGGTGATCGCGTCCGCAGACCACGAGAGCCGCCCCATGTTCGGCCAGTTTCGCCAGCGCGTGGTGGGAATAGGTTGTCTCGCGGCTGTCCACCATCAGCACCCCCAGATCCTCGCATGGGATCGACGCCACGAGGGTCGTGGAGCGTGCCTGTCCTTGCAGTCTCGGGGTGCCCGCGCTCAGACGCATGAGCAGCAGCTGCTCATCCCGCACGCACAGGTGCATGGGCTCCCGGCTGATCTCGACCGTGCGCTTGATCACGAGATGCTCCCACGAAGCCCCAGTCTTCCCGGGGCAGCACGCGAGTCCCGGGCCGTTGCTCGCCGACCGCCGGGCTCTGGACGCACACCACTGGGTCAGTCGCCAACTAACTCCTGTACAGCCCCGAGCGGGCTTACCCGGACCTTGACCGCGTGCGGCCGGTCGGGCGGGGCAAACTCCTTCAGATTGTTGGGGACCACCGCGAACTGTTCCCGCGCTGAGCCCGCAACGGGCTTGCCCTCGGCGTTCTTGCGGAGCCCGGCGGCCCTGGCGTCCCAGTGCGGCACGAGCACCACCCGGTTGGGCTTGTCGAGTTTGGCCACAACGAAGAAGCCCGGCCCGCCGGATTCCTTGTGCTTCATCCAGACCATCTCCCCCTCGGCCAAACTCATGACGAAGCGCCCACCCAGATCATCACGATCGCTCCGATCGACGATCGGGTGCTCGTGTTCGATTGACCGGAGGATCGGCGTCAATCGCTTGCGCTCGGCGTCGGGCAATTCGCGGAACTGCGTCGGCCGAGGGATTTTGGCTTCGCGCAGCGCCCGGAGTTTGCGGAGTTTCCGCTGTGCAGCCTCGAAGGCGCTCACGATCGTTCCCGTCCAGTTTCCTTTGACGTCGACCCGGAACTCGATGTGGTGGTTGTTCCCGCCGACATAGGCACGCTTTGAAGCAGGATCATCGTCTGGAACCATCCGTCCCGTCGTGTGCACGGGTCTCTTTCGATCGATCACCACGGGATCGCTCATCGTGCGGAGGAGCACGAACGAGCGAATCGGCACACCCGAGGCTTGCGTGAACCTCCCGGCGTCGGCGAGTTTCTTCACGTCGTTGGCTTTGAAGTCGTCCGGGTCCAGTCCGGCCAATTCGAGGCACTCGCGGAGCCGAGCACGCAGCGCCACATCGCGGATGATGCCGCTCTTGCCGGGCGGCGGATCAACGCGGGTCGGGGCGTACGCCTTGGACTCCACCACACCCTTGGCCCACTCCCGCGCGGTCCGCGCATCCTCACCGTTCTCGGTCATGCGCCGTGCGGTCAGTCGCTCGATCGCCTGCTTCGGGGTCTCCAACCGCGGCATCCGCAGGTGGTTGGGGTCGAGCGCGGAGATGCTCTTCTTGGCCGTGAAGTTCTCGGTGAGGTTTCCAGAGCGGTCTAGCACCGGGCCGAAGAGCGTCTCCTCGTGCAGTGCCCCAACGAGTTTGCGCTTGACGGGCCGATGCGCAACCGGCTTGCCGATCTCACCCTCACCGAAGACCGCCCGTTTGACGGCCTCGCGGAACTCCTCCCGGCTCTTGAAAGGGGCGGGGGGCGGGATCGGGTGGTCCCGCCGATAGGCCGCCATCTGCTCATCGTCGGCGGTGTTGATCCCGGCCAGATCGGCCTCCCGCTCGCGCTTGTCCCAGGCCCGGCGGACCTCCTCGGTGCACAGGCCGATCACCACCGCATCGATCGCATGGTGCCTGTGGTCGCCGCGGTCCTTCTCCTTGCGTTCATGCTCGGCGGAGGCGTCCAGGCCCTTGGCCTTCCGGTCGTGCGGATCGAAGAAGAGGCCCCACTCCCTTCGGAACCGGCTCGTCCAGATCCCATCGGACGCGAAGATGCGCCGCTCCCCTCCGCGCTCCGGCAGGCCCTTGCCCTCGTAGAGCGCATCGGCGAGATAAGCCATGACCTGCCGCGACGCGTACTTGGTCGCCGCGTCCTGCCGGTTGGTCATCTCCTGGATGTCCTTGATGTCCTTCTTGAACTGCTCGATCTTGTTGGCATCGTCGCGCGGGCCGAAGTAGCACGACCAGAGGGCGGGCCCTCCCGCCGACTTGATCTCGGAAAACTTCGGCCGCTTCACGTCGCCGTAGATCCCCTCGATCCAGCGCATCCCCGACTCGAAGCCCGCCCCCCCCTCCCCAGCGGACCAGAGCTCGCGCGGCGTCCGTCGGCCCATCTCGCGGTTGCACCTGGTATGCGCAAGGACGATGTTCCCCAGCCCGTTGTGCCCGCCGCTGGCGCGCGGGATGATGTGCGCGACTTCGCAGCCGTCACCATCCGCCGCGGCCTTGTCGGTGAGCCCGCCCTGCCCGCAGAGCGGGCAGACGCCCCCCTGCTGGACGCAGAGGATCACCCGGTCCACCGCGGCACGCTGCTGCGTGCTGGTGCGGGCGGACAGGTTGAAGTGGGTGAGGATGTCGTTGCGGATGCGGTTGCGCAGGCGGTTCTGGAGCAGGAGCCGGTCCGACTGCTTGGCCCCCATCTTGGCCTCGCGGGCCAGTTCGATGTAGATCTCATCGGGCTTTCGCTTGAAGATTCGGATGTGCTCGACGATGTGCCGCCGCACCTCGTGGATCGCCTTGCGCACCACGGGGTTGGTGAGCATCGGCGCGGGGGGCAGGTCCTCCGGGTGCTTGCGCAGGTAATGCCGGTCGCGGGCGGAAAGGCCCTTGGCACCGGTGGCGTAGCGACGCCGGGCGTGATCGTCCAGCGGTTGATCGGTGGTGGCGTCGCGGAAGTCCGAATCCTCGGCGATCAGTTTGCGGGCCTCGATCTCGGTCAGCCAGCGGTATCCGGTCGGGCTCCGGTCGTCCGGCCACGGCTCGGGCCGGTCCATCACCGCCAGCAGGTTCCGCGCTGCCCGACGGCTGATGTTCAGCCGCTTGGCGTCGGGACGCGGCCGACGCTTCCACGCCGCGATCACGGCCTCGGCCTGCTCCTCGTTCAGCCCCGCCCAGGATCGCAGGCCTTCGCGCAGTTTCCCGGAGTCCTCCTCCTGATCGGGGTCGAACCGAAGCATGGCCCGGTTGATGCCCTCTTTGAGCGAATCGAGCATGGAGGCCCACTCCGATGGGCCGACCGCGCCGTGCACGACCTCCCGCCGGAACCAGTCGGTGTTGATTTGCCGATCTTCATCGCTCTCGATGTTGAACCGGAACTCGGACGTCTTGCTCGCCCGCCCCCAGCCCATGAGCGTGCGAAGGTCGCTCACACTGACGGTGGTCTTCGGACGCTCCGGGTACTCCTTCCCGCGGAGGACTTTGGCGGGAATGGTGCCGAGCGGCCCGCTCAGATAGTCGAGGACCTTCGACCGCTCTTCGGGCGTCAGCGGCCGGGCGCTCCCGTTTCGGGGGATCACGCGCAGGTTGTTCACCGTTTCCACGACTCGGTAGCGCGAGGCGTACATGTCCGCGTGCGGGACGCAGCGTTCGGTCGGCTCCAGCGTGCAACGCCCGAGCGTGCCCAGGTCCCACGACTGCCGACGCTGACCGAACAACAGGCCTCTGTGCCGCCAGACGCTGTCGCCGGACTCATTGTCCAGGGCCAGGCGCAGATCGTCAGTCAGGAGTTTGGCGAGCGGCCCACCGATCCGCTTCTGCGCTTCCCACAGTTGGGCGAACTCGTGGCGGATCATCGGCCGGTCAGCGCAGTGCTCGTAACTGGCAGCCTTGTTACGGACGGGCGTGCGCCACTCGCGCGGCCCCTTGCGATTCGACGGCTTGCGGAGGTCCGGCGTCTCAATGGCGTGGACACGCTCTGCGCGAACCATCGCGATGAACTCGCCGAACGTGCGGGCCTTCCGGTCGAGCATCTTGACCCGGACCGCGCCGATGGCCTCCTTGACCTTCCCGTCCTCCTTGGCTCCGGCCTCCTGCTCGGCCTCTTCGCCCTCGGTCGGATCGGCGATGGTCAGCCCGAGCGCGCCCCGGCGCTGGGCCAGGTGGAGCAGCACACGACCGAACTCGTGGGGCGTCAAGGGAAGGTCGAGTCCTTTCTTGCGAAGGTCCCACGGGTCGGAGGCTTCCAGCAGTTGCTTGAACCCCTCCGCATCTGCGGGAAGCAGACCCGCTTGAATCAGTTTCAATCGGAGTTCGCGCTTCCGCTGCGCTCGGCGGGCGAGCGTGATGCGCGTGCGACGGACCAAGCGACGCTTGGCGTTCTTCGGCTCACCGCGCTTGTCGTCCGCCTCGTCCACCCCGGCGGGAAAGACCGAGACGCCGGCGGCGATCTTGCCGGAGGCTCGGTCGAACCACATGGACCCGACGGAGTTGGAACCGATGTCGAGGGCGAGGACGGTCTTGCTCATGCGAACTCCCAGGGCAGGGGGTTGACAGGTCCTTGCGGCGTGTTATAGTGCGGCCAGTGTAATCGATCCCGGCCCGCGGTTTCACGCAACAAGAGAAATCGCAGGCACCGTCGAAAGACGACCGCCGCAGCCCGCGTGACCCGCGACCTGCGGCCTTCTTGTTTTTGAGACCGTTTGTTTTTCACTGTATTTTCAGTGATTTCTGCTTGTGGCGTGCAGGTGTGAAGATCGCGGCGGCGAGGTTCAATCCTCTGAGGATGACGCGTGATCCTGCGGTCACTGACAGGGTGTCGTCACCCCCCACACCCCAGCCCCACCCCACACTCCACATAGCACCGCCCACCCCCCCGCACACACCAGCGCACGACCGTGTGCCCCAGGGGCACGCTCGGTCACGGCGACTGGCCCCTATCTGCCCCGGGCTCGGCCCCCC
>VFQQ010000265.1_pt1 | contig 122507 bp, 99 predicted proteins | sample 3512341 | NCBI WGS metagenome assembly VFQQ01 (sample SAMN10412373, study PRJNA504923) | tailings metagenome | isolation source: Relicate 2 Philex TSF1 revegetated site | place: Philippines: Tuba, Benguet | collected 2017-08-29 | reverse complement strand
TCCGCAGCCACTACTTGAGCAATCGGGCCTACGACAACTACAAGCACCTGCTCGATGCCGGCGCCCAGGCGTGGCAGAACCTCACGCCACAGACCCTCCGCTCCGTCTGCGCCTGCGACTACATCACGCGCGTTCCAAAGCGGTGATTCGTATAACTCCTGCCCGTCTGGTGGTCGCTCCGCAGCCCCATCTCATCGCCCCAGTGAATCTCGGCGTTCTCGCGCTTCGCACGGCGCGCGATGGCCGGGTACCGCTCGTCAAGCCACCGCTTCACGGCCACGGGGTCGCGCTCGAAGGCGCGCCGCACCGGCTTCTGCGGCGTCAGGCCCCATCCCCGCAGGTAGCGTCCCATGGTGGAGCGGGAGAGCGTGACATGGCAGCGTCGGCGGGCCAGCTCGATGACCGCGTCGCGTGTCCACAACGCGAAGGGCAGGCGGAGTTGGTCGGGGCACGAGGCGGTGATGGTGCGCACGAGGCTCGCGGCCTGGTGCGGGCGCAGCATCCGCGTAACGGCCTTGGGGCCGCGCTTGCGGGCACGCAGCGCGTGCACCCCGCCGGCGTCCTCGATCGCGCCGAGCCAGTTGTGGATGGACTGCCGTGTGACGCCGAAGGCCCGGGCCGCCTCCGCCTTGCGCATCCCCCCGCGCACGGCGGTGACGACCCGGCGACGCAAGTCTTCCTGCGCTTCGGGCGGCAACTTCCGCGCATCCGGCTTCGGCATGGAGAATCATACCCGGGCCGCTCCAGAAGTCCAATAAATAGTGGCCGGATTAGTAGTGTGCCAGTCTCATTCTGTCCTCGGCCCACCGGTGGAACACTACGCCCGCTACGAGGCCGGCGGTATCCGTTTGGCTCGATAGCCAGCATTCCAAACCCACAGGAAGAACAATCCCGGGGCTGTGACGCGAGACCACGGACCGCTTGGTTGCAGGCCGTGTGTAACAACTGTAGACGGATCAAAGTACAAGACTCGCTGCCCAAACTCCGCATCTAGCTCGACGCTGTCCGGGTCGAACGCGTTCCACGGGTACTCTTCGCGTTGCCCGTGCCAATGGATTACAAGCGATGTCTCATCACACTCGCACTTCCAATCGAGGTCGGGAAACACGATGGTCACACTCCGGGGCGTGCCATCAGAATCCGATGTCATCGATGATACTACGTTGATCCCTCGATTCTTGGCGTTGCTAGTTGCACACCGATGCAAATGGGCGATTGCTCTGGGAAGTCCCGGTCTCATACTCACCAGCCTCATAGATCGAGAACGAAGCGAATAAACCTGCCCGCATCGTCTCGTACCCCTTCGATGACGAGCCGCCTGAAGCCCTCCTGACGGGCGATCGCCGCGACGTAGTCGCGGATCTTTGACCTTCCCCCGGTTTCCATACCAGAGTCTATGAGAGTCCGAGCACTGCTGCACGCCGCTGCCGTGCCGACCGGAGCGCAGCGGAGGGCGGCACGGCAGCGGCGTGCCGGGTGAGACGCAGAGACTCTGAGACTTTTTGGGTTTGGGCGCGTCCCCGCAGGCCAGATGCCGCGCCCCGTGAGTCTCACGGCGCAAGTCGGTGAGACTTCGCGCGGTGGGGCATGTCGAGAGACTCGGCAAAACGCGGCCCGGAAACGCAAACGCCCCGGCCTTGCGGTCGGGGCGTTCACTTCTAACGGGTGGGTCGCCCAGTTTCTGGACGACCCGGGCAATAGCGGGGGTAGGATTTGAACCTACGACCTCCGGGTTATGAGCCCGACGAGCTACCAGGCTGCTCTACCCCGCAATCAGGGCGGACCCTAGTCGGCGCTGGGTGGAGAGTCAAGGGGCGAGGGTGGCGCTGATCGCGGGTGTGAAGCGTCAGGCGAGCGATGGGCGAGAGGACGGGGCCTGGAAAGGCCCCGCCCCAGGGGAGAGGCAGAAATAGGCACTGGGGATTGGGGGCTGGGCATTGGGGTGCTCTTGGCTCCCTCGGCGCGGAGCGACCCAAGAGCCGGCACGGAGTGCCGGGCTACTGACAGCCAGCCGGCCGGGAGTGTGGGGCTACCCCGTGAACAGGCGACCCGAGCAGACCCCGTTTGTGGCGATTGGGGGCGGGTTCGGCTAGGCTGGGGGCGATGCGTCACGTTGCGGGAGCCAGAATCGCCGTTCGGACTGTGCGTGCCGGCGGGGGCGTTCGGGGCGTTCCCCGGGGGGTGCGGGGGTGACCGTGGCGTTTGCTGAGCGCCTGGCGGTGTGTTCGTGGTCGCTGCGGGCGGGCACGCCGGGGGAGTTGCGCGACGCGGTGCTGGCGTGCGGGGTGCGCCGGGTGCAGTTGGCGCTTGATCCGATCCGGTCGGGGCGGTGGGGGGAGGACGAGACGCGCCGGGTGCTGGCCGAGGGCGGGATCGGCGTGGTGTCGGGCATGTTCGCGATGCAGGGGGAGGACTATTCGACGCTGGAGAGCATCCGGCGGACGGGGGGCGTGCGCCAGGACGTGCTGTGGGGCGACAACTTCCGGGCGACGGAGGCGAACGCGGCGTTGGCGCAGCGGATGGGACTGAACCTGGTGACGTTTCACGCGGGGTTCCTGCCGCACGAGGCGACGCCCGAGCGGCGGACGATGATCGACCGGGTGCGGCAGTTGGCGCAGTTGTTCGCGTCGCGCGGGATGCGGCTGGCGCTGGAGACGGGGCAGGAGACGGCGGCGACGCTGCTGGGCGTGCTGGCGGAGGTGAACGCGCACCTGCCGACGCGCTGGCACGTGGGGGTGAACTTCGACCCGGCGAACATGCTGCTGTACGGGATGGGCGACCCGATCGAGGCGCTGACGGCGCTGCGGACGCATGTGCGCCAGGTTCACGCGAAGGACGCGCGGAAGTCGGCGACGCCGGGGGAGTGGGGGGAGGAAGTGCCGGTGGGGGCGGGCGAGGTCGATTGGACGGCGTTCTTCCGGGCGCTGCGCGGGTATGACGGCGCGGTGGTGATCGAGCGTGAGGCGGGCGAGTCGCGCGTGGAGGACGTGCGGCGCGCGGTGGAGGTGCTCACGCGGGCCGCGGAGGGCGCGGCGTGACGATCCGCATGGGTGTCGTGGGCATGGGGTTCATGGGGCAGACGCACGCGCGGGCGATCCTCGCGGCGGAGGGGTGCGTGCTGGCGGGGGTGTGCGACCACCAGGGCGATCGAAGGGGCGGTCGGGTGGCGGTCACGGGGAATCTGGACAACGGGGCGGGGTTGGACCTGTCGCGGGCGCGGGCGTTTGACGACGCCTCGGCGCTGTTCGCGTCGGGCGAGGTGGACGCGGTGGTGATCGCGACGCCGACGGACACGCACGCGGACCTGGCGTGCCGGGCGCTGGCGGCGGGGCTGGACGTGCTGATCGAGAAGCCGGTGGCGCTCGCGGAGGCGGAGATCCGGCGGGTGATGGATGCGCGGGACGCGGCGGGGCGGCTGGCGGCGCCGGCGATGTGCATGCGGTTCTGGCCGGGCTGGCCTTTGCTGCGCGAGTGCGTGCGCGATCGGCGGTACGGCGGGCTGCGGGCGCTGCGGCTGGCGCGGCTGGGAAGCCGCCCGGAGTGGTCAGCGTTCTACCGCGACGAGTCGCGGTGCGGCGGGGCGATCTTCGACCTGCACGTGCACGACGCGGATTTCGTGCTGTACCTGCTGGGGACGCCGGTGGCGGTGTCGAGCGTTGGGTCGTCGGATCACGTGGCGACGCTGTACCGGTACGCGGACCCGTCGGTGGTGGTGCTGGGCGAGGGCGGGTGGATGGCGTCGGCGGGGCGCGGGTTCCGGATGCGGTACGGGGCGGAGTTCGACGAGGCGACGGTGGAGTTTGACCTGGCGCACACGCCAACGGTGACGATCACGCGGGGCGGGGAGACGACCAGCCCGGCGTTGCCGGCGGGGTCGGGGTATGAGGCGCAGATGCGACATTTCGTGGCGTGCGTGGGTGCGAGGCGGGCGGGGCAGGGAGTGCCCGAGCACCCGACGCTGGAGGACGCCCTGCGGGTGACGGCGTTGATCGCCCGGGAGAAGGAGAGTTTGCGGACCGGGGCGAGCGTGGCGGTGTGAGATTTGGTTGCGGCGGGGGGGAGAGGCGGGTAGGCTGTGCGGGTGAAGGTGATGCTTGATCAGACGAGTCGCGGCGGGGGCCGGGGGCACGCCGCGGAGAAGAAACGTGGGGTAGGGCGGGGCGGCTGGACGGGCGCAGGGGTGACGCTCGTCGCCGCCTCGCTCGTTTTTGTTTTTGGGATGGGTGCGCCGCCGAGGGGGACGACGGAGGACGCGGCGCAGCCCGACGCGAGCAAGCCCAACGCGGCGGCGCCCGCGGCGCGCGAGCGGTACGAGGAGCCGATCCCCGGGGCGGCGTTCCGGGTGGAGATGGTGAAGATCCCCGGGAGCGCGGACGGGCGGATCAAGGCGTTCTGGATGAGCGCGACCGAGGTGGGGTGGGAAGCGTTCGACGTGTTCGTGTACCGGCTGGACGAGGAGGCGGGGCTGGGCGAGGTGGACGCGGTGACGCGGCCGAGCAAGCCGTATCTGCCGCCGGACCGTGGGTTCGGGCACGAGGGGTACGCGGCGATCAGCATGTCGCACAAGAACGCGGCGGAGTTCTGCGTGTGGCTGTCGAAAAAGACGGGCAAGACGTATCGCCTGGCGACGGAGGACGAGTGGGAGCACGCGTGCCTGGCGGGAGCGACGACGGCCTACGCGTTCGGCGATGACGCGTCGGGGCTGGGCGAGTTCGCGTGGTTCAAGGGGAACGCGGAGGGCACGCCTCACCCGCGCGGCAAGAAGAAGCCCAACGCGTGGGGCCTGCACGACATGCACGGGAACGTGGCGGAGTGGGTGAGCGGGCGCGACGGGCAGCCGGTGATCAAGGGCGGGTCGTATCGGGATGAGGCGCCGGCGCTGACGGCGAAGGCAAGGCGGGCGCAGGAGGCGTCGTGGAACGCGTCGGACCCGCAGATCCCCAAGAGCGCGTGGTGGCTGTCGGACGGGCCGTTTGTGGGGTTCCGGATCGTGTGCGAGATTGCCGAGGGTGCGGGGGCGGCTGGCGCGCCAAAGGGCGATGCGCCCACGACGACACCGACGACAAAGCCCGGGGGATCGTGAAGCACCAGCGGCGAGCGAAGGAGAGGCGATACATGACACAGCGTGATGGAACGGGTGCGGGCGCGGCGGGACATGGCGATACGGGGTGGTCGCGGCGCGAGGTGGTGAAGGCCGCGGGGGTGATGGGGGTGATGGCGCCGGCGCTCGTGCACGGGGCGGGGCTCGCGGGCGCGTCGCGCGGGCGGGCGAAGTTGAAGGTCGGGCTGATCGGGTGCGGCGGTCGCGGGACGGGTGCGGCGGTGCAGGCGCTGCGGGCCGACAGCGACACGGTGCTGCACGCGGCGGGGGACATCTTCGGCGAGCGGCTGAGCGGGTGCCTGGACGCGGCGGCACGCGCGGCGGGCGCGGACCGGGTGGACGTGCCCGAGGAGCGGCGGTTCGTCGGGTTCGACGCGTACGAGAAGGTGATCGCGTCTGGGGTGGACGTGGTGCTGCTGTGCACGCACCCGGTCTTTCGGCCGGCGCACTTCCGGGCGGCGGTCGCCGCGGGCAAGCACGTGTTCGCGGAGAAGCCGATGGCGGTGGACGGGCCCGGCGTGCGGTCGGTGCTGGAGAGCGCGGCGGAGGCGAAGCGGCGCGGGCTGTCGGTGGTGGTGGGGTTCTGCTGGCGGTACAACGACGGGATGCGGGCGACGTACGAGCAGGTGAACGCGGGCGCGCTGGGCGAGATCGTGAGCGTGCAGACGACGTATCACACGGGGACGCTGTCGCGGAACCCGCGGAAGCCGGAATGGAGCGACCTGGAGTTCCAGTTCCGCAACTGGTGGCACTTCACGTGGATCAGCGGGGACCACATCGTGGAGCAGGCGTGCCACAGCATTGACCGGCTGGCGTGGGCGACGGGGGACCGCTGGCCGACGCGGGTGATCTGCCTGGGCGGGCGGGCGGCGCGGAGCGGGCCCGAGCACGGGAACGTGTTCGACCATTTCTCGGCGACGTACGAGTACGAGGATGCGATGCGGACGCACCACGACTGCCGGCAGATCGACCGGTGCCCGGCGGACAACACGGACTACCTGTGGGGGACGAAGGGCTCGGGCGTGGTGAACGGGTGGGCGCCGACGTATCACCTGAAGGACTATCGCGGCGGGACGATCTGGCAGTATGACGGGCCGAACGACCGCGACATGTACCAGGTGGAGCACAACGAACTGTTCGCGTCGATCCGGGAGGGGAAGCCGATCCATGATGGGGAGCGTTCGGCGTACGTGACGCTGATGGCGGTGATGGCGCGGATGAGCGCGTACACGGGGCAGACGGTGTCCTGGCAGCAGGCGCTGGAGTCGAAGGAGGACCTGACGCCGGCGGAGTTGCGGTGGGGTGATTGGCCGACGCCGGAGGTGGCGGTGCCGGGGCGGACGAGGCTGGTGTGAGGGGAAGGCACAAGGGCGATAGGGTCATCGACCTTGGAATAGTGAACCACAGAAATATTATTAGACCAAACTCATCCGTTGAAGTCATGGAAGTCCGTGTAATCAGCTTCCGATGGAAGAATAATACTGGGCTTCGGCGTTGGCCGTTCTGAGTGCGACTCGTCAGACCACGAGACTGAGGCAGTTTTGCGTTGAGGGTTCAACCTCAAGGTGGCGAACGGAAGAAATGGAAGCCAAGCGACATCGAATGGTATTAAAGGATTTGGGTTTAATGCTCCGAGTACGGAAGGTGAGGGACCGGTGCCGAACCCGCCAACCAGAATCGCACTGACGTTGCGGTTCCGGTACTCAAATCGCATCATGCCATCAGGATCACAGATGTCCGACACCCTGGCAAACACAGCGTGGTCAAGCTCGGCTACTACCCGGGTCTCCCCTACGGACTGACCCGTGTCGCGATTCACATCCCATTGTATAGAAGAAGTTCCCTTCAGCAAATCACTCATGTGATGGCGGCGTATGCATATCGCGCTCACTGTGGAATGAAGAGTCGTAACGAATACCAGGGTCGGGTGATTATATCGGCGACGTGCAATCTGCTGCTCCTTGCTCCCTACTTCGCGCCCGATGGCTCGGGTCAGAGTCGAGTAGTGACCCGCAGTGCTCCCGTTAGCAACCAGTCCCGTTCGCCGCTCGGCAGTGGCCATCGAAATGTTCGTGACTTCGATCGCGTACTCGAAGTCCTGGCCACGACAAATGAAGTCAGGTCCACCGCAGCGATGCTCTCCGCCAGGAAGGAGTTCGCACTTGCCACCAGTCGCAATGTCGAAGCTCGTCGTGAGGTAATCAAAGACAACCGCCTCAGCAATAGCACCTTCTTCAGAACCTTCGACTCCTGATCGCAGCCGACCTCGCCACGCCTTGTATGCCTGATTGCTGTCCTTGCGCAGCCATGACCCGAACGACGCCACGGCCGGCTGCACCCAGTCGATCACGTCGATGGCAGCACGGCTTGCGCGAGCGGCAGATTGGGTGTGTTCGTGGGGCATCGAGATCACTGAGTATGGCACGGCCTGGAGCAGTAGTAGCAGCCATTCGATCTGGGGTAGATCCGCTTTGCGGCGCTTACCGCGCTCATGCAGTCCGTGTGCAAGCCGAGCGGATGCTGATTCTGCTTGTCAGGCACAAACCTGCACGAGTGGACATGGACCTCGTGGTCGCCATTGGCTTGCGTCTGCTTGTTCACACAGTAATTCTGCATGGATCGACTCCGTTCTGTCAGCAAGTGCATAGGTGCCTTTGGACTCTGGCAAACGATGCGACAGAGAATGCTTGCGCACATCCGAGAACATGTCAAGTATATGTACGGAAATAGATCGCATTGGACTTACACTAGATTCAATCGACATTCTATCTACAATATTTCCACAAGGATGTTGGCGAGGTCGGCCCCCTGGGCAAGACTCACAGGCTCCTTCGGTTGAGAGCCCAAGATCGGAGGTTCCCTGCGGCCAATCCCGTTCTGCGTATCATCCGCCATGATCACGAACGTACTGGCACTGGTGCTGAGGGGCGTGGTTCGCCCGGTGTTTGACTCGGTGGTGCCGCCTGCGATGCTCGCGTCGGTTGTCGCCTGCGGGGTGGGGTCGGGCTTGGTGTCGGTGGGCGTAACCCAAGCTGGCGAGTTGCAGCCTCGTGCGCAGGACATCGTACGTGCCGAGAGCCCCGCGGAGCGCGACGCGCGGATGGCGTGGTGGCGCGAGGCCCGTTTCGGGATGTTCATTCATTGGGGGCTGTACGCGCTGCCGGCGGGGGAGTGGGAAGGGCGGCGGGTGCGCGGCACGGGGGAGTGGATCCAGACGAACGCGCCGATCCAGGTGGCGGACTACGAACCCCTGCGGGACCGGTTCAACCCGGTGCTGTTCGACGCGGACGCGTGGGTGCGCGCGGCTCAGCGCGCGGGGATGCGGTACATCATCATCACGAGCAAGCACCACGACGGGTTTGCGCTGTGGAAGAGCGACACGACGGACTGGGACGTGGGCTCGACGCCGTTTGATCGCGACATCCTGAAGGAACTGAGCGAGGCGTGCGCCCGGCACGGCATGCCGCTGGGGTTTTATTACTCGATCATGGACTGGCACCACCCGGACTACCTGCCCCGGCGGACGTGGGAGACGCGCCCCGCGGCCGGGGCGGACCTGGACCGGTACGTGACGTACATGAAGGCGCAGTTGCGCGAACTGCTGACGCGGTACGGCGACGTGCGTGTGCTGTGGTTCGACGGCGAGTGGGAGGATACGTGGACGAGCGCGCGGGGCAAGGACCTCGACGCGTTCGTGCGGGCGCTGAGCCCGAAGATCCTGGTGAACAACCGTGTGGACAAGGGGCGGAACGACATGGCCGGGCTGAACGTTCCCGGCGAGTGGGCGGGGGATTTCGGGACGCCCGAGCAGGAAGTGCCGCGGACGGGGCTGGCGGGCGTGGACTGGGAGTCGTGCATGACGATGAACGACACCTGGGGGTACCGCGCGGACGATCAGAACTGGAAGTCGTCGGCGGACCTGATCCGCACGCTGGTGGACGTGGCGAGCAAGGGCGGGAACTTTCTGCTGAACGTCGGTCCGACGGCGGACGGGCTGATCCCCGAGGCGTCGCTGGCGCGGATGGCGGACATCGCGCGGTGGATGGACGTGCACGCGGAGTCGATCTACGGCACGCGGGCGGGGCCTTTCACGCGGCTGGCGTGGGGGCGGTGCACGGCGCGCGACGGCGTGCTGTACCTGCACGTCTTCGACTGGCCCGAGGGCGGCGTGCTGCGCGTGCCGGGGTTGCGGAACGACCCCGCGGGCGCCGTGACGATGCTGGGCGTGGCGGAATCGCTGGAGGCGCGCCGCGTGGACGCGGACCTGTTCATTGACCTGCCGGCGACGGCGCCGGCGTGGCCCGTGCCGGTGGTGCGCGTGCCGATCGCGGGCGAGCCGGTGGTGGAGACGGTGCTGCCGAAGGCCGACGCGGAGGGCGTGTTCGTGCTGCGCGCGGCGGACGCGGACATCCACGGCTCGCACCTGAAGTACGAGGCGAAGTGGGGGGGCTCGCTGGGGTTCTGGACGAACCCGGAGGACGTGGCGTCGTGGACGTTCCAGGGTGAGGCCGGGCAGTACTGGGCGTGGCTGGAAGTGTCGTGTCACCCGGACTTCGCGGGGTCGGAGTTCGTGGTGGAACTCGGCGGGGGCGCGTTCACGGGCGTGGTGCCGAACACGGGGGATTGGGGGACGTTCACGATCGTGCGGACCGAGCCGTTCATCGTGGAGCGTGGCGGGCCGATGACGATCAGCGTGCGTCCGGGCGGCGAGTTCCGCGGCGCGCTGATGAACCTGCGGTCGGTGAGGATGCGGTGGGGCCCGGGCGACGTGCACGAGCCGTTCCCGAAGATGCCGTGATGGTGGACCACTCTTCGCGGGTGATGGCCCAGCGTTCGTGGTCGCGCCAGTCGCCGTCGATGCGGAGGTAGCGGACACTGAGCCCTTCGAGGCGGAAGCCGAGCCCGCGGACGAGGGCGATCGAGGGTTCGTTGGCGGGGATGATGTTGGCCTCGACGCGGTGGAGGCCGAGGTCGTCGAAGGCGTAGGCGAGGGCGGCGCGGAGTGCGTCGCGCATGTAGCCGCGCCGGGTGAAGGGGGCGCCGATCCAGTAGCCGGCGACGGCGTTCTGGAAGGGGCCCCGGAAGATCTGGTTGAGGCTGACCTGGCCGACGATCGTGCCGTCAGTGAGGCGGCAGATGAGAAAGCGCCGGCTGTGCTCGGTGGCGGCGGTGCCGAGGAGATTCGCGAAGAGGATGTCGGCGGGCGGGGGCTCGTCGGCGCCGGGGGGCGTGGGGTCCCAGGGGCGGAGGTGGGGCTCGCTGGCCTCGCGGAGTTTGACCCACTCGTCGCGGTCGGCGCCGGTGGGGAGACGGAGGAAGGTGAGGTCGCCGACCTTGGCGGCGCGGTCGAGGCGCGGCACGGGGCGCGAGACTGGGCGAGCGCGGGGCTTGTCGGCGCGGGGCGGAGATGGTTTGCGAGGGGCGGCCATGGGGGTGGCGCGGGCTACTCCCACTCGATGGTCGCGGGGGGCTTGCTGGAGATGTCGTAGACGACGCGGTTCACGCCCCGGACTTCGTTGATGATGCGGTTGCTGATGCGGGCGAGCACGTCGTAGGGCACGCGCGACCAGTCGGCGGTCATGAAGTCCTCGGTCTCGACGGCGCGGACGGCGACGGTGCCCTCGTACGTCCGCCCGTCGCCCATGACGCCCACGCTGCGGACGGGGAGGAGGACGGCGAAGACCTGGCTGGTCTTGCGGTAGAGGTCGGCGGCGACGATCTCTTCGAGCAGGATCTCGTCGGCCTGGCGGAGGATGTCGAGGCGTTCGCGGGTGACCTCGCCCAGCACGCGCACGGCAAGGCCGGGGCCGGGGAAGGGGTGGCGCCAGATCAACTGGTCGGGGAGGCCCAGGACGCTGCCGAGTTTGCGGACTTCGTCCTTGAAGAGTTCGCGCAAGGGCTCGACGAGGGTGAAGCCGAGTTCGGCGGGGAGGCCCCCGACGTTGTGATGGAGTTTGATCCCCGCGGCGGTGCCGGCGTGCCCGTGCCCGCTCTCGATGACGTCGGGGTAGAGGGTGCCCTGGGCGAGGCAGGTGGCGTTGGGGATGGATTTCGCGCGGGCCTTGAAGACCTCGATGAAGCGGTGCCCGATGCGCCGGCGCTTGTCCTGCGGGTCGGTGACGCCGGCGAGGTCGGCGAGGAAGTCGTCGGCGGCGTCGGCGACGTGGAGGTCGATTCGGAAGTGGTCGCGGAAGGTCGTTTCGACGAGCGTGCGTTCGCCCTTGCGGAGCAGGCCCGTGTCGACGAAGACGCAGTGGAGGCGCGGGCCGATGGCCTTGTGGAGGAGGGCGGCGGTGACGGCGGAATCGACGCCTCCCGAAAGCCCGCAGATGACGTGGGCGTCGCCGACGACGGAACGGACCTGGGCGGCGGCGGTCTCGGCGAAGTCGCTCATGCGCCAGGCGCCGGTGCAGCCGCAGACTTCGTAGAGGAAGTTGCGGAGGAGGTCGACGCCGTGGGGCGTGTGGGTGACTTCGGGGTGGAACTGCACGCCGAAGAAGCGCCGGCCGGCGGCGGAACTGCGTACGGCGGCGAGGGGGCAGGTGTCGGTGGAGGCGAGGACCTCGAAGACGCCGCTGCTGTCGCGGACCTGATCGCCGTGGGACATCCAGACGGTGGTGCGTTCGGGCACGCCGTCGAAGAGGGGGTCCTTGGTGCGGAGGGCGAGGTGGGCGCGTCCGAACTCGCGGTGGTTGGCGCGTTCGACCTGGGCGCCGAGCGCGCGGGCGGCGAGTTGCAGGCCATAGCAGATGCCCAGGACCGGGACGCCCAGGTCGAGAATGCGCGGATCGCATGTCGGGGCGCCGGGCTCGTAGACGCTTGAAGGCCCGCCGGAGAGGATGATGCCCTTGGGGCGCATGGCGGCGAGGTCGGCGGCGGGGATGTCGGGGCGGACGAGGACGGAGTAGACGCCGGCCTCGCGGACGCGTCGGGCGATGAGCTGAGCGGTCTGGGAGCCGAAGTCGAGGATGGGGACGACCTCGCGCGGCGCGGCGGGCGCGTGGGCGGAGTCAGGGGCAGCGGTGGGAGTGGCCTGGGTCATGAGAATCCCCGCCCCGCGGCGTGGTGCGTCGCGAGCCGAAACGATAGGTCGGGCGTCCTGTCGGTTGGGCGCGACGGACGGCCCGCGCCGTATAGACTGGGTGCGTGCGTCGTGCCCTCCCGAGCGTGCTGCTTGCTGTCGCCCTGGGCGCGTGTGGGCCGACGATCCGCCCGGATTTCAACTCGCCCGAGCCGGCGGCGCGGAACGCGGCGATCGTGCGGGCGATGGCGGACAGGGACGAGCGGGCGATCCCCGACCTGGTGCGGATGCTGGACAGCGACGACCCGGCGACGCGTCTGCTGGCGATCAACGCGCTGGAGTCGCTGACGGGGACGCGTCTTGGGTACGATCCGGCGGCGTCGCCCCAGGCCCGGGCCCCCGGCGTGCGGGCGTGGGCGGACTATGTGCGGGGCGTGCGCCCGGAGGGCCCCGACGCGCCATGAGCCAGCGCCCGGACCTGCGCGTGGAGATGGTGAGCAACCCGCGGTACCTGTGCGCGCTGCGGGAACTGATGACGGCGCTGGCGCGGCAACTGGAGTTCACGGAGACGCAGTGCTCGCAGATCGCGCTGGCGGTGGACGAAGCGCTGGCGAACATCATCCGCCACGGGTACGACAACGCGACGGACCGCCCGATCACGCTGAGCATCACGCCCTACGTGGACTCGGCGGCGGGTCAGTGCGTGCGGATCGTGATCGAGGACGAGGCCCGGCAGGTGGAGCCGTCGACGATCCGCGGGCGCGACCTGGCGGACATCCGCCCCGGGGGCCTGGGCGTGCACATCATCCGGGAAGTGATGGACCAGGCTGTGTACGAGCGCCGGGAGTCCGTCGGGATGCGTCTGACGCTCGTCAAATCGCGCGGGGTCGGCCCGCACGCGCCAAGCACCAACCACGACTGTCGCTGAGTAGATCACACATGTCTGACCGCCCGGCCATTCACGTCTCGCTGGATCGTCACCCCTCGGGGGCCGTCGTGGTGACGGCGCAGGGGGATATTTCGTACCACGAGGCGCCGGAGTACCGGTCGGTGCTGCGGAAGGCGTTCGACCAGCGTCCGACGCGGGTGGTGGCGGACCTGGCGGGCGTGCCGTACATGGCGACGCCCGGGCTGGCGACGCTGGTGGAGGCGCTGCAGATCTCGAAGAAGTCGGGCACGCCGCTGGTGCTGTGCGGGCTGTCGGACCGGGTGCGGGCGATCTTCGAGATTGCGCGGCTGCACACGGTGTTCCGGATCGTCGAGGGGATCGAGCAGGCGATGGAGCCCTAGCCCGTGAGCAGCCCGCCCGCAACCCCGGGACCGGCACGCCCCGCGCCCGGCGCGTTCTGGCGGAGCCCGGTGCTGGCGCCGCTGGGGTTTCTCGGCGGTCGCGTGCTGATGGCGCTGGAGCAGATCGGCGTGTGCGTGTTCCTGCTGGGGGCGGCGGGGGTGTGGGTGGTGCGGTCGGTGACGCGCCGGCGTGTGCGGCTGGGTCGCCCGGCGATCATCACGCAGATCGTGCGGATCGGGGCGCGGTCGGTGTTCATCGTGGCGCTGGTGTCATCGGCGGTGGGGCTGATCCTGGCGTTCCAGTTGTCCCCGCCGCTGGACCAGTTCGGGCAGAAGGAGCTGGTGGCGAACATCATCGCGGTGGCGGTGCTGCGTGAACTGGGCCCGCTGATCGGGGCGATTGTGCTGACGGGCTTCGCGGGTGCGTCGATCGCGGCGGAGATCGGGACGATGGTGGTGGGGGAAGAGGTCGAGGCGCTGGAGGCGCACGCGCTGGACCCGGTGCGGTTCCTGGTGGTGCCGCGGGTGGCGGCGTCGATCGTGAGCATGACGGTGCTGGCGGTGCTGTCGAGCGTGGTGGCGATCGTGGCGGCGCTGGCGATCTCGGTGACGGTGCTGGCGATCCCGATCAACACGTTCATCAACAACATGCTGACGCAGGCGAAACTGGTGGACTTCGTGACGGGGACGAGCAAGGGGGCGGTGTTCGGGATGCTGATCGGGGTGATCGCGTGCGCGAACGGGCTGCGCGTGACGGGCGGTGCCGCGGGCGTGGGACGGGCGACAACTGGGACGGTGGTTCAGTGCGTGGTGGCGATCGTGATCGCGGACCTGGCGTTCACGGCGGTGTTCTACGCGCTGAAACTCGTGTAGCCGCGACCTACCATCAGCCCGCCGATGCCACCACTTCGATCACGATCCCGCCGTCCGCGAGTGCCCGCCGTCGCGATCATCGTCAGTCGGTACAACGAGTCGATCACGAATCGGCTGCTGGGCGGGGCGGTGGATGTGCTTCGTGCCTGCATTCCGGAGGTACGCGATCGGGTGGAAGTTGTTGATGCCCCAGGCGCGTACGAACTGCCGTTTCTTGCGCACGCCGCGGCGTCGTCGGGGCGGTTTGACGGCGTGCTGGCGCTGGGGTGCATTATCAAGGGCCAGACGATCCACGACCGGGTGATCGCGGAGGCGATCGCGCACGGGATGATCCAGGTGTCGCTCATGACCGCGGTGCCCTGCGCATTTGGGGTGCTGACCGTGAACACGCCCGCGCAGGCCCTCGCACGCGCCGGCGGACGCCTGGGGAACAAGGGTGCCGAGGCGATGGAGGCCTTGCTGATGACCATCGCCGCCCGGGAGGCGATCGGGTCGACCACGGTCGAAGTGCCCCCGTGGTTGGTGGAGTACGTCCGACGAGACAAGGCGGCCCGGAAGAAGGGGGCACGGTCATGAGCGTGCCCGACGCCGCCCGCATGCTCGGGTTCGACGTGCTGCTGCAACTGCCCGGGGCGGGCGACCCGCCGGCGGGAAGCCCGTCGGAAGAGGACCTCACGCCCGCGGAGCGGGAGCGGGCGTACCAGGTGGCGGCGCGGCGTCTGGCGTTCCAGGTGCTGTACGAGATCGACGTGGGGGCGCTGTCGCCGGGGGCCATCGAACAGCGGCTCGCGCTGGTCGATGGCCTGGGCCCGATGCTCCACGAGCGCGTGCAGGGGCTCGTGCGGGGCGCGTACGAGCGCCGGGGCGAGGCCGACGCGGAGTTCGTGCGGCTGGCGCCGGAATGGCCGACGCACCGCCAGCCGGCAGTGGACCGGGCGATTCTGCGGCTGGCGCACTGCGAACTGGCGGCGGGCGTGACGCCCGCGCCGATCGTGATCAATGAGGCCGTGGAACTGGCGCGGCACTTCAGCACGGAGAAGTCGCCGTCGTTCGTGAACGCGCTGCTCGACAAGGTGATGAAGCGGCTGTCGCCCGCTGGCGGCGAGGCGGGCTCGCCGTCGAACGAGGAGCCCCGGTAGCGTGGCGTTCTTCAAGTCCATCCTGGGCACGCTGAAGAAGGGGCTGGAGAAGACCCGCGAAGCGCTCGTGACGGGCGTGCAGGGCCTGCGGAACCTGCTGAGCGGGCGCCGGCTCGATGAGTCGCTCATCACGGAACTCGAGACGCGCCTCTTGCAGGCGGACGTGGGCCCCAAGACCACGCGACGGCTGGTCGAGACGATCCGGGCGGACTTTCGCGCGGGGAAGATCGAGACGGGCGACCAGGTGCTGGACTATCTCAAGCGCGAACTCAAGGCCCTGTGGCCGCCCGCGGACCGCACGCTTCGTCTGAGCGAGACGCCGCCGAGCGTGATCGTGATGACCGGGGTGAACGGGGTGGGGAAGACGACGTCGATCGCGAAACTGGCGGCGGCGCTGAAGGGGCAGGGGCGGAGCGTGATGGTGGGGGCGTGCGACACGTTCCGCGCGGGGGCGGTGGCGCAACTGGAGACGTGGGCGGCGCGCCTGGACATCCCCGTGGTGAAGGGGCGTCAGGGGGGCGACCCGGCGGCGGTGGCGTTCGACGCGTGCACAGCAGCGAAGGCGCGGGGCGTGGACGTGCTGATCCTCGACACGGCGGGGCGGTTGCAGACGCAGGACCCGCTGATGCGGCAACTGGCGAAGATCGTCGGCGTGGTGTCGAAGCAGATCCCCGGGGCGCCGCACGAGGTGCTGCTGGTGCTCGACGCGACGAGCGGGCAGAACGCGCTGCGCCAGGCCGAGGAGTTCACGAAGTCCGCGGGCGTGACGGGGATCTTTCTGTCGAAACTGGACGGGACGGCCAAGGGCGGGATCGTGATCGCGATTCGCGACGCCGTGGAGATTCCGGTAAAGTACGTGGGCACAGGCGAAACACCCGAGGATGTCGAGCCGTTCGACCCCGAGGCGTTTGTCGACGCGATCTTCGCCGCCTGACGCGACGCACGGGGGACCGCGACGCATGACCCACGCCGGTTCGTACGCCGTTCGCGCTCGCTGGCTGTCGCGCGTGTCGGTCTCACTCGGGCTGGCGCTGCTGCTGTGGCTCGTGGCGCACACGGCGTGCATCACCCGGCATCTCGACCTGCGATTGGACCCTCTGCCGGGGGACGGCTCGTGCGCGATCGAGTGGCGCCGCGCGGGTGAGGCTGAGTTCAACGGCGTGTGGATCGAGCCCAAGCCCGATCTGGACGGGACCGAGACGCTCACGATCCGCATTCCGCCGGGGAACGGTGCGCACGGCGGGGCGTGCGAGATCTGGCTGCTCGAGGTCCGCGTGATGGACACCGAGGGCACGCTGATCCCGCGTCCGAAGGCTGAGGTCGCGGTCGGATCCGAGAAGGCGAAGTGGTTGGATTCGGACGACGGGACCGGGCTGATCTACCTGGGGACGACGGGCGGCGAGGTCCGCGTTGATGTTCCTGAGAAGAGCATGATGGTGGATTTCCTCGCGTCGCCCCGGGGCGGGGCGGCGGAGATCGACTTCGCGGGTACGCGGATGACGGTGGACCTGGTCGAGCCTGTTGCGGCGCGTCGACGGGTGATGGTGCGTCCCTCGGCGTTCAAGGACCGGCCCGCCAGTGTTTCGCAGCGACTGCCGGCGTACGCGATCGACGGGCTGCGGGTGCTGCTTCCCGAGCGGCTGACGCATGGGGCGGTGGTCGAGCCGACGCTGCGCGTGCACCTGCTGGGGCGAGAGGTCGCGTCGCGAGAGGCGCGTGTGCTGGCGTGGGAGCCGGACCTGCCGGCGGGCTCGCTGCCGCCCGAGGCGCCGCGCCCGCGGGCGAGGCTTGACGTGCGCACGGCGCCGCCGGTGTGGGTGCACGGGCTGGGTGTGCTGCTGGCGTGGGGCCTGGTGGGCGTGGCGTGGCCGTTGGCGTGGGGGCTGGTGCGCGCGGGGGCGTGGTTCCTGGAGCGTCCGTGGAAGTGGCGCGCGGTGGTGGGCGGGCTGGTGGTGGGCACGCACGTATGGGCGGGCGTGTCGACGCCGCTGATCCTGTCGGGGGATGCGCTGGATTACCTCGTGGGTGCGGCGCGGCTGGCGGGTGGGCTTTCGTACGAGAGTCTGCCGCAGTTCAAGGCGCCGCTGCTTTCGGCGGTGCTGGCGCTGGCGCTGCGGCTGGGCGTGGACCCGATCCTGACGGCGCAGGTGCTGCTGATCCTGGCGGGGGGCGTGGCGACGCCCTACCTGACGTACGCGGCGCTGCGTCGGCTGACGAGCGAGCCGTACGCGCTGGCCGGTGCGCTGGCGTGCGGGCTGAACCCGCTGCTGCTGACGTTGGAGTCGTACCTGCTGCGTGAGACATTCGCGGCGACGGTGGTGGCGGGGGCGGCGCTGCTGTTCGCGCGCATGCCCGGGCTGCGACCGTGGAGGGCTGGTGTCCTGCTGGGCCTTGTGGCGGGGGTGGGGGCGCTGCTGCGCGAGAACTTCCAGACGCTGCTGGTGCTGTTCCCGCTGGCGGTGCTGGTGGTTCCCGGGCTGCGGTACACGGTGCGCGGGCGCGTGGTCGGGGCGCTGGTGGCAGTGGTGGTGGGGCTGGCGTGCGTGATGCCGTGGTACGCGGCGCATCACGCGCGGTTCGGGCGTCCGGGGATGACGCTGCCGAAGGTGCACGTCAATCGGGCGTTGAACGCGTGGTCGAACGGAACGCTGGACCTGAACCAGAGCCGGGCCCTGTCGCAGGACACATGGATGGACCTCACGCGGCGCAATGCCAAGCAGCGCCTGTCGGACTACGAGGCGGTGTTCGGGGTGATCAACGGACGCGGCATGAACGAACCGGCGTTGATCGCGGATCGCCCGCGGTACGCCGAAGACAAACCGACGCTCGCGGAGGTCGCGGCGCGGACGGCGTGGTCGGAGCGGGTGGCCCAGGTGCTGGCGGATGAGTCGGCGGCGCGTGTGCCGGAGCGGGTGTGGTCGAGCCGGGCCACGGCGATTCTGAGCCTGACCGGGCTGTGGATCTATCGCGAGCATCCGAGCGCGCCATCGGTGGACTGGATGTCGCGCCCGCTGCGCCGGTTGCCCGACGGGTTCGCGACGAACGTGCGCATCGGGACGATCTATTCTCCCGAACACGCGGCGGAGTGGGAGGCGATGCAGGCGTTCATCAGCCGGCACGAGCAGCCGCTGAACGAAACCGTCTCGCCGGGGTTCTCGCCCTGGTTCGAGCGGCTGTTCCGCGGGAACCAACTTCTGCGCCCGGTGCTGGCGCTGCTGGCGATCGGCGCGAGCATCACGGCGTGGCGCCGGCGGGCGTGGCCCGTGCTGGCGATCGCGCTGCTGGTGGCGGCGAACTTCGTCGGGGCGGCGCTGGTGGTCGTGACGCCGGTGGACCGGGTGGCGGTGCCGTTCATCCCGGCGCTGATCGTCATGGCGCTATGGGGGGTGTGGGCGTGGAGCGGGCCGGTGCCGGCGCGTGCTGCGGGCGGCCCGAGCGGCGACGAGACGCCGGGGGCGGGCGGGGCCGTATCCTCCCCTCCGCGGGGCCCGTAGCTCAGCGGTAGAGCAGCGGACTCATAATCCGTAGTGCGCAGGTTCGAATCCTGCCGGGCCCATTGGTCGGACGGTGCCGAGGTGCCGCGCGCGACAGTACTCACCGCTCGTTTCCCCCGATGTCCACCCGTTCCCCCGAGACTCCCACGCTCCCCATCCTCGCCCGGCGTGCCGAGATCGAGGCGGCGCTGCGCGCGCATCGGGTCGTCGTCGTCGCGGGCGAGACGGGCTCGGGCAAGACGACGCAACTCCCGCAGATCCTGCACGCGTTGGCCGCGGACCCGCGACGGGCCATCGCGCACACGCAGCCGCGGCGCCTGGCGGCCCGGGCGGTGGCGTCCCGCATCGCCGAGGAGATGCGCGTGCCGCTGGGCGGGCTGGTGGGGTACAAGGTCCGGCTCGACGACCGCACGTCCGGCGCGACCCGCATCAAGGTGATGACCGACGGCGTGCTGCTGGCCGAACTCGCCGGCGACCCCGCGCTCGACGCGTACCACAGCGTCATCATCGACGAGGCGCACGAGCGCTCGCTCACCATCGACATCCTGCTGGGGGTGCTCAAGGGGTTGCTGGTTCGCCGCCCGGACCTGCGTGTGGTCGTGACGTCGGCGACGATCGACCCGCAGCGGTTCTCCGATTTCTTCGGCGGGCCAGACGTCGCCCCGGTGATCGAGGTCTCGGGGCGGATGTTCCCGGTCGAGGTGCGCTACGCGCCCCACGGCGTGAACCCCGACGATCCCGCGGACCTGAGCCCGGAGGTGGTCGCCGACGCGGTGGAGTCTCTCGTCTCGCCACGCCTGCCCGAGGGCGACGTGCTCGTGTTCCTCCCGGGCGAGAAGGAGATCCGCCAGACGGCGGACGTGCTGCGACGGCGGAGTGTGGGGGGCGAGGTGCTCCCGCTGTTCTCACGCCTGAGCCCCGCGGAGCAGGATCGGATCTTCCACCCCGCGGGCCCGCGCCGGGTGATCCTCGCGACGAACATCGCGGAGACGTCGCTGACGGTTCCACGCGTGCGGTACGTGGTGGACACCGGGCTCGCGCGCGTGACACGCTACGACCCGCAGCGGAAAGTGTCGCGCCTGCCGGTGGAGTTCGTGTCGAAGGCGTCGGCGAGCCAGCGGTCGGGGCGCTGCGGGCGCGTGGCCGACGGCATCGCCATCCGCCTGGGGTCGCGGGGCGACTTCGAGAAGCGACCGGCGTTCACAGACCCCGAGATCCGCCGGACGAGTTTGGCAGGCACGCTGCTGTTGCTCAAGAGCCTTGATCTGGGCCCGGTCGGCGCGTTCCCGTTTCTTGACCCCCCGGAGGCGGCGGGCATGCGCGACGCAGCGGAGACGCTGTTCGAACTCGGCGCGCTGCCGGCGCCCGACGTTGAGGTGCCGCTGACGACCATCGGAAGGCGACTGGCGCGATTGCCGCTGGACCCGCGCGTGGGGCGGATGCTCCTGGCCGCGGACGACGAGCACGCGGTCGCGGAGGTGCTCACGCTCGCGGCGGCGCTGAGCATCCAGGACCCGCGTGTGCGTCCGGCGGCCCGGGCCGACGAGGCCGACCGCGCGCACCTGGTCTTTCGCCATCCCGAGAGCGACTTCCTCACGCTGCTCAGCGTGTACGACCAGTACCAGCACGCGCGGGACAGCGGTGGCGTCGCGGCGTGGTGCCGTGATCAGTTCCTGTCGCTCCCGCGGATGCGCGAATGGACCGACACGCGCGAGCACCTCGCGGGCATCGCCCGTGACCTTGGCCTGCGCGAGAGCGAGGAACCCGCCAGGCCCGAGCGCGTGCATCGGGCGCTGCTGCCGGGTCTGGCGTCGAACGTGGCGTGCCGCGAGGCGGCGTCCACCGAGTATCGCGGCGTGCGCGGCAATGTCGTGTCGCTGTTCCCGGGGTCGGTGCTGTTCGCGAAGCCCCCGAAGTGGATCATGGCGGCGGAGGTCGTGCAGACGACGCGCCTGTACGCGCGGACGATCGCGAAGATCGACCCCGAGTGGCTCGAGGAGCTCGTGCCGCACATCCTGACGCGGACGATCGGCGACCGGCACCTCGACCCCGAGACGGGCGAGCCCAGCGCGTGGGAGCGGGTGACGATGTCGGGCGTGGTGCTCGTGCCGCGCCGACGCGTGGCGCTGGCACCGCACGACGCGCCGGGCGCGCGGGCGATCTTCCTGAAGGACGGGCTCGCGACGGGCGCGTGGGTCGGCCCGCACGCCTTCCTTGCGGCGAACCGCGCGACGCTCGACCTCGCGACGCAGATCGGGGCGCGGCTGCGTCGGCGCGACGTGCTGCTCCCGCCCGAGTCGCTCGCGGCGTGGTTCGATGCACGCCTGCCCGCGAGTGTGCGCGACCCGGCGACGCTCGACGCGGCTCTGCGCGATGGCTCAGCACGCAACGAGGCGCTCACGCTGACGCTCAGCGAGGTTGTGCGCCCGGAGGCACGCGACGCTGTGCGTCGAGTAGCCGATCCGGCGTGGTTCCCCGAGGCCGTCCCGCTCGCTGACGAGCCCGGCTCGCCGACGATGACCGTTCGGTATGTCTTCAACCCGGGAAGCGATGACGACGGCGTCTCGTTCCACGTGCATCTGGCGGACCTGCCGCTGGTGTCGCCCGCGCGGCTCGCGTGGCTTGTGCCCGGGCTGCTCCCCGACCTGCTGCTGGCGCTGCTCAAGACCTTGCCAAAGAGCGCGGGGCAGGCGCTGCGCGGGGTACCGCCGCAGACGGAACTTGCCCCGGCGTGCGCGCAGGTGATGGACTACGGACGGGGAGAGTTACCTGCAACCTTCGCCGAGACCCTCGCCACGCTCTTTGACGTACGTCTCGTGCCCGACGTGTTCTCGCTCGCGGCGTTGCCCACGCACCTGCGCCCGCGCCTGGTCGTGCTCGACGACGACGGCAAGGTGCTCGCGGGCGAGCGCGATGTCGGTTCACTTGTTGCGCGGCTCGCCCCGCGGGCGGCGAAGGCCGCGGCCGCCCGGGCCCGGCGTGTGTTCGAGCGTGACGACATCACCCGCTGGGATTTCGACCTGCCAGAGTGCGTCGAGGTGGAGCACGAGGGTGCCGTGAGCACGGGCGTGCCGACGCTGGTGGAGCGTGACGGGCGCGTTGCGCTCACCCTCGTCGCGAGCACCGATGAGCGCGACCGGTTGCTCCCCCGCGCGCTGCGACGGCTCGCGGCGATGCAGTGCCGAGAGGAAGTCGAACATCATCGGCTCGCGTTCTCGGCCTGGCCCGATCTTGTGCGCCTGTACGCGCCGCTGGGCCCGGAGGGCGAACTGGCCGACGCGGCGACGTGCCTCATCGCCGAGCGGGCGTTCCTGCACCAGCGCCCGACGCCTCGCACGTCGGGCGAGTTCGACGCGCTGCTGCGGGAGCAGTGGGGGAGGCTGCCCACGGCGTCGCGCGACGTGCTTGAGATGATCGCCGCAGTGCTGGAGCCCCGCGCGAAGATCGCCCAGCGCCTCAGCGGCGGGACGCCCCGCATCTGGGCGGCGTCGATCGCCGACATCCGCGAGCACGCGGCGTACCTCCTGCCCCGCGGCTTCCTGTCGCACCTGCCGTGGGACCGCCTGCGCCACTACCCGCGGTACGTGCTGACGCTGCGCGAACGCCTGCTCAACCTGCGCGAGGGCGGGTCAACCAGCGAAGCCGCGTCGCTCGCTGCGGTCGCCGAACCCTGGAAGCGGTTTACCGGGTGGGTGGCGCGGGCTATGGCTGCCCAGGCACGCGCGGGCGAGGCGCCGACCCCCTCGGGCGCGAAGCGACCGGCCAAGGCGCCCTTGCCCCAGGCGCGGCGGGCGGCGCCGACGGTGAACCTCGACGCGGGGGAGTGGGCGATCCGCCCAGAGCACCTGCCGCCGGCGGTGGGGGACTACCGCTGGGCGCTGGAGGAGTATCGGGCGGCGCTGTTCGCAGCGTCACGACCGGCGAACGCGCCGACAGCGGACACGCTGCGGGCGCTGTGGGCGAAGGTGACGTAGACCGCGCCGGCTCTATCATGGCGCGATGTCCACGCGCGTGCTTGAAGTCGCGACGCCCGTACACCTCGACCTGTTCCGCACGCTGTGCCGGGAGTACGCCGCGTCGCTGCCGTTCTCATTGTGCTTCCAGAACTTCGAGGGCGAGATGGATGCCCTCCCCGGGCTGTACGCGAGGCCCCGGGGGCTCATGCTCCTCGCGTTCGCCGATGACGAGCCCGCCGGGTGCGTGGCGCTTCGCCCGATCGACGCGCTGGCGGGCGACGCGGCGCCGGTGTGCGAGATGAAGCGGATGTACGTGCGCCCGGCGTGCCGCGGGCTGGGGCTCGGGCACCTGCTCGGGCGGCGGCTCGTCGACGAGGCCCGTGTAATCGGCTACGCGACGATGAAACTCGACAGCGAACCCGATTTCCACGCCGCGCTCGCGGTCTACCGGCGGCTGGGGTTCACGCCCTGCGCACGGTACAACGACGACCCGCACCCAGAGACGGTGTTCATGGCGCTCGACCTGCGGGCGCAGTGAAACGGGGCCCGAGTGGGCCCCGTTGGAAGTCATCAGGAATCGGGCATCAGTGGGGGGGGCGCTGGTGAGGGTTACTCCTCCGCGCCCAGGCCGCTGACGACGACGCGGACGGCGTCGCCCGCGCCGATGAGGCTTTCGCCCGCGATGACGCCCGCGCAGATCGTGACGAAGTAGCGCCCTGTCCAGACGGGGGCGACCTTCATGCACGCCAGGCCCAGGCAGCCGCCCATGAACATCGAGATGGAGTTGTTCATGGGGATGACGAAGGCGAGCCCGACGGCCGCGGCGCTGGGAACGAACGCCTTGGCCTTTTCGGGCAGAACCTTCTCGATCACGGGGAGAAGGATGCCGGCGATCCCCGCGACGAGCATGGCCATGGTGGCGCCGGGGGGCAGGCTGTCGAGCCCCTCGCGGAAGACGAGCGCGACGCCCCGCCACTGGGCGACGGCCGGCGCCGGCCACTTGTCGGTGAGGAGCATGGTGGCCGGGTCGGGGACGAGGATGAGGTAGAACCCGCTGGCGATGACGGCGCCGACGATGGCCCCGAGGAACTGCGCGACGACCTGCTTGCGCGCGATCGCGCCGAGCATGTACCCGCACTTGAGGTCGTGCATGAGGTCGGCGCACTGGCTGGCAGCCCCGGCCGTCACGCTCGCGCTCATGAGGTTCGCCGCGGCGTTCTTGGGCATGAGCACCGCGAACACGAGCTGCGTGACCTTGCCCATCGCGCCCACGGGCGTGACGTTCGTCTCGCCCGAGACCCGCGAGGCGACGACGGCGAGCGCGAAACTCAGGAGCACCGCCGCCACCGCGGCCCACCACGAGATGCCGAAGAGCCACACCTGCAGGATGACCGCGAGCACGAGCGCTACGGCGCACGAGCGGAGGAACCACGAGCGCGAGACCTCGCCCGTGTCCTCCTTGGTCGCCGCTTCCCCGCCCGTGCGACGGAACGCCCGCAGGATGGCGGGGGCCGAGAAGGCGAGCGAGACGAGCGACGCCACGACCATGAGCGTGACGCCCGGCCAGAGGAGCCACTCGCCGACCGGCCCGCGCGCCGCGGGCGTGACGTCGCGCGCGACGAGTTGCGGGCCGATGACCAGCCACGCCAGGACGGAGCCGAACATGACGGACCAACTGGCGCGGAAGCCGATGAGCCCGCCCACGGCGACCATGAGCAGCGTGGGGTCGAGCCCGAAGGAATAGATGCTCGCGGGCTGCCCGCCGATGGTCAGCCCCAGCGTGGTGCGCTTGACCCACCCGATGATCTCGAGGACCTTGATCGCGCCCGCGGTCAGCGCGGCCCCGGCCAGCACGCCGACGCGCACCATCGCGTCGCGCCCGGTGGTGTAGACCTCTTTGAGCGTCGTGGCGCACGCGACCCCGCCCGGGAAGGCGAGTTTGTCGCGGATGATCATCTGGCGGCGCAGGCCCATGGCCACGGCGATGCCGACCATGCACACCGTCGCCATCCACAGCGACAACTGCCACCACGAGAGGACGACGCCGTCGATCATCGTGAGCGCCGGGACCGCGCTGACGAGCCCGGCGCTGCTGACCGAGCCCGCCGCGGAGACGGCGGACTGGTTCACGTTGTTCTCGAGTTTGCCGAACATGCGGACTCGTCGCCCGCTGGCCTGGTGGAGGGCGTACCAGAAGGCGAAGGCGATGAGGATGCCCGTGATGGACATGTTCAGGCCCCAGCCGATCTTGAGCCCGGTGTAGACGTTGCAGATGCAGAGCACACCGCCGATGGTCATGCCGGTCAGCGCCGCGCGCAGCGTCAACTGGGGTGACGCGAAGTCCACCCGCACCTCCGTCGACTCCGCCATCAGTGACCTCCAATCGTGGCTGATGTATAGACCGAATCAGGCCGGGCGTTACGAGCGTGACGCCCGGTGGAAACCAGAGCACTGCCGAACTTCGACGAACCGACTACAGCGACCGTGGAGTCCAATCAGTGAACGACACCCACCCCTCGCTCGGCACGGGCACCTGCTCGCGCTGCCACTCCTGAAGCACCGCGTCGATCCTCCGCCGGTACTGGCGGTCGAGTTCCAGGCGCTCACGCCGCAGGGCAAGCAGTGGGTGATCCGCCGGCAGACGCGACGCGCCGTCGAACGATGAGAGTTTGCCCTCGGGGTCCTGCCCCAGCACCTTCGCGAGCCGGCTTGGGATGTGCCGCTCCTGCAACTCCTGTTCGGCCGCCGCGATCCGCCGCAGAATGGCCAGGCGGGCCCGCTCGTAGGGCTCCATGAGCCCCGCGACCTCGGCCCGCTGGGATTCGGAGAGCGAATCGAGGGTCGCCGCGGCACGGATGTAGGTCTCGCCTCGCGTCGGCTGGCACAGGCGTGAATACGCCGCCTCGAAGAACGCGCGGTCGAGTTTGGCGGCGTCGTCCGGATCGATGCGGGCGCCGATCTCGCGGACGAACCTCGCGTTCCAGTCGCGGATGGCGATGCGCGACGCCTGGGCGTCGTTCCAGATCCGCTCGGCGCGCGACGCGTCGGACCCCTTGATCGCCTCCTCGAAGTCGTCCTTGCGCTTCGTCGTCGCCGCGTCGCGGGCAACGAGCAGGCGGTCGATGCCGACGGCGTACTGCTCCATCAGGTCCGCGACGTCGGGGTGCTCCCACGCGCCGGGCACGACCGTGTCGACCAGTCGCGAGAGGTCCACGCTCTCGCCCGACATCCGCCCGTTGCCGATCTCGCGCAGGCGACGCAACTCGCGCTCCAGAATCGGCCATTGCGATTCCTGCTCACGCGTCAGCACGGAGCGCAGGTCTTCGAGGAACTGCGACTTCATCTTCTCCGCCTCGCGGTCCCACGCGGCGATCTTCGCCTGCACCGTGCTCGACTCGATCAGCCGGCGGTCCTCGACGACCTCGGCCTCTTCCAGCATGTCGTTGACGATGCGCTTGATCTCCCGCGAGCGGACCTCCAGCGCCTCGACGTATGCCGCGTGGAGGGATTCCAGGGCCGCCCGCTCCTCGTCACTCAGCCCGAACACCCGCACAAAGACCCGCAGGTCGCGGGCACTGACCTCCGGGCGGAACGCGCCGCCGGGGGTGTAGAACCCGATGCCGATGCTGCTCTGGGCGCGGGCTTCGCCAGGCGCGAGCAGGCACACGCTCGCGGCGAGGCAGCAGGCAAGCGCCGCCGCCCGGGCTCGCCATGCCGGCGCCAGGCCGCGTAGACGCCCCCTCGGAAGCGGTTTTACATAATCTATCTTATAGGACGTTTGGCCCATCCCGCGTCTCCGTGGTCCGGCACGCCAGCACTGTACCAAACCGATGCCCGGAGTTGCCAACCGACCTCCTCACGCTTGATCCGGTGCTCGCCCTCTGCCACCATCCACCCATGCCCGACCACGCCGTCACGCTCACGACCGCACAGCTCGAACCCGCCGCCGTGCTCGCGGTCGCACGGCGCGACGCCCGCGTCACGATCCACGCTGACGCCGTGGGCGCCATGCGGGCCGCCCGGGGCGTGGTCGATGCCGCGCTCACCGACGGGCTCGCCCACTACGGCATCAACACCGGGTTCGGTTCGCTGTCGCGTCAGCGGATCGCGCAGAATAACCTCCGCGAACTGCAGCACAACCTGCTGCGCTCGCATGCAGCAGGGCTGGGGGAACCCCTGCCGCGCGACGTCGTCCGGGCGATGATGCTCCTGTCCGCGGCGTCGCTCTCGCGCGGGCATTCGGGCGTGCGGCCGGACCTCCCCGCTGCCATCGTGGGCCTGCTGAACGCGGGCATCACGCCGGTCGTGCCCGAGACGGGATCGGTCGGGGCGTCGGGCGACCTGGCGCCGCTGGCCGCGATGGCGCTGGTGATCACGGGCGAGGGGGAGGCGTTCGCGCCCGACGGGCGGCGTGTCAACGCACGCGAGGCCTTGGCCGGTGCGGGGATCACGCCGATCGCGCTGGAGGCGAAGGAAGGGCTGGCGCTGATCAACGGCACGCACCTGATGGCAGCCCAGGCGGCCCTGCTGTGCCACGACACCGACGCGCTGATGCACGCGGCGTGCATCGCCGGTGCGATGTCCATCGACGCGGCCCGGGGCACCGACGAGTTTCTCGACCCGCGTGTGCACGCGCTCCGTCGCCAGCCGGGCCAGGCGGAGATCGCCCGACGGCTGCGATCGCTCTTGGAAGGCAGCGAGATCATCCCGAGCCACCAGACCGACGACCCGCGGGTGCAGGACCCTTACTCGCTGCGGTGCATTCCGCCGGTGCTGGGCGCGGCCCTGGACTGTCTGGGTTATGTAAAGTCGTCCCTGCACCACGAACTCGGGGCCGTCACCGACAACCCGCTGGTGTTCCCAGAGTCCGCCCCCCCCGCCATTCTCAGCGCGGGGAACTTCCACGGCATGCCGCTCGCCATCCCGCTCGACGCGCTCACCATCGCCATCGCCGCGGTCGCCGGCATCGCCGAGCGTCGTGTCTTCTGGATTCTCTCGGCGTTCGACCCCGAGGCGCGCCTCACGCCCTATCTCAGCCCCAAGCCCGGTCTGCACTCGGGGCTGATGATCGCGCAGTACACCGCGGCGGCGTGCTGCAACGAGATCGTGGGGCTCGCGCACCCCGCGAGCGTCGCGAACATCCCCACGAGCGCCGAGGTCGAGGACTTCAACTCGTTCGGCCCGCGCGCGGCGGCGAAGGCCCGGCGGGCGATCGACCTGGCGCGGGGCGTGGTTGCGATCGAACTGGTCTGTGCCGCCGAGGGTGTCGAGCGTCACCGCCCGCTGCGATCCGGGCGAGGCGTGGAGCAGGCCCTCGCCCTCGTGCGGGGCGTGGTCCCCCCACTCACGGCGGACCGCCCGCTGACGCCGGACATCGAGGCGGTGCGGACGCTCATCGCGCGCGAGGCGTTCGGGGCGGTGCAGGCCTGAGGCAGCCAGGTGCGGGCGGTTGCTCTCCCCCGCGTCCAGACGGGCGTGTCTACCTCACCGGCTTGCGTCCGACCGAGTAGTGCGTGAAGCCCAGCGTGCGCATCGCGCTCGGGCGGTAGAGGTTCCGCCCGTCGAAGACCACCGGCGTGCGCATCAGCCCCTTCACCCGCGCGAAGTCGGGGCTTTTGAACTCGTCCCAGTCGGTCGAGACGATGAGCGCGTCGGCGCCGCGGGTTGCCTCGTACATGTCCTCGACGATCTCGGCCGCCGGGCCCAGTTCGGCCCGGGCGTTCGCGTTCGCGACGGGGTCGAACGCGACGCACACCGCCCCGTAGCCGGCGGCCTTGCGGATGAGCGTGAGCGCCGGCGCCTCGCGGATGTCGTCGGTGCGGGGCTTGAAGGCGATCCCCCAGAACGCGAGTCGTTTGCCCTGCAGCCCCGCGGGCCCGCCCCCGATGCCGGTCTTGCCGCCGAAGTGCCCCACCACCTTGTCGAAGAACCGCTCGCGCTGGCGCTGATTCACCGCGTGCACGGCCTTGCTGAGCGTGGCCTCGATGCCGGCCTTGTCGCCCATCATGATGCACGCGAGCGTGTCCTTGGGGAAGCAACTCCCGCCGTAGCCAAGCCCCGGGTAGAGGAACTGGTTGCCGATGCGTTTGTCGGAGCACATGCCCTCGCGGACGCGCCCGATGTCGGCCCCGTACGCCTCGCAGAGGTTCGCCATCTCGTTGATGAACGAGATCTTCGTCGCGAGGAAGTTGTTGCTCGCGTACTTCACCATCTCGGCGCTCAGCACGTCCATCACGTAGATCGGGTGCCCGTTGCGCACGAACGGGTCGTAGAGCGCCCGGAACGCGTCGCCCGTCGCCTCGTCCTCCACCCCCACCACCACCCGGTCGGGCCTGTTGAAGTCGCTGACGGCGTCGCCCTCCTTCAGGAACTCCGGGTTGTCGGCCACGGCGAAGGGAATCTCCGGGCCCACCCGCGCCCGGATGCGATCGCGCACCTCGAAGGTCGTGCCCACGGGCACGGTGGACTTCATCACGATCACCTTGCGGGGCTGGGACGGGCCCAGGGCCTTGAGCACGTCGGCGATATCGTCGGCCGCCTGGTGGACGTACCGCAGGTCGGTGTGCCCGCGCTCGTCGCTGGGGGTGCCAACGCAGATGAAGATCATCTCGGCGTCGCGGTACGCCGCCTGCTTGTCGAGGGTGTACGTGAGGCGCCCGGCGCGGGCGTTGCGCTCCATGAGTTCCTCGAGCCCGGGCTCGTAGATGGGGCACTGGTTGGCCCGGAGCTTCTCGATCTTCCGCGCGTCGACGTCGAGGCACGTCACGTCGTTGCCGGTGTTCGCGAAGCAGACCCCCGTCACCAGCCCCACGTAGCCCGTGCCCACCATCGTCAATCGCATGCGTACCTCCGGCGTGCCGCCCCGGGCACGGCACGCGCCCGGCATCGACTATAGAACCCGCGCTACCAATCTCGCGCCGACGTGCCGATAATCCGGGCCCATGCCCGTGATCCCACTCACCCGCAAGACCTCCGACCGCCACCTCCTCTACCAGGACGCCGTGCAGTGCCCGTGGGGCGAGATCGACTTCGTCACCCGGCGTTTCCGCGCGCTGCGAGGACGCCCGGCCCGCACGCTCCGCGAGGACTTCTGCGGCACGGCCCTCTCCGCCTGCGAGTTCGCCAAGCGCCACCCCGAGAACCACAGTGTCGGGCTCGACCTCCACGCTCCCACCCTCGCCTGGGGGCAGAAGCACAACGTCGGCGCCCTCCCGCCCGAGGCCCAGAAGCGGGTCCGCCTGCTCCGGCGCAACGTGCTGCACCCGCACGGGGCCGACCGCGGCTTCGACATCATCAACGCGATGAACTTCTCGTACTGGATCTTCCAGACCCGCCCGCTGCTGCGCTCGTACTTCGAAGCCGTGCGACGGTCGCTGAAGCCCGACGGCGTGCTCTTCCTCGACGCATGGGGCGGGTACGAGTCGATGAAGGAGCAGCAGGACCGGCGCCGGTGCTCGCGGGGCGTCACGTACATCTGGGACCAGCACCGCTACGACCCGATCTCGGGCAGCATGACCTGCCACATCCACTTCGAGTTCAAGAAGGGGCCGGCGTGGAAACGCGCCTTCACCTACCACTGGCGCCTGTGGACCCTCCCCGAACTCCGGGAACTCCTGACCGAGGCCGGGTTCAAGCGCGTCACGGTCTACTGGGAGGGTGAGAACAAGCACGGGCACGGCACCGGCGACTTCAAGCCCCGGCGCGTGGGCGTCGCCGACGCGTCGTTCATCTGCTACCTGTCGGCGGAGAAGTAGCGCGTCACGCGGACATGCCCTCCGCGCCTGTGCCATTTGGCCCTTTGCATACCCTCCCCCATGCCCCTGGCCGCACTCTCCCGCGACCTGCCGCCCGACGCCGCCCCGCTGCTGGCCGACCTTGACCGTGCACTCGCGGGCGTGGAGCGGGTGTTCGACGAGCACCTCGCGTCGGACCTGCCGCCGGTGGCCGATCTGTGCCGCCACGTCTCGCGGTATCGCGGGAAGATGGTGCGCCCGACACTCGTGCTCCTGGCGGCCCGGGCCGCGAACCCGTCGCTGGAGTTCGCGCACACGCACCTGGCCCTGGCGGCGGTCTGCGAGATGGTGCACATGGCGACGCTGGTGCACGACGACGTGCTCGACGAAGCCGCCACGCGCCGGCGGGCCCCCACCGTCAACGCGCTCCGGGGCAATGAGCCGGCGGTGATGCTGGGGGACTACCTCATCGCGGGGGCGTACGACCTGTGCGCCTCGCTGCCCGACGTTCGGGCCGCCCGCCGTATCGCCCGCGCGAGCATGATCCTCTGCGAGGGCGAACTGCTGCAACTGCACCATCGCGACGACTGGTCCGTCGACGAGGACACGTACACCGAGATCGTCGACCGCAAGACGGCGGAACTCATCGTGGCCTCCGCGGAACTCGGGGCGGCGTACGCCGGGGCCGACGACCGCGCCGTCGCGGCCCTCGCCACGTTCGCCCGGCACGTCGGCATCGCGTTCCAGATCCAGGACGACCTGCTCGACCTCACCGGGGCCGAGGAGGTCGTGGGCAAGTCCGTCGCGCGCGACGTGCAGAAGGGCAAACTCACGCTGCCGATCATCCACCACCTCGCCGCGAGCGACCCCGCCCGCCGTGCCGACACGCTGCGCCTGCTCGAGGGCGCCCGCCGGCGCGAGGCGGCCCACCTGCCCGCGGACGCCTCCGCCGCCCTACGCCGGGCCCTGGCCGCGACCGACTCGATCGCGCACGCCCGCGACGCGGCCCGATCCCGCATCGACGCGGCCCACGCCGCCCTGGGCACGCTCTCGCCCAGCCCCGCGCGGGCGCTGCTGGCGCTGATGGCCGACAACGCGCTGACGCGCACGTCGTGAACCCCCCCACTTCGCCCGCTGCACGCACGTTCGCACGTCCCCGCACCTACCGTCGCCCGTGTCGAGCATCCGGTTCTTCTTCATCGCGCACAAGTGGGTCGGGATCATCGCGGCCCTGGTGCTCACGGTGTGCGCGGGCACCGGGTTCCTGTTGCTCATCAAGAAAGAGGTCGCGTGGGTGCAGCCGCCCGAACGGGCCGGCGCCGCCCAGAACACCCTCGCCGTCACCTTCGACGACATCCTCCGCGTGTGCGTGAGCGACGAACGCATGGGCGTGAAGGGCTGGGGCGACGTGCGCCGCGTGGACGTCCGCCCCCGGGCCGGCATCGCGAAGGTCATCACCCGGGACGGCATGGAGGCCCAGGTCGATCTCTCGACGGGCGAACTGCTCCAGGTCGCCGAACGCCGCAGCGACCTGATCGAGTCCATCCACGACGGGTCGTTCTTCGGCGAGTGGGCCCATGGCTACCTGTGGCCCCTGGCCTCGGTGTCGCTGCTGTTCCTGGTGGTCAGCGGCATCTGGCTATGGCTGCTGCCGAAGGTCCGCCGGGCACGCCGGCGCACGCCGAAACCAGCGAACTGACGCCATATCCTCGGGCATGCCGACCATCGAACAGCGAGCGGGCGCCCGCACCGTCCGCGCCCCGCGGGGCCCCGAGCGCACCTGCCGCACGTGGCAGGCCGAGGCCGCCCTGCGGATGCTCATGAACAACCTCGACCCCGACGTGGCCGAGCGTCCGGGCGATCTCGTGGTCTACGGCGGGCGGGGCAAGGCCGCCCGCTCGTGGGAAGCCTTCGACGCCATCGTCGCGTCGCTACGCGATCTCGGCGCGGACGAGACGCTCCTCGTGCAGAGCGGGAAGCCGGTGGGCGTGGTGCGGACGCACGCCGACGCCCCGCGCGTGCTGATCGCGAACTCGAACCTCGTGCCGCACTGGGCGACGCAGGCGGTGTTCGACGACCTCGAACGGCGCGGGCTGATGATGTTCGGGCAGATGACCGCGGGCTCGTGGATCTACATCGGCACGCAGGGCATTCTCCAGGGCACATACGAGACCTTCGCCGAGTGCGGGCGGCTGCGCTTCGGGGGCGACCTCCGCGGGCGGCTGTGCGTCACCGGGGGCTGCGGCGGGATGGGCGGGGCCCAGCCTCTGGCCGTCACCATGGCCGGCGGGGCGTGCCTCATCGCCGATGTCGACCGCGCGTGCCTCGAACGCCGCAAGCGCGACCGCTACCTCGACGAGATCGTGGACGGGCTGGACGGCGCGATCGACGCGGCCCTCGCCCACGCCCGCGCGGGGCGGGCCGTCAGCGTGGGCGTCGAGGCGAACGCCGTGGACCTGCTGGAGCGTCTGCTCGCGCGGAACATCACGCCCGACGTGCTGACCGACCAGACGAGCGCGCACGACCCGCTGGTGGGGTACGTGCCGCGGAACCTGACGCTCGCCCAGGCCGCGGACCTGCGCGCGAGCGACCCGGACGAGTACGTCCGCCGGAGCACCGCGACGATGGAGGCCCACGTCCGCGCGATGGTGGCGCTCCAGCGGCGCGGGGCCGAGACGTTCGACTACGGGAACAACATCCGCCAGCGTGCACTGGACCACGGCTACGCCGACGCGTTCGCCTTCCCCGGGTTCGTGCCGGCGTACATCCGCGGGCAGTTCTGCCTCGGGCGCGGGCCCTTCCGCTGGGCGGCCCTCTCGGGCGACCCGGCGGACATCTTCGTCACCGACCACGAGATCCTCAAGATGTTCCCCGCGGGCGAGAGCGAGTACGCCGCCCGCCTGCACCGCTGGGTCCTGGGCTGCCACGCGAACCCCGAGGCCCTGCTCGCGGGGGATTTCAGGGCCTGTCGCCCGCGTTTCGCGTTCCAGGGCCTGCCGGCCCGCATCTGCTGGCTGGGCCTGGGCGAGCGAGACCGCGCGGGCCTGCTCTTCAACCGGCTCGTCGGCGAGGGACGCGTCAGCGCCCCCATCGTCATCGGGCGCGACCACCTCGACTGCGGCTCGGTCGCGAGCCCCAACCGCGAGACCGAGGCCATGAAGGACGGCACCGACGCCGTTTCCGACTGGGCCATCCTCAACGCGATGGTGAACATCGCCGGTGGCGCCTCGTGGGTCTCGTTCCACCACGGCGGGGGCGTGGGCATCGGCTTCAGCCAGCACGCCGGGCAGGTCGTCGTCGCCGACGGGACCGACGATGCCGCTCGGCGCGTCGTGCGGGTGCTCACGAACGACCCGATGATGGGCGTCCTGCGTCACGCCGACGCCGGCTACGCCGAGGCCCGCGCCTGCGCCGACGCGAAGGGTGTCAAGGTGCCGATGCGGGAGTGGTAGCGCCTAGCGAGGCCTGATCGTCCACTCCGCGCTCGTGGCGCCGTCGGCCCATAGGCGCATGTCGCGGAGGTCGTCCCACCCGGCGAGTTCGGCGTGCCCGTCGAAGCGGGCCGTCACCGCGCGGTTGCTGTGGCGCAGCGAGATGAACCCGCTGTTCGTCGCCGGGTTGGCGGCCCGGGGGTCGTACGCCGCCTCCCAGTTCATCGGGCGGTTGGGCGCAAAGCGCGGCGGCTCGACGCGGAAGTAGCCTTGCGGCGGCGCGTTCAGCGGCAGGCCCCCGGGATCGTCGGCACGCCCCGAGGCGAAGGTGATGAGCGTGGTCGGGCGGCGGACCTCGTGCGTCTGCTCGACGTGCACGCGCCCGAAAACGCGCCGGAAGAGCGGGCTGAAGGCGTCGTGCCGGTCAGACCCGCCGACGAACGCGATGTTCATCGCGAGCGAGGGGTACAAACTGACGACGTATGTGTAGTCCACGCCCGTATCGCGATAGGTGGACTCCTGCTCGCGCAGGTCGCGGAGCAGGGCCGCGTCCTCGTACAGCCCGCGGAAGTTCAGGTCGAGGAACGGCGCAAGCCGCCACGGGTAGCGCTGCGCCACTTCGTCGGTGCGCCGCCTGCGTTCCTCGTCGAGTACCTCGATGGGCCCCTCGACCATCGCCCGCGAGGGGTAGCCCGTGAGCACACGCCCGCGCGACGCGTCGGCGTAGAGGTGGAACGCGAGCATCAGGTGCTGGGCCGCGGCCAGTTCCCGCGTGGTGCGGACGCACTGGCGGGCCTTCGCGATGGCCGGGATCAGCAGCGCAACAAGTACCGCGATGATGGCGATCGAGACGAGTAGCTCGATCAGCGTGAAGCCTCGGGCACGATGTTTTGGTGGTTGTACGGGCATCCGATGCTCGTTTCGCTGCTTAGTATATGCCGTCAGGCAAGAACATTTCGCGTAGAACAGGATTCCGTCTTCGATTTTCGGAACTCACGGAGGAATCGGACATGGCGAAGCGGCTCTGCAACGTGCTGGCGATGGCGTGCGTGATTGGGTGTGCGGGCGCAACGGCGTCGGCGCAGGTCTTCGACGTGGTCCGGACCGCGCCGGACCTCGACCGCTACATGTACCCCTTCGCGCCCACGCCGGGCATCGAGCAATCGGCCCCGGTCTTCGGGGCGATCAACCAAGTAGGCTTCGACGACCGTGACGCGCAGATGCTGCTCGGGTTCGACCTGTACGCCGACCTGCCCACCGGGCTCGACCCCTCCCGCTACGACGTCGAACTCGCCCGCGTGGTCGTCTACTTCAGCACGGACCAGCGCTGGCGGTACGACCCGACGCCCGACTCGGTGAGGTCGCTCTTCAACCTTGACGATCCCGACTACCTGCCCGACGCGGACCCGGGCACGCCGGTCGAGTTGTACGGCGTCGGGTACCGCAACGGCTTCACCGATGCGACGTTCCTCGAGACCTCGCCCTACAGCCCGTTCCCGCCCTTGCCGCCGCGCGAGGGCGTGCGCAGCGCCTTCCCTGCGGTCCTGAACAGCGAGGGCGTGCCCACCGCCGACATCTCGCGCCAGGTGCGTCAGCGGTTCGACACGACCGCGATGGCGCTCGGGTTCAACGAGGCGCTGTCACCCGGGCAACTTGCCCCGCTGGGCGAGAGCCTGACGTTCAACGTCGACCTGACCGACCCCGCCACGCGGGCGTACTTCGCCCGGGCGTGCGCGACCGGGCGTCTGCGCCTGATGGTGACGACGCTCGAGCCCGCCGCGGGAGGGCCCGGGGGCGGCGCGGGCGGGCTGTACCCGGCGTTCTTCACGCGGGAAAACCCGACCGCCGCAGCCCTGGGGCTGACGGCGTCGCTCACGCTCCGCGTCCGCGTGATCGGCTGCGACCCCGACTTCAACCAGGACGGGAACGTCGACCAGGACGACGTGGCGTGCCTGGCGCAGGCCGTCGCGGGCGATCCGTCCTGCTCGGACGCCGACCCGGACTTCAACGGCGACGGGAACGTGGATCAGGACGACATCGACGCGCTGGCGCAGGTCGTCGCGGGCGCGTCGTGCCCGTAAGCCGCCTGCTGTGCCAACCTTGATCGTGACCGCGCACGCCGACGGCGATCCCGTCGGGTTTGTGCGTTTGGGATCTTCGCGCGGTGCTGTCACTTGGCCACGGTGCCACTCGACCGCTCTGCCACTTCGTGACCCCCAACCATCCCCCGATGCCCGCCCCGTCCGTCGAAGTGCAGCGTGGTGACTGGCTCGCGCTCGCGGGCGATCTCGCGCCGGCGAGCGTGGACCTGCTCTACGCCGATCCGCCCTTCAACACCGGGCGACGGCACGCGACGCCGCCGGGGGCGAGCAAGTCCGGGCGGCGGGTCCGCGCGTCGTACGACGACGCGTGGTCGACGACCGCGGCGTATGTCGCGTGGCTGCGCGAGCGGCTCGCCGGCACACTCCCGGCGATGAAACCCTCGGGGAGCATCCTGCTGCACGTGGGTTGGCGCACGAGCCACCACGTCCGCCTGCTGCTCGACGACCTGCTGGGCCCGGACCGGTTCGTAAACCACCTCGTGTGGTCGTACGCCCTGGGGGGCTCGGGCCCGCGCTGCTTCGCCCGCAAGCACGACGACATCTTCTTCTACTGCCTCGACCCGCGGGCGTACTGGTTCGAGGCCCCGCGCGTGCCGGCACGCAGCCGCCTGCTCGCGGGCAAATCGAAGAAATCGACCGACGTGCTGGAGATTCCGGCGATCAACAACATGGCGAAGGAACGCACCGGCTATCCGACGCAGAAGCCCCTTGCCCTGCTCGAACTGCTCGTGGGCGCCTGCTGCCCGCCGGGCGGGGTGGTGCTCGACCCCTGCTGCGGGAGCGGGACGGCGCTGGTGGCGGCGGCCCGGCTCGGGCGGCGGGGCGTGGGGTTCGACACGAGCGCCGTCGCGGTCCGCACGGCGCGGGCGCGCCTGTCGGACGCCCGCGCAGACATGCACTAGACTCGCCCCATGCGTCGGCTGCTGGGGTGGTACGACCACCGCATCGTGAACGTGAACGTGAATGTGCTGCTCGCGGGGGGCATCGCCCTCGTGATCACCGTCGCCATCATGCACACGCTGGAACGCACGGGCCTGCTCGCGGAACTCACGTCGTGGGCCGCCTCGCACCGGGTGGGCGCGATGGGCTACGAGGTGCAGATGGGCAAGGTCGCCGTCTCGGGGCTGACGCTCATCGTCGATCTCGTCGCCGACGTCGCCGTGTACTACGGGCTGCATTGGCTGGCCAACCACATGCCAAGCCGGCGGCACAAGATCAAGACAAACGCCTACGCCGACCTGACGTTCATGCGCGACGCCACCCTCGTGCAGTTCGAGCGGGCGCTGCTGAGCCCGTTGCTGTACGCGATCGCGCTGACCATCCAGAACAAGATGCTCCACGAGGGCTGGGGCGTGGCGTGGGCGACGGGCGTGGGCTTCGCGGTGGGCATCATCATGTGCCGCCTGATCCACACCCTCTGGATGATGCGGGCGGAGCGTGAGGCGGGGCGCACCTCCGCGGCGGACGTAGTCGGCCCGGATCGCGCGGACGCGAAGCCCGCTTCCGAGCGAAAGGCGGGCTGACGGGCCATGTGCGGCATCGCCGGCATCCTCCGCGTCTACCCGGCGGGCCAGGCCCCCCCACCGCTCTTCGACGCCATCCCCGAGCCCTGGCTCGACGTGCTCGACGACGCGATCCGCCATCGCGGGCCCGACGGGCAGGGGCGCTTCCGCGACCGGGCGACCAGGCCGGACGGGAGCACCGTCGACGTCGCGCTCGTGCACCGGCGGCTGTCGATTCTCGACCACGCGGGGGGCGCGCAGCCGATGGTGGCCCCCGAGGGTGTCGACCAGTATCCGGCGTATGAGTTCCACGGCGACCCGGCCACGCCCGTGCGCTACGAGCCTGTTCCCGCGGGGAGGACCCTCGCCGCCGTGGCGTTCAACGGGTGCATCTACAACCATCGCGACCTCCGCGAGCAACTCCGCACGCTCGGGCACGAGTTCCGCACCGACCACAGCGACACCGAGGCGCTGCTGCGTGCGTGCGTGGCGTGGGGGCACGGGGCATTTGCCAAGGTCAACGCGATGCTCGCCGCGGCGGCCTGGAGCCGCGGAAGCGCGGAACTCACACTCGCACGCGATCCCTTCGGCGAGAAGCCTCTGCACGTCACCTACCTGCCCGAGGGCGTGTCCGCGTTCGCGAACGTGCCCGGCGGGCTGCTGCGTCTGCGGCGGCGGCTGGGCGCCCGGATCGCCGCAACTACCGGTGCGCTCGCCGGCGCGATCTCCCTGGGCGCGCCGTCGTGGCGCATGTCCTTCTGCCGCGTAGAGACGCTGATTCCCGGCGAGGTCATGGTCGCCCCGGTCCCCGATCGACCGCATGACCGCTTCGACGGCTTCACGACGCTCGCGATCCACGACGCGGCCAATACGCGGTTCGCTCCAACCCTGTGCGATCCACCCGCCGACCCGGCCGGGGCGGTCGAGGCCATGCTCGCCGACAGCGTGCGCGGGCGTCTCGACGCCGACGTGCCGCTCGCGTGCCTGCTCTCGGGGGGCGTGGATTCCTCGCTCATAGCGTTGCTGGCGCGCCGGGCCGGCCCGCTCACCACTGTCTGCGTCCGGATGCCCGACCCGCGCTACGACGAGTCCGCGTACGCCGCGGAGGTTGCCCGCGCCATCGGCGCCACGCACGTCGACGTTCCCGCCCGGGCCGACGACATCCCGGGCGATCTTGAGCGGCTCATCGAGCAGATGGGGCTGCCCTTCGCCGACAGTTCGCTACTGCCCACGCACTGGGCGTGCAAGGCCGCACGCGAGCACGCGACGGTCGTGCTGGGCGGCGACGGCGGGGACGAACTGTTCCTCGGCTACGAGCGGTACGGCGTGATCCGGGCCTTGCGCGTGCTGCGCCCGCTCGCGCCGCTGCTGCGGCGGCTCCCGCTCGATGCCCTCGAAGGCGCCGATCCGAAATCGCGCCGCGCGAAGGCCGCCCGGCTTGCCCGTGCCGCCGCGGGGCGAGGGTACCCGGACCTGGTGTCGATCTTCCCGTCCGCCGATCTGGGCCTCCTGGTCGGCACTCACGCCGCCCACGCCGCCAGACCCGGTGAGTTCTATCCGCTGCACTGGGATCTCGCGGATCACTTCCCGGATGTGCTGCTGCGCAAGGCCGACCACGCATCAATGGCCGCGGGCGTGGAACTCCGCTCGCCGTTCCTTGATCGCGAGTTGGCGGACGCGGTGCTCCGCTGGCCGGTGCGCACACTCACCCCGGGCGGTCAGCGCAAGGGGTTGCTGCGGGCCGTGGCGAGAAAGTACCTGCCCCCCTCGGTCATCGATCGGCCGAAGATGGGCTTCGCCATCCCGATCGGGGAGTGGTTCCGGACCGACCACGCCGGCCTGCGGGAGATGCTGCTCGACCATGTGGACGCCGCCGACGCGTTCCCAGCGGACCTGCTCGGGCTCGAGATCAATCGCACGTACCTCCGGCGGATGCTCGACGAACACGACGGCTCCCGGCGCGACCACGGGCAGCGCCTGTACATGCTGCTGGTCCTCGCGGTCTGGTGCCGCTGGTTACGCACCGCCTGACCTGACTCCCCCGCCCCGCCCGCCTTCGCGGGCCCGCCGCCACTCCCGCGGATAACCACGTCCGGACCGGCCGGCGGCCCGCCCGAGGCAGGGCGGGGAACCCGCGACGCGTGTGCTAGACTCTTCCGCGCCGGCCTCACTCGGAAAGTGCAGGACGTGCGGGCGCGGCTCCGATGAGGACGACGTGAACGACCACATCCACTCCGACCACGGGTTCTCGGGCGTTGATCGGCGCGACCTCCTTCGCGGCGGGCTGCTGCTCGGGCTCGCCGGGCTTGTCGGCGGCTGCGCCTCCCGAGCGGCGAACCTCCCCGGGCACCAGTGGCCCGGCTCGCGCCCCGCGCCCGAGCCCCCGCGCACCGCGTCCTTGCCCCAGCCCGCGCCCGTGCGCCCGGCGCCGGGGGGGTACTTCGCGCTCCCGCCGGGGGTCATCCCGCGTTCACGCTGGACCAACCAGGGCGTCATGCTCTCTCGCCTGACGGCTAACGGCCAGAGCGGGCGAATGGGCACCATCGCCCGCATCACGCTGCACCACGACGCGCTCGAGGCCACCGGAATCCGCACCGAGGGCGACGCCGCCCACCGCATGGCCCTGGTCCGCAACGGGCACGTCAACCGCAGGCCCGAGGGATTCGCCGACATCGGGTACCACTTCGTGGTCGACCCTGCCGGGCGCGTCTGGGAAGGGCGCCCGCTCATGTACCAGGGCGCCCATGTGAAGGGCCAGAACGAGCAGAACATCGGCATCATGCTGATGGGCCACTTCGACCGGCACCGCCCCACCGCCGCCCAGGTGCAGACGATGGAGTCGTTCGTCGCCGACCTCATGCGGCGCTACTCCGTGCCCGTCTCCCGCGTGCGGACGCACCAGGAAATGGCCAGCACCGAGTGCCCCGGACGCAACCTCCAGCGTCACCTGGTCGCCAGTCGCTCCCGCGGCGGGGCCATCGCTCGCGCCTGATGCGCCATCCGGCGATCCGCCGTGCAGCAGTGTCCTGTCGGGCGGTGGTTTGCGCTGGATTCTCGGTCCGCCTCCGATAACCTTGACCTCCCCCGTGCGGGCGTGGTAAGGTGATGGTGTTCCCTCGCTCGGAGCGGGTCCGGGGAATCCCCGGCTCGTTGGGAGGCCCGGCATGAGCGACCAAGCACCGCGTCCGGACTTGGCAGGCGTCGAGGGTGTGGTGAAGTGGTTCGACCCTCGCAAGGGGTTCGGGTTCATTCACGGCCCGGATGGGCAGGACATCTTTGTCCACTTCAGTGTGATCGAGGGCGAGGGGTTCAAGGCCCTGAAAGACGGGGCCGCGGTGACGTACGACGCGGTGAAGATGGACAAGGGGTGGCGTGCGACGCGGGTGCAGCGGGTGCAGCGGGTCGAGGTGACCGACGCCGCCAAGCCCACAGGGTACACGCGTACGCCCCGCACGCCGTAGGGGGGCAATACTCCGGGCGTGACGTGGGCGCTGGCGTTCATCGCGGGGCTGGTGGTTGGCGCGGTGGTCGCCGGGCTGGTGATGCGTGCGCGGGAGCGGTCGGCGTTGGCCCGGGCGTTGGAGGCCGAGCGCCGGGCGCAGGCGGGGGAGCGCCTGGCCGAACTGGGGGCGATGACGTCGGGCCTGGCGCACGAAATCAAGAACCCGCTGTCAACGATCGGGCTGAACGCGCAGTTGCTGGGCGAGGGGATCGAGGACCTGCCGGAGGACCGGGCGCTCCCGGCGGACGAGCGGCAGCGGCTGGTTCGGCGGGTGTCGTCGCTGCGCCGGGAGATCGAGCGGCTGCGTGGGATTCTGACGGACTTTCTGACGTACGCGGGGGAGGTTCGCCCGGACGTGGCGCGGGTGGACGTGAACGCGGTGGTGTCGGACCTGGCGGACTTTTTCCAGCCTCAGGCGCAGCAGGCGGGGGTGCGTCTGCGTGCGGACCTGGCGCCCGGGGCGGCGTGGGCGCTGGCGGACGTGTCGCTGCTGAAGCAGGCGGTGCTGAACCTGCTGCTGAACGCGGTGCAGGCGATGAGCCGGGGGGGCTCGGGCGGGGCGAACGGGGCGGGCGGTGGTGGCGACCTCATCGTGCGGACGGAGGCCGGGGGGAACGGTGCTGCGGAGGGGGGCACGGTGCGGGTGCACGTGATCGACACGGGCCCGGGGATCGCGCCGGAGGTGGCGGCTCGCCTGTTCACGCCCTATTTCACGACACGGGCGGGCGGGAGCGGCCTGGGCCTGGCGACGAGCCGCCGGCTGATCGAGGCGCAGGGCGGGCGGATCGAGGTCCACACCGAGATGGGCAAGGGCACGGATTTCACGGTGACGCTGCGCGGGGCGGAGACTGGGGGCGCGGGCGGGGCTGGGGTGCAGCCCGTCGGGCCCGCCTGACGTATCGTGAGGCGTGCTGATCCTCACGGTGTTGCAGGGGCCGGACAAGGGGCGGAAGTTCGAACTGCCCGCGCACGAGCCGCAACTCATCGGGCGGTCGAGCGAGGCGTTGCCGATCTCGGACGACGCCGTCTCGCGGCGGCACGCGGAACTGACGCCCGACGACGGCGGGTGGTTCATCCGCGACCTGCACTCGCAGAACGGGACGCACGTGAACGGGGTGCGCATCGCGGACCGCACGCGCCTGCGCGTGGGCGATCAGATCCGCGTGGGGCAGACGCTGTTCGTGTTCGGGATGACCGACGCCGCGGACCCGGACGTGGTGCGGGTGGTCGGCCCGTCGCGGATGGACGCGTCGATCGACCGGTCGCTGGCCAGCGTGACGCCGCCGGGGCTGCTGCTCCCTGGGGGGAACGATGATTCGGTGATCCTGTCGGAGCCCGAGCCCCGAGCGGCGGCGGTGGATCACCTGCGGGTGATCTACCGGCTGACGACGCTGATCACGCGTCCGATGGACCGCGAGGCCCTGTGCCGGGTGGTGCTGGACGTGGTGTTCGCGCAGTTCACCCCGCAGCGAGGGTGCGTGATGCTGGCGGGGGAGACGGCGGACGCCCCGCCGACGCCCGCAGCGGTGAAGTACCGCGAAGCGCCGCTGGACCCCGAGGACGCGAAGATCCACGTGAGCCGGACGATTCTGCAGCACTGCCTGACCAAGGGGGAGGGAGTGCTGTCGAGCAACGCGATGAACGATCCGCGGTTCGCGAGCGGTGACAGCGTGCAGCGCCTGCACATCCGCTCGGCGATCTGCGCGCCGATCCGGTTCGGCGACCGGACGTTCGGCGCCATCTACATCGATTCCTCGATGGCGAACTACACGTTCACGGTCGAGCAGTTGGCACTGCTGAACGCCATCGGGCAGCACGCGGGGCTGGCCCTGGCGAACGCCGAGGCGCATCGCCAGAACCTGCAGCGGGAGCGGCTGGCGGCGATCGGCGAGACGGTCGCCAATCTGTCGCACTCGATCAAGAACATGCTCCAGGGGCTGCGGGGCGGGGCGGACCTGGTGGAGATGGGGCTGCGCAAGGAAGACCTGAAACTCGCGGCGGGCGGGTGGCCGATCCTTCAGCGGAACCTCTCTCGGATCATCAGCCTGACGACGAACATGCTCGCGTTCTCGCGCCAGCGCAGGGTCGAGGTGGAGCTGCTGCCGCTGGGCCCGCTGGTGGAGGACTGCGTGCAGTTGCTCGAAGGGCCGGCGGCGGCGAAGCAGGTGGCGATCATCACGGACGTGGACCCGGAGATGCCGCCGATCCCGCTGGACCAGGCGCTGATGCACCAGGCGCTGATGAACCTGGTGAGCAACGCGATCGAGGCGTGCCCCGCGGGGACGGGGGCGGTGACGGTGAAGGGCGTGTTCCACCCCGGCGGGGGCGGGAAGGGCGCCGAGGCCGAGATCGCGGTGATCGACAACGGCGCGGGCATCCCCGCGAGCAAGCAGCGCTGGATCTTCGAGCCGTTCAACACGACCAAGGGGCTGCGCGGCACGGGGCTGGGGCTCGCGGTAGCGAAGCGCGTGGCCGAGGACCACGGCGGGCGGATCGAACTGGATTCGATCGAAGGACGCGGCGCGACGTTCCGCATCATGATCCCGCTCGACACCGCGCAGAGCGTAGACCCCTCGGCGACGGCGGCGTCGCGCGGCCTGGGCGGCGGGCAGGCGGGCGGGCTGGGCGAGGATTAGGGGGCGTCCGGCTCGCGGGCGGCCGGTGCGACGCCCGGGACGATCTCCTCGGGTTCCCGCGGAAAGACGTGGACCTGCGCGTCGGGATCGATGCGCACGCCCGCGCGCCGCGTCCGCACCAGTTCGAGCAGCGCCAGGAACAGCCCGATCATCTCGTGGCGCGGACGCCCGCGGAGGATCGTGACCAACGGCACGCCCTGCGTGGGCGTGGGCTCGCGCGGCTCGCGGAGGCGTGCCAGAATCTCCTCCGCGTGGACCTCGATCGGCGTGTCGTCGTACGTGACCTGGTGGTCACCCAGGCGGTCGAAGTTCACCGTCTCGGCGATGCGGGCGAAGGCCTCGGCGAGGTCCAGCAGGTCGAGGTCGTCGAGGTCAACATCGTCGGCCTGGGCGCGGAGGGCGTCGCGGAGGGCGTCGTCGGCGAACGCCGCGGGTGCGGCGGAAAAGCGCCGGCGCCAGTCGTCAGCGCGCCGTTCGAGGGCGTCGCCCGCGTCGCGGAACCGCTTGTAGTCGATGAGTTGGCGGACGAGGTCGGCGCGGGGGTCGTCGGGCGGCGCGTCGTCTGACGTCGGTGAGTCGCGCCGGGGCAGTCGCTCGCGGGCGAGCATGCGGCTCTTGATCTCGGTCAGCGTGGCGGCCATGACGAGGAACTCGGCGGCGAGGTCCACGTCGATCCGGGCCGCGGGATCGGTGCGGAGCGACGTGAGCAGGGCGAGGTACTGCTCGGTGATCTGCGCGATGGGGATGTCGTGGAGATCGACCTCGGCCCGCTTGATGAGGAACAGCAGCAGGTCGAGGGGGCCCTCGAAGGCGTCGAGCCGGACCTTGTAGTCGTCGAGGTGCATGGGGGGCCCCTGGCGGCGGGGCGTCGCGCTCCGCGGGCGCGGGGAGTTTACGCTTCCCCATGACCACGACGGGCACCACCCCCGCGGGCGCCCCATCGCCCCCCACCCCCGCCATCGCCGACGGCACGCACCGCGAGGTGGCCTTCGGTCGCGACGTTCTCGAACGCGAGGCGGCCGCCCTGCACGCGGCGTCCCGCGCCCTCGACGACGAGTTCGCCCGCGCGGTCACGCTGCTGGTCACGTGCGCCGACAGCGGCGGCACCGTGCTCATCTCCGGGCTGGGCAAGTCCGGGCTGGTGGGCGCGAAGATTTCGGCGACGCTCGCGTCGCTGGGTATCCCCTCGCACGCGGTGCACCCGTCGGAGGCGGCGCACGGCGACCTGGGACGCATCCGCCCGACCGACACGATCATCTGCATCTCGTGCTCGGGCGAGACCGACGAGGTCGTGAACCTCGCAAGCATCCTGCGCCAGGACGGGCTGCCGATCATCGCGATCACGGCCGGCGCGGGCGAGGGCGGCGGGCCCCGTAACACCCTGGAGCGATTGGCCACGGTGCGTCTGCGCCTGGGGAGCACGGACGAGGCGGGCGGGCCCCGCTTCGCGGCGCCGACAAGTTCGACGACCACGACGATGGCCCTGGGCGACGCGCTGGCGCTGGCGGCGGCGCAACGCCGCAACTTCACGGACGCGGACTTCGCCCGGCGCCACCCCGGCGGGGCGCTGGGCGAACTGCTCCGCCCGGTCACCGAGATCATGCGGTTCGTCGCGGGGAAGAACCTCCCGCTGATCCCCGCGGGGATGACCGTGCGCGAGGCGCTGCACCACGCGGCGGCGGGCGGGCGGCGCCCGGGGGCGATGCTCATCGTCGACGGCGCGGGCACGCTCGCGGGCATCTTCACCGACGGCGACCTCCGCCGGCTCGTGCTGCGGGGCGCGGGCGAGTTGGAACGCGCCGTGGGCGAGGTGATGACGGCCTCGCCCCGCACGCTGCGCAACGATGCGCTCGTCCGCGATGCCGTGCGCATGTTCCGCGAGTTCCGCCAGGACGAGACGCCCGTGGTGGACCCGGCGGGACGCCCGGTGGGGCTGCTGGACGTCCAGGACCTGATCGCTATGCGGCTGGTGGCGGACTAAGCGGGAGCACGCCTTGATGCACGGACGAACGAAGGTGCGGCGTGGGAGCGCACGGAGCGCGGGGCTGGGCATCGCCGCGGGCCTGCTGCTCATCATCGCGGGCGGGCTGGCGTGGCTCATGGTGCGCGGCGGGAAGTCCACGACGACCATCACGCCCGAGGAGGTGCGGGCATCCCCGCCGCCGGACGTGCGGGAGATCACGGGCGGGGGCGTGCGCGGGCTGGGCGGCGCGGGCAAGATGTACCTGCAGGCGGTCGACCCCGCCGACCCGACGCGCGTGCAGGCGGAGATCATCGCCGACGGGTCGGACCCGCTGGGCAACCGGCGTGTCCGCATGAAGAGCCCCAGCGCGTGGGTCTACTTCGCGAACGGACGCACGCTGCTCGTCGAGGCGACGGCGGGCGAAGCAACCGTGCCCCCCGAGGGGAGCGGCGGACGCCCCGACGACGCGACGCTGACGGGTGACGTCCGCGTACGCCTGTACGAGGCGGGCGGGGCGGGGGCGCGACCGGACCCGGCATCGGCACCCGCGATCATGACCCTGGAGACCGATCGCCTGACGCTCGACGCGCAGCGCGGGGAACTCACAATCCCCGGGGCGTTCAAGGTCCGCTCCGAGCGCGTCGACATGGACGGACGCGGCGTGACGCTGCTGGTCGACGAGGGCGCGGAGCGGCTGGAGTACCTGCGCATCGACGAGACGACGCTCTGCCGCGTGCGCCCGGAGACGCGGGAGCCGGCGGGCACGCCGGCGCCTCCTCACAACGCGGGCGGTTCGAGCGTCGGAGCAGCGCGCGGCGCGTCGTCGACCGGGGCTGGTTCGCCGGCGCCCGCGAGCGCGAGCAAGCCTCCGGCGCCCGCGCGGGCGACACGCGAGACGGTGTACCACGCGCGGGCCGCGGACCGCGTGCGCGTGAGCCGGGGCGGGCAGAGCCTGGAATCCCCGCTCGCGGAGGTGTTCGTGCGGCTGGTCGATGGGGAGTTGCCGGAAGGGGCGCTGGGAGAAGCCGCCACGGCGCCACAGCAGGCATCGCCGCCGCAGGGCACGACACAGGCCTCGGGATCACAGAATACGGCGCCACAGAGCACAGGATCACAGCAGTCAAGATCGCCGAAGGCTGGCGCAGACCAAGCGGCGACGAGTGCGCCTGCGGCGGGCGGCATGTCGTCGGACACGCCCCGCGAGGTCGAGTTGGGCTGGGCGGGGGTGCTGGAGATTCGACCGGCGCGCGAGGCGCCCGCAGCGATGACCCGCCAGCACGTCCTGGCTCGCTTCACGGCGGAGGACGTCGGTCGCATCGAACTGCGCGACGCCGACAGCGGCGCGACGGCCCGCGGGGCGCTGCTCGAATATGGCGCCACGCGCCGCGAGGGCGTGCTCGCGGGCGACGCGAAGGGCGAGGCGGTCGTCGAGCGAACGGGCACGGGCGAGGCGAAGGCGCCGCGGTTCGAGATCGCCCTGGGCACGGGGCGCGTCGTCATGCCGTCGGGCGGTCGGATCTCCGGTCTGGGCGACGACGGCGCGGGCACGCGGGCGCTCTCGTGGGGCTCGGAGGGCGAGTTCACGTTCGTCGTGCGCGATGGCACGATGACGCAGGACCTGGCCGGCGTGCGCGTCGCCGGGCGGGCGCTCGCGGAGGACGCGGGCGGATCGCTGCGGGCGCAGCAGATCACCGGCGAGTTCGCCGAGGACGGCAGGACACTGCGGCGCGTGCAGGCCGTGGGCGACGCGACGGGGCGCGATAGCGCCGGCAACGGCGTGCGTGGGGACACGATCGACGCGTTCCTCGCGTCGGACGAGGGCGGGGCGGCCCGGGTGCGCAGGGTGGTGATCGACGGGCGGGCCGAGGGCGTCCGGGGCGACACGCGCCTGGGCGCTGGGCGGATCGAGGCGGACTTCGCCGAGGACGCACGCGGGCGCCCCGAGGCGGTGCGACTCGTCGCTACGGGGGGCGTGCGGTACGCCGGGCCTGATGAGACGACGGCGACCGCGCAGCGTCTGGAGGCCGACCCGCGCTCGGAACGCGCCACGCTCCTGGGCTCGGCGGTGATGACGCGGGGCGATTCGTCGATCGAGGGCGAGCGGATCGAACTGGATGGCGGGGAGCGGACACTGGAGGTTGCCGGGGCCGGGGTGCTGCGCCACGCCGACGCGCCGGGCGATGGCCCCGTGCGGACCCGGGCCGAGGTGCGCTGGGCCGACGGGCTGTTCTACGACGAGGTCGCGGGCGTCGCACGCGTCACCGGGGGCGTGCACGGCACGCTGACGCAGGGGACGGAGCGTGCGGACACGCTGCGGGCGGCGGCAGCGGTGCTGGAACTGGATCAATCCGAGGGCAACGCCGACCCGCGCGGGCGCGTGCGCCTGGTGACCCTGCTGGGCGACGACCAGCCGGCGTCGCTGGAATCCCGCCGGTATGTGGCGGGCGCGACGCCCCGCACACTGGAGCGGATGGTGTACCTGGAGGGCGGGCGGATCGTCGCCGACGAGGTGCTGGGCACGCTCGACGTGCCCGGCGCGGGCAAACTGCTCGCGGTGGACCGTCGGAGCGCGGGCGAGGCGGACGGAGCGCCACGAGTCGGCGGCCTGGCGGGGGAAGAGGCCGGGTTCATCTCGCGGCGCGGGAGCACGCTGTTCACCTGGCGCGGCGGGCTGACGCTGGATCGTCCGCGTGGGGCCGCCACGCTGCACGACGAGGTCCGCATGGCCCACCAGGGCGAGGAGGGCGAAGGGCGCACCGACCTGCGGTGCGACCGCCTGACGGCCCGGTTCCGCGAGACGGCGAGCGGCGAGGGCGAAGTGACGGGCGAACTGCTCGGGGCCGACGCGTCGGGACGCGTGGTCGTGCAGGCCAATGCCCGTCGGATGGACTGCGCGGAACTCGCGTACGACGCGGCGATGGGCGTGATCGACGCGCGATCGAGCGGCGGCGTGGTGACGCTCACGAACCCCGACGGCACGCCGGCGATGCGGGCGGGGCGCATCCGCTGGTTCCTCCGGACCGATCGCGTCGAGTTGGAGGGCGTGGCGCCCATCTCGGGCGGCGGACGCTAGCGCACGCGTGCAGGCCTGACGGATCAGGCCAGTTCCTGGCGGAAGCCCGTCGGCTCGCCCACCTTGTGGATGGTGAGGGTGTTGGTCTTGCGGGCCTGGCCCAGCGGCCTGCCCGCGAGGAGCACGACGGCGTCGCCCGGCTCGGCGAGTGCACGGGCGATGAGCCCCCGATCCATCACGCTGTTCCACTCCGACAGCGTGCCCGGGGGCGTCATGTGCAGCGGGATGACGCCCCGGTACAGAGCCATCCGCCGGCACGCACGCACGTCGCTCGAGCACGCAAGAACCGGCACGGGAAAGCGGTTCTGGCTGAGGTACCGCGCGGTGCCGGCGTTCTCCGACCAGCAGCCGACGGCGACGGCGCCCAGGTCACGCGCCACGCCGAAGGCGCCCCGGGCAAGTGCCGCCGTGCCCCGGTGGGCCGCCGCCAGGCGGCTGGGCGCGTGATGATCGGCGGGGCATTCGCGGAGCAGGCCCTCGGCGGCGGCGATGATGCGGGCCATGGTCTCGACGACCAGCGCCGGGTGCTTCCCCGTGGCGGTCTCGGCGGACAGCATGACCGCGTCGGCGCCGTCGAGCACGGCGTTGGCCACGTCGCTCGCCTCGGCCCGCGTGGGGATGGCGTTGTCGATCATCGTCTCGAGCATCTGCGTCGCGACGATGCAGGGCTTCCCGTACTCGGCGCAGACGCGGAGGATCCGCTTCTGAATGACCGGGACCTGCGCGAGGTCCATCTCGACGCCCAGGTCTCCCCGCGCGACCATGATCGCGTCGCTCGCGTCGACAATCGCGTCGAGGTCGGCCACGGCCGCGGGCATCTCGATCTTCGCGACCACGGGGATCCACGGCTTGCCGTGCCTGGCGGCTTCGTCGAGGTGCTCCTTGAGCGCGAGGACCTCGGCGGCCTTGCGGACGAATGACAGGGCAAGGTAGTCGAGGTCGTGCGCGAGCGCCCACTCGACGCAGGCCCAGTCGTGCTCGGTGACGGCGGGGACCGACAGCGTGCTCTGCGGGAGGTTGATCCCCTTGCCCGAGGTGATCCGCCCCCCCACCACCACGCGGCATCGCAGTTCGCCCTTGGTCGCGTCGTGGTCGACCGCGAGCATGCGGATCGCGCCGTCGTTGATCAGCACCTTGTGCCCGACCCGGACCTCGTCGACCAGCGCCGGGTAGGTGACGGGAAGCACCGGCTCCGGGCCGGCGTCGGTCGGACGCACGAGCGCCAACTCGACGGCGCGCGACAGGATCACGTCCTGCCCGGGGCGGACGTCGATAGACCCGCCGCCGGAGCGGGATGGTTCGCCGACGCCCTCGGGGATGCGCCCGACGCGGATCTTGGGCCCCTGCAGGTCGCCCAGGCAGGCGACGGCGACGCCGAGCGAGTCCGCGGCCTCGCGGACGGTGCGGAGGCGCCGGGCGTGGTCGTCGAACGAGCCGTGGCTGAAGTTGAAGCGGAAGACGCAGACGCCCGCGCTGATGAGGCGACGGACGACCTCGGGGGATTCGCTGGCCGGGCCGATCGTCGCGACGATGCTCGCCAGGACGGGCGGACAGGGAACTTCGCCGGTCTGGGTGGTACCCTCGTGGGGGAGGGCGGACTGTCGGTGAGAAGTAGCCATGTGCCCCACCAGTATCGGCCCGGTCCCCCGGGGTGCTGGACCCCGCGGACGGGGTGAAACCGAGGTTCAGTTGCGGGTTGCGCCGTCGCGGGCAAGGTCGATCACACGCTGATACTGATCCCGGAAGAAGCGGGTGTAGGCGATCTCGGTGCGGGTGCGACGGGTCCGATCGCGCCAGACCGCGGCGATGGCCGGGTAGTTCTCGCGGGTGAAGGGCAGGTCGCGCCCGTCCTCGACGCGCGTCGTCGGGAATGCGTAGAAAGCCTCCTCCATCGCGGCGAGCGTGGCCGGGTCGAAGGCCGGGTCCGCCCGGGCGTCGAGCAGGGCGTCCCACGCGTGGCGCATCGGGCGGGCGTTGTCGATGGCGAAGGCGCCCATCATGATCGGGATGCCCGCGCGCCAGCCGGCGGGCTTGGCGTCGCTCGCGACCACGAACGGGTTGACGCCGCGATCGACGAACGCGTCGGCGTAGGGCGGCTCGTACATGATGCGCCGGACGGGCAGGCGCCGGAGTTCGTTCTGCGTGGGGCCCAGGGGCTCGCCATCGGGACCGCGGGGGTTCTCGGAGCCGCGGGCGTCGGCGGTGGCCCGGAACTGCCAGAGCGCCTGCCCCTCGACGCTCAGGAGGAACACGACGAAGCGCCGGGCGAGATCGGGATTCGGCCCGGCCCGGAGGATCGACACGGGGTCGGCGTCGATATACGTTTCGCCCGGGGGGTCGATGTAGCCGACGCGGCTCTGCGTGGGGTCCACGCCTCGCGGGGTGACGGCTTGGGCCTGGCCACGCCCGTAGAAATCAATCGCGAGCCCCGCGGCGGATTCACCCTGGCTCACGTCGATCGGGGGCTTGGGCGCGGAGTTCGTGAACGTCCGCGAGTTCGCGCACATCTCGCGGAGGAGGCGCCAGCCGTCCTCCCAGCCCTCGCGGCTCAGGATCGCGTCGAGTGAGGTCTGCGCCGAGCCGGACTGGCGCGGATCGGCGAAGGTGAGGCGGCGCCGGAGTTCCGGGCGGGCAAGGTCGCGGAACGAGACGGGCTCGGGGACGTTGAGTTCGCGCAGGACATCGCGGTTGTAGACGATGCCGAAGCCGGAGAGCGCGGTGCCGAGCCAGAACTGCGCGGGGTCGTAGAGCAGGCCCGATCCGATGGAGTTCACGCCGAACCACTCGTCGAGGCGTTCCTGGGGGAAGCCGGCGGGGGTGGACATGGGGATCGCACGCTCAACGCCGCCGAGGAGGACGCGCGTGCCGACCTTCAGGCGTCCGTGCTCGAAGGAGCCCCCACCGAGCATGACGTCGTACGCGCACGCGCCGACGGGGGCGGTGGGGTTCGCGGGGTCGGTGAAGGAGAACACGCCGGACTTGGCGGCGGCCTGGTAGTGGGCGTCGAGGATCTTCAGGATCTCGCTCGTACCCCCGGGCGTGCGCCAATCGATACGGACGGGCGTGCCGTGCTCGCGCCGGTGCCAACGGTCGAATGCGCGGCTGAACTCGGCCTGGATCTGCGGGACGTGCGGCGTGACGACCACGAGCGTCGGCACGGCCCCCTCGCTCGTAGACCGCACCACCGCGGGGCGCATGGCGAAGGGCACGCCGAGGATCACGGCGAGGATGACGAAGATCGCGACGCGGGATACGTTCACGCGGCGAAGTGTACCGGGCGCGTTCCCCCGGCGGGGCGACGCCCGATCACGCGGGGAGCACACACGATGCGCACGGCGATCGTTACGGGGGCGGGGTCGGGGATCGGGCGGCAGATCAGCATCCGGCTGGCGGCCAAGGGGTATCGCCTGGCGCTCGTCGGGCGCCGGACGCCGATGCTCGAGGAGACGGCCCGATTGTGCCAGGGCGATGGGCACGTGGCGGTGCCGGCGGACCTGGAAGATCCAGCGGCATGCGCGAAGGCGGCGGACGAGAGCCTGCGCCGGCTGGGGCGATTGGACGCGCTGGTGAACAACGCCGGGTGGTCACCCGCGGCGACGATCTCCGAGACGACCGAGGAGATCGTGCGCCGGGTGTTCGCGATCAACGCGATGGCGCCGTGCCTGCTGATCGCGCGGGTGTGGGAGACGCTGGAACGGCTGGCGAAGGCGGAGGGGCGGGGCGGGGTGGTGGTGAACGTGTCGTCGATGGCGACGGTGGACCCGTACCCGATGCTGTACGCGTACGCCTCGGCGAAGGCGGGGGTGAACTCGCTGGCGCGGTCGGTGGCGAACCAGGGCAGGCCGCTGGGCATCCGCGGGTTCGCGGTGGCGCCGGGCGCGGTCGAGACGGACCTGCTGCGGACGATCGTTCCCGAGAGCGTGCTGCCGAGTTCGCACACGCTGCGCCCGGAACGGGTGGCGCGGGTGGTGGCGGAGTGCGTGCTGGGCGAGCGCGACGGGCAGAACGGCGAGACGATCCTGCTGCCGAGCCCGTAGACGTGCGGGCGGGGCAACGCGCGGCGGAATCTGCTAGCGTGACGCCCCTATGCGAACGGGCCCGATGGCGTTGCACTGGAAGATCATCGTGGGGCTGGTGCTGGGGATCGTGGTCGGGGCCGCGCTGAACGTGGCGTGGACCGACGCGACCTGGCAGGCCCTGGGCGTGGGCGACAGCAAGACCTACCTCGCGGGGAAGGCGTCGGAGACGAACGCCGACGCGGGCGTGCTGGCCGGGGCGGCCCGGTGGGCGGGGGACGCGACGCGCTTCGTCGGGCAGTTGTTCGTGCGTTGCCTGCGGTTCATCGCGGCGCCGATCGTGCTGTTCTCGCTCATCGCGGGGGCGGCGAGCCTGGGCGACGTGCGAAAACTCGGGCGCATCGGGGGCAAGGCTCTAGGCCTCTTCGCCGCGACGACGGTCTTGGCGACGGTGCTGGGCGTCGGCCTGACGCGCGCGGTCGAACCCGGGGGATGGGTCTCGGACGAGACCAAGGCCGAACTGCTGGCGTCGCGCGCCGACGAAGCATCGGGCCGCACAACGACGGCCCAGGCGGCCATGGGCGAGAAAAGCGCCTGGGACCGCCTGCTGGAGATCGTGCCGACCAACCCGTTCGAGGCGCTGGCCCGCGGCGAGATGCTCCAGATCGTCATGCTCGCGATCACGCTGGGCTGCTGCCTGACGCTCATCCCGATCGAGCGGTCCCGCGCGGTGATCGACGTCTGCCACGCGATCACGGAGGCGATCACGAAGTTCATCATGCTGCTGATGAAGTCGGCCCCGTACGCCGTCTTCGCGATCATCGTCCCGATCGTCGCGACCGTCGGGCTCGACGTGCTCCAGGCGCTGGCGATCTACAGCGTGGTGGTGGTCGTGGGGCTGTGCATCATGCTCTTCGGCGTCTACCCCGCGCTGCTGTACGCGTTCACCCCCGCGGGGAACAAGGTGACCTTCCGCCGGTTCTTCCGGGCGATGGCCCCGGCCCAGTTGCTCGCGTTCTCGTCGTCGAGTTCCAACGCGACGCTCCCGGTGAACATGGAGTGCTGCCGCAAGCGGCTGGGCGTGTCCGAGGAGGTCACAAGTTTCGTCCTCCCGCTGGGCGCGACGGTGAACATGAACGGGACTGCCCTGTACCTGTCCGTCGTCGCGATCTTCCTGGCGCAGTTGTACGACATCCCGCTGACGCTGGGCGAGCAGGCGGCGCTGGTGCTGACGGCGACGCTGTCGGCCGTCGGGGCCGCGGGCATCCCCGGGGCGAGCATCGCGCTCATGGTCGTCGTGCTCGAGACGGTGCACGTGCCCCCGGAGGGCATCGCGATCATCCTGGGCATGGACCGCCTGCTGGACATGTGCCGCACGGTGGTGAACGTCTCGGGCGACGCGGCGGCCGCGGCGATCGTCGCAGGGACGGAGGGGCAGTTGGGCGGAGCGCCAACCTCACCGGGCACTGCGTAGTCAGCGTCGCGCCGCGCTTATCGGGGTGGTGACTCGGTCCTGATCGGATAACACACCAGGGTGCATGTCATCCTGCTGCACACCTGTCGGCATCGTTCCAAGACGCCGGTGTATGGGTTCCTCCGCACAAACGATCTCTGATCGATCGCGGGTTTCACACCATCCACCTCGATATGCGGGCATCCAGGCTGAGTGTAGCGCCCGAGGCACTTGTTCCCGCGGGCGTGCGTGACAACCTTTGAGCGGGCTGGCATCTGCATGATGAATCAATTCCAGCGGGGTGTGAGTTTTGCCGGGGTGGCAAAGCGCGCGACACAATGATGCGGGGCCAAAGGTCGTAGCCGAGGGTGCTTTGCATTCAGCACGGCAGGCGGATGCAGATGCGTTGGCAGCGCAGCAGCGTCGGGCAGAAGATGAAGCACCGCATGCACACCGGACGCAGCCCCCCGGGCGGGAAGGGGATCGGCATGGGCAGCGGGCGGTCGATCGGGTTCGGATGCACGATGGTGTAGTCCGGCGCGAAGGCGGGATACACCGCCGCGCGAGGATCGGGCCCGACGGTCGGGTAATCGGTCGGCGTGTGCGAGACCGGGGCGAGTTGGCGCGGCAGTCGCATGATGGGGCTCCTGAGTGCATGGGGCGAGAGACAAAGGCCGCGCGGAGCGTGTCCGCGCCGCGCGGCGGCGATCAGCAGCGGCTGATGCCGCAGGAGACGGGAGGCCAGCCGAAGCGGACGCGGCAGCAGGCCTTCCAGCGCCCGGCGTTGGGAACGTTGATGCACTTGCGCCCGATGATGGGGAGCGTGAAACACCAGCGCCCGCCGCCGATCTGGACGCAGGGCGTGCAGATGGCGGCCTGGGGAAGCACGCCGTCCTGCGCGGGGGCGTAGGCGGCGGCCCCGGCGAAGGCGGGGATGAGAGCGTGCGAGACGGGGGAACTCTGGCGTGGCAGTCGCATGATGAAACTCCTGGGAGAAGGGCGCGTCGCGCCGTCCGCGCGGACGGGGCGGGCACGCCGGGTTACTCGGATGCTCCGGTGCTGTCGGCGTCGATGACGTCGCCGTTGGATTCATCGGCGAACGCGTCGTCGGCGGCGTCACCGTCGGCGGCGTCCACTTGGCCGTCATCGAGGCCGTCGTCGGGGTCGTCGTTGCTGGGGCGGACGCCGGGCGACCAGCGGCTGTGCCGGACGGGGGATGTCTGTTCGGGCATGTGCATGGGTTCACTCCGTGGGATGTGCCCGGGCGCGCCGACGGGGCGTGTCCGGGCGGGTGCTCAGCGGACTCGCCAACTCCGGACCTCGCCGACGAGCACGGGCACGACATCGCTCACGTCGACGCAGAAGCGGTGCGCTGTGCGGGCCGAGCCGAGCGTGTCCTCGGGGTTGAAGAAGATCAGTTTCACGTCCCAGCAGTCGGACCCCGGGCGGCAGACGACGCTGCGCTCGACGGCGATCTCGTCGAGTTGCAGGTCAGCCTTGGCGGTCTGCTCGAAGACGTGTTCGAGATTGAACGCGTTCGTGGCGGCGAAGTTCAGCGCACGCTCGTCGGGCGCGCGCCCGAGGTTGCGCACGCCGTGGTAGATGCGCTCGAGGAAGTCCTTGAGCCCGGTGAACTTCGCCTCGTATTCCTTCTTCTCGGCGGCGGATTCGCCGCGCTTCCCGCACACCTGCGCGACGAGTTCGCGGGTGGTCCAGTTGAACATCCCGCGGAGGTCGGGCACGACCACGGGCACGCTCATGCCGTTGGTGAGTTGGACGGTGCCGTCGAGTATCCCGGGGATGCTGACGCGCTCGGCCTTGGAATCGAGTTGCTCGCCGAGGAACTCGACGAGCCGGGCGTACGCCTCGCGGGCGTAGGGACCCTCGGGGCGGATCGCGTAGAAGGGCGTGGCGTCGAGGTTGAGGGTCCAGATCAGGGCGGAAGCGAGGTGCTCGTTGCCCTTCGTGTTGATGTGGTCGAGGACGTCGCGCGGGACGGAGGCGAACTTGCCGGCCTCCATGTCCGCGTCGAAGGCGTCCGCGCGGGCCGGCGTGCCGAAGTCCACCCCGAGTTGACCCAGGGCGTACACCAGTTCCGGCGCACCACCACCCCCGCACCCGCAGCCGCTGGGCTCGACCGCTCGCGCGGGCCGCCGGGGCTGTCGCGCCGTGACGACGGACGCGGCGCGCGGCGCGAGAGAGTTGCCGCGTGCGCGCGGCACGCCAGCGGCTTCCACCTCGCCCGCCTCATCCTGCTCTTCCTCGCCCTCGATCACGGACTGGTCGTCGGTTTCGTCGGGGGTGTCGTCGTTGGTCGGCGCGGCGCCCTTGCCGCAGGCGCAGCCGGGACGCCCCTCGCACGAGGGCTGCACACCCAGGGCGGACGGGAGAGGACGCTGGACGGGATCGCTCATGACGGGTTCTCCTGAATGGACGTGTTGAAACGCTCGGGCGGGATCGACCTCCCCGCGGAGCAGGCGGCGGCACTGGCTCGGGCCCAGGTCGCACGGACGGACGGATTCGAGAATGGCCCGACGCACTCGCGCGCCCGCGAGCGCGGAGAGCCCACCGCCCCGCGCGCGAAGGTGGCTGAACAGCAGCGCGGCGAGGGACGCGACCAGCGGCGTGGCGAAGGACGTGCCGGAGCGCGACGCCGCACGCCCGCCGGGGAGCGCGCCTTGGAGGTCGGCGCCCGGGGCGCACACGCCGTGCCCCGCGTAGAGCCGGGCGAAGTTGCTGAACGACGCGGGAAGACCGTCATGGGCGAGCGCCCCCACCGCGAGCGCGTGCGGCAGCGCCGCGGGAACGTGCGCGCAGTCGCACCCGTCGTTGCCCGCGGAACAGACCAGCAGCACCCCCCGCGCGGCACATTCGCGGACGGCGTCGCGCAGGTCCGGGTGCGCTGCGGAGGCGTCGCCCGGCTGGCCGGCGCTCAGGTTGATCACGTGCGCCCCGTGCGCGAGGGCAAGCCGGATCGCGCGAGCCAGGTCCGGTTGCGCACAGGGCGCAACGCCGCCGCCAGGCTCGTCGCGGAAGATGGGGATGATGAGCCCCGTGCAGTGCGGCGCGATCCCGCGGATCACATCGCCCCGAGTGCCTTCCTGTGATTCGATGGCGTTGTGCCTCGCGAAGATCAGGCTCGCGATGTGCGTGGCGTGCTCGGCGGACGGGCTGGATGCGGTAGCGATGGCGCCGTTCGGACGGGCGTGGTCGCGGACGACGCGCAGGCGCGAGCCGTGGAAGCACGGGTGCGCGAGGTCGGGCATGCCATCGAGCAGGGCGATGCGCACGTCGGGGTGCCCGCGGGTGTGTGTCCAGACGCGCCTGATCGCGGCCCGCCACCGCCGCAGGGCCTCGGCGCGTCTCGGCGCGGAATCGTGGAGTTGGAGAAAGACACCCCCGAGCATGGGGGGCATATCACAAGGCAGCGAATCCCACGGCAAGGGGTGTGGTGCGGACTCGCGTGCGGGCTTCGCACACCCATGGACGAGTCCGCCGGCTGAATGACACCGGATTGTGGTGTGATTGGATGCGGTTCGGCGCAAACGCCCGTACGTGGCGCGTCCTTGAGGAATGTGTAGATCGTGCGATCGTGGAGAACCGGCGCAGGGTTGGGGGCAGGTGTGGACAACCCGCGCGGATTTACGCGACGTCGCGGCGCACGCCGTTGGCGGGGGGCACACGCCCTTCGCCGGTGGCCCAGCGCTTCTTCATCGCCTGGTAGCGGACGTTGAGCAGCACGATCACGCCCACGATGGCCCCCAGCCCCAGGACGAGATTCAGCGGGTTCTCGGGGTCGAAGAAGGGCACCTTGTTCACGACCTTCGAGCCCAGGAACATCATCCCGTTCCCGATGAGCGAGCCGCAGATCAGCGCGATGAACGCGGCCTTTCGCGACAGCCCGAGCAGACGCGCGAAGATCGAGCCCGCGACACTCCCCGTCGCCGCGATCGGCATCGCGACGAACAGCGACAGCCCGAGGAACGTGAACCGGCGGATCCACGGGTGCGTGTGCAGCACAAACTCGGCGTCCTCGCGGAGCATGAGCAAGCGCGGGCCCAAGTACGGAATCCGGAAGATCAGCCCGCCGTGGAAGATCAGCAGGCACGCCACGCAGAAGTCCATCCACGTGACCATGCCGAACGCCTCGACCCGGGTGAGGCGCAGGGCGGTGCCGGCGGCGGAGGCGTCCCCCGCCGCGAGGATCGCGAACCGCCCGAGCACGAAGAACGTGAACAGCGCGTTGCCGATGAGTTTCACGACAAAGTCCGTGCCTCGCTCGGCGGCCGCGATGAGCAGGAGCATCGCCGTGCCCGCGAAGGGGCCCAGGAGCGTGAGCCACCAGATGACGGGGTAGGTGCGACGGAGGTTGTCGGAAGCGCGGATGGCCTCGACGTCGCGCGGGCTGGGAGGGACCTGGGGCCGGTGGTCGGACATCTTCATGGACGTACGTTCGCTGGCGTCCGCGGGATCAGCCCGCGGACGGTGGACGGGCGGGTCAGGGGGCGGGCGGGGTCAGGGCGCGGATGTGCACGTCGCGGAGCTGGGCCTCGGGCACGGGGCTGGGGGCGCGGGTCATCAGGTCCGCCCCGATCTGGGTCTTCGGGAAGGCGATCACGTCCCGGATGTTGTCGGTGCCCACGAAGTTCATCACCAGCCGGTCGAGCCCGAAGGCGATCCCCGCGTGCGGCGGGGCGCCGTACGAGAGCGCTTCCAGCAGGAACGAGAACTTCTCCTTCGCCTGCTCGGGCGTGAGCCCCAGGAGTTTGAACACCTTGGACTGCACCGCCCGGTCGTGGATGCGGACGCTCCCGCCGGCGATCTCCTGCCCGTTGAGCACGATGTCATACCCCGCGGACACGATCCCCTCGATCGTCACCTCGTCGTCGGGATCGGCGTCGAGGAAGGCCTGCATCTGCTCGTCCGTCGGGCTCGTGAAGGGATGGTGCATCGCCACCCACTTGCCCGTGTCCTTGTTCTTCTCGAACATCGGGAAGTCGACGACCCACAGGAAGTTCCACGGCCCGCCCTCGGCGCCGGGCGCGGGCAGCAGCCCCATGTCGCGTGCCACCTTCTGACGCAGTTCGCCGATGGCCTTGGTCGCGACGCTGTACGTGTCGGCGAGGAAGAGTACGGTGTCGCCGACTTCGCACCCCAGGAGCGCGAGGAACTCGGCCTTGCGTGGCTCGAGGAACTTGGCGATCCCGGTGTCGAGTTTGGGCTGCCCGTCCTCGCCCTTGATGACCTTCACGACCGCGACGCCCCCGGCGCCGAAGCCCTTGACGAACTCGGTGTACCCGTCGGTGACCTTGCGGGTGAGTTTGTCGGCCCCGCCGGGGACGCGCATCGCCTTCACGACGCCCTTCTTGCTGTTGAAGCGGGGGCGGTCGGCGCCCTTCTCCAGGGCGCTCTTGAAGATGCCGAACTCGACGGTGCGGGCAAAGTCGGAGACGTCGCGGATGCGCAGGTCGTAGCGCGTGTCGGGGCGGTCGATGCCGTAGTCCTCCATCGCCTCGCGGTATGACATGCGCCGCAGCGGGGGGACGTCGATCCCGGTCATCTCCTTCCACAGGCGACGGACGAAGCCCTCCATCGTCTGCATGACCTGCTCGCGCCGGACGAAGGACATCTCGAGATCGATCTGCGTGAACTCGGCCTGGCGGTCGGCACGCGGGTCCTCGTCGCGGAAGCAGCGGCAGACCTGCATGTAGCGGTCGCAGCCGGCGACCATCAGGATCTGCTTGAACAACTGCGGGCTCTGCGGCAGGGCGTAGAACGACCCCGGCACGTGGCGCGTGGGCACGAGGAACTCGCGCGCGCCCTCGGGCGTGCTCTTGTACAGGATCGGCGTCTCGACCTCCAGGAAGCCCTGCTCGTCGAAGTAGCGCCGCGTCACCTGGTACACCTTGTGCCGGGCCGCGAGCACGCGCTGCATGCTCGGACGACGCAGGTCGATGTAGCGGTGCGTGAGGCGGAGTTCCTCGTTGGGCAGTTTCGCGAGGTCATCGGGCAAGAACGGCGGGTTGTCGGTCTTGGCGAGCACCTCGAGGCTCGTCACGACGATCTCGACCTTGCCAGTCGCGAGCTTGGGGTTCTCGCCCCCCTTGCGCACGCGGACCGTGCCCTCGACCGCGATCACGTCCTCGTTGCGGAGTTTGTCCGCGGCGTCCATCATCGACTGCGCGGCGCCGTCCTCGCGGTCGAAGACCAACTGCGTGATCCCGTAGCGGTCACGCAGGTCGATGAAGACCAGGTTCCCGTGGTCGCGATAGGAGTTGACCCAGCCGTTCAGGCGGACGGTGGCGGCGACGTCGGACTCGCGGAGTTGCCCGCAGGTGTGCGTTCGGACGAGCATGAGGGTCCCTTATCCCGGGTGGGGCCGACTATAGGGAGAAGGAGCCGGGGCGCGCGGTCGGTTGGCGTCGATTTCGACCGGCTCAGGCCGCCCGGCGCGTCGCCGCCCCCGCCAGCATCGCCCCGATCGCCGCGTCGAGCAGTTCCGTCCACGCCCGCCGGGTCCGGTCGGTCCAGACGTCGCCCGCCAGGTCGCCCATCGCCCGTAGCAGTTCATCCCGCACCGCCCGGTAGTGGTTCGGTCGGGCCCCCGCGGCGTTGGCCTGGGCCCCCAGCCGAGCCAGGGGGTCGGTCAGCCGCCCGAACTGGTCGGCATGGGTCACGACCTGACGCAGCGTCGCGTACCACCGCACGTGGTACGTGCTCGTGTCGCGCGGCAGGAGCGCCCGGACCTCGGGGTGGTTGTCGCCCAGACTGCGGACGGCCATCGCAATGAGCGCCGGGCCGCAGGTGTCGAAATCGTCCATGCTCTCGCGAACGAGGCGCCAATCGGCACGGTCCATGGCGTGGTCTCCCATCTCGGCCCGCGGGAAATCGGCCCCACGGGGCGGGGGGATCAGCCGAGCCGATCACCCCCGCCCGCACGCCAGGGCCGTTTGGGGGGGTGGGGCGGGAGGTGCGTGTCACGCGGCGGGGGTGAGGTCGAATAATCCTGGCATGACGCACCCCCGGCCCGGTCGGACACTGCCCGCCGCCCTCCTGTGCTGTGTGCTGGGGGCCTGCGGCACGCCCGGCGCCAGGACCACCGTGGCCCCCACACCCGCCCGCCCGGTGTCCGGGGAGTACGTGGTGACGGCGTATTCCACCGTGGTCGGGCCTATCCGCTTCCGCATGGACGCCGAACCGAGCGAGACCGGCTTCCGGGCGAACACGCCCACCGGCGTCGCCTGGTCGCGCGTCGGCGGGCTGCAAGGCCTCCTCGGGCCCATGCTCGCCCCGTTCCTCTTCCCCCGGGGGATGATCGTGACGTGGGAGTCCGCTCTGCCCGAGGGCGACACGCCCGGCGAGGGCACCATCGGCGTCGGCACGCTCGACTCCATGCGCATCCCAACGCGGATGACCAGCGCCGACGAGCCGGTGGAACTGCGCCTGCGCGATGGGCGGGTCATCGCGCTGCTCGACCTGCGCCGGTCGGAAGGCGACTGGACCCCGCCGGACTACCCCGCGCTCGCCGCGGCGACGCGCGACGCCATGGACGAACTGCTCTACGACCCCGCCCTCGCGCGGAGCGCCTCGGTGCGTCGCTACTTCCGCGACGTCGACCGCGCCGCCGAGGCCGCCCGCGACGACGTGGAGTTCTACTTCGGGCTGTTCTTCGCCGCCCGCACGCACCTGCGGTTCACCGCCCCCCTGCTCTACCCGCGCGACGACGACGGCGCGTCGCGCGCCATGTTCGAAGGCCGCCCCGCCCAGCCACTGCCCTATTCCATCACCCGCGACGCCGAGAGCGGCGTGACCACGCTCCGCTTCGAGGCGTTCATCGGCGACGAAGTGGTAGACCGCGCCTTCGCCGAGGCGCTGTCGCCCACACCGCGCGGGCTGGTCCTCGACCTGCGCAGTTGCGTGGGCATCGACCTCTCGCACCTGCGGGCGGCGTCGTGGGTCATCGGCGAGCCGATCGAAGCGGGCGCGTTCATCGGCGGCGCGTCGCGCGCGACGGCCCTGGGCGGGGCCTACGCCGACCTGCCCATGATCGACCTCCCGCCGGATGGGTCAAGCGCCGCGGTGCAGGCTCGACTCGATGAGTTGGGCGCCGCGCGCGTGCGCGTGCTGCCGCGACAGAACGCCTACCGCGGGCCCGTGGCGCTGACGGCCTCGGGACGCACGAGTTCCACCGGCGAGGCGCTCGTCGCGGCCCTGGGGCATGCTCGGGCGGCGATCGTCGTGGGCGAGCGCACGTCCGGCAAGCCGCTGCTCGCACGCGAGAAGGACCTCGGGCAGGGCTGGTCGCTCCGCGTCGCGGGGTACGACTTCCTGCCACCCGACGGCGAATCCATCACCGGGCGCGGGCATGAGCCCGACGTGCGGACCTCGCGCGGTGCCGCCCCGACCGAGGCAATCAAACTCCTCCGGGCACGCGCGGAGTAGCCTCGGCCGCCCCCGTCACACCATCCGCACCCTACAGCAGGAACGCCCGCACCAGCGCGTCGAGGATCCCCACGAGGGCGGCCCCCGCGATGATCCCCGCGCAGATCGGCTCGTGCGTGCTCACCCACAGGCGGTTGCCCATCGATTCCGGCTTCGCGTGGTACATCCGGTGCGTCGCCCAGAAGAACAGCGCCCCGCAGAACATCGCCAGCGACGACTCGAACGGCACCACCACCCCCAGCCCGATCGCCAGCGGATTGATCGGGAACCGCCCCTTGCTGAGCGTGCGGATGATCTCGAACACCAGGCCCAAGACGCCCGCGATGACCATCGACAGGATGATGGACGGCGTCAGCAGCGTGCCCGTCCCCTCGCCGAAGATGCTCGTCACGAGGTCCGACACGCCCTTCCACTGCACCGCCGAGGGGAACGAGAACGTCTCGGTGACCATCATCTCCTGCACGTTGTCGCCGGGCTGATACTTCGGCAGGAACAGCGCGTAGAAGAGGGGCGTGGACGCGATGGCCCCCGCCACGACGCCGATGCAGTGCCCGATCGCCTGCTGGCGGGGCTTGGCCCCGAGCATGTACCCCGGCTTGATGTCCATCAGCAGGTTGCTCGCGTTGCTCGCGACCTCGACGCACATGACGCCGGTCATCAGGTTCGTCGGCGCGTGCTTGGGGTCGGCGGCGCCGAAGATGAACTGCGGGATCTTCGACAGCGAGCCCGTGGGCGTGATGCCCGTCATCGCCGTGCTCGACGCCGCGATGAGTGTCAGCACGATGATCATGGGGATGGCCAGCGCGCCGAACCACCACGACACGCCGAACCAGTCGTGCGCCATCCACACGCCGATCGCGCCGACGATCGGGATGCCGAACCACGACACCTTCAGCGGCAGTTCGATGTGCGCCAGCACGTCGCTCGACTTCTTCGCCCGCCCGGTGAGCCCCTTGAAGGCCTCGATGAAGACCTGGGGCTTGGCGAACAGCGCCACCATGCTCGCCACCACCATCATCGTGATGCCCCACCACAGGGCCCAGGTGTTCAGGATGTGCGCCCGCCCGAAGAGCGCGTCGCCGGCCTCGACCGAGCCCGCGCGCGGCTGGATCTCGCCGATCGAGATCATCCAGGGCACGATGATCACGAAGTTCACCACCGCGCCGATCAGCATGCTCGACGCCGCCCGAATGCCCATCAGCCCGCCCGCCCCCACCATCGCCAGGTCCAGCGCGGGGTTGATGCCGATCTGCTTGAGCGTCACGTTCGCCAGGCGCGGCTCGTTGCCCTGCTTGGCCATCCACGCGTACACCGGGTCGAGGTTGTGCGGCAGCACCAGAACCCGCTCCAGACCCATCCACTTCTTCTGGATGAGCAGCATCAGGTTCTCGCCCGAGATGAACGAGATGCCCCCGGCCAGCGCCGCCGCCACGCCCAGCGCCTTGGCCTTGAACAGGCCCACCGCCGCCGCGGAGGTGTACAGCGTGTCGAGCACCACGCCGCACGCACGCCCCTCGGGGAACGGCTGCTGCTCGTCGTTCACGAACCGTCGCTTCATGGGGAACGCGACCAGCACCCCCAGCAGCGACAGCACGATGTTGAACAGCATCATCTGCCACCACGGGATCAGTTCGTTCTGCACCCACATGTACGCCGCCATCCCCGAGATCAGCGGGCCCGTCATGTACCCCGCGGCGGTCGCGATGGACTGCGAGCAGTTGTTCTCGAGGATCGTGAACTCCAGCGGGCGCTTCTTCGGGATGATGATGAACGCCGCCAGCACCGCCGCGAGCACGCCCCCCGCCACGCCCGCGATGGTGTAGACGGCTGAGGACGAATCCTGACCGAGTTTCCCGCCCAGGAACCCCGCGAGCAGGTAGCCCGCGAGCCCGAGGAACGGCGCGAGCGTGACGCCCACGATCACACGAGCGACAAGCCCCCCGATCGCCTGGAGCCGCCCGATCACGAAGAAGATGGCGAACGCCAGGATGACGCTCGTCAGCCCGACGCCGAGCGTCCAGCCCGTCTTGGCGCCGATGTACAGGTTCGTCGCCGAGAGCACCCCGCCCAGGCAGAAGCCCGTGACGCCCGAGCGGAGCGTGAGTTGGGGCATGTCGCCCCGCCACACGGTCGCGAGCCACCACGAGTCCTTCTGCTCACGCGACCACGTGCGAACCTGTTCCTCGGTCAGTTGCGGGATGGCCATGCGCGTTCCTTCGGCGCACCGGAACGCGAACGCCCCGGCACGGGGACGCGGAGTCTACCGACTTCGGGCTGATGCGCCGAGGGGGAGCCCCCGACCGCCGGCTCACACCTCGACCAGCATGGCCACGGCGTTGCCCCCGCCCAGGCACAGGGCCGCCACGCCCCGCTTCCCGCCCGTCCGGTGCAACTGGTGGATCAGGGTCGTCAGCACGCGGGCGCCCGAGCAGCCGATGGGGTGCCCCAGGGCCACGGCCCCGCCGCACACGTTCACCTTCTCCTCGGGGATCCCGCCTTCCTTCATGTTCTGCAGAACCTGGGCCGCGAACGCCTCGTTCAGTTCGAACAGGTCCACGTCCTTCACCGTCAGCCCGGCCTTGGCGAGCAACGCCGGCACCGCGACGGCGGGGGCCCGGAAGATCTCCTTGGGCGCCACGCCCGACGTGTGGTACGCGACAATCTTCGCGATGGGCTTGATGCCCAGGGCCTCGGCCTTGGCCATGCTCGCGACCGTGAGGGCAGCCCCGCCGTCGGAGATCTGGCTGGCATTCCCCGCCGTCACCGTTCCTTCCTTGGGATCAAAGACCGGGCGGAGTTTCGCGAGCGCGTCGGCGGTGCTCTCGGCCCGGATGCCCTCGTCCGCCGCGACGCCCGGCGACTTCTTGTCCAGGCACTGCTCGCCCGTGAGGGCGACGAGTTCGTTCTTGAAGTAGCCGGCCTTGGTCGCCTCGCTCGCACGCTGGTGGCTCCGGGCGCTCCAGCGGTCCTGCTCTGTCCGCGAAATCCCGTACGTCTTGGCGGTGTGGTCCGCGGCGTTGCCCATCGCCCAGCACTCGAACGCGCAGCGCAGCCCGTCGTACTGCATGTGGTCCTCGAACGTCGTGGGCCCGAACTTCGGCGCCCCCGCGCCGTCGCGGATACGCGCGAAGTACGGCGCCTGCGTCATGCTCTCGAACCCGCCCGCGATCACCAGCGACGCATCGCCCGCCCGGATAGCCTGGGCAGCCTGCATCACCGCCTGCAGCCCCGACCCGCACACCTTGTTGATCGTCACGCACGACTGCGTCTCGGGCAGACCGGCCTTCAGGGCCGCCTGGCGCGCGGGGTTCTGCCCCAGCCCGGCCTGCAGCACGCAGCCCATCACCACCTCGTCCACGCGACCCGCGGTCGCCTCGCCCTTCAGCGACGCGTGCTCCGCCAGCATCGCGCCGATCGCGTACGACCCGAGCACAGGGGAGGGAACGCGGCTCAGCCCGCCGAAGAACCGCCCGATCGGGGTCCGCTTCGCCGCGAGGATCACGGGGATGGTCATGGTCGATGGCTCCTGAAAAATCCAGTGTAGGTCGCGGGGCTCACGTTCGCCCCCGTCCGTCGTCCGTGCCGGCACGAAACCGCCGCCCGTGACTGCCGAACAATCCGCCATGGATGTCCGCGCCGACGCCCCGCCCGCCCCGGCGACTCCCCTCCTGAACGCCGGAGAGCGCCGCTACCGGCTCGTCGAGTTCATCGCCCTCTTCGGCGTCATGCCCGGCATCTTCGCCGTGGGCAACGTCAAGGCCCTGTTCGTCCTCCTCATGTCCGCGATGGGCGTCTGCCTGGGCCTGCTCCTGCTCGACCGCACCTTCGACCGGCGCCAACTCTGGAACGCGATGGCCCTGGGCCCGGCCCTCCCCCGCATCCTCGCGCTGTGGGGCGTCGGCGTCGTCGTGCTGGGCGGCATGGTCCTGCTGCTGGAGCCGGGGTGGTTTCTCGCCTTCCCGCGCGAGCGTCCGTGGCTCTGGCTCGCCGTGATGCTGCTCTACCCGGTCCTCTCGGTCTACCCGCAGAACGTCGTCTACCGGACCTTCATCATGCACCGCTACCGCGCGGTCTTCCCGAGCGACACGGCCATCCTCTGGGCCAGCGCCCTCGCGTTCTCCTGGGGGCACGTCATCTTCCGCAACCCCGTCGCCCTCGCGCTCACGCTCGCCGGCGGGCTGATCTTCGCCCACACCTACCAGCGGACGCGCTCGACCCTGGCCGTCAGCATCGAGCACGCGCTGTACGGGTGCGCCGTCTTCACCGTGGGGCTCGGGCGAGCCCTCTACCTCGGCGTGAACTGAGCCCGCGTCCGCCCGCCGTGAAGACCCCCGGGGCCCGCGCTACCCTCTCGCCTCTCTTCAGGAGGCGTCATGTCGCAGACCACCGTCACGCTCCCCGCGGATACCAACCAGGCCCTGGGGCTCGCCCGCTTCGCCATCGATTTCATGTCCGCCGATCCCGAGATCGCGGGCGATCCGTCCCCCGCCGTGCTCGCACGCACGACCCAGTTCTTCACCGACGCGTGCCTCTGCGGCGTGTCCGCCATCGCCCTGGGCACCAACGCCCCGGTCCTCCTGCGTGACGAGGCGCACCTCTACCCCGCGGGCGTCTCGGGCGTGGGCTCCCTCGCCGGCGTGCGCTGGGCACGCGGGTGCGTCCGCGCGGGCGTGCCGACGTTCGGCTCCGCGACGGACGTGCAGGTCGAGAAGGCCATCGCCGCCAACTGCGCCGCCGTCCGCGAGTGGGACAGCAACGGCACGAACTTCGGCTACAACCCCGCGCGCGGGCACACCGCCGGCGAGTTCGGGCACAACGACTTCTACAGCGTCGCCCTCGCCGCCGCCCAGTTGCGGGGCAAGGACGGGGCCTACGCCCTCCGGGGCATGGTCCTGCTCGACGAGATCCGCGGGCGCCTGGCCGAGGTCTTCTCGCTCAAGTCGTACAAGATCGACCACGTGCTGCACGGGGCCATCGCCTCCGCCGCCACCTTCGGCGCGATGCTGGGCGCCACCGAGGACCAGATCGAGAGCGCCATCGGCATGGTCGTGGCCCACCACGTCCCCTTCCGCGCCATCCGCGCGGGCAAGCAACTTTCCGACAGCAAGGGCGCCAGCGCCGCCATCAGCACCGAGGCGGCGATCGTCGCCGTGCGTCGCTCCATGCTCGGCTTCCTGGGCCCGCGCGACATCTTCCGCAACCCCGAGGCGGTCTTCCGCCTCTTCGAAGGTCCGGGCCAGTTGTTCCGCAAGGTCGAGTCGGCCGGCACGGGCATCCCGAAGCACCGCGAGGGCAACGCGTACGCCTCGCCGTTCGACCTGCACCTCAGCCGCGCGGGCGACGACTTCGCCGTCATGGGCATGCACTTCAAACTCGGGCTCTACGAGCACCAGTCCGCCGGCGCGCTCCAGGGGCTCATCAACCTCCTCGCGCGTCACCCCCACCTCCTCGACGACCAGACGGGCGACTGCATCCGCTCGATCCTCGTCCGCGCGTACGAGCCGGCCTTCGGCATCATCGGCGACCCGGCCAAGCGCGACCCCAAGACCCGCCAGTCCGCCGATCACTCCATGCTCTACCTCGTCTGCACCATGCTCCGCAAGGCCCTCGAACTCCGCACCGCACGCAAGAACTTCACCCCCTCGTGGAAGGACCTCATGCTCCTCCCCCACGACTTCGGGCCCCAGGCCCTCCGCGACCCCCTCACCCGCGAACTCATGGGCAAGATGTCCTTCGAGCACGGCGGGGCCGACTACGACGCCAAGTACCCCGACGGCATCCCCACCTCCATGGTCATCACCGACGAAAGCGGCGAAGCCTTCGACTCGGGCCTGGTCATGTACCCCGGCGGGCACGCCCGCAACCACCTGGGCCCCGACGCCATCGACCTCGACGACGTCCTCGACCACAAGTTCGAACGCCTCGCCTCCCTCGCCTCCGACGAGCCCAAGTCCCTGATCCGCCGCTTCGCCTCGATCGGCCAGACCAAACCCAAGGCCCTCGCGGGCATCATGGACTTCCCGCTCACCCCCGGCGCGAAGTTCGACTAACACACCCGGCTCGCACGCCCTGCCCCCGAAGGCGGGGGGCTATCGTTCCGCCCGATGGCGATGCGACGCGTGCTGGCGATGGTCGTCGGGGTCCTCTGCGCCGCGTGCTGCGCGGCGCTCCTCTCCGGCTGCCGTTCCCACTACGCCCGCCTCGTCGACGAAGACTCCATCGCCTCGCTCGCCGCCCTCAAGCACGAACTCGACCGCGTCCCCCATCGCGTCGTCCGCGTGCCCACCAGCGGCGTCAGCGGCACGCCCATCCGCGTCGCGCTCCACGAGATCGGACCCGGCGACCGCCCCACCCTCGTCGTCGCGCTCCACGGCGTATTCGCCGATTCCGGCGCCTGGCGCTTTGTCGCCGGCGACTTCGCCCGCGATCACGACCTCCTCCTCGTCGACCTGCCCGGCGCGGGCGAGAGCGACCAGCCCAACCCCGCCACCGCCCCCGAGTCCACCTACTCCCTCTCCGACACCACCCGGCGCGTCCTCGAAGCCCTCCAGATCCACCTGCGCGCCAGGGCCGGGCCGCCGCCCCGCGTCGTCCTCCTCGGGCACTCCTACGGCGGGGCCCTGGCCATCCGCATGTACGCCGACAAGGTCCTCCGGCGTGACTTCGCGGACGTCCTGGAACAGGTCGACGCGCTCGCGCTCGTCGCCCCGCTCGACGTCGCCGTCGAGAAGGTCCACCCCCTCCTCATCGAGTTGTCGCGCGTCTCGGGCGTCGAGGTCTGGAGCGCCCGGCGCCTGGGCCTGCTCCGCGAGCGCGTCGCCGAGGGCATGCTCGAGAGTTCCTTCCACCCCCACCGCGCTCTCCGCCAGGAGGCCGACGCCAAGATCCGCGTCCTCTCCAGCGACCGCTCCCGGCGCGCCATGCAGGCCATGCTCGTCCGCGCCATTCCCTCGATCGGCTATCGCCCCGACTGGGAACGCATCGACCCGATCGTCGCCGCGTACAAGCACGTCCGCCCCCCCACCCTCATCATCTGGGGCGTCCACGACGAGGTCCTCCCCGTCTCCATGGGGTACAAACTCGCCGCCCAGTTGCCCGCGGCCCGACTCGTCACCGTCGCCGGCGCACGCCACTCCATCCCCGTCGAGCAGCCCGAACTCGTCAGCACCCTCATCCGCGAGTTCCTCTCGGGCGTGCCCGTCGGACGCGTGATCCCCGCGCCGGTCGAGGTCGAGATGCCATGAGCGACGCCCCGTCGCACCCGACGCTCGACGACGCGCTCCGCCCGCTCGCGATGCGCCTCCGCGCCGCCAGACGCGTCGTCGCCCTCACCGGCGCGGGCGTTTCCGCCGAATCGGGCCTCCGCACCTTCCGCGGCGGGGACGACACCCTGCTGCCCCCCGACATGCGCGCCCTCTGGGCCGAGTTCGACCCCACCACCCTCGCCACGCCCGAGGCCTTCGAAGCCGACCCCGAGCGCGTCTCGCGCTGGTACGACTGGCGCCGTCTGGGATGCCTCGCCGCCGAGCCCAACCCCGGGCACCTCGCCCTCGCACGCCTCGAACGCGAACTCGCCACGCGCGGCGGCACCTGCACCATCCTCACGCAGAACGTCGACCGCCTCCACCAGCGCGCGGGCAGCGTCGACGTCGTCGAACTCCACGGCACCATCCTCGTCTGGCGCTGCACCCGCACCGGGCAACGCGTGACCCCCGAGCCCACGCCCATGCCCGCCTTCCCCGCGCCCTCGCCGTTCGCCCCCGGGGCGCTCCTCCGCCCGGACGTCGTCTGGTTCGGCGAGATGCTCCCCGAGGACGCGCTCGCCCGTGCCGCGGAAGTCAGCACCGAGTGCGATGTCTTCCTCTCGCTGGGCACCAGCGCGATGGTCTACCCGGCGGCGGGGTTCGTGCGCCTCGCCGCCTCGCACGGCGCCTTCACCGGCGAGATCAACCTCGACGCCACGCCCGCGTCAGGGGGCGTGGACGTCTCCGTCCGCGCCAAGACCGGCCAGGCCATGCCGCGACTCGTCGAACTCGCCTTCGGCGCGGGCTGACTTGACGCCGCGTGGCCCTCGCTCGCCCTGCACTCGCGCCTCACGGCCTCGCCGGCCACTCCCAGGGCGTGCCGGGCGTGTAGTCGATCAGCCCGTACAGGTCCTTGCGAGTCTGCATGTCCGCGAGCAGCCCCTGCGCCGAGCCGTCGCGGCGGAGCGTCTCCAGCGCCCGCGTCACGGCGCCCATCGCCACGCGCAGCAGCGTGACGGGGTAGATCACGATCGCGTACCCCATCGCCGCGAACTCCGCGAGCGGAATGATCGGCGTCTTGCCGAACTCCGTCATGTTCGCGAGCAGGTAGGGCCCCTCGCGCCCGCCGGGCGTGCGCACCCGGCGCAGCGCCTCGGCGAACCGCGCGAACTCCTTCGCATCGCCCAGCCCCTCGGGGAAGATCATGTCCGCGCCGGCCAGCGTGTACGCCGTCGCGCGATCCACCGCCGCGTCGAACCCGTCCACGCCCCGCGCGTCGGTCCGCGCGCACACGACGATCCGCGTCCCCGACTCGTCGCGGGCCTTGCACGCCCACTGCACCTTCTCGATCATGTGCTCGGTGGGGATCAGTTCCTTCCCGTCCAGGTGCCCGCAGCGCTTGGGAAACTTCTGGTCCTCCAGGTGCAGCCCCGCCGCCCCGGCCCGCGCGTATTCCAGCACCGTCCGGCGCACCATCTCCGCCTCGCCGAAGCCCGTGTCCGCGTCGGCCATCACGGGCAATCCGCTCGCGTCCGCCGCTTCCCGGATCACCCGGCAGAAGTGCTCCAGCGTCAGCAGTCCGACGTCCGGCACGCCCGCCGACACGCTCGTCGCCGCGCCCGAGATGTAGCAGGCGTCGAACCCCGCCCGCGCGATGGCCCGGGCGGCCAGAGCATTGAACGCCCCCGGCGCCGCCACGCACCCCGCGTCCATCAGGGTCCGCAACCGCGAGCCGGGTGTCGAATCAGCATGCGTCATGCCCGATCGTACCGCGTCGAGAGTTATACCACCGTGCCTCCCGGCCCTGCGGTCCCCGCCTGGTGAGGGGGTCTGCAAGGGGGTGTACGGGGCTCGGACAGCCCCGGTACCACGCGGAGAGCGTGCGCAGTCGTGAAGATCCCGAAAGCGGTTCCTATGCTCTCTTCCCCCACCACGGGACGAAAGGGAGCACCATGTCGACCGCCGCCGCCGAAGCGTTTGCGAAGGGCCTCGAAGGGATCATCGCCGGGGAGACCGCCGTCTGCTCGATCGAGCAGGGCGGGCTGTGGTACCGCGGCTACGAGATCCACGACCTCGCGAAGAACGCCACCTTCGAGCAGGTCGCGTACCTGCTCCTCGAAGGGCGCAAGCCCAGCGACGGCGAACTCGCCTGCTTCACCGCCGAGATCGTCTCCGAGCGTCCGCTGCACCCCGCGGTCACGACATTCATCGAGTCCGTCGGGGGCTACCTCGCCAGCGGGCGGGCCGTGCCGATGGACGTCCTGCGCTCCGCCGTGAGCATCCTGGGGCACACCGACCCCGACGCCCAGGACAACTCCCGCGCCGCAAACCTGCGCAAGGCCAAGCGACTGCTCGCGAAGATCCCCACGATCATCGGGCACATGCAGAACGTGATCGACGGGCGCGCGATCATCGGGCGCGAACTCGGGGGCGACCCAACCCTCGGGCACGCCGCGAACCTGCTGTACCTCATGACCGGGCGCCGCCCGAACCCCGAGTACGCCCGCGTCGTCGACGTCTCGCTGATCCTCTACGCCGAGCACGACTTCAACGCCAGCACCTTCACCTCGCGCGTCATCGCCGGCACGCTCAGCGACATGCACGGCGCCGTCACCGGCGCCATCGCCGCCCTCAAGGGCCCGCTCCACGGCGGGGCCAACGAGGCCGCCATGGAAATGCTCAAGGAGATCATGCACGACGTCGGCGAAGCCGGCATCGGCACCGACAAGGTCGACCAGTGGATGCAGAAGGCCTTCGACACCAAGCGCAAACTCATGGGCTTCGGGCACCGCGTCTACAAGAACGGCGACCACCGCGCGCCCATCCTCCACGGGCTCGGCCGCACCATCGCCGAGAAGGACACCCGCAACCCCGGCGGGCACGCCGCCCTCCACTGGTTCCGCCTGGGCGAGCAGGTCCAGAAGATCATGCTCGAGAAGAAGAACATCCACCCCAACGTCGACTTCCCCTGCGGGCTCACGTACTTCACCATGGGCATCCCCGTCCCGCAGTACACGCCCATCTTCGTCGCCAGCCGCATCACCGGCTGGGCCGCCCACGTCATCGAGCAGCACGCGAACAACCGGCTCATCCGCCCGCTCAGCAAGTACACCGGCGAAGCCCCGCGGAAGTGGAACGCCTGAGCACGCACGCAGCACGACGCCGGACCTGAGGCTGGACGCCGGGCCTGAGGCTTGGCGAAGGTCCGGGGCGCAAACCTCGCGCGCCCACTTCCTCGCGAACCCGCCTCACCGCTCCCCCGCGCCCTCCGCCCGCAGCAGCACGCGCTTCACGACCTCACGCACCCCCAGCGCCCGCACGAGCGCGTCCGCCTTGTCCGCCAGGCGATACCGCAGGTTCTCGCGGATGATCGTCGCCGCCGCCTGCGCCGGGTCTGCCTGCCCCCCCGCGTCGCCCCGCATCCCCAGCACGATCCGCGCCGTCCGGCTCGGATCGGGCGACAGGTGCATGTGGCGTTCCAGCATCCGCGCCCGCAGAACAGCGTCCGCGCGCGCCGTCAGCGTCCGCAGCATCGAGTCCGCGCGCATCCGGTTCAGGATCAGCGGCTCGGGAATGATCGCCGCCTCCCATCCCTTCCCCGCCAGCCGGCAATACAGGTCCCAATCCTCGTACGCCGTCAGCGTCTCGTCGTACCCGCCCGCGTCCTCAAACGCCGCCCGTCGCAGCATCGCGATCGCCGACGACGCGACATTCGCCGTGGGCAGCGCCTCGCGCAGGAAGCCCACGGGCACGTACGTCACCTCGGGGCGCTCGGGCGCGTCGCGGAAGCACGCCATGTGCGACGACACGAGCCCCAGCCGTTCCCGCCCCCCCGCCGCCAGCAGGCAGCGCTCGACGAACGTCGGCGCCAGCAGGTCGTCGGCGTCGAGCGGCAGCACCCAGTCGCTCCGCGTCGCGCGGATCGCCGCGTTCCGTGCCGCGGGCAGCCCCCGGTTCGCCTGGCGGATCACCCGCAAGCCCCGTGCCTCGGCCTCGCGCAGCACCTCGATCGTCCGCGGGTCGGTCGAGCCGTCGTCGAGGATCACGACCTCGTCGGGCGTGCGCGTCTGCGCCTCCACGCTCGCCAGCGTCGCCGGGAGCGTCGCGCCGAGGTTGTACACGGGGATGACCACCGCGACCGAGCCCGGGTCGGGCGTGCGATCCACGCGCGGCGCCGCCCGCGCCAACGCCGCGGCGTACGCCTCGCCCGCGCGGCGCATGTCGCACACCTCCGCCACGCGCACCCGCGCCGCCTCCCCCAGCCTTGCCCGCAGCGCCCCGTCCGCGAGCGCCGCCCGCAAGTTCGCCGCCAGATCCTCCGCGTCGCCCGCGCGTGCCAGCAGCCCCGACCGCCCGTGCTCGATGATCTCCCGCATCCCCCCGCCGTCGGTCGTCACGACGCACGCGCCCAGCGCCATCGCCTCCAGGCACGCGTTGGGGTAGTTGTCCCACAGCGACGGGAAGCAGCACACCGCCGCGTTCCGCACGAGTTCCGCGATCACCGCGCGCGGCTGGTTCTCCACAAGCACCACGCGCGCCCCGGCGTGTGGTCCCGCCAGCCGACGCAGGTGCTCGCGCATCGACGTGCCGCCCGGCCCGCAGTCCGTATCCACCCCGACGATCCGCAGGCGCAGGTCCACGCCCTCATCGAGCAACGCCCGCGCCGCCCGCACCAGCACGTCCGGCCCCTTCCTCGCCTCCAGCCGCCCGTAGAACAGCACCTCGGGCGGGCCGTCGTCCGCGTGCCGCGCCTGCACCTCCGCCCGCGCGATCGGATACGGCGCGATCACCAGTCGCGCCTCGTCGAGCGCGTCCTCGAAGCCCCGCGTCGCGCGCAGTTCCTCGACGATCGCCCGCGAGGGCGCGATCAGCACGTCCGCCCCGCGCACGCCCTGCTCTTCCAGGTGCATGATCATCGAGAACTCGAGCGGATGCTCGTGCTGCCCGTTGATCCGGCGCAGCAGCGCGATCGGGCTGTGCAGGATCACCCCGATCGTCGCCCCGACGTAGTCCCCCACCGTCCGGCGCGCCGCCACGACCATCGACGCGTCGCCGTAGAAATCATTGAACGCAATGGCGTCAAAGCGGTGCGCCGCGTGCAGCGCCCGCAGCCGCCGGTGCACGACGATCGGACGCCGGGTGCACTCGCCGGGGTGCTGCGCCAGCGCCGCCCCGAACTCCTCGCGCGTCAGCACGTGCGCCCGCACCCCGGGGAACTCGCGCTCGAACCCCGCCCGCAGCCCGGGCAGGTCGTCCACCAGCAGGTGCACCTCGTGCCCGAGGTCGCGCAGCGACCGCGCGATCAGTGCGGCACACGTCCCCACGCCCCAGCCGTGGAACGGCGCCAGTTCGCTCGACACCAGGCACACGCGCATGCAGGTCGATGGTAGCGGCGACGCACGCCCAGCCCTCGCTCACGTCACGCCGACCGGGCGGAACAGGTCCGCGTACACCCGCTCCAGTTCCAGCACGTGCGTCGCCATGTCCTTGGGCGGGCGCACACCCGCGCGCAGCCGGTCCACCAGCCCGTCCTCGCGCACCAGCCGCGCCAGGGCCCCCGCGAGCGCGGGCGGGTCGTTCCCACGCACCAGCAGCCCGTCGACGCCGTCCCGCACCATCTCGGGCACGCCCCCCACCGCCGCCCCGACCACCGCCAGCCCGCACGCCTGGAACTCCAGCACCGTCTGGGGACCGTTGTCCCACCACACGCTGGGCACCACGCCCACCTCGCGCCCGCGCAGCAGTTCGGGGATCTCCTCGTACCGGTACCCCTGCTCGATCGCCAGCCCGCCCAGCCTCGGACGCAGACGCCCCAGCGCAGGCTTGATCGGCTCGACGTCCTTCGCCGACACGAACAGGTCCAGCCCCCGCAGCACGTCGACCTCGCACAGTTCCAGCGCCTCCACCAGGCAGTGCAGGCCCTTGAAGAAGTTGTGATACCCGAGGAACGCGAGCCGCACCGGCCCGGGCGCGCGTGGGCCGCCCGACGCCTTCACCCCGGCCTCCGCCGCCAGGTCCGTCATCCGCGTGCCGATCGGCAGCGTCCGCAGCACACGCCTCACCACGCCCAGCGCCTCGAACTTCGCCCGCACGAACTCCGACACCGCCAGCACCGCGTCGCACGCGCTGAGCGCGTCCAGCATCGCCCGCCGGCGCGCCCCGTACGCGTGCTGCCCCGCGGGGTCCCACGGATCGGGCGTCGGGTCGTTCTCCAGCGGCACGCGCTCCTCCGCCGGACGCGCCCGCCCCTCCGCCGGCGCCACTGCCGACGCCCGCACCGGGCGCGGCGCCAGGTCCGCCAGCACCGCCGTCGGCGCGCCGGGCAGCGGCGCCGCGGGCGCCGGCGCCGTCGGCGCGAACAGCCCGCGCAGCCCGCGAGGACCTGGCTCGACCACCGGCACGACGCGCGCGTGCCGATCACGCACCCCCGCGCGGATCAGCCGCTCCTCGCCGGGGTCGCACGCGCCCGCCGCCCCGATGCACTCCACGCACGCGTGCCCGCCCCGGAACGACCGGCACGGGACACGCTCCCGCTGCATCAGGTACACCTGCGGGCACACCGTGTGGTAGTTGTGCAGCGAGAACAGCACCTTCCCGCCCGGGTTCCCCCGCCGCACTGCCCCCACGCACCCGGCGCTCAACCCCTCCATGTTGTGAAAGTGCGTCACGTCCGGCGACAGCAGCCCGACGAACCGCGCCAACTCCGCTTCCAGCACCGGCGCGCCGATCTCGCCCGCCGGGTCGCGCGCCTGGTAGATCCCCGGCGCCACCACCGGCGAGTTCACTACGTCAAAGACGCGAACCCCCCGGAAGTCGTCCAGCCGGCGCACCTCGCACGCGCCCAGCCCCTCGCCCCGCCGGGTGTACGTCACCCCCGACGAGAGGTAGCAGACCTCGTGCCCGCGGGCCGTCAGCGCCAGGGCGGCCTGCTGGCAATACCCGTTCACGCCCCCGCCCTCACGCGCCCCGTCGGGGAGCCGGGCCCAGTTGACCAGCAGCACACGCATGCAGGCCCGACTATACCGGAACCCCGGGGTGGGCCGGGGGCTTTCCGCGCCGCCCGAATGCGGGTATCATGGGCCGCCGTCGGGCCACCCGACGGAACGGAGCCGCACGCGTGACGTGGATGCATCGCATACGCCGCAGGGCCTTGTGGGTCGTCGTCGTCGTCGGCGTCACCACACTGGGCCTGCTGGCGATGTCCACCATCCCCGCCTGGCCGGTCGTCGGCGTCGCCGTCGCCACCCTCGCGATCGCGCTCGGCTCCATCACACGCTCGGTCTCGCCCTCGATCTGCCTGGGCTGCGGGCACGACGTCTCGGAAGTCCCCGCCGGCGCGCACGGGCGCATCTGCCCCTCCTGCGGCGCGCTCAACGAGCGATTGGTCGGCGAGCACGTCGCCGAGACCCTCGCCGACGCGACGGACCAGCCGCCCGAGCCCGACGCGCGGGCCTGAGCGGGGTTCCCGTCCCCCGACAACTCAAGTTGCACGCACCGATGGCCCAAGGGCGGGCAGCGCCCAGCCCGCGGCACTCGGTACAGCCCGCGGCTCTCGGTCCACCCCGCAGCGTTCGGTTCAGCCCGCGGCGCCCTGCTCGCGCATCATCTTGTTGAACTCGTCCGCCGGCATCTCGGTCACGCTCGCCTTGTTCAGCAGCATGTCGAGGGTCTTCTGCTCGCGGATCTGCTCGTACACCGACGCCAGTTGTCCCTTCTGCGCCAGTTCCGCCCGCAGCGTCTCGGGACGCACGTTCCGCTGGAACGCCATCTGCGCCACGCGCTGGCTCACCTCGACGTCGTGCACGCTCACCCGCAGTTCCTCGGCGATCCGCACCAGGATGAAGAACGCCTTGAGTTCCCGCGCCGCGTCCTCGGCCGACGACGCCCGCAGCGTCGCCATGTGCTCCTCGATCTTCTGCGCGTCCACGCCCCGGTACATGAGTTCCATCCGCCGGCGCGCCAGGTTCCGCTGCGCCTGCGTCGCCGTCAGACGCTGGGGCAGTTCCATCGTCGTGTGGTCCAGCAGGTGCTTCACCACCTGCTGGTGCATCACCGTCCCCTGCTGGATGCGCACCCGCTCGTCCATCCGCGCGCGGATCCGGTCCCGCAGCGACGACTCGCTCTCGAACCCGTACTGCGCCAGGATCTGCGACATCGGCGCAGGGATGATCCGGTCGATCCGCTCGACGTGGAACGTGATCGTCAGGTTCGCGTTCCGGATCCCCTCCACCTCGTGGTTCTCGGGGCCCTTGGCCTTCACCGTCACGTCGTCCCCGGGCTTGGGGCTCCCCAACTGCGCGTCGAAGTCCTCAACCATCAGCCCCAGGATCATCCCCTTGGGCCCCGCATCCGCCCGCGGCTTCTGCACCACCGCGCCCTTCAGGTTGTAGAACTCCGTCCCCTTGTCGTCCGTCATCACCGCGTGCCCGGTGATGTAGTCGCCCGGCTCGGCCTTCTCCCGGCTCTCCAGCGTCCCGTCGTTGATCGCCAGCTTGTCCAGTTCCTGCTGCACCATCTCGTCCGTGATCGACACCGTCGGCTTCCGCACCGGGATCCCGTCCAGCGACGGCAGCGTGAACTCCGGCAGCACCTCCACCTCGACCTCGAACGCGAAGGGCTTGCCCTCCTCCACGTCCGCGTCCTTCAGCGATTCCGACGTCGGCTGCGCCACCAGCCGCAACTTCGACTGCTCCACCGCGTCGTTCAACGCCTGAGTCACCAGCTCCGTCTTCGCCTCTTTCCGCAGCGTCGGCCCGAACCGCTTCTCGATCAGCCAGCGCGGCACGCGACCCTTCCGGAACCCCGGCAACTGCGCCTCCACGCTCAGCGTCTCCATCGAGCCGCGCAGCTTCTCCGCCACGGTCTCCGCGGGGATCTCGATCGACACGCGCTTCGCGCACGGACCCGCGTCCGTGATGGTCACCTTGTTCTGACGCTCCGCAACGGCGGCTTCGGACATGATCGTCTCCAGGCTGGCATGACGCCCCTACGGGACGCCGGGTGAATCGCTCCACGCCCGAACCCGGGCGGAAGGGAAGTGTACCCCCTCCCGGCCTGCGTTCCACGCGTCCCGACAGAACCCCCGCACCCGCCCGGGGGGCTGGCGTTCCGCGCCAAGTCCGGTATCCTGCCCGATCCCCGCGCGCTCCCGCGCGGGTCCGCAGGAGATTCCCCATGCGCGATTCCTACCGGGCCGTCTTGCTCCCCGTGCTCGCCGGCGCCTCCCTCGCCTGGGCCCAGGCCGCACCCCTCGCCCCCGACCGCCAATCCACCTGGACCGCCATCATCGACGGCCAGGAAGTCCCCGCGCCCGACATCTTCATGGGCGACGACGACGTCGTCCGCGCCATCCTCGACGAGGGCAAGAACCGCAACCGCGTCATGGACCACCTCCGCCACCTCTGCGAGGTCATCGGGCCTCGCCTCACCGGCTCCTCCAACCTCCAACGCGCCAACGAGTGGGCCCGCGACCAGTTCGAGTCCTTCGGCCTGACCAACGCCCACCTCGAAGAATGGGGCACCGTCGCCGCACGCTTCGACCGCGGGCCCAGCAGCGGACGCCTCCTCCTCCGCCGAACCCAGCGCGCCCGCGACGGCGAATCCTCCACCGAGTACGACCCCATCCGCGAGTTCGACGTCAGTTGGCTCGCCTGGCAGAAGGGCACCGACGGACCCGTCCGCGGCCGCGTCGTCAAGGAGCCCGAAACCCTCGACGAGTTCCTCGCCATCCGCGACGACCTCGCCGGCGCCTGGCTCCTCGTCAAGGCCCCGCCCCCCGTCGGCCAGCGCGGCGTGCGCAGCGCCCTTAGCACCCGCTACGAGATCCGACGCGACGCCCGCCGCAAAATCGCCGAGGGCGAACCCGAAGACTCCCTCAGCGTCGTCGAACGCCTCGCCCTCGAACCCGTCCTCGGGTACATCTCCACCACCCGCGACGAACGCGTCTGGACCGGCGCCGTCCCGGGATGGCGAACCCTCGACCTCGACACCATCCCCAGCGACGTCCACGTCGTCATCCGCGGGTCCGACTACGACTTCCTCAACTCCCGCGTCGCCGACGGCGAGCCCGTCGAGGCCGAGTTCGATCTCCGCGCCACCTTCACCCCAGGGCCCTTCCCCGTCTACAACACCATCGCCGAGATCCGCGGCACCGAACTCCCCGACGAGGTCATCATCATCTCCGGACACCTCGACTCCTGGGACGGCCCGGGCTCCCAGGGCTGCACCGACAACGGCACCGGCAGCGCCGTCACCATCGAAGCCGCTCGCATCCTCGCCGCCGTCGGCGCACGCCCCCTCCGCACCATCCGCTTCATCCTCTGGACCGGCGAAGAGCAGGGGCTCCTCGGCGCCCGCGCCTACGTCCAGAAGCACGCCGACCAACTCGACAAGATCTCCGCCGTCTTCGTCGACGACGGGGGCACCAACACCCAGGGCGGCCTCCCCGCCGCCGCCAACATGGTCGAGATGCTCGCCGCCGCCACCGCACCCACCAACAACCAGTTCTTCAGCGAGATCGACAAGAAGTTCCTCAACGTCAACGTCCGCAACACCGGGCAACGCATCGCCACCGGCGGGTCCAGCGACCACGCCGCCTTCAACGCCGTCGGCGTCCCGGGCTTCTTCTGGGACGAGATCGGTCGCGCCGAGTACGGCTTCGGCTGGCACACCCAGCACGACCGCATCGACCTCGCCATCCCCGAATACCTCGTCCAGTCCGCCACCAACAGCGCCATCGTCGCCTACCGCCTCGCCTGCGCCCCCTCCCTCCTGCCCCGCGCCCCGCGCCCGGAACGCCAGACCGAGCCCCCGCCCCGCCGCCGCCGCGACGCCCCCGCCGAGGAGCCCGCAACCCCCGAACCCGCCCAGTCCGGCGCCGAGTGACACGCACGCGCGCGCATCCGCGTCCGCGGGGACTCGTTTGCGCGCAAAATGACCAGAATCCCGACTCCGCGGCTAGGAATTGCGGCCGTCCTGTGGCATACTTCCCCAGGAGCGGGGCCGCCGGGCCCGGTTTTCGGACCCGGCGCCTCCATGACAGGGGAGATCGATGCTCATGCGCGCCACTGTTCTGCGTCGTCTGGTCCTCAGCGCCGGGTTCGCCGTCTCGATCGGCGCCGCGCTCCTCGCCACGCCCGCCGCCTTCGCCCAACCCCTCTCCACCGAGTTCACCTACCAGGGCGAACTCAGGTCCGCCGGCCTGCCCTTCACCGGCCAGGCCGACCTCGAGTTCCGCCTCTTCGACGCGCCGACCGACGGCACGCAGATCGGGCCCACGCTCGTCCTCAGCGCCGCCGCCGTGAGCAACGGACGATTCGCCGCACTCCTCGACTTCGGCCTCGGCGCCTTCGCCGGCCAGCAGCGCTTCCTGCAGGTCAGCGTGCGCGTCCCGCCCGGCTCCGGAGATTTCACCACCCTTACGCCCCGCACATCGATGACCGCCTCGCCCTACGCGCTCTACGCGCTCAACGCGGCCAACGGCCCGCCCGGCCCCGAAGGCCCGCAGGGCCCCCCCGGCCAGGACGGCGCGCCGGGCGCCCAGGGGCCCGCCGGTCCCCAGGGCCCGCAAGGCCCCGCGGGACAGGACGGCGCGCCGGGCGCCCAAGGCCCGCAAGGTCCGCAAGGCCCGCAAGGTCCGCAGGGCCCCGCCGGCGCCTCGCCCTGGTCACTCAACGGCACGACCACCTACTACATCGCCGGCAAGATCGGCATCGGCACCAACACGCCCGGCGCGCTCGAACTCGTCACCATCCTCACGCCCCAGTTCGTCGCCCTCAACGCCACCACCACCGCGCCCAACGGCACCGGCATCCAGGCCCGCTCCGTCGCCGCGACCGGCTTCTCGACCGGCCTCCTCGCCGAGGTCGTCAGCCCCGACGGCGTCGCGGTCTACGGGCTTGCAACGTCCGCCTCCGGCCCGGCCGCCGGCATCGTCGGCCAGACCAACAGTCCCATCGGCGTCGGCGTCCGTTCCATCGGCATGATGGAGATCCAGGGCACGCCAGGCGTCATCGGCCTGCGCTTCCCCGACGGCAGCGTCCAACTCACCGCCCAGGTCGCCGGGCCTCAGGGCCCCGCCGGTCCCGCCGGCGCGGATGGTGCTGTTGGTCCCGCTGGGCCCGAAGGCCCCGCTGGCCCTGCCGGCGCGGATGGCGCGATTGGGCCCGAAGGTCCGGCTGGTCCTGCCGGCGCGGATGGCGCGGTTGGTCCCGCTGGCCCCGAAGGTCCCGCTGGTCCTGCTGGTCCTCAAGGTGAACAAGGCCCCGCTGGCGCGGATGGTGCTGTTGGGCCCGAAGGTCCGGCTGGCCCTGCTGGGCCGCAGGGTGAGCAAGGGCTGCCCGGCCCCGCTGGTCCTGCCGGCGCGGATGGCGCGGTTGGTCCCGCTGGGCCCGAAGGCCCCGCTGGGCCACAAGGTGATCAGGGGTTGCCCGGTCCCGCTGGGCCGGAAGGCCCTGCCGGCGCGGATGGTGCTGTTGGTCCCGCTGGGCCTCAGGGTGAGCAAGGCCCCGCTGGCCCTGCCGGCGCGGATGGCGCGATTGGGCCCGAAGGTCCGGCTGGTCCTGCCGGCGCGGATGGCGCGGTTGGTCCCGCTGGCCCCGAAGGTCCCGCTGGTCCTGCTGGTCCTCAAGGTGAACAAGGCCCCGCTGGCCCTGCCGGCGCGGATGGCGCGGTTGGGCCCGAAGGTCCCGCCGGTCCCACTGGGCCGCAAGGTGAACAAGGTCCCGCTGGCCCTGCCGGCGCGGATGGTGCTGTTGGTCCCGCGGGGCCTCAAGGTGAGCAAGGCCCCGCTGGCCCCGCCGGCGCGGATGGTGCTGTTGGTCCCGCTGGGCCTCAAGGTGAGCAAGGTCCCGCAGGCCCCGCCGGCGCGGATGGTGCTGTTGGTCCCGCGGGGCCGCAGGGTCCGCAGGGCGACATCGGGCCGCAGGGTCCGCCCGGGCAGGACACCGTGGCGTGGCAGGGCGACTGGAACGGACTCGACACGTACGGCGTGAACGACGCGGTGTACTACCTCGGCTCGTCGTACCGCAGCCTGGTCGCGAGCAACGTGGGCAACCAGCCGGACACGTCCCCCTCGTCGTGGTCGCTCTTCGCGGCCGGCGCCGGCGCGGGCGGCACGCTGAACTTCAACAACACGCTCGCCGGCTCGACGCCGGGCACGACCGCGTTCACGTTCCGCTCCACCGGCGCGAGCACGAGCGCGACGGCGCGTTCGGTGGGCGTGCTCGGGCAGACGTCCGGCTCGCTCTCGGGGGCGTACCCCGCGGGCTCGGCGCTGCCCTCGGGCGCGGGCGTGGGCGCGAACTTCACCATGGGCGTGCTGGGCAACGCGAACGCCGGGAACGTCGGAGTGATGGGGCTCGTGGGCTCGCAGTCGTCCGTCGGCGTGTGGGGGCACAACGCCACGAGCGGCGGTGGCAACTGGGCCATCGGCGTCGCGGGCAGCACCACGGGCTCCAACGCCGACGCGACGGGCGTCTACGGGCAGGGCAACGTCGGCGTGCGCGGGCGCTCGAACGCGAGCGCCGGCTTCGGCGTGCGGGGCGAGAACACGAACACTTCCGGCGGCGTGGGGCTCTACGGCTCGACGGCCGCGGCGAGCGGACGGTCGATCGTCGCGCTCGGGTCGGTGTTCATCGAGAACCGCACGGCGAACGGCTCGGCGACCAGCGGGGCCGACGGGCTCATCGTCTGGTCCGACGCGGGGGCGTCAGGCTTCAACGCGTCGGGCGCGCTCTTCACGCCCTCGGACCGCAACAGCAAGGCCGATTTCACGCCCGTCGACACACGCGCCGTGCTGGAGCGCGTGGCGGCGATGCCCGTCACGACGTGGCGGTACAAGAACGACCCCGTGACGCGCCACATGGGCCCGACGGCGCAGGACTTCCACGGCGCGTTCGGCCTGGGCGACAAGGACACGGTGATCCACTCCGTGAACGCCGACGGCGTGGCGCTGGCGGCCATCCAGGGGCTGAACGCGAAACTCGCCGACGAACTCGCGCGGCGCGACACGACCGTGGCGGCTCTGGAAGCCCGCGTGGCGGCGCTGGAATCGGTCGCGAAGTCGGGCGGGCTGACCCTGGGCCAGGGCGCGGGGCTGGGGCTGGGGATCGGCCTGCCGCTGCTGGGGCTGGCGTTCCTGCGGCGGCGGGCGGGGAAGTAGTCCGGAAACACCCGGAGACGGCGATTCCGGTTGACAGGATCGCGGGTTCACACGACAATCGCCGCGATACCCATGCACAGGGGACTGCTGATGAAGTATGCGCTCGCCTCGATCCTGAGCCTCGCGCTGGTCGCCTCGGCCTCGGCCCAGCCGACGATCGACTGGTACACGATCGACGGCGGGGGCGGGACGTCGTCGGGCGGTGTGTTCACGCTCTCGGGGACGATCGGCCAGCCCGACGCGGGCGTGATGTCGGGCGGGTCGTTCACGCTGACGGGCGGGTTCTGGGTCGGGTTCAGCAGCGGCGGGCCGACGCCGTGCGACCCGGACGTGAACTGCGACGGCAACGTGGACCAGGACGACATCGCCTGCCTGGCGCAGGCGGTGGCGGGCAACACGTCGTGCATGTGCGTGGACGCGGACTTCAACCAGGACGGGAACGTGGACCAGGACGACATCGCGCTGCTGGCGCAGGTGGTCGCCGGATCGCCCTGCCCGTGATGGCATGAATGTGCGATTGTGAACGCGAAGCCCGGGCGAACTCGCCCGGGCATTATTTTCGCGCGTGCGCGCCGGATTGGCGCGGCGGCGGCGTCCTGCTGGCGGGCCGGGGTGTCGGCCCGATCCAGGAGATGCACGATGCGGACAACACGGGCGTGGCTGACGGCGTGGACGCTGGCGATGGGGGTGATGGGGGTGATGGTCGCGGGGGCGCTGGGGCAGGTCGGGGAGGTTGTGCCCGCGCGGGGCGCGCCGACGGCGGCGGCGCAGCCCGCGCCGGCCCTGCCCGAGGCGGCGCGGCTGAACGTGGACTTTCCCGGTGGGCCGGTGATGGCGTATGTCGAGATGCTTCGGCGGCAGGCGCCGGCGGGGATGGCGAACATCGTGGTGTCGGCGGCGGCGGCGCGCGTGACGCTGGCGCCGATCATGCTGCGCGACGTGACGGTGGCGAACGCGGTGTTCGCGATGCGGACGGCGGCGGGATCGGAGGAGGGACAGTTGCAGGTCAATCCGTCAGGGTTTCCTCGCTCCGGTCCGGTTCAGTTCGATCGTGACACGCTGTACGAGGTGGATTACAGGTGGCGGGTTCCGGCGCAGGACGCCGCGCCACAGGCGAGGCAGGAGGGCCCATCGCAGATGCACGTGCTGTCGCTGCGGCCGGTGCTGAACGCGGGGAGCGGGACTCTGGAACTGCGGGCCGAGCCGGTGCTGACGGCGGTGCAGGCGGCGATCGAACTGGCGCCTGGGTCGGAGCCGGCGGAGGTGCGGTTCCACGCGGAGACGGCGCTGCTGATGGTGCGTGGGTCGGCGGCGCAGTTGCGTGCGGCGGAGGCGTGCGTGGAGGAGATCGCGAACGACCTGCGGGCGCGCCGGGATGCGGAGGAGGCGGCGCTGAAGCCCGAGATGATGCTGGCGGACCTGCGGGCGGAGATGGCGGAAGCGCATGCCGGGGTGCGGATCGCGGAAGAGCGACTGCAACGGCGCACGGAGGAGTTGAAGGCGGTCAAGGTGCTCTTTGACGCCGGGACTGTGTCGATGCAGGAGTTCGGGCAGGTCCAGGAGGCGTTGGAGGACGCGCAGCGGGAGGTGGAGAAGGCGATGGTGCGTCGGCAGCGGGCGGCGGAGCGGCTGGCGATCACGGAGCGCCGGTACGGCGGGGGCGAGATGGTGGCGCTGGTGGTGGACTGCGCGGGGTGGGCGCCGGGCGTGTACGCTGAGGTCGCGGGGCTGGCCGAGAGCGTGTACAAGGGCGTACCGGCGCCGAAGGTGACGCGGGGCGAGGGCCAGACGCTGCACGTGCAGGGCCCTCGCGGGCGGGTGCAGGTGCTGGTGCAGGTGGTGCAGGAGGCGGCGCATGCGCGCGGGGTTGCTGCTCCCAACGTCCGGCCCGCGGGCGACGGGCGCTGACGGGCACGGCGCGTGGGCCATGCCCGGAGTGCACGAGCGTGGGGCCGACGCCCCGGGCGCTGCTCAGATCGAGTCGCCCGGGCGTCTGGTTGCGCGCGTGCGGGCGGGCGACGCGGACGCGTTCGAGGCGCTGTACCGGGCGTGGCACCCGCGGGTGCTGGCGCTGGCGCGGGCGTGCTCGGGGCGGGACGAGGCGTTCTGCCTGGACGTGACGCAGGAGGTGATGCTGCGGCTGGCGACGCGCGTGCCGTCGCTGGCGGACGGGCGGGCGCTGGGGGCGTGGCTGGCGCGGGCGACGGTGCGGGCGAGCGTGGACGCGCTGCGGCGCGAGAGCCGTCGGACGCGGCGCGAGCGGGCGGCGGCGGGGCGCGAGGGCGTGGAGGAGCGGGAGGGTGCGGTGGACGGGGCGTGGCTGCGGGCGCAGGTGCGGCTGCTGGGGGCGACGGACTTCGACGTGCTGCACGCGCACCTGGTGCAGCGGGCGACGCTGCGGGAGGCGGGGCTGGCGGCGGGGGTGAGCGAGGGGGCGGCGACGGGACGCGTACGCCGGGTGCTGGCGAAGTTGCGTGCGGCGGCGCGGGAGGTGCTGGGATGAACGGGCACGGGGAGATGTCGGCGGCGGCGCGAACGCGGATGGAGGCAGCGCTGCCGACCTTGCGCGAGGCCGTGGTGCGACGCGGGCAGCGGCGGCGCGCGACGCGGGGCGTGCTGGTGGCGGCGTGCGTGCTGGGGGCGATGGGCCTGGGCGCGTGGGCGGGGGTGCTGGCGCTGCGCGAGCGAGGGGAGGGCGTGCGTGCGGATGGCGGTGCGGGAGCGGTGCCGACGCCGCGGGTGGTGGTGCGGGAGAATGCGGCGCCGATGGACGTGATGCCCGAGGCGGGCGTGGCGTTTCCGGCGGCGCGGGTGCGGATCGTCGCGACGGACCCGGGCGTGGCGGAACGGATGATGGTGCGAGAAGGCGCGACGCGGGTGCACCGGATGGGCGACGCGGAGTTGGCGGCGGCGCTGAAGGAGGCGGGCCTGCCGCGGGGCGTGCTGCGGATCGGGGGCGAGACGCTGTGGGAGGGCGACCTGCACGCGTCGGGCGCGCGGTAGGCGGGGCCAGTACGATGCTTCGGCGCCCCTGGGCGCGGGAGGTAGTGCATGGCGCGTGCGATCGTGCTCGGGGCGGGGATGGTCGGGTCGGTGATGGCCGCGGACATGGCGGCGCGGGGGTTCGAGACGACGATCGCGGACGTGCGCGAGGGGAACCTGGCGGCGGCAAACGCGCGGGCGGGCGGGCGGTTGGAGACGGTGCGGGCGGACCTGTCGGACGCGGGCGTGGTGCGCGCGGTGGTGGCGCATGCGGACATCGTGCTGGGGGCGTTGTCGAGCCGGATCGGGTTCGGGGCGCTGCGCGCGGTGATCGAGGCGGGGAAGCACTACGCGGACATCTCGTTCATGGGCGAGGACTTCACGGCGCTGGACGCGTTGGCGAAGGAGCGTGGGGTGACGGTGGTGACGGACTGCGGGGTGGCGCCGGGGATGAGCCACATCCTGGCGGCGTACGGCGCGGGGGCGCTCGACCCGTGCACGGAGATCGAGATCTATGTCGGCGGGCTGCCCCGCGTGCGGACGTGGCCGTACGAGTACAAGGCGGCGTTCGCGCCGTCGGACGTGATCGAGGAGTACACGCGTCCGGCGCGGCTGGTGGAGCACGGGAAGGTGGTGACGCGGGCGGCGCTGAGCGAGCCGGAACTGATGGAGTTTGCGGGCGTGGGGACGCTGGAGGCGTTCAACACCGATGGGCTACGGAGCCTGTGTGAGTCGCTGCGTGTGCCGTTCATGAAGGAGAAGACGCTGCGCTACCCCGGGCACATCGAGTTGATGCGGGTGATGCGGGAGACGGGTTTGTTCGACGAGACGCCGGTGGAGGTGAACGGTGTGCGGGTTGTGCCGCGCGAGGTGACGAGCGCGCTGCTGTTCCCGAAGTGGACGTATGGGCCCGGGGAAGAGGACCTGACGGTGATGCGCGTGCTGGCGCGGGGGAAGAAGAACGGCGTGGCGACGACGCTGCGCTGGGACCTGTTCGACGTGTACGACCGTGCGTCGGGCGCGACGAGCATGGCGCGGACGACGGCGTTCCCGTGCACGAGCGTGGCGTCGTTCATCGCGGGGGGGCAGTTCCGCAAAGCGGGCGTGAACCCGCCGGAACGCCTGGCGGCGTCGGCGGACCTGGTTCGTGACCTGCTGGCGCAGATGGAAGCCCGGGGCGTTCGGTACACGTACGCGGAAGCGCCTGCCGAATCGGCATAGCGCGTGGCGGTGGGTGCGATGGCCGGCGGGGCGGGGAGGCTCCGCGGGCGGAATGCGGGCTGGCGGGGGTGGGCATCGGGATTGCACGGGAGAGGTCATGCGCGACGACCCGGACCAACTCGTGCTGCTGCTGACGACGCGGGAGGAGTTCGAGGCGCGGGCGATCGCGTCGTCGCTCGAGGGCGAGGGCATTGCGACGCACGTGTTCGCGGCGTCGGCGCAGGGCGTGGCGTGGCACGGGGGTGTGGCCAACGGTGTGCGGGTGATGGTGCGTCGGAAGGACGCGGCGGTGGCCGAGGAGGCGCTGTACCGCGCGCGCCAGGCGTCGCGGGCGATCGACTGGACGAGCGTGGACGTGGGCGAGCCGGAGGACGAGACGGCGGCGGAGATCGCGCGCGGTCGGGCGGGGCGTCGTCGGTCGGTGTGGGCGTGGCGCGTGCGGATCGGGGGGATGCTGCTGATCTCGTCGCCGTTGATTGTGAACATGGTGGGCGTGCAGAACGCGCCGCTGGCGCTGGCGATCGTCGTGCTGCTGATGATCGTGTCGTGGAACCCGCCGACGCCGGAGGGGCGTTCGGACGGGCGAGGCGGGGGGAACGCGCGGGCGATGATGGGGCGTCGGGGCTGAGTTCGCCCTGGGGGCGGGACGCGCGCGGGAGCATGATCGCGTACACTGCGGGCCCGGCGCGGGAGAGCCGCGCCGCGGGTACGGAGGACACGCGGATGACATCGAGCACGCGGCGGGGCATGGTGTTGGGGCGCGGGGAGCGGCTGGCGCTGTTCGGCGGGGTGGCGGCGGCGGTCGTGCTGGCGCTGAGCGCGCACGTGCCCGGGAGCGCGACGGCGCAGAGTTCCGGCGCCCCGGCCGCAAGTTCGTTGCGGCTCGCGACGGCGGACGTGCTCGGGCTCACCGATCGGCTGATGGCGACGGACAAGTACACGAGCGCGCACCAGACGCAGGTCCTGACGCTGAACCGCGCGCTCGAGCCCCTGCAGGCGGAGTTGCAGGCGCTCGCGACGCGGTACCAGTCGCTGGCGGCCGACAGCCCGGAGCGCGGCGAGATCGAGCGCGTCTTCAACGCGAAGAACCAGCAGTTGCAGAACGAGACGCAGGCGGCGCTGCGGCAGATGGAGATCTTCCGGAGCACGCAGGCGGCGGACGCGTACCGGCTGGTCGTCGAGCAGTCGGACCGGATCGCACGCGAGTCGGGCTACTCGCACCTGATCGCGACGCGGGCGCAGAGCGCGGTGATCCGGTCGGACACGATGGCCGGGGCGATCCAGGAGATGCTCGCGCGGCCGATCGTGCGCGGCGCCGAGGGCGACGACCTGACGGAGCGGATCGCGGCGGCGCTGCAGTTGCCCGCGGCGGCCCGGGCTGTGCCGGCGCCGGGCGAGGGCGGCGGGTCGCGGTAAGGGCGGCGAGAACTCACGATTCCGAGGCCGCGGCGGCGCGCTTCGCGAGCGCGCGGGCGTAGGCGGTGCGCACGTGGGCGGCGAGGATGTCGACGAGGCGGTCGCGGGCGTCGGTGAACGACGGGCAGCGCGGGCCGAGTTCTTGCGCGAGGCTGGTGACGCTGCGTCCGGCCAGGCCGCAGGGGATGATGAGGTTGAAGTGGTCGAGGTTCGTGGAGACGTTCAGCGCGAGCCCGTGCATGCTGACCCAGCGCCGGACGCGGACGCCCATGGCGCAGAGTTTCGCGGCTGGGGCGTCCGCTCGCGGCACCCAGACGCCGGTGGCGCCGGGCTCGCGGGCGGCGGGCACGCCGAACGAGGCGCAGAGGTCGATGACGGACTGTTCGAGGAGGCGCATGTAGTCGTGCAGGCCGAGGTTGAGGCGCGTGAGGTCGAGGATGGGGTAGAGGACGAGTTGGCCCGGGCCGTGGTAGGTGATGTCGCCCCCGCGGTCGGTTTCTTCGACGGTGACGCCCGCGCGCTCGAGCATGGCGGGTGTGGCGGTGAGGTGGTCGCGGGCGCCGGGACGGCGGGAGACGGTGATGACAGGGTCGTGCTCGACGGTCAGGATGGAGCCGGCGTGGGGGGGGAGGTCGGGGGATTCGCGCCGGGCGAGGAGGGCGTCGAGGGCGCGGACCTGGGCCTGGTAGGCGGGGGCGTAGGCGAGGCGGCCCAGGTGGATGACGTCGAGGGTGGGCGGTGGTGCCGACACGCGGGATGCTAGAGGCGCGGGGTACACTGTGCCCGCATGTCCGGAGCGAAGATTCACCCCACCGCCGTCGTCGATCCCTTGTGCGAGTTGTCCCCGGGGGTCGAGATCGGCCCGGGGTGCGTGCTGCGGGGCGCGGTGGTGCTGGGCGAGGGTGTGCGGCTGATCGCGATGGTGCACCTGGAGGGCCCGGTGCGGATCGGGGCGGGGACGACGCTGTACCCGGGTGTGTGCGTGGGTTCCCCGCCGCAGGACTGGAAGTTCACGCCCGGGATGGCGACGGCGGGGGTGGAGATCGGCTCGGGGACGATTCTGCGGGAGCACGTGACGATCCACGCGGCGAGCAAGGCGCCCGGGGAGGGCCCGCCGACGATGGTGGGCGATCGGTGCTTCTTCATGGCGGGGAGCCACGCGGGGCACGACGCGCGCGTGGGGAACGACGTGATCTTGGTGAACAACGTGCTGCTGGCGGGGCACACGCAGGTGGGCGACCGGGCGACGCTGTCGGGGGCGTGCGGGATCCATCAGTTCTGCCGGATCGGGCGGTTCGCGTTCGTGTCGGGGCTGGCGGCGGTGTCGCGGGACGTCCCGCCGTACGTGATCGCGGCGGAGCGGAACCGGATGTTCGGGATCAACGCGGTGGGGCTGCGTCGGGCGGGGCTGCCGCGCGAGCACATCACGCGGCTGCGCGTGGCGTACCGCGAGGCGTTCCGGGTGCCCAGGCCACGGGCCGAGCAGGTGCGCGTGCTGCGGGAGATGGGGGCGGACTGCCCGCCGGTGATGGAAGTGGCGGAGTTCGTGGCGGGGAGCAAGCGCGGGCTGGTGGCGGCACGGGCGGACGAGAGCGGCGAGGAATAGGGCGGGCGGAGCTCGCGTGGCGCGGGCTCGGGCAACGCAAGGAGCGGCCATGCACGGATTGCTGGGGCTGCGCGTGCTCGCGAGCGGATCGGGCGGGAACTGCGCGGCGGTGGTCGTGCGGGACGGCGCGGGCGAGCGGCTCATGCTGATCGACGCGGGGCTGAGCCCCCGGCGGACGCGGACGCTGCTGGGTTTGTGCGGGCTGGGCGGGCTGCCGATCGCGGCGATTCTGCTGACGCACCTGGACCACGACCACTGGCAGGAGACGTGGGCACGGGCGCGGCCCGAGGGGTGCGAGACGATCGTGCACGGGGCGCACCGCGGGCGTGCGGCCCGGGAGGGCGCGTTCTTCGGGCGGGCGCGGATCATCGAGCGCGAGGCGGAGGTCTGCGGGCTGCGGGTGCGGGCGATGCTGGCGGCGCATGACGAGGAAGGGGTGGCGGCGTACCGGATCGAGTCGCCCTGCGGGGCGTCGCTGGGGTGGGCGACGGACCTGGGACGCGTGCCGGACGGCCTGGCGAACCACCTGGCGGGGGTGGACGTGCTGGCGATCGAGTCGAACTACTGCCCGCGGATGCAGGCGGAGTCGGATCGGCCGGCGTTCCTGAAACGCCGGATCACGGGCGGGTCGGGGCACCTGAGCAACGCGGAATCTGCGGCGGCGGCGGGGCGGATGGGGCCGACGCGGGCGCGGGTGCTGCTGCACCTGTCGCGCCAGTGCAACACCCCGGACCTGGCGCTGGCGGCGCACGCGGGGGGCGAGACGCCGGTGGTGGTGGCGTCGCAGGACGCGCCGACGGGATGGATTTCGCTGTCGCGTGAGGCGGCGTTCGCGGCGGGCGGGCCTACGCTTGCCCCGCATGTCTGAAGGGCGAAAGAAGACGGCGCGCGCAGCGCCGAAGAAGAACGCCGGGGCCACGCCCCGGGCGACGGGTTCACGCGCCACGGCGGGGGCAAGCAAAGCGGTCGGTGTGAAGAAGGCCGGCCTGAAAACGGGCGGGGCGAAGAAGGCCGCTCCGAAAAAGGCCGCCCCGAAGAAGGACGTGGCGAAGAAGGCGAAGGCGCTCCGCGTGCCGGGGGAGCAGGGCCCGCGCGGGAAGAAGGTTGCGCCGCCGCCCCCCCCGCCGCCTCCGTCGCCGTCGGAGCGGGACCTGTCGCGGGAGTTCGCGATCGACGCGGCGCGTCTGCTGCACGACGACAAGTGCACGGAGATCGTGGTGCTGGACGTGCGCGGGACGAGCCAGGTGTCGGACTACATCGTGATCGGGACGGGGACGTCGGACCGGCAGATGCGGTCGGTGCTGTCGCACGCGGAGCAGTTGGGCTCGTCGCGCGGTTTTGCGCCGTGGCGGACGGAGGCGGACCCGGGCGGGCGGTGGCTGCTGATGGACAGCGTGGACGTGGTGGTGCATTTGTTCGAGCCCAACACGCGGGCGCATTACGATCTGGAGATGCTGTGGGGCGACGCGCCGCGGGTGGCGTGGGAGCGCCCGGACCAGATGCCGCGCGATCGCGCGGGGCTGCACGCGACGGGCACGCGTTCCTGAGTTCCGCCCGCGGGTATCTTCCACGCCATGCTGCGAGAAAGCCTGCACAGCAAGATCCATCGGGCGACGGTGACGGCGGCGCTCCCGGACTACATCGGCTCGATCACGATCGACGCGGACCTGCTCGATCGGTGCGGGATGCGCGTCAATGACAAGGTGCTCGTGACGAACTGCCGGAGCGGGGAGCGGTTCGAGACGTACATCTTCAAGGGGGCGCGGGGGTCGGGGGCGATCGAGGTGAACGGGGCGGCGGCACGCCTGGTGGAGCCCGGGGACCTGGTGATCATCATGCACTTCGCGCTGATGACCGAGGGCGAGCACGCCGGGCACAGGCCCTGTGTCCTGATCATGGGCCCTGGCAACCGCGTGCGCGAGGTCGTGCACTACGAGGGGTGAGCATGGCGACGCACGCGCGGATCGCCGGCGTCGGGACGCACGGGGACGTGCTCGTGGGGCGCGGGCTGCTGGCGTCGCTGGGCGCGCACGCGCGGGCGTGCGCGGGGGTACGCCGGGCGTTCATCGTGCTGGACCGCGGGGCGGCGGCGCACAGCCCGGAGGCGGCGCTCCGCGCGGGCGGGTTCGAAGTCGCGACGCACGTGATCGAGCCGAGCGAGGCGGGCAAGTCGCTGGCGACGTGCGAGGGCGTGCTGCGGGCGTTCGGCGAGGCGGGGCTGGACCGCTGGGACGTGGTCGTCGCGGTGGGCGGGGGCATCACGGGGGACGTGGCGGGGTTCTGCGCGGCGGTGTACCGGCGGGGCGTGCGGGTGATCCAGTGCCCCACCACGCTGCTGGCGATGGTCGACGCGAGCGTGGGCGGGAAGACGGGCGTGAACCTGGTCCTGGGTGGCGGGGCGGGGGGAGGCGCGGGGGGCGGGCTGGCGAAGAACATGGTCGGGGCGTTCCACGATCCCGCGCTGGTGGTGATCGACCCCGAGACGCTGCGGACGCTGCCGGCGAGGCTGCTGCGCTGCGGGCTGGCGGAGTGCATCAAGCACGCGATGCTGTGCCGGTGCGTGCCCGAGGCGGACGCGGGGCTGCTGGAGTGGACGGCGGCGCACGCGGCGGGCTTGGGTGCCGGGGACGCGGGCCCGCTGGACGAGTTGATCGCGCGGAACGTGACGCTGAAGGCGGGCGTGGTGCGGGCGGACCCGCGGGAACTGGCCCCGGACGACGCGGGCGGACGGGCGCTGCTGAACCTGGGGCACACGTTCGGGCACGCGATCGAGACGCTGCCCGGGCTGCGGGACACGAGCGGCGGGGCGCTGACGTTGCTGCACGGCGAGGCGGTTGGCCTGGGGTTGATCTGCGCGGCCGAGGCCGGCGTGCGCCTGGGCGCGTGCCCGGCGGAGGTCGGGGCTTGGGTGCGGGGCGTGCTTGTGGCGGGCGGGCTGCCGACGCGGGTGGGCGGGCTGCCGGCGGGGGATGTCGTGCGGGCGCGCATGGCCCACGACAAGAAGTCGCGCGGCGGGACGCTGCGGCTCATCGTGCCGACCGGCGCGGGCACGGCCCGGGTGCTGGCGGGGGTGGCGCCTGAGGTGATCGACGCGGCGCTGGACACGATCCGGGCGTAGCGGGCTGGAGGGCGGCGGGTGTTCAGATCGCGTTGTGCGCTGGCCCAGCCCCCCCACCGGGGCCGGGGGTTGTGTTGTTGACTTTCAAGCGCAAAAGAGGCAAGGCCCGATATCCGCACAGACGGCTACGGAAGGCCGTCGCGGCTTGGGTTTCGGTCGCGCGAGGGGATGGCCACGGAACGGAGGCGCCCGATGCGGACGATCGCGATCATCAACCAGAAGGGCGGGTGCGGGAAGACGACCACCGCCATCAACCTGGGGGCGATGCTGGCGCGACGCGGTCGGCGGGTGCTGCTGGTGGACATGGACCCGCAGTCGCACTGTGCGGCGGGGCTGGGGATTCCTGAGGCGCGGATCGAACTGGACATCGGCGACGCGATGCTGACGGTGGGGACGCGTCCGCTGGACGTGCCGCGGCTGCTGTGGCGGGTGGGGCGGAACCTGGACCTGGCGCCGAGCCGTATGAAACTGGCGGGGCTGGAGTCGGCGCGGGGCGGGCTGGCGGACCTTCTGGACCGGGAGCGTCGGCTGGCGAGCGTGCTGCAGGAGTTCAAGCACGAGTACGACGTGGCGTGCATTGACTGCCCGCCGTCGATCGGGCTGCTGACGTACAACGCGCTGGCGGCGTCGGACCACGTGCTGATCCCCGTGGAGACGAGTTTCTTCTCGCTGCAGGGGGCGACCAAGCAGGTGCAGACGGTGCGGACACTCTCGCGCCGGCTGGGGGTGCAGTTGCCGGTGTGGGTGGTGCCGACGATCCACGAGGCGGGGAACGCGGTGGCGGGCGACCTGCTCGACGAACTGCACCGGCGGTTCAAGGACCGGGTGTGCCCGGTGGTGATCCGGCGGGATTCGGCGCTGCGCGAGGCGGCGTCGCACGGGCAGCCGGTGGGCGACTACGCGCCGGATTCGGCGGGCACGGTCGACTATGCCGCGTTGGCGCGCTGGGTCGTGGAGCGGATCGAGGGTCGCGAGGTCGAGGCGCCGGGCGAGATCGAGCATCACGACGAGCCGGCGGTGCCCGAGGTGCACGTGTCCTCGATCAGCGCGCGCGTCATGGCGGGCGTGGGGGCTCGCGCGGCGGGCGAGTCGGCGCTGATCGAGCCAACCCTGGCCGAGCGGGCGCCGGCCGAGACGCAGGCGGACGTGAAGCCCGTGACGCGGGCCGAGGACGTGGCACGCCGGGCGCAGGAGTTCCTGCGCCGGGTGGCGACGGGCGGGACGCGTCCGGCGGGCGCCCCCGGCGAGAGCCCGGCGGGCGTGCCCGCGGCGGTGGCGACGCTGGCGGGCCCGGCGGCGTCTACGGCGTCGCGGGAGCCGGAGGGGGTCTTGCGGCTGGTGGCGGAGGACGCGCCAACGCCGCCCACGCCGGTGCGCGTGCGCCCGGATGCGGCGCGCCTGCTGGGCGTGCGTCTGACGAACCAGGGCGTGCTGTTCGTGCAGCCGCTGACGGTGGGGCGCGAGGCGGCGGTGGCGGGGACGTTTAACAACTGGTCGGCGACGGCCCACCCGATGCGTCGCAACGAGGCGCTGGGCGTGTTCGAGGTGTGCCTGCGATTGCCGCCGGGAACGCACCGCTACCGGCTGGTGGTCGATGGGCAATGGTCGGCCGATCCGCACAATGACCGATGCGAACCCAACCCGTTCGGCGAGGCGGACAGCCTCGTGGACGTGCCGGAGGTGGCCCTGCCGCGCGGGGCCTGAGGAGGAGTGTGCACGTGAACCGGACCCTCGCCGACCTGCCCGAGGCATCGCCCCGCCCGCTGCACGCCGAGTGCGACGCGCTCGCCGACCTGTTTCTCTCGCCCGGGGACGAGCCGGTGCGCCTGCGGCTGGCTCCCGACCCGGAGCCGGTACCCGAGGTGACGGCGGATGCCCCGTCGACGCCCGCGACGCTGATCGAGGGGTTGATCCTCGGGCACCTGCCGGTGCTGGGTGCGGCGTGGGTGACGCAGTATGCGAAGTTCGTGGCGGACGCGGACCATCGCCCGGTGGCGCTGGTGCGGGTGCAGGGGGGACAGACCCGGGTGGACCTGGTCCTGCCGCGGGGGCACGAGGCGCGGGTGTCGTCGCGGATCGGCGCGGGGCAGGCGGGCGAGCATTCGACGCTGCGGGGCGCGATCGAGGCGGCGGCGGCGCAGGGCGCCCGCTGGGTGCTGCGTGTCGACGAAACCGGCGAGGTGGACCTGGCCTCGACGGCGGGCGTGGACGAGATGACGGTGCTGACCGGGGCCGACGACCCGGCGGTGGTGGCGACGTACCGGACGATCAAGAACCTGACGGAGCGGATGGGGGAGGATGGGCCGCGCCTGCGGCTGGGCGTGATGGGCGCCGACGACGCGAAGGCCGCGGAGGCCGAGGCGAAAGTGACGCGGGCGACGGGCGTGTTCCTGTCGCGCCCGATCGAGACGGGGGCGCGTGTGGCGAAGGTTGGCGCGTGCACGACGCAGGTGCTCTATCGCGGGGATGAGACGCACGGGGCTGACGAGATCGTGCGCCTGGTGCGTGAGGCGAGCCGTCGCCAGTCGCCGTCGCGCGAGCCGGTTCGGGAACCCGAACCCGAGGCTGCATCTGCGGCGCCGATGGCATCGGACGTGACGACGCCCGCGGAGGGGGTGCCGGCGCCGGCGTTGCTCGACGCCTTGGCGCTGAGAGGGCTGGGCACGGCGTGTCCTCCCGCGCCGGGCGTGGTGCTGGCGCACGGGGCCGACGGCGCGCTGCACCTGCTGGCCGACGCGGGCGCAAGCCCCGAGGCGGGCGTGCGAGGGCTGCTGGCGGCGGCGGCGTGGGCCGACGCGCACGCCGGGCTGCTGGAGGCGGCGCACGCGGGGGCGATCCGCGGCGTGCGGGAGCACGGCGCGACGCTGCACCTGGTGACGCGGGACGCCAAGGCGTGCCGCGGGCTGCTGGACACGGGCGTGCGCGTGCACCTGGCGGTGCGGGCGGGCGGCGCGTGGGTCGTCACGGCGCTGAACTAGGCCGGCCTGCAACCGATCGGCATCGCCACGGAACTCGGCTTGCGGAACGCGGCTTACGCGGATTCCTTGCGCTTGACGCGGAGGTCGGCGAGGGAGCGGCGCCGATCGACGGCCTGCTCGTCGATGATGAACTCGACACCCTCGGACCGGTGGTCGGGGAGCTCGAACATGAGGTCGAGCATGACCTCTTCCATGACCGAGCGGAGGGCGCGGGCGCCGGTGTTGCGCTTCAGGGCCTTCTCGGCGATGCGCCGGAGCGCGCCGGGCGTGAAGGAGAGTTTGGCGTTCTCGAGCCCGAAGAGGTGCTGGTACTGGCGGACGATGGCGTTCTTGGGCTCGGTGAGGATGTGCACGAGCGTGTCGACGGTCAGCGGCTCGAGCGGGGCGAGCACGGGCAGTCGCCCGATGAACTCGGGGATCATCCCGAACTCGACGAGGTCCTCGGGCGTGACCTGCGACAGGACGTGGCGGGCCTCGCGGGCTTCGTCGGTGGCGGTCATGGACTCGTGGAAGCCGATGCGGCTCTTGCCGAGGCGCCGGCGGATGATCTCGTCGAGCCCGGTGAAGGTGCCGCCGCAGATGAAGAGGATGTTCGAGGTGTCGACCTGGATGTACTGCTGCTCGGGGTGCTTGCGGCCGCCCTGGGGGGGCACGTTGGAGACGGTGCCTTCGAGCATCTTGAGGAGGCTTTGCTGGACGCCCTCGCCCGAGACGTCGCGCGTGATGGAGACGTTGTTGCTGGTCTTGCCGATCTTGTCGACCTCGTCGATGTAGATGATGCCGCGCTGGGCGGCTTCGAGGTCGAAGTCGGCGCTCTGGAGGAGTTTGAGGATGAGGTTCTCGACGTCCTCGCCGACGTAGCCCGCCTCGGTGAGCGTGGTGGCGTCGCCGATGGCGAAGGGGACCTTGAGCATGCGCGCGAGCGTGCGGGCGAGGAGGGTCTTGCCCGAGCCGGTGGCGCCGATGAGGAGGATGTTGCTCTTGTCGAGTTCGACGCTGCCGGCCTCGGCGGACTCGAGGTGGAGGAGTCGCTTGTAGTGATTGTGAACGGCGACGCAGAGGGCGCGCTTGGACTGGTCCTGGCCGATCACGTACTGATCGAGGTAGGACATGATCTCGCGGGGCGCGGGGACCTCGCGGAGCCAGGTGGTCGACGAACTGACGCGCCGGCGCTCCTGGCGGAAGATGTTCTGGCAGAGGTCGACGCACGAGGAGCAGACGTAGACCTGGTTGGGCCCTTCGACCATGGGGCCGACTTCGCGGCTGGTCTTGCCGCAGAAGGAGCAGGTGGTGACCTTGCGGGCGCGGAACCCGCTGCCGCCGTCACCCGCGCCGGCGCCACCGCCCGCGCCGCCCGAGGTCGAATCGTTCCCGTCCTGCTTGTTCTTGGCCATGCATCCCTCGCGTGAGCGCCGACACAGCCCGGCGCATCTCCGCAAGTCTATCGGCGGGCCGGGGCGATGTCTGCACAGTCCTTCGCACGAGTTCGTTATCGGGACGCGGCTACCCGTGCGGGTCGCGCTCGGGTGCGTCGGTGTGGCGCGGGGGCGGCGCGGCGCCGGGTTTGGGCGCGAGCGTGCGACCCGAGATCCGCGCGGCCATGGTGCGCCGGGCCGCGGCGTACTCGTCCTCGGTCATGCGCCCGCTCGCGCGGAGTTCGCGGAGCGACTCCATGAGCAGGCGGTCGCTCTGGGCGTCGCGCTCGGCGGCCAGGGCGCGCCGACGCACCACGAGCACGACGAGCCCGAGCAGCACGACCACGCCGATGAGCACGCCCAGCCACAGCAGCAGGGAGCCGACGTCCCCGCGCCCGGGCGGCGGAGCGGCGGCGCTGGCGAGCGGGACGATCATGCGTTGCCCGAGGCGATGGCCTCGCGGATCGGGACGATGAGCCCGGGGACGACGCGATGCTCGACGAGGTCCTCGCCGACCTTGGCGAGTTTCGCGAGTACGCCGGGGAGTTCGCGCGTCTCGCCCAGCCCGCCGAACTTGCGGAGGGTGCAGTAGACGCTGATGGGGTCGGCGCCGGGTTCGCTGTCGCGGTGGGAGTTCTGCCCGGGGCGGGTCTTGACCTCGAAGTAGGCCTCGACGTCGCCCCGCTTGCCCAGGGACAGGCCGATGAGGGGCTGGCAGTCGATGGGCGTGGTGTTGGGGATGTCGATGAGGGCGGCCAGGGGCGAGCCGGGGATGAGCGCGTCGAGGACGATGGCGTCGTGGTTGCCGTTGGCGGCGAGGTCGAAGCCGTAGAGGAGTTCGACGTAGTCGACGTCGAGCGGGCTGATGGAGAGGTAGGTGGGGGCGAGTTCGAGGACCTGGGAGTGGAGGGAGTAGGCGTCCTCCATGGTGCCCGGGTTGACGACGCCCGAGCGGATGGAGGTGGCGCGCATGGAGAGCCAGCGGTGCGGCATCTGATCCTGCGGGCTTTCGAGGGCGACTTCGTCCTTGAACTTGCGGAAGCCGCCCATGTGCGGGAACTGGCGGCGGACGCGCTCGAACAGGTCGAGCACGGTCTCGCGCGTGCGCGGAAGTTCCATGCGCACGCTGAGTTTCATGTTGACGTAGAAGTCGGTGCAGAGGGCTCGATAACTCTCCGACATCGCGGCACGCTCCGGCCCTGCGGGCGGATCAGGGTTGGTCAGAGGGAACCATAGCGGGCGTGCCCGGCGCGCGTTGCTCAACCGACAAGCGCGTCGAGCGTGCGCAGGACGCGGGGCACGTCCGAGAAATCATCGAGCACCGCGTCGGCCCCGGCCGCGGCGAGCGCCGGCGCGGGCGTGCGCCCGGTGGCAACTCCCAGGGCGCGGCAGTCATGCGTGCGGGCCGCGTGCATGTCGTGCTCGGTGTCGCCCAGCACGACCACGCGCGCCGGAGGCACCGTCGCGCGTCGCGCACGCTCGTAGCCGCGGATGCCCACGGGCACGAGGTCCGAGCGCCGCGGCGGGGTTGAGGGCGACGCGTCGCCCCAGACGCGGACGTCGAAGTAGGCGACGTCGATCCCCGCGGCACGGAGTTTCAGCACGCCGGTTTCCTCGAAGTTGCCCGTGAGCACTCCAAGCGCGAGGGACGGCTCGCGCGTGCGGCGTTCGCGGAGCGCGCCGAGCAGGTCGTGCACTCCGGGGAGCGCCGTCGCTCCGGCCCCCTCGGCGAACCAGCCCTGCATGCGCCGGGCGTAGGCCCCCCGGAAGGCCGCGGCCCGGGCGGGCGTGGGCTCCACGCCGTTCGTGCGGAGCAGGTCGTCGATGATGAGCGGATCGAGCCTTCCCGCGAAGGCGACGCCCTCGGCGATGAAGGAGGGGCCGTGGAGATCACGCCCGGCGAGGGCCATGGCCTGCATGCCCGCGCCGTTGGTGGTGAGGAGGGTGAGGTCGATGTCGAACAGCAGGAGCATGGGGGCCTCTCAGCGGCGGATGTCGAAGGAACGCTCGTCGGCGACGGGCGGGATGTCGCGGACGTCCTCGCGGGCGATGTGCCCGGGGGTGCGCCCCCGGACGTCGGCGAGGAAGGTATCGAGGTCGGTGGCGGCACCCTGGGCTTCGAGGGTGACCCCGCCGTCGGGGTCGTTGCGGACCCAGCCGGTGACGGGGTGTTCGCGGGCGATGGCGTAGACGGTGGCACGGAAGCCGACACCCTGGACGCGTCCGGCGTACGCCGCCCGGACCCGACGCAGACCTCCCCCGCCGCTGTCGGAGTGGCTCATGGCGAGGACGGTACGTCGCGGATAACCGGGCGGGCTGGGGGCGAGGCTGGGCGGCGCGGGGTCGAGAACCGTGCCCGGCGGGAGGGTGTGCGTGGGTTGGGGGCCCTTTTGGTTGCCAGGGGCGAACCCCGTGCTACGTTTGCGCTGCGGCACGGATCGCTGGCCACCCCACCCCCACTCCCCACCCGTCTACCAGCCCCTCGGCGGGCACCAGATCTAGGTATGTGGCACGAGTCGTCGTCGCAGGGCGTGCGTGCGCACGCGGGAGCCGGTGGCGTGTCGAACCTGTGGCCGAGCACCGGGCAGCGAGATTCGCGCGATGTGGAGCGCGTGCGGGACGCGTCGGACATCGTGCGGATCGTGGGCGAGTGCGTGCAGTTGCGTCCGAAGGGGCGTGAGTACGCCGGGCTGTGCCCGTTCCACGACGACCATAACCCGTCGATGTACGTGGTGCCGTCGAAGCAGATCTTCAACTGCTTCGTGTGCGGGGCCGCGGGGGACGTGTTCTCGTTCGTGATGCGTTTCCACAAGATGGAGTTCCGCGAGGCGCTGGAGTATCTCGCGGAGCGGGCGGGGGTCACGCTCGCCCGGGCGGCCCCGCGCGGGACCGGCGACGCGCCGACCAAGCGGGCGCTGCTCGACGCGTGCGCCGAGGCGTCGCGCTTCTACCGCCAACTGCTGCGCGAGCACGAGCACGGGCAGGACGCCCGCGGCACGATTTCGCGCCGCGAGATTTCTCCGGCGATGGTCGAGCGGTTCGAACTCGGGGCAGCCCCCGACCGCTGGGACGGGCTCATCCTGCGGGCACGCCAGAAGGGGCTCGACGAGCGGGCGCTGCTCGCGGCGGGGCTCATCAAGCGGCGCGAGGGGGGCGACGGCGCGTACGACCTGCTGCGCCGGCGGCTCATCTTCCCCATCCACAACAAGGCCGGGCAGACCATCGCCTTCGGCGGACGCAAACTGCGGGACGAGGACGAGCCGAAGTACCTGAACTCGCCCGAAACGCCCCTGTTCAACAAGTCGGCGACGCTCTACGCGTTGCACCTGGCGGCGCCGGCGATTCACCGCGAGCGTACGGCGATCGTGTGCGAGGGGTACACCGACGTCATCGCGTGCCACCAGCACGGGTTCGAGCACGCCGTCGCGACGCTGGGCACCGCGCTGACGCGCGAGCACGCACGCGAACTGCGGACGCGCTGCGACACCGTCGTGCTGCTGTTCGACGGGGACGACGCCGGGCGGCGTGCGGCGGACCGCGCGGTGCCCGTGTTCTTCGGCGAACCCATCGACGTGCGGATCGCGACCCTGGCGAGCGCGACGGACGCGAAGGACCCCGACGAACTGCTGCGGCGTGCCGACGGGCCCGAGGTCTTCCGGCGGGTGCTGGTCGGGGCGCGCGACCTGCTGGAGTATCGCTTCGACCGGGTGCGCGAGCGCCTGCGCGGGGCGGGGATGTCGGCGCTGGAGAAGGGTCTGCGCGAGGAGATGGCGCTGCTGGTCGAGATGGGCTGGGAGCACGCCGACCCGATGCGCCGGGCGCTGATCGAGCGCCGGCTGAGCGAGATCTCGGGGTTGTCGATCGACGTGGTGCGGAGCGTGATGCCCGCGGGGCGCAGCGCGCGGGCGGGCGTCGGGGCGCGTCCCGCCGAGCCACGGGTGAGCGACGAGGCCGCGGGTGAACTGGCGAGACTGCAGCGTGGGACGCTGTCGGCGTGCGAGCACCTGCTGGGGTGCCTGCTGGCCGATCCGGCGCTCTGGGCCGCCCTCGACGAGGCGGGGCGGGCGTTGGTGCGTCCGGCGGCGTATCGTTCCGCGGTGATGGCTGCGCTGGCTGAGCATGTCTCGCTCTTGGGCAAGAGCGGCACGAACCCGGGCGTCAACGAGGTCCTCGCGAGCACCGAGGACCCGGACGTGCGGGGGGCGGCTGTCGGGCTGATGTCGCGTGTGCACGTGGAATCGGATCGGGACGATCGGCGGGTGCGGGCGCACTTCGAGGCGTGCCTGACGCGGGCGCGCCTGGAGGCGAACGCCGCCGATCACGCGCACCTGGCGGCGTCGGATGATCCCCACGCCGAGGCGTTGCGATTGATCGAGTTGAAGCGACGGGAGCGGGCGTCCCTCGGGGCGGACCGGAGGGTCCTGCCCCGACCGGGCGGCGGTTGACGGTTCGTCGTCCGCGCGACGGGAGCGTGCGGACGTTGGCAGGGTTGCCCGCACCGGCAGGATGCCCGGGCGGGAGGTTCGGAGACGTGCCGCGGGCGATTGACACCCCCCGCGGATCGCAAGGAGACGCGCGTGTTCGCAGACCTGCACCCCGCGGTATCGCACCTCATGGACCTGGGCAAGCAGCGCGGCTGGCTCAGCTACGAGGAACTGAACAACATCCTCCCCGATGAGATGGTGGACCCGGCGAAGATCGACGAACTGCTCATCGTGATCGACCGGGCCGGCATCGAGATGGTCGACGAACTGGAGTACCGCGCCCGCCTGCACCGCCAGGCGCTGGAGAAGGGCGACGCCCCGCGGACGGAATGCGGCGGGCTGCCCGGGCTCTTCCGGGCGATGAGCGTCTCGGGGGGCGAACGCGGGGCCGAGGCGGTCTCGCTGCGCCACGCCATCCACGGGCCCGAGGACGGCGCCCAGCGCAGCGACGAGGACGATGAAGAGGCCCAGTTGCAGCGCGACCTCGCGGAGGTCGTGACGGAAGAGGCCAGCGGCAAGCGCATCGACGACCCTGTGCGGATGTACCTCTCGCAGATGGGGGCGATCCCCCTGCTGACGCGCGAGGAGGAGATCCGTCTGGCGAAGAAGATCGAGGTGACGCGGATGATCTTCCGGCGTCGGTGCCTCGAGAGCGACTACGTCGTGGCGCAGGCGGTCGAGATCCTCAAGATGGTGCACCGGGGCGAACTGCCCTTCGACCGGACGATGCGGATCTCCACCGCCGACCCGGACGCGAAACTCAAGATCGCGCAGCGCATTCCGGCGAACCTGCCGACGATCGAGCGGCTGCTGGAACTGAACCGGGCCGACCACGAGGCGATGCGCGCCGACGAGCATGCCGGGAAGCAGGGCGAGGCCGAAGAGCGTGCCGCGCGGATCCGCGCCCGTCGTCGGCGCATGGCGACGCTGACGGAAGAACTGTGCCTGCGGACGGGGCGGATCATCCCGCTGATGCGGAAACTCCGCTCGATCGCGAAGAAGATGCACGAACTCGACGGCGACCTGCGGGGCCCGGGCGAGCGGCGCGGGCGCCGTCGCCGGCCGCAACGTCAACTGGACCCCGAGGACCTCGCGGTGATGCGCGAGGAACTCGAGGGGCTGCGCGGGCTGGTGCTCGAATCGCCCCAGGAGGTCGTGCGGCGGGTGCGCGACCTGAACACGGTGTTCTGGGAGTACGAGCAGGCGAAGCGCGACCTCTCGGGCGGGAACCTGCGCTTGGTGGTGTCGATCGCGAAGAAGTACCGCAACCGCGGGCTGTCGTTCCTGGACGTGATCCAGGAGGGCAACACGGGCCTGATGCGCGCGGTGGACAAGTACGAGTACAAGCGCGGGTACAAGTTCAGCACGTACGCGACGTGGTGGATCCGCCAGGCCATCACGCGGGCCATCGCCGACCACGCCCGCACCATCCGCATCCCCGTCCACATGATCGAGACGATGAGCAAACTCCGCAACATCGAGAAGGCGATGCTGCAGGAGGCGGGTGTGGAGCCCACGATCGAGGAACTCGCCGAGCGCGCGGGGATGCCCACGGCCGAGGTGCGCCGGGTCATGAAGATCAGCCGGCACCCGGTCAGCCTGGACCGCCCCGTGGGCGAGAGCGAGGACAGTTATTTCGGGGACTTCATCGAGGACGAGTCGCAGAGCGCCCCGGGCGACGTCGCCGCGGCCGAGATGCTCAAGGGACGCATCGAGCAGGTCCTCAAGACCCTGACCTACCGCGAGCGGGAGATCATCAAACTCCGCTACGGGATCGGCGACGGGTACACGTACACCCTCGAAGAGGTCGGGCGGATCTTCAAGGTGACGCGCGAGCGCGTGCGCCAGGTCGAGGCCAAGGCGATCCGCAAACTCCAGCACCCGGTGCGTGCCCGCAAACTCCAGGGCTTCGTCGACGCCCGCTCGCGCGAGGCGCACGCCGAGGCACGGAGCGAATCACGCGCGGACACGCGGGTCGAGTCGCGGGTGGATGTTCGCACCGAAGCCGTCGGATCGTCGCACGAGAACGGCAACGGGATCGGCCATCCCGCGGCGCACGCCGCGGGCGTGCACGCCGATCAGTCGCCGGCGCTCGGGGCGTCCTGAGCGGCGGGTGTCGCGCGGCGTGTCCTCGCGATCCAGCCTCCGCCGAGCACACGCTCGCCGCCGACCTCGTATAGCACGATCGCCTGGCCCGGGGCCGCGGCCCGCACGGGCTGCGTGAACTCCACGAAGAACCGCCCCCGTCGCCCGGAGGGTGTGGGCGCGTCGGTGTCGGGCAGGGCGCGCGCGCGAGCGGGTGCCGTCTCGCCGTGGGCCCGGCACTGGGCCACGCAGGGAATCCATGTCTCGGGACGGGGCACGTGCCAGTTGGCCTCCCACGCTTCGCAGGCGTCGACGAGGAGGTCGTCCTGGCCGCCCAGTCGGACGCGGTTGGTGGCGGCGTCCTTCTCGACGACGTAGACGGGGCGTCCGAGCGCGAGCGCGACCCCCCGGCGCTGGCCGATGGTGAAGCGGTGCTGGCCCTCGTGCGTGCCGAGCGTGGTTCCCGAGGCGTCGACGAACGCGCCCGGGCGCGACGCGTCGGGGCGGAGTCGTTCGACAAGCCCCGCGTAGTCGTTGTCGGGGACGAAGCAGATCTCCTGCGAGTCGGGCTTGTCGAAGACCGGCAGGTCCCACGCGCGGGCGAGGTCGCGCACCGCGGGCTTGGCCAGGTGCCCAACGGGGAAGAGCGTGCGGGCCCGCTGCTCGGGCCCCATGCCGAAGAGCACGTACGACTGGTCCTTCGCGACGTCACGCGCCCGGCACAGCCGCCCGCCATCCATCCGCGCGTAGTGCCCGCTGGCGACGAACTCGGCCCCGATCGACGCGGCGTACTCGTGCAGGCGCCCGAACTTCAGCCAGTCGTTGCAGCGCACGCACGGGTTGGGCGTGCGCCCCGCGACGTACTCGTCCGCGAAGTAGTCGATGATGCGCCCGAAGTCCTTCTTGAAGTTGCAGACGTAGAAGGGGATGCCGAGGCGCGCAGCGACAAGGCGCGCATCGGCGGCGTCGAGGATCGAGCAGCATCCCTGGTGACCGATGCGGGCCCCGGGCGGGGTGTCACAGGTGTCGGGCGCGTCTTCCACGAGCCCGAGAGATTCGCCGGGCGAACCCAGTCGCATGAAGCAGCCGACCACGTCGTAGCCCTCGCGCAGGAGCATCGCGGCGGCGACGGATGAATCCACGCCGCCCGACATCGCGACCAGCACCTTGGGACGCGCCGCGGGCATGGCGAATCGTAGGGAAACAGCGAGTGGCTACCGCGCCTCGCCGCGTGGCTCGCCGGCGGGCGGCTCGGGCGCGAGGTCGTACGTCTCGCCCGCGCCCCCGGGCGCGAGGAAGTTGCCCTGCGGCTTGGCCGGGCGCACCGGCGGGGGCAGGTCGTCGGGCGGAGGATGGTCGCGTGCTCGTCCTTCCTCGATCCGACGGACGATGCGGGCGCTCGCGCGACGGTCGCGGTCCATCGCGCGTCCCGCGTTCGCCAGCGACCAGCGGCACAGGAACGTGAACTGCACCAGCGGGATCACGATCATCAGGAGGCACACCAGCCAGAGCGAACCCGCGACGAAGATCGCGGGGAGGATGACCACCATCCGCGGCGTCGCCCGCGCGATGAACAGGAAGAACACGAACAGCACGCCCGTCACTAGCGCGCCGATGACCCAGAAGGGCACCGCCCGCAGTCGGCTGGCGAGCCCGAGATCGTTCGCCCAGTCGGCGATGAGCGAGAAATAGATCAGCACCGCGATCACGCCCACCATCGCCGCGAGCACGACCCCGCCCCCCATGACGAACGGCACCATCGCCGCGGGGGGCGTGGTGAACGGCTGGGGAACCGTGCCGGGCGGGGCCGCGGCGGCCTGCGCGGCCGCACGCGTTGCGGCGCCGTAGGTGATGCTCGCCCCGAGGAACAGCAGCGTCATGCCCACGCCCCACAGGAACTGGCTCCCCCGCGCGACGAGGCGCAGGCGGCGCCACTCCTGCGCGGGGTCGAACGCGGGCGTCTCGGAGAACTCGCGGGGCATGGTGAGCATGTACACGCTCGCGCCCCACACCCACGCCGCGACCATCGCCATCAGGAACGCCGCGACGAACGCGGGGTTCGCGGGGCCCGGCGCGGGCCCGACCCACAGGCTGCCGACGACCACGCCCGCGGCGACGATGCCGATGGTGCTCCACGTGGACATGCGCCGCAGGTAGTGCAGCGGCGCCTCGGTCATCGCGCCGCCGGCGGTCACGCGCAGGCGGATCGGCGTCCCGCACTCCGGGCAGCGGTCGCCGGTCTTCAGCCCGCGCAGGTTGTAGCGGCATCGGACGCACGGGCGATCATCGATGAGTACCGTCGAGAGCGGCGCGCGGGCGTAGGGGTTGATGAACGGTCCTGGCACGCCTCGCTCCTACCGCGCGCCGGCCCCCCGGGTTTCGCGCACGGCTTCGACCGCCGCTCGGAACAGGCGTGCCCCGGGCGTGGGCGTCTTGCGGGCGGCGGGGTCGAGCCGGGTCCAGTACGGGTGGCGGGTCCAGTCGAGGTAGCGCTCGGGGTGGGGCATCAGGCCGAAGACCCGCCCCGACGCGTCGCACACGCCGGCGATGCGTCCGGTTGAGCCGTTGAAGTTGTCGCGGTAGCGCAGCACGACCTGCCCGCGCCGCTCCAGTTCGCCCAGCGTCGAGGGTGCGTCGGTGACGAGGCGCCCCTCGCCGTGCGCCACGGGGAGCATCGCGACGTCGGCGGCCCAGGGCTCTTCGGGCGGGGTAAAAGCCTCGCGTGCCCAGGCGCAGCAGGTGTTCGGCTCCACCTCGATCCCCACCCAGCGGTCGCAGAAGCGGGCATCGGCGTTGTCGACCAGCGCCAGACGGCGCGCGGGCGGCGCCTCGGCGGGCCACGACTCGCCCACGCCCGGGCCCGGCAGCAGCCCGGCCTGCACGAGCACCTGGAACCCGTTGCAGATGCCGATGACGATCGCGCCGCGTTCGAGCGCCTCGCGCAGCGCCGGGTACAGGCGTTCGCGAACGATCATCGCGAGGATGCGCCCGGAGGCGATGTCGTCGCCGTAACTGAACCCGCCGGGGAAGCCGACAAGGTCGCAGGCGTCGAGCCGGGCGGGGTCGCGGGCGAGCGCGTCGACGTGCACGAGGTCGACCTCGGCCCCGGCCATGGCGAAGGCCCGGCAGAGTTCCGCGTCGCAGTTCGTCCCGGCCGTGCGGATCACCAGTGCTCGCGTCATGCGCCCATGGTAGCGACGCGCCCGCCACCGCCCATCCCGGGGGCGATCTACGCTTGGCCATGCCGACCATCCATCCGTTCCGCGCGCTGACGTACGCCGGGCTGCGTGACCTCTCGAACCTCGTCGCCCCGCCCTACGACGTGCTGGACCGCGCGGGCAAGCAGCGCCTTGTGGAGCGCGACCCGCGGAACATCGTCGAGATCGACCTGCCGCACACGCCCGCGAAGGAACTCGGTCCCCCGGAGGTCTACGCCGCCGCGGCCAACCGCCTGCGCGAGCACGTCACGTCGGGCGTGCTCCGGCGCACCGACGCGCCGGTGATCGTCGCGTACCGCCAGACCTTCCGCAGCGAGGACGGCTCGCGCGAGATCCGGCGCACGGGCATGGCCTGCTGCGTCGAGACCGTCCCCTTCGGCCCGCGCAGCGGCGGGGGCATCCTCCCGCACGAAGAGACCTTCAGCGGGCCCAAGGAAGACCGCATGGCCCTCATGAAGGCCACGCGCACGCAACTCTCGCCGATCTTCGGCCTGCACGCCGACGAGCGCGGGCTGGCGACGGCCCTGCTCGCCCGCGTCACGACCTCGCGCGCGCCCGACACCGTCGCCACGACCGACGACGGGACGCGCCACGAACTCTGGACGATCACCGACGCCCCCACCATCAACGCGTACCGCGACGCGCTTGAGGGTGAGGACGTGTTCATCGCCGACGGGCACCACCGCTACACGACGGGGCTGAACTACCTGCGCGGGCTCGAGGCCGCCGGGCACGTCGCGCCCGACCACCCCGCGCGGCGCTGCATGATCGTGCTCGTGGGCATGAGCGACCCCGGGCTGGTGATCTGGCCGACGCACCGTGTGCTGGGGGGCATGGCGTCGTACACGCCCGACGCGTTCCTCGCCGGCGCGGGCGAGCACGTCGCCATCGAGCCCATCGCGGGCGATCTCGCGGCGGTGCACAAGGCCATGCACCAACTCACCGGCATGGGCGACGAACGCTTCGCGCTCTGGGACTTCGCGAAGCGCCAGGGCTACGTCGTCGCGCCCTCGCGCCGCGACCCGCTGGCGGCCCGCTTCCCCGAGAAGCCCGAGGCCTGGCGCCGGCTCACCGTCACGTTCGTGCAGTACGTGCTCGTCGAGCAGGTGTGCCAGGCGAAACTCAACGCCGGCAACCCCGTGCGCTGGGCCTTCCCGCACACGGTGCGCGAGGTCGAAGAGATCGGGCGCGGGCTCGAGACGGGCGCGGGGGGCGGGGCGGGCTTCGCGCAGGTCGCGGTACTCGTGCGCCCGACGCCGCTGGAGGCGGTGCGCGAGGTGAGCCGCGCAAACGAACTCATGCCCCAGAAGAGCACGTTCTTCTACCCGAAACTCGCGACCGGGCTATTCATGAACCCCCTGGAATAGCCGGGGGGCTTGGGACTACTCGGGCGCCGCGGGCGGCACTCCGATGGCCGACGTGCGCTTGCGCACCGGGCCCAGCGGCACCTCGGGCATCGGCTGCCCGGGGTTCGCGTGCGCCCAGTCCGCGATCGGCCCGCTGTGCTCCCCCAGCCACGCGAGCAGCGCCTTCGCAGGCACCACCCCGCCCAGGCGCGAGACTTCCTTCCCGTCGCGCATCAGGAGGAGCGTCGGGAGCGACTTCACGCGGAGACGCTCGGCCCCCTCGGGCGGCTTCTCGCGGTCGGTGAAGTCCGCGATGACCGGGTGCGTGTTCTCGCGGATCCAGCGCTGCACGCCCGCGTCGGCCAGGGCCTGGCGTTTGAACGTCTGGCACGGGCCGCACCAGTCCGCCGTCGCGAACACGAGCACGGGCATGCCCGATTCGGCGGCGAGTGCCTCGCTCTCCGCGAGGGTCGCGACCTGCTTGAAGGCTTCGGGGGTTTCCGATCCACGGCGCGCGAACGTGGTGTACCCCACGAACGCCAGCAGCGCCAGCACGAGCACGAACCAACTGCGTCGTCCGGGGTTCACCATGAAGACCTCCGCGTCAGGGCTCGCACGCTCACTCTATCGGTCCGTCACGCGCCCGGGCCCAGTTCGGCCCCGGCCAGCCGTTCCAACAGGCGTTCTATGTAGCGCCAGGCGTTCAGTGTTGTTCGGATTTCCCCGGCGGGAACTGGCTCGGACGCGAACAACCCCCCCACACGCCGGACATACGCCTCGCGCTCGCCCTTCGCCCACGCCCGCAGTCGCTCGACGCTTCCGGCGTCGCCCGCGGCGATCGCCTCCTCGGCCTCCTCCCGCACGGGCATGAACTCGACGAGAAATCCCGGCGGCAGGCTCTTGCTGCCCGCCCCGCCCGCCGCGTCTGGCCCGCCGACGAGCGCCAGCAGCGCCTCGGCCCGGAGCAGCGGGTCGCCCAGCGTGCGCCGGGCGGCGTTGAGTTCCGACGACGCGTCCTCGGCGGTCTCGCCCGGCGCGCCGACGACCTCGCCCGCCGCCTCGGCGCGGCGTGCGTCGGGGTGCACGCCCGCGGCCCGCGCCAGGTACGCGCGCTCGATCGTCGCACGCGACAGGTCCATCCGCGCGGGCAGCCCCAGCACCTGGAACGGGTTTCGCGCCACGCCGCTCACACTCCCCGCCGGCATCAGCGCCGGTCGAAGACCTGCTCGGCGGGGAAGCGCACCTTGGCCAGCCCGGCGAGCCAGTCGTCGGAGGCACGATACCCGGCCGTCGCGACAACCGTCGCCTTGTACCCCTGCGCGGGCAGGTCAAGGATGCGGTCATAGGCCTCGGCGTCGAAGCCCTCCATGGGGCAGGCGTCCACGCCCAGGTTGGCCGCGGCGGCGAGGAAGAAGCCAAGGGCGATGTAGACCTGACGCGCGGTCCAGACGTCGGCGTTGAAGGCGGGACTGGTGATCGTGCCGAGCATCATGCCGCGGAAGTCGGCCAGGGCCGCCCGGTCGCCGCCGCGCACCTGCACGATGCGGTCGACGTAGCGGTCGACGTCGGCGGGGGTCATGGTCGCCTTGCGGGCAAGGACGAGCAGGTGCGACGCGTCCGTGATCTGCGGCTGGTTCCACGAGACCTCGCGGAGTTTCGCGCGCAGCGCCGGGTCGCGCACGAGCACGAAGCGCCAGGGCTGCAGGCCGTAGGACGACGGCGCGAGCAGGACCGCCCGCTCCAGGGCGTTCCAGGTGTCGGCGGGGATGGCCTTGGCAGGGTCGAACTTCTTGACGGCGTAGCGCCAGGCGAGATTCTCGATCAGCGTGTCGGGGGCGACGGGCTTCATCGGCGTGTCTCCGGAGGGGTGCGGGGCGTATATCTGTTTCAACAAGCATACCCCTCGCCCGCCCATCGCGTCCACGGGGCGTGTACAGTCTTCACACGACGGTCATCCCCCCGGAGGTTTCCATGATTCCCGTGCTCTGCGCCTCGATCCTCGTCTGCGCCCAGGCGTCGGACCTGACCCCGGTCGACCACGCCGCCGGCTGGCGGCTCTACACCGGCGCGGACGCCACGAGCCACTGGCGCTCGTACCGCGGCGCGTCCTTCCCCGCCAAGGGCTGGCAGAGCGAGGGCGGCGAACTCCGCCTGGGCAAGAACTCGGGCGCGGGAGACATCATCACCGTCGACCAGTTCCGCGACGTCGAGATGGAGTTCGAGTTCCGCATGGGCGATAAGTCCAACTCGGGCGTCATGTGGCGCGTGACCGAGGCCCACGGCGCCCCCTGGCAGACCGGCCCCGAGTACCAGTTGCTCGACGACGTCGGCTTCAACGCCAAGCCCAGCGACATGCACTCGGTCGGCGCCATGTACGACCTCTACGCGCCCAACGCCGAGAAGATCGTCAAGGCGCCCGGCGAGTGGAACACCGGGCGCATCCGCCTGCGCCACGGCGTCGTCCAGCACTGGCTGAACGACCAGAAGGTCGTCGAGGCCCGCATCTTCGACGACGCGGGGCGCCCCACCGCCGAGTGGCGCGCGAAGATCGGCATCGACGAGAAGGGCCAGCCTCTCCCCGAGGGCGGGAGCAAGTTCAAGGTCTACCCCGGCTTCGGCGTGCAGCCCACGGGGCACATCGCCATCCAGGACCACGGCGACACCGACCTCGCCCTCCGCAACGTCCGCATCCGCGACCTGGCCGCCCCGCTCCCGGGCGAGGTCCGCCTGTTCAACGGGACCGACCTCACCGGCTGGGCCGCCCTCGTCCGCGACGGGTCGGGGCAGTACCGCCTGGGCGACACGTCCGAACTCGCGAGCGTGCGCGACGGCGTGATCGTCATCAAGGGCCAGCCCATCGGGTACATCCGCACGACCACCCGCTACACGAACTACGTGCTGCGCCTCGACTGGCGCTTCGACCCCGAGAAGGGCGCGGGCAACTCGGGCGTCCTGCTCCGCATGATCGGCGAGGACACCGTGTGGCCCAAGAGCGTCGAGGCCCAGCTGCACTCCGGCAACGCGGGGGACTTCTGGAACATCGGCGAGTTCACCATGACCACCGACCCCGCGCGCACCCGCGGGCGCAACACGAAGAAGACCCACGGCGCCGAACGCCCGATCGGCGAGTGGAACGAGTACGAGATCATCGTCCACCAGGGGGACGTGATCCTGAAGGTGAACGGCGAAGAGGTGAACCGCGCGACCGACGTCGAGGTCATCGCCGGGTACATCTGCTTGCAGAGCGAGGGGGCCGAGATCCACATCCGCAACGTGCGTCTGTCGCCGCTGGACTGAATCCCCACCGGCGAACCGCACCGCGCAGGAGGCGACCCGATGAACCACCATGTCGGCATCGTGGGCGTGAGCCCGGAAGGGGCCGCGGTCTTCTATCAGCAGTTGACGCGTCACGCCGGGCGACTGCTGGGGCCCACCGAGCAGCCCCGGATCTCCGTCCACAACGAGCCGCTGTATCTCTACCTGGACGCGATCCGCCGGGGCGACTGGCACGCGGTGGACCGCCTGCTGCGTCGGAGCGCGGACCTGCTGGCACGCTGCGGGGCGCAGTTCTGCATGGCCCCGGACAACGCGGTGCAGCACGCGGTGCAGATGGCCGAGGTGAACAGCCCGATCCCCTGGCTCACGATGGCGGACCTGGTGGCGGCGACCGTCGCGGGCGAGGGCCGCAAGACCGTCGGCCTGATCGGCACGAAACTCATCACCACCGCGTCGACCTACCAGACGCACCTGGGGCTCAAGGGCGTGCAGGTGCTCCCGCCCCAGAACGGCGAGGACGACCTGCTCGAAGAGATCATCTTCGGCGAACTGATCTACGGCCAGATCCGCCCCGAGAGCCGCCTGGCGGTGCTCCAGATCATCGCGGGGATGGCGCACCGCGGGTGCGAAGCCGTGATCCTGGCGTGCAGCGAGGCGCCGCTGCTGGTGACCCGCGAGAACTCGCCCCTGCCGGTGTACGACGCCGCGGACATCCTGGCCGAGGCGGCCATCCGGCGCGTGCTGCACCAGCGGACCGACGTGCAGCGTGCGAGCGCGACCGCATGAGACGGACCGCCCGCGGGCCTGAACACGCCCGAACATCTCCCCATCAACGGGGGAACACCTGCCAGCGCGGCGTCGAATGGTACCGAACGATGATTGCTGGGCGGACAGCGATCACGTTCGTATCTTGTTTGGACGAAACCCAGGCGGGGCGGACTGGACGAGGGGCGGGAGGAGTCGGTATGCTGGGCGAGACAGGCGGTCGCGAGCACGGAGGCCCGGCGTGAGCCGGTGGTATCCGTGCCGGGCTGAGCGGCGCGGACACGCCGTGAGCACATGGGCGGAGGGAGGACCTCTCCGCCTGGAGCGCCTGTCCGTACGACGCATGATCGCGGGCCGGAGGAGCCGGCGCGAGACGCGATCGGTGGTGATTCGTTGGAGATGGACATGAACAGCCGCGATGGTCGCTCGTTCTTCGCCCGCAGTACGTCCCGCGACGCAAGCCGCAGTGCGCGTGAGCGCCGCGCGCTCTCGCTCGCGCGTCGAGTCGGGCGCGCCCTGGGCCTGCGCGAGGACGAGCCCCGCCTGGACAGCATGGAGAACCTCGAGCAGCGCACGATGCTCGAGGGCTCGTTCTCGACGGCGATCCTGATCAGCCTCGACGGGCAGGGTCGCGGCTCGTCCCCCGGTGCGATCAACCCGGCGAACCCGATCACGGACAACGACTACTACCGGTTCGTGGCGCCGGCGGATGATTTCGTCCGCGTGCTGGCGGACACGGTGAACGAGTCGCCCCGGAGTTTCCTCAATACGCGCGTGACGGTCTTCGACGACACGTTCACGCAGATCGCCGCGGGGACGAACAACGGCATCCTGACCACGGGCCTGGCGACCGACGGCTGGGCGGGCTTCCGCGCGCAGGCCGGGCGGACCTACTACGTCGTGGTCTCCAGCGACTACGCCGGCCCGGCGCCGAACCTGACGGCGAACAACACGTTCACGCTGCAGGTCGCGGGCATCTCGGGGACGTTCGCGATCAACGGCCCCACGGGCATCGCGCAGGACCCCACGACCCCGCCGCCCCCGCCGAACAACATCCGCCCGGTGCTCGGGCAGATCGGCCAGCGTCAGGAGGACCAGGTCTGGACGTTCACGGCGACGCGCACCGGGCTGGTGACGGTGAACGCGCAGCACAACCGGTACAACCCGCCGTTCCTCCCGGGCACGGTGATCCCCGACCGGTTCGACACGCGCCTGGACATCTACAACGCCGCGGGCACGCGCCTGAACTTCAACAGCGACGCCGGGCGGCTCAACGACGCGTTCACGACGTTCTACGCGCAGGCTGGGCAGACGTACTTCGTCCGCGTGCGGAGCGACGAGGTCCGCCCGCGCAACTTCAACAACCCGGCCTTCGACGTCTCGCTCGCGACGGGCGCGTACTGGCTCGTGATGGACACGGAGACGGAGAATCTCCCGCTGAACCCGGCGACGCGCCTGGGCAGCGCGTCGGGCGCGTTCGTGGGCTTCGCGGCCCCCGTGCCGCCGGCGACGATCCCCACGCCGACCTTCCAGACGCACTCGTACGACTTTGTCCCGCAGGGCAACGGGCTGGCGATCATCACGGTCGTGCCCACGGGGCTGGCGCCGGTGACGGACCCCGCGGTGCGTCTGTTCGACGACGCGGGCAACCTCGTCGCGTACAACGACAACTTCGCCGGGCTGTCGGCGCAACTCGAGGTCAACCTCGTCGGCGGGCGCACGTACTACATCGTCGTCGACGGGTTCGAGGTCAACAGCCGCATCCAGTACAACATCGTGGTCGAGGCCAACCACACCAGCGGCGCGGGCACCGACGACCACGTGAACACCCCGCTGCTCCCGCAGAACGCGACGCGTGCGGAGCGTGACGCGGCCCGTCGCCAGTTCTCCCTCGCGACGGGGCTCACGTTCAGCGCGCCCACGCCGGTGCTCGACGCGAACCAGAACCACGTCCGCGACCGGGGCGTGCGCGCCATCGCGAACGCCACGGGCCGCATCTTCAACTCGGCCGACACCGACCTCTTCCAGTTCACCGCGCCCTCCGACATGCTCATCGACTTCGCCGGAAACAACGACGACGCGGGGCTGTCGCTCTTCGTCGGCGGCGCGTTCCAGGCCGGGAGCATCAACACACCCTGGCTCACCACCTCGCGCACCCTCACGACGTGGGACGCGGGCGACTGGTGGTACACGGGCCCGCAGTTCTTCGACGCGCAGAACAACGTGACGTACGGGTTCAACGACAACCCCGACACCGCGGGCACCGACCGCGCCGAGATCTACGCCCTCCTCGACTACGACCCGGGCACCCCCGCCACCACGCCCACGGGCATGAGCCGGCGCTGGCTCGTCGTCGGGGGCGACTTCGACCTGATCCTCCCCAGCCCCTTCGGGCCCGTCACGATCAAGAACCTCGCCGTCTGGTTCCAGAACTTCAACACCGGCCGCTGGGGCTGGGGCAGCCTGGGCGACGTGGACGGCCCGGTGCGGGCGCTCGCCGCCTTCACGCCCGAGGAGAACGTCCCCGAACTCAACGACCCGGGCATCGACGTTCCCACCAACCGCCCCGTCCTCGGCAGCACGGCCCTGTCCTACCTCGTGCTCGGTGGCGAGTTCACCAGCGTCGACGGGAACGCCGCCAGCAACCTCGCGACGTTCGACGTCGTCAACGGGTGGCAGTCCATCGGCGCCGGCTCGAACGGCCCGGTCTACGCGCTGCACGTCTTCGACCCCACCGACGTCGGCCAGGAGCGCCAGGGCCAGGTCGGCCCGCCGGTCATCCCGGCGGTCAACGACAGTCGCGATATCCCGCCCTCGCTCTTCATCGGCGGCGACTTCTCGGCGGTCGACGGCGTGAACGTCAGCAACCTCGCGTACTGGGACGGTGTGTTCATCGACAGCGTGTGGGCCGGGCCCGCGGCCACGGTCCGCGCCAACGCCGGGCCCAACGGGCCCGTCTACGCCATCTCCTCGTACACCGGCTGGGACCCCGACGGCGCCGGGCCGATCGAGGCGCCCGCGAACGTCCTCATCGTCGGCGGCGAGTTCACGTCCATCGCGAACGGCGAGGGCGGGAACGTGCCCGCGGCGAACATCGCGGCGTGGGGCTTCCTCGGCGCGTCGGCAGGCGGCTCGCGCGACACCGAACTCCCGAACTACAACCCCCGCGCCGTGTGGCAGGCCATCGGCGCCGGGCTGGGCACGCAGAACGCCAACGGCGATCCGGCGGCCGTCTACGCCCTCACCGTCTGGGATCCGCCGGACATCAACAACGGCGACGTCCCGCCGATCCTCGTCATCGGCGGCGCCTTCGCGGCGCCCAACGGGATGGAGAACCTCACCGGCTTCCTGGTCAACGCCGACACGCAGGTCGCCGTGGGCTACGGCTGGTTCAACGACTCGGTGGGCACCAACGGCATCGTCCGCGCCCTGGCCGTCCTGACCGACGATCAGGAACCCGGCATCGCCACCGACCTCAACTCGGGCGTGCCCCAGCAGGTGCTGTACGTCGGCGGCGAGTTCACCGAAGTGACCAACGGCGACCTTGCCGATCCGGTCGTCGCGCTCAACGTCGTCCAGTTCTCCGCCTTCCACGACCAACAGTCCGGGCAGGACTTCTTCTACTTCACCGCGATGGGCGGGGGCGTGGTGAACACCGACCCGGCCCTGGCCCCCACCGCCGTGTACGCGCTCGCCGCCTTCGACGACGGGAACCCGCTCGAGTGGGACCGGCACGACCGCCCCGCAACGCGGATGGCCATCACCGTCTCCCCGGCCACGGGCTCCTTCGCCAACATGCGCGTCCGGGTGTTCGACTCTGACTTCAACATCGTCTACGGCTTCGGTCGCACCGGCAGCGAGACCATCAACCTGCCCTTCCCCGACCCCGCCGGCATGATCGACCCGTCGCTCGCCGCCCCGGGCTTCGACGCCGCCCTCGCGGGCATCACCCTCTGGGCCGGCGAGACCTACTACATCGAGGTCAGCAGCCTGGGCGGGACCGACGACACGACCCCGACCGACCGCGGGGGCACGGGCCGCTACAACATGACCGTCATCGTCGACGCGATGCCGCTTGATCTGAACGGCGACGGCGTGCGCGACGACCTCAACGCGAGCGTCAGCGAAGAGCCCGACGAGGGCAACTTCGTCCGCGCCCTGAGCATCACGCTCCCGCTCGGGAACGGCGACAACACGAACTACCGCAACTCGGCCGCCCTCCCGCTGAAGGGCAACACGGGACGCGCCCAGCGCGTGAACCCGTCCACCGGGCTCGCGTTCAACACGCGCAGCGACGTGGGCAACATCTCGTCGATCACCGACACCGACCTCTACCTCTTCCGCGCCCAGTTCACGGGCTTCGCCGAGATCCGCCTGTCCACCTCGTTCATGCAGGATGAGTTCGGCGAGCAGTACGGCAACGACTTCCGCGGGCTCGGCAAGTTCACGTTCAGCAACTTCGACGGCGCGCTCCGCATCTTCGACAACGACTTCGTCCAACTGACGTACAACAACCGCAACGCGGCCATCGCCGGCGACTTCCAGGAGGACCGCTTCGGCGCCATCCAGAACCCCGCCGACGCGAACGGGCTCTACCGCTTCACGCAGCGTGACCCGCGCGTGGTCATCCCCGTCGTCGCGGGCAACACCTATTTCATTCAGGTCGAGAGCGGGCAGCGCTACATCGACGGCACGCCGGCCCTCGCGGCCGACCGCGTCGAACGCATCGCCCGCGAGATCGACGTCCGCGCCGCCACCGGCGGCTACCAACTCCTCGTCAACGCGATGCCCAACCAGATCAACGACATCGTGAACGGGCAGACCGTCTTCGACGACCACGCCAACTTCAACACCGCCACCGGCAACCTCGCCACGCCCATCCCGGTCGGCGACCTCACCAACGGCACGGGCAACGGAACGGGCTCGGCCACCGGCGTCATCGCCCAGACCCCCAACAACCCCGACGACCGCGACCTCTTCACCTTCATGGCCCCCGGCGACGGGCGCATGACCATCAACGTCACCCGCACCAGCGGCAACCTCAACGTCGCCGCCCTGCTCTTCCGCATCACCGACCCCGCCAACCCCGTCGCCACCGGCGTCCCGATCGGCAACGGCGGCTCGCGCGTCGAGTTCGACGCCCAGAAGGGCGAGACGTTCGTCCTGCTCGTCCGCGGCGACGGCGGGAGCCAGGGCGGGTACCTCGTCAGCATCTCGGGCGTGCCCGAGGTCGACGACTACGCCGACTTCGGCGAGTTCCACCTCGCCCACCCGATCGCGCTCCGCGACTTCCTCGGGCTGGGCCAGGTCCAGGGCAGCATCGAGGCCCCCGGCGACAGCGACCTCTTCCGCTTCTCGTTCGAGGAGTTCTACCGCACCCTCACCATCGACGTCGTCGCCCTCGACCCCACGCTCAACCCCACGGTCACCGTCTACGAGGTTTCCGAGGACCCCAACGGCAACCCGATGCTCCTCCGCATCGCCTTCAACGACAACGCCAACGCCAACACGACCAACGCGCGCGTCACCTTCCCCATCACCCCCGACCGCGAGAAGACGCCCCAGGCCGGCCCGCCGCGCCCGTACCCGTTCTACTACGTCGTCGTCGAGGGCGCCAACCCGCTGTCCGACCGCGGGCGCTACTCCCTCACCGTCACCTTCCCCGCCACCGACGACCACCCCGACGCGCCGCCGATCGACCCGTCCTCGCCCACACAACTCAACACCAGCGAGTACGCCTTCGCGTCGCAGATCATCATCGACTCCAGCACCGGGCTGGGCAACCTCACCGGCGTCATCGAACGCACCGCCGACACCGACCTCTTCCGCTTCGTGGCCCCCGCAGGCGGGCCCTTCCAGGTCGTCGTCACTCCGCGCCCGGGCTCGACGATCCGCACCCGCGTCTTCGTCACCGACGCGCAGGGCACCGTCCTCGCCAGCGGCACGGCCCAGGACAGCCTGGTCTTCAACACCTCCTCCGCCACGAGCACCGTCGTCCGCAACCAGACCTACTTCATCTCCGTCATCGGCTTCGAGGACCCGCTCGACCCGAACGTCAACACCACCGTCCTCGGCGAGTACACCGTCAACGTCATCGCCCCGCCCATCGACGACCATCCCAACGCCGGCGAGTTTGACCTCGCCACCGGGATGATCTTCAACCAGCAGACCGGCGTGGCGCAGATCGGCGGGAACGTCCCCAACGACCCGCTCAACCCGCGCCTCTCTCCCAACGGCGATACCGACCTCTTCACCTTCACCACCATCCTCCCCGGGTCGCACACGATCCTCGTCACGCCGTTCCTCGCCGGCGGCAGCCTCGCCCCGCGCGTCACCATCTTCGACGCCCAGTTCAACCAGATCGCCCAGGTCAGCGCGTCCTCGCCGCTCCAGGACGTCTCCTTCACCATCACCGGGGCGACCCAGGGCGCCCGCTACTACGTCCTCGTCACCGCCGTCACCGGCGTGCCCGGCGCGACCGTCGTCGGCGAGTACCGCCTCCGCGTCACCGGGCCCACGCCCACCGACCCGGGCGGCACCGACCCCTCCGTCATCGACTTCAACGCCCCGCTCCAGGTCACGCTCAACCCGCGGACCGGCGACGGCTCCCGCTTCGACTCCATCAGCCCCGTCGGCGATCGCGACCTCTTCACCTTCACCACCACCGCCGCCGGTCGCGTGTTCGTCCAGGTCGTCACCCCGCTCGGCTCGCTCCTCGACGCCTCGATCCGCGTCCTCAGCGGGCCCAGCGAGACGAACCCGGCCTTCAACGTGCTCTTCGACGCCGAGGGCTTCCCGGGCGTCACCGCCGCGGGGTCGTTCATCGGCGCCGCGAACACCCAGTACTGGGTCATCGTCGACGGCCTGGGCGACTCGGTCGGCTCCTACGAGATCAAGATCAACACCCAGCCCTTCACGAACCGCCTGTTCTTCCCCGAGGGCTTCGCCTCCACGAGCATCCGCGAGTTCGTCTCGATCATCAACCCCAACAGCGTCGCCGCCAACTACACCGTCTACATCCGCTACGAGTGGGGCGACTTCGAGACCGTCATCACCAGCGGCGTGGTCCTGCCCAACTCGCGCGACGGCCTGACGCTCATCGACGGGCCCTTCTACCAGACCCCCGGGCTCATCCTCAACGTGCCCTACGCCATCGTCGTCGAGTCCGACCTGCCCATCGGCGCGACCCTCGCCCACTACGACTTCGGCTCCTCCGTCGGCGACACCTTCACCGAGACCCTCGCCGCCACCTGGAACTTCGCACGCGTCGAACGCAACCCCGGCGTCGCGCTCGACTTCATCGTCTTCTACAACCCCAACCCCTTCGACATCGACGTCACGCTCACCGCCTTCAAGGACGGGCAGACCGTCTCCGTCACCCGCCGGTTCGAGGCGCTCCGGCGCGGCGGGTTCGCCATCAACGACATCGTCGAGTTGCCCACGGGCATCTTCGGCGCCACGCTCACCGCCGTCGCCGCCAACCCCGCCAACCAGCCGTCCTTCGAGGGCATCGTCGCCTCGCTCTCCCACTACTCCATCTCGGGCGAATCGGCCTACGCCGTGCTCGGCACGCCCGTGACGCCCGACAACCCCTCCGGCGGCGCGACCCGCGGCGTCATCACCAACATCGCGCAGGGATCGACCGTCTCCTCCGAGATCATCTTCTTCAACCCCGGCGCCACCACCGCCACCATCAGCCTCACGGGCGCCTACATCCGCCTCAACCTCCCGGGAATCTCCCGCACCATCGACATCGCCCCGCGCAGCACCGTCGTCCTGAACGCGGCGACGCTGGGCCTGGTCCCCGACCAGCCCGTCGGGCTCCGCTGGCAGTCCAGCGTCCCGGTCAACGCCCTCGCCGCGCAGTCCCAGTTCGGCGACGGCGACTCGACCCAGCCCTCCACCGTGGCGGCCCGCCAGTTCTACTTCGGCGACGCCTACATCAACGTCGAAGAGGCCGGCACCCTCTACTTCGAGAGCCTCTTCTTCCACAACCCCACCGCCATCGCCAACACCATCACCGTCCGCCTGGTCTTCTTCGACGGATCGTCCAGCACCTTCACCACCACCGTCGCGCCGCGCGGCTTCGCCGAGGTCCGCCTCCACGAGCGCCCGGAGATCACCCAGCAGCGCACCGGCAAGCAGTGGTTCGCCGTCGACACCTTCTCCGCCCTCCCCTTCGTCGCCACCATGCAGCACTACGACCTCTTCCTCGGCGGCGGGTGGGCCACCAGCGGGATGCCCTTCGGCATCACCAACCCCCTCAACCGCATCCCGTAAGCCGTCCGCCGAGTCACGCACGCAGCAACGCACACAGGCCCGCGGGTTCGCCCCGCGGGCCTGTTTCATTCCCGCACGCCGCGCATCTCCGTCGGCACGCCCGGATGCCCCCAGGGGCGTTTGTCGCTCATACGGATTCCCGTTGCAGTTCGCGCGCGGTCGGGCTCGGGGAGGCACTTGCGCTT